>Ga0134124_10005012_pt1 | contig 10633 bp, 5 predicted proteins | sample KB304_FD_96880 | JGI IMG/M metagenome (GOLD analysis project Ga0134124, IMG submission 96880) | Terrestrial soil microbial communities without Nitrogen fertilizer from Kellogg Biological Station, Michigan, USA - KB3-0-4 | ecosystem: Environmental > Terrestrial > Soil > Unclassified ... | reverse complement strand
TGGAATAAAGGCCTATCGAGATGTACCGCTATCCGCCGCCGAGCCCCGGTTTACTGCGGCCAAATCCCCGGTTCCGAGGGGCGAAGGGAGGCGGCGCATCCTTCTTGCCGAGGGCGATGCGACCGCCCGCAATATTCTCTGGCGGATGTTCACTCGGACCAACTACAGTGTCGATTGCGCCGAAAGCGGCCTGGAGGCGGTCGCCATGTGCGAAAATGGAGCTTATGACCTCGTGCTGATGGATGTTCATCTGCCGGGTTTGGAGGGCTTTGATGCGGCCCGCTCCATCCGGCAGGGGGAGCGGGAGCGCGGGTTTTACATCCCCATCGTCGTCATGTCGGGTCACTCCTTTGAAGATGTCGAACAGGGGTTTCTTGCCGCCTGCATGGACGCCTATATTCCCAAACCGGTTGACTTCAAGAGGATTCTATTGGTGATTGGACAAATCCTCGGACAGGAGCCCGGCGTCGCCACACTGGCGGGGGAAAACGGGCTGGAGGAGGGCGCCAAGCCGGCATGGGGTCCGGCCCTTGCCGCTGGCACCGGGGCTAACAGCTGCCTCTGGCATTAAGACGACCGAAGCGGCTTTCGACGACGCCATCAGGGCCGATTTGAGAGCGGTTTTAGACAAAGAGCCCAGGGAAAAGGTATATCTTCATGAACCAACTTATCATACAGCTGAAGACCGGCGACAAGATCGAGGGGAGGCTGGCGCGCGCTTTCAGGAACAACGACCTGGATGTGTTTATCGACGGCGAAGGCAGGAAGCTCCTGTTCTCGCTGGATGAGATCTGCTATATCCGTTTCCTTAAACCCCTGGCGGCAATAACCGATGACGAGTCGGTGACGGTCGAGGAGGTCCAGACCATTACCGGCGAGACCTTCAATGTGTCCGTCATGACCAGGTGGCGGTTTATGAAGGGGTTCATCGGCCTGCTGCAGGGTGGGGCCAAGCCGTACAGTACCATCTTCTTCACCCACACGGGTGTCCGCTACCGTCAGGATGATAGATACACCGGTCAAATCCTCCTCGACAACGGCTCCATATCCAACGAAAAGATCGAGGAAGCGCTCAGAACCCAGGAAGAGCTCCGCACCAGACGCATGGGTGAGGTGCTCGCCGAAACTACGGATATTCCTCATATAGAGATCGAGCAGACCCTGCAGGCAGCATCGGGCAAGCCTGAAATTCCACCTGAGGTCCGGGTCGGCGACATACTGGTCGAGGCCGGCCTGGTGACCCGTGATCAGGTGGAGGTGGCCTTCAAAAATCAGCAGTCGGGGAAAAAGCTCAAAGTGGGCGAACTGCTGATCAGGAAGGGGCTGATAACCGAGGAGCAGCTACTCTCCGCGCTGGCAACCAAGTTCCGGCTCCGCTTTGTGGACCTGGCTAACCTGATCATCTCCGAGGCGGCGCTAGGCGCCATTTCCGAAGGGCTTGCCAACCGCATGCAGGTCTTCCCCATAAGTTTCGACGGCCGAACCCTCGTGGTCGCCTCCTCCGCCCCCACTGACCTTACGGTGGGGGACGGCCTCAGATTCGCCACCAACTGCACCATAGAGATGGTGGTTGCCACCTCCCGGCAGATTGCCGCGGCCATCAGCAAATACTACTTTAATCGGGAAGAAAAGATCGATACCCTCCTCGAGGCGATGAAGGGTGAGGTGGAAACGGTTTCCGTCGAAGAGGAACCGGAGGAGTCCCCCTTCGTAGATCCGGACTCGGAGATCATTTCGATCGTGAACCGCCTCCTCACCGATGCCCACAAGCGGGGGGCCTCGGACATCCATTTCGAGCCCGGCTCCGGAAAGAACCCGCTGATAGTGCGCTATCGCATCGACGGCGAGTGCATCACGGCCCATAAGATCGCAGCCTCTTACAAGTCGGCCATCATCGCCCGGGTCAAGATCCTCGCTACCCTCGACATTGCCGAACGGCGCCGGCCCCAGAGCGGCAAGATTCTTCTCCGATACCAGCAGCAAATGCTCGAGTACCGGGTGGAGACCACCCCGCTCACGGGAGGGCGGGAGGCAGCCGTGCTGCGTCTTCTCACCGCTTCCGATCCCTTATCCTTGGGCGATCTCGGGCTCATGCCGCACAACCTGGAGCGGTTTATGGCCCTGCTCGACAAGCCGTACGGCATCATACTTTGCGTCGGCCCCACCGGCTCGGGGAAGACGACCACCCTTCACTCCGCCCTGCGTCATATCAACACTCCGGAGCGAAAGATTTGGACAGCCGAGGATCCGGTTGAGATTACCCAGGCAGGCCTTTGCCAGGTGCAGATCAACGACAGGATCGGCTTCACCTTTGCCGATGCGCTGCGCTCCTTCCTGCGGGCCGACCCGGATGTCATCATGATCGGAGAGGTGCGCGACCCCGAGACCGCCAAAATCGCCATCGAAGCATCGCTTACCGGCCACCTGGTGTTCAGCACCATCCATACCAATACCGCGACTGAAACTGCGGTCCGCCTGATCGAAATGGGAATGGACCCGTTCAACTTCGCAGATGCACTGATCGGCATCCTGGCACAGCGCCTGGCCAAGAAACTGTGCAACAAGTGCAAGAGGAAGGTGCCTGCCAAGCGGGAGCTCTACGACGAGCTGGTGGCGTGTTTCGAACATATCGCCGGCAGTAGGCCGGACTTCCTGCCAAGTTACGAGGACGCGAACCTCATGGAAAGAAACGGCTGCGACCGGTGCGGGGGGAGCGGCTACCAGGGGCGGATCGCCATCCACGAGTTGATGACCGCGACACCTGCCATCAAGCATGCCATCAGGCAGTCGGCGGGGGGCGAAGAGCTGCGGAAGCTGGCCCTCGCGGAGGGGATGTGGACCCTCAAGATGGATGGCATCATGAAGGTTTTCCATGGTGAAACGGACATGGAGCACGTCCTCAGAGTCTGCATGTAGCGCGCTTATCCCGCCGCGGCAGGCTCCCGGCCCCGCCGGGCGAACCGTTTCAAATGTCTGAAATACTCGTGTAATCTGGAGCGCGCACCATGGATCATCCCCGCATTCTTATCATCGACGACGATGCCAACCTGAGGAGGACCCTGTCCGACATCCTCAAGCTAAAGGGGTATGAAACCCTCGCGGCTGAGGACGGGGAAAAGGGGCTGGCGCTCCTGCGGGAGCAAGGGGCCGACCTCGCCCTCATCGATCTCGGGCTCCCGGGCATGTGCGGGCTGGAGGTGCTGGCCGGGATCAAGGCAGATTTCCCCCTGACCGGGGCCATTGTCCTCACCGGACAGGCCACCATCGATTCGGCCGTCGCGGCCACCAACCGGGGGGCCTTCTCCTATCTGGTGAAACCGTACCAAATCGACCAGCTCATGAACCACATCAGGCGCGCCCTGGAAAAGCAGCTGGCCGAGCAGGAGATCGCCGAGCATCATGCCGAGCTGGAGCGGATGAACGCCGAACTGAAAACCCTCCACGAGGTCTCGGAGGCGATCAGCAGGACCCTCGATATGGACGAGCTGGTCAAGGAAATCCTGCATGTTCTGACTCGGACCAGGATATTCCCGTTCGAGGTGCGCGGAGGGATATTCCTAGCGGAGGGGGCTAAATTGCGTCTGGCCTCCTTTGTGAGCCTCTCGGAAACGGTCCTGGCCCCGTGCCAGGAAATCGGCCCAGAGCAATGCCTGTGCGGACGGGCACTGGCAACCGGGAACGTCATCATCGTCGCCAGCGATTCCGGCAGTCAGCTCGCCTGCCATCCCGAGACCGTGGGGTACGGGCGCATCATCGTGCCCCTGAAGGCGGTCGACACCGTCGTCGGGCTGATCTCGCTCTATACCGAGCCGGGTATCGAGCTAAACGACAGCCTGATGCCGCTGTTCTGCTCCCTGGGAAGCCTGGTGGGCATCGCCATCAACAACGCCCGCCTTTATGAAGAGACCAAGTCCGCCTCCCTGCGCGACCCTCTCACCGGGCTTGCCAACCGGCGCTTCCTGGAGCTCCAGCTGGAGAAGGTTTTCGAGTTGGCCCGGCGTCACGGCGAGCATCAGTCCATCATCATGCTGGATATCGACCATTTCAAGAGCTACAACGACAGCTACGGCCACCTGGGGGGGGACCAGCTGCTGGTCTGCCTGGCGCAGATTCTCACGGCGCAGATGAGGAAGTCGGACTACGTGTTCCGTTATGGAGGCGAGGAGTTTCTGGTCCTGCTCCCCGGCACCGAGCTGCCGATGGCCCGCGACGCCGCCGAGAGGTTGAGGGCCGCAGTGGAGCGGGAGGCGGGAGTCACCATAAGCCTTGGCGTCGCCGCCTACCAAGAGGGGATGCCGGACAAGGAAGCCCTGGTCAAGGCAGCGGATGCCGCCCTCTACCGCGCCAAGGAGGGGGGGAGGAACAGGGTCGATGGATAACCCGGCCGTTCTATCCAGCACCCTGGTGCTCGCGGGCGCCGTATTTATGGCCGCGGCCATTATCCGGGGCCGGCAAATCCGGGCCACTGTTCCGGCCCAACTTCGGCGCAAGTGGCACACCATGATCGCCTTCATGGTCGTTTTTCTGGCGGGCTACCTGATGTTTGCCGCCGTCCTGCTCGGCAATCTCAAGTTGCCCCAGGAAAAGGTCACCAGTCCCATCTTTCTCGGCGGGGCGATCTTTGTCTTCATCGTGATCAGCCTCACCCGGCGCACCATCGCCATGATGCAGAGGGCCGATGAGGTGCTCGTGGCAGCCCAGGAAGAGCTGCAGCGCAGGGAAAAGCTGGTCCTGCTCGGCATCGTGGCAGGCAGGGTCGGCAACGAGCTCAGGAACCCCCTGGGGGTGATGAGCAACGCCGTCTTTTTCCTTGAAAGCCGGCTCACCGGGGCCGACGCCTCGGTGAGCGAGTATCTGGGGATCATCAGGAAGGAGATCGACGGCTCCCAGCAGATCCTGTCCGATTTCATCGATTATTTCCGGGCCAGCCCCCCCAGGGCGAAGCCGGTCCGGGTTGAGGAGCTGGTAAACCGGAGCCTCGCCGGCTGCGCCGTGCCCGAAAACGTAACGGTCCGGGTCGAACTCCCGGAGACACTCCCCGCGGTCAGGGTCGATCCGTCCCAGCTGAGGCAGGTTCTCCGGAACCTCATCCACAATGCCGTGCAAGCGATGCCGGAGGGTGGGACTCTGCGCATCGGCGCGCGTTTCAGGGAAGAAGCAGGGGGAGCCCCGGGAGCCCCGGGAGCCCCGCTTTCGAGAGGTCGGACGGGAGAGCCCCGAAAAGAAGGCTCCGATTTATTGGAGGTCAGCGTTGCCGACAGCGGCGTGGGGATTTCCCCGGAGCACCTGGAAAAGGTCTTCCAACCCCTCTTCACAACCAAGTCGCGGGGGCTCGGCCTTGGGCTGTCGATCTGCAAGGGCTTCGTAGAGGCGAACGGCGGGCGGATAGAGGTCAGGAGCGCGTTGGGGGAGGGGAGCTGTTTTTCGCTGCGGCTGCCCGTCGACGCTGGTCTGCCTTAGGCAAAGGGCAGCTGCGGCCGCAGGACAGGAGACGACACATGGAACAACCTATCATATTAATCATCGATGATGACCGGTACATGAGGAAATCCCTCGCCGATATTTTCCGGGTCAAGGGGTACCAGGTTCTGGTGGCCGGGAGCGGAGCGGAGGGACTCGCACTGCTGGGGCAGCAGTGCATCAGTCTGGCGCTCATCGACCTGGGACTGCCCGACATCTCCGGTCTCGACGTGCTGGAACGGATTAAGGCGAGCAGCCCCGCCACCCAGGCCATTGTCCTCACCGGAAAGGCCAGTGTCGATTCGGCCATCGAAGCGGCCAACCGGGGGGCCTATTCGTACATGCTCAAGCCCTACGACATGGACCTGCTCCTGCTCCACGTGAAAAGGGCCGTGGAAGAACAGCAGACCCAGCAGGCGTTGCGTCTGCGTCAACGGGCCATCGACGCGAGCAGCAACGGAATCATGATCATCGACATCACCCGGCCCAACAATCCGATCGTCTACGCCAACCCTGCCTTCGAACAGATCACCGGTTACGCCCTGCCAGAAGTGCTGGGGTACAATGCACGTTTCTTGTCGGGCGGCGACGGGGAACAGGCGGGGTTTGGAGAAATCCGCGCGGCGTTACGGGAACAAAGGGATGGCCAGGCGGTGCTGCGCAATTACCGCAAAGACGGGAGCCTCTTCTGGAACTCGCTTTCCGTTGCACCGGTGCGGGATGACCGCGACAAGGTGACCCATTTCGTCGGCATCATCAATGACATCACCGAGCAGAAACGCTACGAAGAGCAGCTGGAATACCGGGCAAACCATGATGAGCTCACTGACCTGCCCAACCGAAACCTCCTCACCAGCCTGATTTCCCAGTTTGCCCTCCATGCCAAGCGCAACAGGCGCGAGCTGGCGGTCCTCTTCGTCGACCTCGACTACTTCAAGTTCGTCAACGACAGTCTCGGGCGCAGCGTCGGGGACCGTCTGCTGAAAACCATGGCGGAGCGCCTGAGGGGGTGTGTCCGGGCAGCGGACATGGTGGCGCGCCATGGCGGTGACGAGTTCGCCGTCGTCCTCACGGATCTGGTGCGCAGCGAGGATGTGGCCCCCGTGGCGCAGAAAATCCGGGAGTCCCTCTCCCTCCCCATCCAGATCGACGGGCAGGAATTCGTCATTTCCTGCAGCATCGGCATCAGCATCTATCCCAAGGATGGCGACGACGCCCAGGCGCTGTTGAAAAACGCCGATGCCGCCATGTTCCGCGCCAAGGAGCTGGGGCGCAACAATGCCCAGTTTTACACCCGCGAGATGAACGCCCGGTCGCTGGGGCGCATGATCATGGAAAAGCACCTGCGCAGGGCCCTGGAAAACGGTGAACTGGCGCTGCATTACCAGCCGCAGGTGGATTTGGTGAATGGACGGGTGAACGGGATGGAGGCGCTGCTGCGCTGGCGCAACCCGGAGCTCGGGATGGTTTCACCAGCCACGTTCATCCCGCTGGCAGAAGAGCTCGGCCTCATCGGCCCTATCTTCGAATGGGTGCTGGAAACGGCCTGCACACAGAACCGGTGCTGGCAGGAGGCGGGTCTTCCTGTGCTCACCCTGGCGGTCAACCTTTCGCCCGTGCAGTTCAGGGATCGCAACCTGTGCGCTTGCGTCGACCGGATTTTGCTCAAAACCGGTATGGAGCCGAGCTGTCTGGAACTGGAGGTCATCGAAAGCATGCTCATGCATGATGTGGAAAGCGCCATGCTGGTCATGAAGGAGTTGAAGCAGCTAGGCCTAAAGCTCGCCATGGACGATTTCGGCACCGGGTTTTCAAGCCTCAGTTACCTGAAACGATTCCCCTTTGACAAGCTGAAAATCGACATCTCCTTTGTCCGGGAGATAACGAGCGACCCGGAGAGTGCGGCCATCGCGCGATCCATCATCGCCATGGGGCACAACCTGAATCTGTGCGTGATCGCCGAGGGGGTCGAAACGGCGGGACAGCTTGCCTACCTGCGCTCCAACGGGTGCGATGAGATGCAAGGGTACTTCTTCAGCAGGGCTCTGCCCGCGGATGAATTCGAGGCGCTGCTCCGGGAGAGCCGTCGCCTTGAAATACCCGAACAGCGCGGACAGCATAGCGAGAGGACGCTCTTACTTGTTGATGACGAGCTCCCTTCCATCAGAGTCCTGGAAAGAATGCTTGGCAACGAAGGCTACCGGATACTGGCGGCCACCAGTGCTGAAGACGGGTTGGAGTTGCTGGCAGTCAATCAGGTGGGAGTGGTGGTCTGCGATCACCGGATGCCGGGGATGAAGGGCGTAGAGTTGTTGCGCAGGATCAAGGAAATCCATCCCGACACCGTCCGTATCCTTCATTCGGGATGTGTCGACCAGGAGATTGTCGTCGACGCCGTTAACCAGGGCGCCGTCTACAAGGTTCTCACCAAACCCCTGGACGGGGAACTGCTGCGGCGAAACATCAAGGACGCCTTCAGGAACTATGAGGTTTCCATGGACGGCAAGTGCAAGGAATCGTTAGCGACTCGGATGGACCGCCACTGTGGCCAGGCGTAACTTTCATGGGGGGGCCAGCTTGACGGGTACCGCCAAGCTGAGCCATGCATTCCTTCCCAACAACTGGCTGGCCGCCAGGCAGAATAACCGATAATCTAACATCGACTCAAGATGGGGTTGGGCCGCCGGTGACGGGCGGGCGGAGCAAGGGGGGGAGTGCAACGAGATCAAACGGTATAGACGGTCGGCGGCGGGGATGTCGCGTTTAAAATCGCAACGCGACCTACGAGCTGAGTTTGGCAAGATCAATGTCTACCAGGAGCCACACCCCTCCCTGATAGTCGGGGTTCGCCGCCAGTTGTTCTAAAGGTGTCGGAACCGGAACGGGTATGTCTTCGCCATCAAAATAAACTTCTGCGGCCTCTTGGATCATCCGAGGCAAATCCTCCCACTGATCGGCGGCGGAGAAACAACCAGGAAAATCAGGGACAGTTACGCCATTAGCGTGCTTGTCGTCTCCCAAGTGGACATAAACTGGGTACAACATGTTACCTCCATTCCCAACCTGCTTGCCGATAAATGTTCCGCAAGGTTCCGGTCGGCAAATCTTTACGCGGATGTGACACCACCACGTGCCCAGTTTTTGACGGGTGTTTGTTCTTCTGGTGGTCGCCTTTGCCGCCGGCATAGTACCACCCATCATTTTCGAGTCGCTTGATGATACACACATGTCAAAGCAAAAGTTAAGTGATAAGGTGAGCCTTTCCCGAGCAGAAATTTCCCTAAGTACAGGTCGGATTGTCCTGCCGGACGTTCCGACCCCATCCCCATCACAAACCCGAACCGACCATCTTCCGAGCCCAGCATCGTTCCCCTCAGCGGAAATCTGTACCTTTGAGACACACCTTGTTCCCACAGGAACACCCCCCTCTCCTCGACGCTGCTGCAACCCTCCGAATTCCTTCAAATCGCTTTTCTGGCCCCGCACTTGCTATATACTATTTCCGGCAGGTACGATTGTACCCGAGGGGAACAGATAGGCGGTCAATTGATAGTCGACGAGGATGAGATGGACAGACAATGCGACGTAACCGATTGGACGACCCTGAAGGGCGGTGCATCGAGCAGCAATGCCCACAATAGGGTCAGGGACGGGTTTTGGTTGGCCGATGCGCAAGGTCGTCTGCTGGAAGTCAACGATGCCTGCTGCCTGATGACCGGCTTCAGTGAAGCGGAGCTCCTGGCTATGCGCGTCAGCGACATGTATGCCGGGGACCGGCAATGCGATGTCGTCGGACATATAGACCATGCCAAGGCTCAGGGTGCCGACCGCTTTGAGACCCGTCACACCCTGAAGGACGGCAGGGTCATCGACGTGGAAGTCAGCATCCAGTATCGCCCCTCGGCAGGCGGGCGATTCATCTCGTTTCAGCGAGATATTACCGAGGAGAAGAAGGCTCTCAGGATCAAGGGAGAACTATTACAGAAGATCTACGACACGATCCCGGTAATGTTGACGGTTTACGACCCGACCTTAAACGAATTCAGTGTGAATAAGGAGTTTGAGCGGGTCATCGGGTATTCCAACGCGGAGATCAACAATATCGACCTGATGGAAGCGTGCTATCCGGACCCCGCCTATAGGGCCTATGCGGCCGAGTTCATGGGCTCGTTGAGTACCGAATGGGCCGATTTCACCATTATTACCAAGGACGGGAAAAGCATAGACACCACCTGGACCAACATTTACCTTAAAGACCGGACCCATGTCGGTATAGGTGTCGACATTTCCGAACGCAAAAAAGCAGAAGAAGAGGTCAAGAGGGTCAATAAAGCGCTGGCGGCACAGCTGAAATTCAATGAAGCGCTCTTGGGATCACTCCCCAGTCCGGTCTTTTTCAAGGATGTCCAAGGCCGCTATATCGGATGCAACCGGGCATTTACCGAGATCATGGGTGTGTCCCGGGAGGACATCCTCGGGAAAAAGGTCCATGAGCTCTGGCCCAGCGAGCAATCGCGGATATACCACGAACAGGACATGCGGCTTCTCGCCGCTCCCGTTCACCAGCGCTACGATTTTTCGGTCTTGGACAAACACGGCCGTAGGCTCGACGTCATCTTTGACAAGGACGTGTTCTACGATGAGAAGGGCGAGATCGCAGGTATTGTGGGGTCGTTCCTGGACATCACTGCCCGCAAAGAAGCAGAGAAATATTTGCAGGAAAGCGAGAATAATCTCAAAACCTTGATGGATTCGATGCCGGCGGGGGTTTGGTGGTACGATAAGGACGATAACATCGAATATCTGAACCGATGTTTTATCGAGCAGTTCGGCTACACCCTCGATGATATTCCCACCCTGAATGACTGGTTCTTGCGCGCCTATCCGGTACCCGAAATACGTGAGCAATATCTCTCCGCCCGGAAGGCGGCAATGGCCGAAGCGAAAGAAAGCGGCACAGCAGTCCCGCTCCGCGAGTCGAAAATCACCTGTAAGAACGGAGCCCAGCGTCATATCATCATCAACACCCAGTTCACCCTGGGGCGCACCATTGAAATTTTCACCGACATAACGGAAAGGGAGCACTTCCAAGGCCAGCTGCAAAAGGTGGACAAACTGGAATCCCTCGGCGTGCTGGCAGGTGGCATCGCCCATGATTTCAACAACATTCTCA
>Ga0134124_10005011_pt1 | contig 10635 bp, 8 predicted proteins | sample KB304_FD_96880 | JGI IMG/M metagenome (GOLD analysis project Ga0134124, IMG submission 96880) | Terrestrial soil microbial communities without Nitrogen fertilizer from Kellogg Biological Station, Michigan, USA - KB3-0-4 | ecosystem: Environmental > Terrestrial > Soil > Unclassified ... | reverse complement strand
GTGCTTTTATATTATCCAACGCAAGGTCAGCTTCTTCAGAATTTGGATATTGTTTGATCAACGCTTTATATTGGTCCAGCGCACCACCGGTATTGTTCAAATTATAATAAGCAATTCCAAGGTCCAGCATCGCTTCCGGCTTTTGAGAATTATTGTCTTGGGATTTGATTACATTATTTAAAAAGGGTATCGCCTCCCTGAATCTTTCATCAGACATATAAGTTTTAGCGATCTCCATATTTGCATCGGTAACGAGAGAAGAAGTGGGAAACTTCCTGTTCATTGTGTTCAACAGAGCAATCTTTTCATTGGGTTTTTTGATTCCTGCAATGATCGCTTGCTGGAAAGTGGCATAATCTTCTGCGGGCCAGGAGAATTTGATAACATTTCCATACATCGCATCTGCTTTGTTATAATCTTTCGCCATAAAATAACAATCTGCTGTACGGATATAGGCATCTTGCGTGATCGCATCAGAAGTTAGCGAAGCATTCTTACCAACCGGTTCAAAAAAACTAAGGGCTGCCGGATAATTTTCTTTGCGGAGATAGCTATATCCCAAATTATATTTTCCATTTGTTGGATTTGCTTCACCGCTTGTGGGTGCGCCAGCAGTCAAATAAGCGTTGTAAAACCTGATCGCATCATCCAGCCTGTTGCTTCTGTAAGCGATCTCGCCCTTCCAGAAATTTATGAAAGCAACTACTGAAGAATTGTTTGGATCTTTCAAAGCTTTATCCAATAATGCATCTGCGTCAGTCAACCTTCCATCGTTGATCAGCTCTGTTGCACGACCCAAAAGAATTCTTGGATATAATTTTTTTGCATTCTCAGTTGGCTTCGCCATTGTTTCCGTCAACTTCAATGCATCTGCATAGTTGTTTGTATTCGCAAGAACAGAAACCAGCAGATCCCTTGCTTCAGCATTGTATGTTGAATTGGGATAGTCGTTCAGGAAAGACTGCAAGCTGCTCAACGCTTCATCCTCATATCCCAACTCATAGGAAAGCTTTGCATAATTATATTTTGAAACTTCTTTTAATGATTGATTGCTGCTGTTGGAGGCACAAAACAGAAATGCATTCCTGGCATTTGCTTTTTGTCCCGTTTTCAAATAGGCATCACCGAGCAAATACATAGCATGCTGGCTCAGGCTGTCTTTCTTGCCGCTTAGTTGTTTGAAACCATCGATCGCTTTCGGATAATTTTTTGCCTGGTAGTAACAATAAGAAAGTTCATAAAGATCTTCACGGGTGACTTTAGTGGCTTTATTGTTATAAGCTTCAAGATAGGGTAGTGCTTCTGTATATTCTCCTCTTTCAAAATGTGCATGTCCCAGAAGCTTGTTCATCTCAACATCGTAAAAGCTGCCTCCTTTTTTTATATTTTCACTGGCATAAGCGATCGCCTCTTCCTTTTTTCCCTGGATATAGTAGATCTGGGCTATATAATAGGGAACAATTGTTTGATAGTTTTTTTCTTTCTCAACGATTCTAAAACTCTGCAATGCATCGCTATAATTCTTGTCACGGAAGGCAAGAAAACCATAATAATAATTTGCATCCAGGTAATTGGGATCGTCCTTTATCTGCCTGATGCTATTGAACAGGGGCTTTGCTTCGCTAAAACGTTGGAGGGTAAAATATGAATAGCCTTGGTGAAATTTCATGTCAGCGATCTCATGATTGCTCAGGTTGGCAATGTTTGCTTTCTCATATTGATCGGCTGCTTCGGAAAACTTCTGCTGGCGGAAATAATATTCAGCCAGGTGAAAATTCAACCCTTGGATTCGTGGATTATTCTTTTCATAAGAAATATATTCAATTGCTTTTTCTTCAGCGGCTGTTTCATTTTGTTTTAAAGCACAGACAATAGTGTAGTAATTGATCTCCTGCACCATATTGGCCTCGTTGATCATATCGGTTTCCCTGATCGATTGCTGCAATTCTTTCAACAATGGATAAGCAAGACTATACTGCTCTTTCTGAAAATATTCCTTTGCTTCCTTGAATTTTTCCTGCGGATCAGAAAAAAAACTGGTTTGTTGAGCATTTGCTGAAATAGTGATGACTAAGGTGAGGGTGACTAAGATTTGATTCTTCATTTGGGATGTCCTTTACCGTTGAGCTGATTAACGTCGTAAATATTCAAATTATTTCAAGGCTGGCCAAACATCATTCCAAACAACTGTGGATAAATGTTTCATTCGTTAATGTTTTAACAAAACGTTCGGGATGTGCGATGAGTGATTCGGAATAAGAGTTACGAGATGTTATAAAAAATAAACGGATCTCAGATCACGGATCCCATATCTCGCACCGCTTCCCGCAACATTTTCTTAACATTGCATCCAAAATTCAAAAATGAAAATTGCCAGCACACGATATTCTGACTCCGCCATTTCATTTTCTCCACTTGCTCTCCGGCTCAGCCTCGGTTTGCTAATGTTGATTCTACATGGTTGGAATAAGTTGCAGCATTTTTCAGAAAATTCTCATAATAGTTTTTTTGATCCATTACATATTGGGGTCATGGTCTCTTTTTTATTGATCGTTTTTGCCGAAGTTTTTTGTTCCTGTCTTATTGTTTTCGGATTGTTTACACGGTTTGCCTGCATCCCATTGATCATTGAAATGCTGGTAGTCATATTCGTCATGAACCATAGAGTAATTACTTCCGGCTCAGGCGAAAAAGAAGTTTTGTTCCTGACAGGTTATCTTGCATTGATATTTATGGGGCCGGGGAGAGTGAGTTTGGATCGGCTGATAGGCAAATAATTGGGAAAAGGTGAATTGGGAAATTCAATTTCAATCCCGCAATATGCGGGACCAAAATTTCAAAATTCAACAATGTTCACTTCGGAAACAAAAGTAAGAGTTCGATATGCTGAGACCGACCAGATGGGAGTAGTTTATCACAGTAATTTTTTTCTCTATTATGAAGTAGGAAGGGCGGAATCGATACGACATTTGGGATTTACTTATGCCGATATGGAAAAACTGGGCGTGATAATGCCAGTAGTGGAGGTGCAATCCCGATTTTTGCGACCGGCGCTGTATGATGACCTCCTCACCATTACGACGGTCTTGAAAGAGTTGCCGGTTCATCATAAGATAGAATTTCATCATGAGGTCTATAATGAGAAAAAGGAATTGTTGGCAACCGGACGGGTATCATTATATTTTATGGAAGCAAAGACGATGAAAAAAACGACAATGCCTGAGGAACTATCAAAGAAAATTGAAAAACATTTTAAGTAGAATGGAAAACGAACAAAATTTTTCGCCGGAGCAACATATTTATCCTCCCAAGCCCATGCCGGAAGATAAGAAGGGAAATGTATGGTTGCGTTCACTCACGAGCCTGGCGCTTTATTTGGTCATAGGATATTATTTTTTCCAGTCAAACTGGATGCTGTTGCTCATCCTAACCGCCATTGTGATCTTTCATGAGCTGGGGCATTTTATTGCTATGAAGATTTACAACTACAAAGACCTTGGCATTTTTTTCATTCCATTATTAGGAGCTTATGCCAGCGGGACCAAAAGAGAAGTCTCACAAAAACAATCTGCAATCATTTTATTGGCGGGGCCGCTGCCGGGGATTATTGTTGGATTGGGCATTTATTTTTTTTATCATTCACAGGATGCCGTTTCCGTATATGGAATTGATTTTCCCCGGTGGGCTTCCATCTTCCTTATCGTCTTGAATGTGCTGAATCTTCTCCCGATTTATCCATTGGATGGAGGACAATTGCTGAATCGCCTGTTCTTGGATGAGAGCAAGATCATTTCTAAAATTTTTGTAGTGCTTTCTGCAGGGGTAATGGTTTGGCTGGCCCTTTGGGGTTTAGGTCGTCCATTTTATCCCTTACTTGTTTTTCCTGCGTTGATGCTGTTCCGATTAAGAACAGATTCAAGATTTGACAAGCTGACAAAAGAGATCGAAGAGAAAGGCATCAACCTGGAAAAAACCTACGATGAAATAACCGATGAAGAATATTGGAAGATCAGGAATATCCTGATCGAAAATAATTATACAACCGTTAGAATGATCAACCCGGCGCCACCCTACGAATATTCTGCAAACGAAGACAGAGTAGTCACTACGATAGAAGGTCTTTTGCAAAGAACGATTGAACAGGACCTGAATTGGGTTGGAAAGCTGATCATCATCGTTATTTGGATAGCCGCTTTTGCGTCTCCTTTTTTACTGGAATTTGATTTCCCTTTTTCGCTTTTCCATCGGTAGACGATAGACCAAAGACAATTGAAGTTTCCTCATTTTAAGACATCAAGCACTTTATACATTTTATTTACAACCATTGATGCCCTGCCACTGTAGTTATTTACAAGGAATGAAAAAATGTATTCATTTCCATCTCCGGAAGTATGGTAACCACAAAAACCTTTCACATCATTGATCGTCCCGCTTTTCATTTTCATATTGTTGAATTCGGGAAGTGCATCGAAGAAATAAGGAAACCAGGATTGCTGTTTGGCATATTTTAAAATTTCCACCTGTGCATGAGTCGTAATGCGATTTTGGGGGGAAAGCCCTGAGCCATCTTTTATATTTATTTCTTCGGGATCGAGACCTTTTTGCTTCCAAAAATCTTTTATGATCGCAATGCCACTGTCTGTTGAACCATATTTTATTTTTTCATAAGCAAATGTTTTTACCAAAGCTTCACCATATAGATTGATGCTTCTTTTGAGAAACCAGTAGATGATAGAGTCGAGAGTGGGCGACATTTCTGTATAAAAAGAAACAAAGGGAAACTTTGATGCATCAATTTCATTATGTACCTGGCAGATCTTTTTTTTGCAGAGTGAATCTATTAAGCGGAGAGTAAAATCATTTTCGACATTCGGCATTGAAGCTGAAATAACAAAATGATCTTCTCCAATAGGTATAGTACCAAGGATGTAACCGGAATATCCGGAAAGCGGAAAATATACATATGCATTATCACCAGTCCCCTTAGGGGCCGAAGTTAACTTTGATGTAAGAGTGGCAGTATGGACTTTTGGATTATAGTCAACAATCTGCACAGGATCATTGAGATTTTTGCCCGACTTCAAGATAATATCGAATTGATTTTCTCTCCAGTTGAATTTATTTGCGGGAGCACCATAGTAGTTTGAAATATCTCCCCAAGTCCATCCATCGGGTATAGTAACAGGTTCCCAAGTTGAATTGTCGATGGATACAATATTTATTGATTTGATCGATTTGTCTTGTATTGCCTTTATTATCCGGAAGAAAACGGAGTCTTCGCTGGTGCTTTTCCACCGCCAGCTTGCCAATGTAGGATCACCAGAAGGACGAATAACGATATCTCCTTTCAGATTTCCGTTTGCTTTCAGATCCCCGATATAGCCGACTTCAGTTTTATATCGATAGTCCTTACCCAATAATTCAAAAGCCGTTGTCGCCGTAATAATTTTTTGTGTAGATGCCCCAGCCAAACCAATTTGCGAGTTTTTATCAAAAACAACCTCGCCGGTTTTTGCATTGATGACATAAAGAGAACTGAGGGCATGGCGGAGTTGTGAATCTGCTTCGAACTGTTGGTAAGCTGTTAGCAGTTTTCCTTTTATTGTTTGGGCCGGAGAGATAAAAATGAAAAGTGAAAAGATAAAAGTTGAAACAACCTTGGAAATTGCACATGGAATATTGAGCATTGAACATTATTTGAAACCAAATTTACTCAACTCTTAACTTTGCGGCCTATGCAAACTGTTAATGCTTGTATTATCACGATCGGGGACGAACTTTTGATCGGTCAGACCATTGATACCAACAGTGCGTGGATGGCAGAGGAGTTGAACAAGATAGGAGTGTGGGTGAAGAGAAAGATCACAGTCGGTGATGTTTGGGATGATATCTGGAGCGCTTTGGATGAAGAAGCCGGGAAATCGGAGATCGTTTTGATAACCGGCGGTCTTGGACCAACGGCCGATGATATTACCAAACCTCTGCTATGTAAATATTTTGGTGGAAAGCTTGTTGTGAATGAGCAAGTGCTGACTCATATAAAATATTTGTTTGAAAAAATTTTTCAGCGTTCGGGACCAATTTTAGAAAGAAATCTGAAACAGGCTGAAGTTCCTGATAACTGTACCGTATTATTTAATGAAAGAGGAACGGCGCCGGGAATGCTTTTCAATAAGGAGGGGAAAATATTTGTTTCACTTCCCGGTGTACCACATGAAATGAAAGGGCTAATGAAGAAGGAGGTATTGCCCAGGCTTCAAAAAGAATTCCGGCTTCCATTCATCCTTCATCAAACTTTGGTGACTTATGGAATGGGAGAATCTTTTATTGCAGAAAAAATAAAAGATTGGGAAGAAAAACTGCCGCAGCATCTCAAGCTTGCTTACCTGCCTCACTATGGAATGGTGCGTTTGCGATTGACTGCGATCGGGGATGACAAAAGCAAATTGGGGAAAGATCTGGAAACACAAATTACCGGACTAAAGCCTTTAATAGACGAGTGGCTGGTGATAGATGATGATATGACCATGCAACAGGTGGTGGCCAAGCTTTTGAAAGAAAGAAAACAAACCGTTGGCACAGCCGAAAGTTGCACGGGTGGCTATATTGCTCATTTGCTTACGATCGATCCCGGCGCTTCCAGTAATTTTAAAGGAACTGTTGTGGCTTATGATAATAAAGTGAAAGAAGATATTTTGGAAGTGAGGCATGAAACAATTGAATCAACAGGAGCGGTGAGTGAGGAAACGGTGAGAGAAATGGTGCAAGGGGTGTTGAATAATTTGAAAACCGATTTTGCTCTTGCCACATCAGGAATTATGGGCCCTGATGGGGGCACTCCCGACAAACCGGTTGGTACAGTTTGGATAGCCGTTGGCAACAATAAAGAAATTGAAGCCAAAAAATTTCAATTCCGGTTTGACAGAATGAGGAATATTGAGCAAACATCGAACACAGCATTAAATATGCTGCGGAAATTCATAGAGAACCACGATTTATAGATTTGAATGGATTAAGAGGAAAAAATTACCTTTGGCGTTGACCGAATTGCTGAATAGAATTGTTGTCGTACAAGAGTGTTCTGAAACAAGTTCAGGATAAACTCGCAACAGAAGCTGAATAGATAAATAATAGCTGGTTACAAAATACTAAATCTGAAATTTTAAATCTTCAATCATAATGGCAATAGTTGATCTTGTGATGCCTAAACTGGGTGAAAGTATAATGGAAGCAACCATTTTGAAATGGCATAAACAACCCGGTGACACAGTGAAAATGGACGAGACCGTGCTGGAAATTGCTACTGACAAAGTGGACAGCGAAGTGCCCAGTACAGCCGAGGGAGTGATGGAAGAGATATTGTATAAAGTGAATGATGTGGTGCCGGTGGGAGCTGTGATCGCAAGAATTAAGACGAGTATAGAGGAAGGCACAAGTGACAAGGCACAAGGCCCAAGAGTCATTCAACAAGAAACAAGATATAAACCACAAGAGGAATTTGCCACAGTTGAAGAAGTAACAAATACAAAACACTCAACACTCAACACTCAACACTCAACCAGTTCAAATGGGAGTCGTTTTTATTCCCCGTTGGTATTGAATATCGCTGCGAGTGAAGGAGTGAGCATGACTGAATTGGAAAAGATCCCCGGAACAGGCAATGAAGGGAGAGTGACCAAGAAAGATATTTTGCAGTATGTGAGTCAAAGAAAAGTATCCGGGTACAAGCAACGAGTTACGAGCAGGGAAGATGTTATGGTGGTGCCGATGAATCGTGTTGAGTCAAATGACCAGCAACAAGAGGTCAGCAACCAGCTCACAACTTTTACGGGCAATGTTGAGATCATTGAGATGGACAGGATGCGCAAGCTGATCGCTGAGCACATGGTGAGAAGCAAGCGGACCAGTGCGCATGTGACGAGTTTTACCGAGGCTGATGTTACGAATATGGTGATGTGGCGGGACAAGGTGAAAAAAGAATTTGAAAAAAGAGAAGGCACGAAGGTCACTTACACACCATTGTTTATTGAAGCTATTGTTCGCTGCATCAAAAAATTCCCTTTGATCAACAGCTCTGTTGATGGGGACAGGATCATCGTGAAGAAAGATATAAATATCGGCATGGCTACTGCCATGCCCAATGGAAATCTGATTGTACCGGTGATAAAAAATGCTGATCAGTTGAATCTTGTTGGACTAGCACGACAGGTAAATAGCCTTGCTGATAATGCAAGAAACAGCAAGTTGAAAGTTGATGACACACAGGGCGGCACATTCACCCTGACGAATGTAGGATCGTTTGGAAGTTTGATGGGCACACCGATCATCAATCAACCGCAGGTTGCCATTCTTGCTGTCGGCGCAATCAAGAAACGCCCCGTTGTTGTTGAAACTCCTCATGGGGACAGCATCGCTATCCGCCATATGATGTATTTAAGTATGAGTTATGATCATCGCATTATTGATGGAAGTCTTGGCGCAACTTTCCTGACCGCTGTGGCCAATGAGCTGGAGAATTTCAATGCGGATAGAGATTTTTGAGACACGAATTACACTAATGATCACGAATTACACAAAGCAACTTCTCCGTATTTACTGAAACACAAATCGCGTTATGATCACGAATTGCGCAAAGCCTCTTCGTGTAATTCGTCTTAATTCGTGTTATTATGGGTTTGATGGGTAACCATATTTCCTCTGCCTGAAAAATGTTTTCTTTCCCCTGATCTTTACAATAAAGAGATTGTCGTATTCATAGTCTTTAAGATCGCCCGCAATTTTTTTTTCGCCTGTTAATTTATTCACGATATCATCTACTGTGTTTGAATGTCCGACAACTAAAACATTTCCTTTTTCGGACCTGATGATAGAAACAAGCGAATCAATATTACTGTAAATGCTGACCGGAACATTAATCACTTTGCCCAGCGGATTTGCAGTATTGATCGTCCGGCTGGTGTTGGTGGAGTAGATGTATTTAATATGATTACCGCTGAGTTGTTCTTTCAAAACAATGGCTCTCACTTTACCTGCTTCGGAAAGCGGAAGATCATTTGCCATCATTTTTGCAAGACTGTCGGTGGGTGCGATTTTCTCAGCATGGCGAACGACATACACGGTCCGTGTGCACGAGGCAAATGAGACAAGGAAAACTACTAAGGGGAACAGAGTTTTTTTCATCGATCTTCGGTTTAGCTGCACAGAATTAGGCAATATTTGTGAATTATTTACATCTAAAAATCATACCGTTTTCATTTACCGCCATCTTTATATATATTAGTAAAACGATTTCACTATGAAAAATTTATCCGAGACCTGGTTTGCCGAAGGGTATATAGATTTTGAGTTAAAAAAATACACACTCCTTGCTTACTTGCAGGAGGTCAACAAATATTTTAATGAGAACATGCTTTACCCGCAGTTGGCGGAGGTGATCTTCCACTATAACAACCTGGTAGCTTTCAGAGAGAATAAAAAATTTTTACAGGAGCATTTTCCAAAGAAATTGTCGGGCGTGCAGATGGAAAAGCTGCAAGTTCTTTATGAGCAAATGATCGGTGATGATGAATTGATGCAGGAACTGGAAGCGATCATTAATTTCTCCGCATCCACTATAAAGACCACGATCAGTAATGGAACAGAGATATATGAGTTTGTTGAGGATAAAATATTGATCTCTCCTGTGGGCATTGTCCCTCTTGACACCAATGAAGGTTATTTTTTTCTAAGCAGCGGGAATAAGATCACCCTGGCCTATTATTACCGGCTTTCTATTTTCGAGAAACGAGATGAGAAATACAGGAGCATGAAAACCTTATTCATCAATCACTGGCATAAGAGCATCAGTAATAGTTATGAAAGCATCAAAGCGGATATCATTCGTCAGAGAACCGACCTGCCCAATCCCGCGGTATATGCTGTAGAGACCGATCTCAGTTTTCCTGTGGATGAAACCCTGCTTCCAATCGCCAAAAGAAGTTTGGTTAAATATATCAGCTCTCAAGCTGCATAGAACTGTAGTTTAAAGTAAAAAGTCAAAATTAAAAATTGCCTCAGGTTGACTTTTGACTTTTTAATTTTTTACTTTAATCAATCTCCAACCCCCAATCCTTTCCTTTCTTCACTGCAGGCACACCTTCTGTGATCCATTTTGGCGGTTTTGCTCCTTTTAATAACCAATCAAAATATTGTTGCTCCCTGATCTGAATGTCTTTCCGATTTCTTCTTTCAACAAGATTATGGGCTTCGCCATTGTAAGTGAGCATCCAAACCTGTTTGCCCAATCTTTTCATGCCTGTAAATAATTCAATGCCCTGCCACCAGGGAACTGCGCCATCTGCATCATTTGCCATGATCACCAATGGAGTTTTCACTTTTGGTAAATGAAAGAGTGGAGAGTTCTCAATATATAATTCAGGTTTTTCCCACAGTGTAGCACCAATGCGGCTCTGACTTTTTTCATACTGGAATTGCCTGGTCACTCCACTTTCCCACCTGATACCGCCATATGCACTGGTCATGTTGGCAACAGGAGCACCTGCCCAGGCTGCTTTAAATAAATTGGTCATGGTAACGAGTTGGGCGACTTGTATTCCTCCCCAGCTTTGTCCTTGTATGGCCATTCTTGTGCTGTCC
>Ga0134124_10005009_pt1 | contig 10638 bp, 9 predicted proteins | sample KB304_FD_96880 | JGI IMG/M metagenome (GOLD analysis project Ga0134124, IMG submission 96880) | Terrestrial soil microbial communities without Nitrogen fertilizer from Kellogg Biological Station, Michigan, USA - KB3-0-4 | ecosystem: Environmental > Terrestrial > Soil > Unclassified ... | reverse complement strand
TTCAGGAAGCGGCCGACGAAGAGGCGAACATCATCTTCGGCACGGTCATCGACGCGAAGATGGGCGACGAGGTGAAGGTGACGGTCATCGCCACCGGCTTCGACTCCGCCACGAAGGGCTTCCTCAATACGCGCGGCGAGCAGTTGTCGCCGGTGCCGCCGGCGCGTGCCGGCGTGCCGATGCGGCCGTCCGCGAGCAGCGCCACGCAGATCGCGGCGCAGCACGAGGAGCCGCCGGCGCCACCGCAGATCGGCGCGGAGGGAGAGATTTACGATCCGCCGTTCTTCCGCAAAGGGATGTCGCGGCCGGACGGCAGCGGTGGATTCGGTCCGATGGCCAACAGCGACTTCGGCACGGACCTCGACATTCCGACGGTGATCAGGAACTTGTCCGACTAAGTCATACGAAAAGAGCACGCCCCTCCTGCGTGCTCTCGGGGGGCTGGGGGAGAGGGACCCCAGTCCACTGCTCCAACGGGGCACGGTTCTTCCGCCGTGCCCCACTTTTTTATGCGCGCAGGCGCTCGATCTCCAGCGCGATGTTTTCCGCGTCGATCGCGTCGCGCTCGAAACCGGAGCGGGTGATCGTGTACGGCTCGCTGGCCTTCGCGAGCGCATCGACTGCGTCGTCGACCGACATCGACGTCTCGTAGCCGAGGAGTTGCAGCTCGGGGAGCGTGGCGGCTTCGACGAGTCGCGCGGCGGCGGATGGAAGCACGTCGTGCCACACGCCGACCGACTCATCGCTGATGCCGGCGCGCTCGCCGTACGACGAGTTGCTCGACCACGCTTCCGTTGCCAGGCGATCGCGATCGATCGGCCCGAGGGCCAGTGCGTCGTGAATTCGTGCGAGGACCTTCGGCGTATCGGCGACGAGGTCCTCGTAACGGCACCAAACGAATCGCGGATGCGACTGCAGGTCGAGCGCGAACGTCACGCTCTTGCGCCAGCTGCGGATGTTGAAGAGCGTCGGGCGCAGCTCGCCGCCGAACTCGCGTCCGCGGCCGTGATTGAGCGAGGCGAGCACGTCGCGCGGATCGCGAACGATCACGACGCAGCGCGCGCCGCGGCCGAGGAGGTGCGGGAGGAACTCCTCGCAGACCACTTCCTTGCTGCCGGCAACGCGCGCGTCTCGCGCCAGCGCGCGATCGAGCGCCGCGACGACGGCGGCGAAATCGTCTCCGGCGGAGATCGAGGCAAACGCGTTCTGCAGTTCGTCCGAGGTGAAGCGCGTCTTCTGTCCCGAGTAGCTCTGCATAGCGTCGAAGAGACGCGCGAGATCCGCGGGAGATGTTCGCCAGCGGCGCAGAAATTCATCCAGTGCTTCGGCGCCCGGATCGCCGTCGTGGAACAGATGGCCGATCGGATAGTCGTCGCGCGGCACGCCGGCGTCGCGCAGGAACGTGCGCTTCGCTTCGATGAAAAGCAGAGGGAACGGCTGCTGCAGCACGCCGAGGAGATTGGCCAGCAGCGTCGTGCCGGAGCGGAGTCCGCCGGTGACGAAGACGAGATCGTCGATCATCCTCGCCAGCCCCAGATGTAGCGCGGCGCTTCCGCACCGGTGTGGAAGAGGAGGTCGAGGACCGTCACCTGGTGGGCGAACGGCGGATGGAGCTGCGGGTATTCGGGATAGCCGTCGTAGCTCTTCCACACCAGTTCGATGCCGGCGTCGGCGAAGCGCTGCGGATCGATGTAGCTCTTCGCCGCCGGGCCCGAGACGTAGACGTCGGCGCCGGTCGCGCGAAGGATGCCGATCACGCGGTCGAGCTGGCGGCCGCCTGCGTCGAGCTCGCGCGAATCGCGGAACGTCGCGGTGACGCCGAGGCGCGCGGCGATCGTGCGAATGGCATTCTGGTTCAGCTCGGAGAGCGTGCGGCAGTCAGGCGGATAGACGGCATCGAGCAGCGGTCGACAATCTTCGAAGAACGGCGCGTCGCGATACGACGCCTCCAGGCGCCGCAGGTGGTCGCTCCGCCACGACGTCGACGGAAGCTCGACGTCGCAGATGCGGCGCTCGAGGTCGGTGCCGACCGGAATGGTCAGCCACGCCAGGCCCGTCGGGGTCTTGATGCGATTGCGGTTGCGCCAGTCCTGCCGCGTGTACTGCACGTCATCGAGGAAGATGAACTCATCGACGTCATGGATAATGTCGAAGTATCCCTTCCATGGAATGTAGGCAGACTGCAGGATCGCGACGCGCTTGGACATGAAGACGGATGGCGGCGAGTATAAGTCGGATGACGTGAGCGCCGGCCGTCTCGTCTCCGTCGTCGTGCCGGTCTACGACAGCGTGGTCGTGGAGACTCTGGCCGGGCGCATCGACGCGGCGCTCGCCGCCGTGCCGCACGAGATCATCTTCGTCGACGACGCGTCGCCCGACGCGCGTGTCTGGCCGATGCTGGAGCGGCTGGCGGAAGCGCATCCGCACATCCGGGCCGTGCAGCTCTCGCGCAATTTCGGGCAGCAGGCGGCGACGCTCTGCGGCCTGCGCGAGGCGCGCGGCGACGTAATCGTCACCATGGACGACGACCTGCAGCACGATCCCGCCGACATCCCGCTGCTGCTGGCCGAAGTAAGCCATGACATCGTCATCGCGCAATTCGAAGCGAAGGAGCATCACCTCTTCCGCCGCATGGCCAGCGGCGCGAAGGCGATGTTCGATCGCGTGATCCTGGCCACGCCGCGCGATCTGCAGCTCAGTTCCTTCCGCGTGCTGTCGCGGACCGTCGTCGACGGCGTCCTGGCCATTCGCACGGCGCACCCGTTTCTGCCGGCGCTGATGTTTCACGTCAGCAGGGACGTGGCCGGCGTGACGGTGAAGCACGGCGCCCGAGCGTCGGGACGGAGCGGCTACACGCTCCGCAAGCTGCTGTCGATGTTCAGCAATCTGGTCATCAACAATTCGTCGATCCTCCTGCGGACCGCGGCCGCGACCGGGATGTTCTTCGCGGTGGTGAGTTTCGCGCTCACCGCCATCGCGGTGTACCGCAAGCTCGTCCACGACGTGGCGGTGCAGGGCTGGACCTCGCTGTTCGCGGCGACGATGCTGGTCGGCGGCCTGCTGCTCGTCTCGGTCGGCATCATCGGCGAGTACCTCATCCGCATCATCGAGAACGGCGAGGCGAAACCGACGTACTTCGTGCGGCGCCGGATCGAATGAGCCATCGCACCGCGGGTCTGTACCGCCTTCTCGAACTGCCGCGTATCTACGAGGGACTGCAGAAGCTCCTCGGCGCGCAGACCGCGCGCACGCGATTCGTCGAGGAGTTCGTCCGGCCGTTCGCCGGCGCGCGCGTGCTCGACGTCGGCTGCGGAACCGGAGCGCTCCTCGAGTACCTGCCGGCCGGCGTCGACTACACCGGCTTCGATCTCAATCCCGCGTACATCGAGGCCGCGCGGACGCGGCACGGCGAGCGCGGACGCTTCTTCGTCGCACGCGTGGGCGGGGAGATCGACATCGACGCGGCACGCTTCGACATCGTCGTGGCCAAGGCGCTGCTGCACCACCTCACCGACGATGAGGCCGCGCAGCTGTTGCGCATGAGCGCGCGGGCGCTGGCGGCGGACGGCGTCTTCGTCTCGTATGACAACGTCTTTTACGACGGGCAGCCGTGGTTCTCGCGAACGCTGACGGCGCTCGACCGCGGCGGCGGCGTGCGGACTCCGGAGGGTTATCGCGCGCTTGCGTCGCCCCACTTCGCGTCGATCGAGACCATGCTCCTTACCGACATGTTGCGGATTCCGTACGCGCACTTCGTCATGCGCGCGCGGAAGCGATGAGGAGGCAGCTCCCCCCGAATGGGATCGTCGCGCCGCGGCGGATGCGGCCGATCTCGAAGCGGAAGCAGCTCTCCGCGATGCGCCGAACGGCGCTTCCTCCGAGGGCGTGCTCGCGTCGCGACGATCGCGTGTCGCGCCCCACGCCCGCCTTCGATCGCAACGTGCGAAAGAGCAGGATCGGCGCCGGCAGCAGCCAGAAAAAATAGGTCGCGTAATCGACGTCGTATCCGGCGGCGGTGACGGTCTCGCGCAGCGTGCGCAACGTGTAGCGGCGGAAGTGACCGGCTCGCCTGTCGTTATCGGACCAGAGCGCGGGAAAGGCGGGAGTCGTGATGTACAGGCGTCCGCCGTTCGCCAGGTAGGGACGGAGGGCGTGGAGAAAATCGCGATCGTGCTCGACGTGCTCCACGACGTCGAACAGCCCGATTCCTCCTGCCGTCGCCTCCCGGAACGCGGCGGAGGGAAGCCCGCCGCAGACGACGTGCGACACGTTCCGCGCGACGGCGTTCGCCGCGCCCGAAGGATTTGGTTCGATGGCGATGGTCGTGAAGCCCGCCTGCTGCAGGGCCGCCGACACGTAGCCGTTGCCGGCGCCGACATCGAAGAGCGGTCCGCCGGCCGGCGGGAAACGCCGCACCGCGGCGGTGATCGCGCGGTTGCGGTGGGCGAACCAGAACGACGACTCCTCCATCGTCAGGCAGTTGTCGTTGCCGTCCGCCGGATACGACGTGGCGATGGTCTCCGGCGCCACCCAGTAGCCGGCGGCGTCGCGGGTGAGGGCGGGCGCGATCTCGTGAAGGAGGTCCACCCGCATAGTCTGCCCTGAAACGTCGAAGCCCGGCGCGAGGCCGGGCTTCGAAGAATGCGATGTTGGGATGTGACTACGGATTGGTCGGGAGGTCGCGGTTCGGGAGGTCGTTGTCGCGAACGACCTTGAAGTCGCTGTAACCCTTGCGGACGCCCTGCACGAAGTAGTCGAACTCGACGTCATCCGCGCCTTTGGCGGTCCTGATGACGAGCTTCTCCGGAGTGCGGGAGGCCACGTACACCTGGCCGAACGCGCCGACCGGCGTGAGCTGAACGGTCATCCGCTCGGTCTCGGTGACGCGGGAGAAGTATCCCGGCAACTCGATGACGGCTTCGCCATCGACGGTCTTGGCGGTGCCGCGATAGTACGTGCCGGCCTCGGGGCCTTCGAGCGCCGCGTAGTAGATGGCCTTGGACGAGTCGCCCGGATCGGTCATGGCAAAGGCCTTGGTGCCGGTGACGGTGAAGTTGCCCGACACGGTCACGGCGCCGGTGCTGCCGTTGATCTCGAGGCGGTTGACGGAGTTCGTGCCGAGCACGAGGTTCTGCGCGCCGAGAGTGCCGAGGATGACACCGTTCTGGACGGTGCCGAGGAGCTCGGCCCAGCCACCGAGGGTCTTGCCGAAACGCGAGATCGTTCTGCCCGAGCTGTGCATCTTGATGTCGAAGATGCCGCCCGTGGTGTCAGCTTTGGCTCGGAGCGTCGCGTTGGCGGACGTACCGGCGTTCGAGTTCTCGATGGTGATGAACGAGTTCGCGTCGGTGTTCTCGAAGACGTGGAGGCGATCGGTCGGAGAGGCGGTGCCCATACCGACCTTGCCGTCAGCGGCGATGTCGACCGAGCTGGTCGGCGCGCCGGGACGGATGCGGAACGGAAGGCGGGAGCCGCCGGTCACGTCGCGAACGAAGAAGTTCGCCTCGTTGCCCGCGACGTCCCAGGTCTGCGCGGTGAAGCCGCCGGTGTTGTTCTGCTCGAGGCGCATCGCCGGGGTGTTGCTGGTGGCGACGTGCAGGTCGAGGACCGGCGTGGAGGTGCGGAAGCCGACGCGGCCGGTGCTGTCGACGAAGATCGAGTTCGTCGGCGCGGAGCCGGTGACGGTAAACGGAACCGTCGCGGCCGTGATGTCTTCGATGGAGAACTTGTTCGCGCCGCCGCTGGCGGAGTCGTTCCCCGTCAGCTGCCAGTCGTGGTTCGGGAAGCCGGCCGAGGTCGACGTGTCGTCGAACTTGATGCGGGTGTTGTTCTCTTTCAGGCGAATCGTGTCGAAGCCGAACGACTCGTTGTTCACGCAATCGAGGCCGACGCAGAGACTGCCCTGGATGATCGCGTCATCGGCCGTAACGACGTCGTTCGCTCCGGCGTGGAGCTTCGCGTCGCTTCCTGCCCGGAGAGGACTGGCGGTGTTCGTCGCCGGAGTGCGCTGAGCCTCCGTCGCCGACGTGATGAAGGAGCCGCCCGACACGGAGAAGACGCCCGACTGGACGAGACCTTCTCCCACGCCGGCCTCCTTGAGGATCTGCGTGGCCGCTCCGTCATCGCCGCGCTCGCGCGCGTCGGCGAGCGCCTTCCGCACGTCGGCCGAAAGGCGCGGCGTGTAGCGGAGCTCGAACGTGTAGGTGCCATCGACCGCGAGGCCCGCGGCGATGTCCTTCAGGCTGAAGGAGGGCGACTGTCCGGGCGCGAAGTTCTTCGTGAAGTAGGCGCCGGAGGGGGCCGAAACGACGAGAGTCACGCCATCGAAGCCGGGCGCCTGCTGCCACGACACCGCGGCGGATGAGACGTTGGTCACGACTTTGGGTGCGGCGAGGGCGATACCGGGGATGATGAGGGCGACGATGAGGACACTGAAAAGAGTCTTACGAAATCGAGACATAAATTCTCCCCTTTCGATGGATGACCGAAAATACGAGCGTACGGCGTGCACCGGGCCTGCTTGCTGATGCCACCGCAGATGTACTGGACGTCAGGAAATATAGGTCATGATCGGGTGAAGCGCTATTGAAATATGGAAACAGCTGAGAGTGAGTCTCTGTCGGAGGCCCTGATTCGGATCGGAAGACGGGCGTTTCGACGGGTTTTTCCACGGGTGGTAGATCCGGTCCTCGATGCCGCTCCCGTTCTGCTCCCCGCCGACGCGGCGATCGAGACGCGGTATCAGTCGCTCATCGACCGGAACGACGCGTTCCGCGAGGCCCGCTACCGCGAAGGGATCCGCTGGCGCGGCGTCCTTCGACATTTCGTCGCGCCGCCGGCCCGCGTCCTCGACCTCGGCGCGGGAGACGGCGCCATCGAGCTGGCGCTGAACACGGGCGGCTACCTCACCACCAGCGTCGATCGCGAATGGAACACGGTCGCTCCCCGGCTCGGCGTGAGGCGCGTCATCGCCGACGCCGGCGCGCTCCCGTTCCGCGATACGACGTTCGACGCCGTCGTCTGCCTGGAGACGATCGAGCACTTCACCGACGCCCGCTCCGCGTGCGCGGAAGGGGGGCGCGTGCTGCGGGAGGGAGGACGCGTCGTCCTGATCACGCCGCCCCGGCTGGCGTGGATCTTCCGGCGCGATCCGCATTTCGGGATCCGCTTCCTGCTGATGCTCCCGTCGTCCATGCAGCGGCGCGTCGCCGCCCGCCGCGGATTCGACCAGCCCCACCACTTCGTCGATCGCATCTACACGAGCGCGGCGGCGATCGCGAAGCTGTTCCCGCGCTGCCGCATCGAGCAGACGATGCGCCGCTCGCGGTTGCCGAAGCGCTGGTTCTGGGAAGCGCTGGTGTTGCGGAAGTCTGTACGCTGATTCAGTGCGGCGCAGACGCCGCGGGAGGCGCGGCCTTCGCGTCCGGCATCGGATACCAGAGCGCGTAGAGCCGCATCTGGTAGAGCGAGAACCAGAACGCGCAGAAGACGGCGATCATCATGACGGCGCCGGTCCGCCTGGTGAACGACTCGGCCATCGCGGGAAGATAGCCGAACAAGGCGATGGCCAGCGGGGTGAAGAGGATCGTGTCGTATAGATAAGGATGGATGACGAAGGCCTGGCTGAAGACGGCGGCGTAGAGGAGCCACGTCCCGATGTGCCACGCCAGGGCCAGGACGGCGATCCGCGGCGCGCGTCCGGCGATGAAGGCGCCGATGACGGCGATCACACTGAGGACGCCGAGAATGAAGACGCTCTTCCACTGAAACAGATATTCGCGATTCACCGGCCAGCAGTTCTGCGCCCAGTCCCGCCGCTTGGCGATGTCGAGATGGTTGCCGTAGTACAGCGTCTCGCCGTCGAGGCCGCTGCGGAACATGAAGCCCGATCCGGCGGCGGTCGTATCCGGCAGCCGCGCCGAACGTGTCTTCAGCTGAAGACCGTAGAGGCCGAGCCCCAGCAGCGCCGGCATCAACGCCACGAGGAGATACCGCTTCCACTCGCCGCGCCGCTGCTCGAGGACGAGCAGCGTGACGGCCATCGCCGAGACGAACGCCAGGCCGGAGATCTTGTCCATCAGCGTCATGATCAGGACGGTCATCGCCTGCGCGACGGAGAGGGGGATGGTTCGCTGTCCATCGAGACAGCGCTCCTCGAGGACGAGGAAAAGCGCCGCGAACAATGTCCACATCGTCTGCGACGACATCTCCCAGTACATGTAGAGGTTGTCGGGAAAGGTGAAGATCACGACGACGACCGCCGCCCCCGAGGCGAACGAAAGCCGCTCGTCGAGACCGAAGCGCCGCGCGATGCGAAAGGCGAGAAGACCGAACAACGCCGCCAGCAGAAGGGTGACGACCTGGTTGTGAATGGCGAGAAGCCGCCAGCTGTAATGACCGGCGACGGCCATGTACATCCGCTCGAGCAGGAGGCCGCTCACCATGTAGACGCCGGTCGAGGTCTTGTACACCAGGATCTTGCCGGGCGGCGTCACGACCATCTGTCCGGAGTAGTGAAAGTAACCCTCGCTGATCCAGTGCGTGATCACGTTGAACGAGCGCTGGCTTCCCGAATGCGCGGCTAGCTGTTCGGCGGGGCGGTGGTGGACGGTCAGGAACGCGGCCATGAAGACGACGAGGCCGACGGCGAGAAAGATCCCGAAGAGAGGTAGGGTGCGCTCGAGCAGCGGTACCGGCTTCGCCGGCGCGACGGCTTCGGCCTCCTCGGTCGATTCGGCGAGCGTGTCGTGCGTGACCTCGGTCATGTCCGCGATGATGCTGATCGAGCGGATGCCTGTCAAAAAAACTCGCGCGCCGCGTCGATCACGAGCTGTTGCGTCTCCGCCGGCATGCTCGTGTAGAACGGCAGGCGCACCAGGCGCTCGCTGACCGATTCGGCGACCGGACAGTCGCCGGGACGTCCGCCGAGACGCATCCCCATCGGAGAGTTGTGCAGCGGGATGTAGTGAAAGATCGCCTGGATGCCGCGTCCGCGCATGTGCTCGATGAACGCGCTCCGCTCCTCCGCGGAATTGAGCACGAGATGGAAGAGGTGGTACGCCGGCGAGCACTCCGGCGGAACGGTGGGCAGTGCGTAACCGCGCTCCCGCACCCACGACGCGAGCTCGTCGCGATAACGGATCCAGAGCGTGCGCCGCGCCTCCTGCACGCTCTCGCGCTTCTCGAGCTGCGCGAGGAGGAACGCCGCCAGAACGTCGGCCGGGACGTAGCTCGAACCGGCGTCGACCCAGGTGTACTTGTCGACTTCACCTCGGAAGAAGCGGCTGCGGTCGGTCCCTTTTTCGCGCAGCACCTCGGCGCGCGATTCGAGCGCCGCGTCGTTGAGGATGAGCGCTCCCCCTTCTCCGCAGAAGACGTTCTTCGTTTCGTGAAAGCTGAGCGTGGCCAGCGCGCCGAACGTGCCGAGAGGACGGTCGCGATACGCGCCGAAGAGGCCGTGCGCGTTGTCTTCGATCACCGGCAGGCCGTGATTGCGCGCGATCTCCAGGATCGCGTCCATGTCGCAGCTGACGCCGGCGTAGTGCATGACCACGATGGCGCGCGTGCGCGGCGTGATGGCGGCGGCGATCCGCGTCTCGTCGATGTTCAGCGTGTCGGGGCGGATGTCGACGAAGATCGGACGCGCGCCGCGCAGCACGAACGCGTTCGCGGTGGAGACGAAGGTGAACGAGGGAAGAATGAACTCGTCGCCCGGCTGGATGTCGAGCAGCAGCGCGGCCATCTCCAGGGCGTGCGTGCACGACGTGGTGAGCAGCACGCGCGAACCGAGGAGCTCGCGCAGCAGCGACTCGCAGCGCCGCGTGTAAGTGCCGTCGCCGGAGATGTGGCCCTGCTCGATCGCGTCCCGGACGTAATCGAGCTCGTTGCCGACGAGCGTCGGACGGTTGAAGGTGATGGGCGACTTCATTCCCATTCGATCGTGCTCGGCGGCTTGCTGGAGACGTCGTACACGACGCGGTTCACGCCGCGCACCTCGTTCACCACGCGGCGCGCGATGCGGTCGAGGACGTCGTGCGGCATGCGGTACCAGTCGGCGGTCATGAAGTCGGTGGTCGACACGGCGCGCACGGCGAGGACGTTCTCATAGGTCCGTTCGTCGCCCATGACGCCGACGCTGCGGACGGGGAGGAGCACGGCGAAGGCCTGCGAGATCTCGCGATAGAGGCCGGCGCGGCGGATCTCGTCGATGACGATCTCGTCGGCGTTCTGCAGGATCTCCACGCGCTCCGCGTTCACCTCGCCGAGGATGCGCACGGCGAGACCGGGGCCGGGAAAGGGATGACGCCAGACGAATTCCTCTTCCAGTCCCAGCTCGATGCCGAGCTGCCGCACTTCATCCTTGAACAGCTCGCGCACCGGCTCGATGAGCTTCAGTCCCATCTTCTCCGGCAGACCGCCGACGTTGTGATGCGTCTTGATCACGGCGGAGGGACCTTTGATCGACACCGACTCGATGACGTCGGGATAGAGCGTCCCCTGGACGAGGAACTCGACGTTCGGAATGCGGCGCGCCTCTTCTTCGAACACGGCGATGAACTCGTTGCCGATGCGCTTTCGCTTCATCTCCGGGTCTTCGATGCCGGCGAGCTTCTCGTAGAAACGCTTCTTGGCATCGAC
>Ga0134124_10005007_pt1 | contig 10640 bp, 6 predicted proteins | sample KB304_FD_96880 | JGI IMG/M metagenome (GOLD analysis project Ga0134124, IMG submission 96880) | Terrestrial soil microbial communities without Nitrogen fertilizer from Kellogg Biological Station, Michigan, USA - KB3-0-4 | ecosystem: Environmental > Terrestrial > Soil > Unclassified ... | reverse complement strand
GCCAGCTTCGAACCGGCGTCGCTGCCTGCCACGACGTAGTGCGTGCGCTTCGACACGCTGCCGGCAACCTTGGCGCCCAGGGCTTCCAGTTTTTCCGTCGCTGCATCGCGCGACATGCTCACCAGTGTGCCGGTAAGCACCACGGTCTTGCCTTCGAGCGGACCTGCTGCAGCTTCCGCCTGCGGAAGCTGGTGCTGCAGCTCCCCGGCCATGTCGACGGTGCGTTGCAGAAGCGCGGCATTGGCGCGTTCCTCCAGCCATGTTGCCAGTGCGGTCGCGGCCTCTTCCGGCAACCCGGCGCCGATGAATTTATTTGCATCGCTCCTCTTGATCTCTTCCAGCGGCAGCGCAGCCGTCAACTGCTCGGCGCGTACGCGCGTGATGCGGGGAATTTCCATGTCCACCAGAAAAGCGGCGGGAGTCAGCGTCGCGCGCAACTTCGCGTTCGGCGCATGCGTGTCGGTGATATGCACGCCATGTTTCGGATCCAGCAGCGCCTTGATCACCTTCTGGTTGCCGGGTTGGTCGAAAAAATGCCCCAGCGAGCGCGCCACTTCACCACCGATGTCGGGCACCCGCTTGAACAACGGCCAGGGCATGCGCCGGATCAGATCCAGATCACCGAACCAGGTGGACAAGGTCTTGGCCGTGCTTTCGCCCACATGCTCGATGCCCAGCGCAAACAGAAACCGTTCCAGTGTGGTCTGCCGACTGTGCTCGATGGCATCGATGAGGTTCTGAGCCCACTTGGTGGGTACCTTGCCGGAGCGAGCCGTTTCAGGCGTAGTGCCATCCCGTTCGTCGGCGCGCCTCTTCATCTCCAGCAGGTCTTCGAGCTTCAGCCGGTAAAGATCGGCCACTGATATCAGATAGCCGAGATCGCTCAGTTCCTCGATGAAGCGATCCCCCAGCCCTTCGATATCCATGGCACGGCGCGAGGCAAAGTGACGTATGGCTTCCTTGCGTTGCGCCGGACAGCTCAGCTCGCCGGAGCAGCGCCACACAGCCTGGCCTTCTTCGCGCACGATCTCGGAACCACACACGGGACATTCGGCTGGCATGCGCCATCTGGCGCGCCGGTCGTGTGCGGCATCCGTCACCACACTGACCACTTCAGGTATCACATCACCGGCACGCCGCACGATCACGGTATCGCCTACACGCACATCCAGCCGCGCGATCTGATCAGCGTTGTGCAGTGTCGCGTTGGTCACCACGACGCCAGCCACCTGCACCGGGGCCAGCCGCGCCACCGGCGTCGCCGCACCGGTGCGACCGATCTGGATGTCGATGGCCTCGACGCGAGTGGACTGTTCCTGCGCCGGGAATTTGTGGGCCACGGCCCAGCGAGGCGCGCGGGAAACAAAACCCATCTCGCGCTGGCCGGCGCCATCATCCAGCTTGTAGACCACCCCATCGATGTCAAAGGGCAGATGCTCCCGGCGCGCGCCCATGCGCCGGTAGTAATCCATCAGTCCCTCGAGGCCGCGCACGGTCTCGTTCAGTGGGCTGACCGGAAAGCCCCAGTCGCGCAGCCGCTGCAGCATCTGCGAATGACTGTCGGGAAGTGTGCCGCCTTCGACCTGCCCCACTCCATAGGCGAAGAAGGCCAGCGGCCGTTGCGCGGTGATGCGGGGATCCAGCTGCCGCAAAGATCCGGCAGCCCCATTTCGCGGATTGGCCAGCACTTTGCCACCGGAGAGCCGCGCCTGCTCGTTGTAGCGCTCGAAATCCCTGAGCGGCATGTACACCTCGCCGCGCACTTCCAGCACGTCAGGCGCGCCCTTGCCACGTAGTTTCAGCGGAATGGCGCGGATGGTCTTCAGATTCACGGTGACATCCTCACCGCTGGCGCCGTCGCCCCGTGTGGCGCCCTGCACGAACACGCCGCGCTCATAGCGCAGGCTTATGGCCAGGCCGTCGAGCTTGGGTTCGGCCGAAAAAACCAATGTCTCGCGCCCCAGCTTTTCCTGGATGCGTCGCACGAAGCCGCCGACTTCCTCATCGCTGAATGCGTTGTCCAGCGACAGCATGGGCACGGCATGTCGCACTTGCGCAAACTCGGCCGAGGGCTGGGCGCCCACGCGCTGCGTGGGTGAATCCGGCGTGACCAGTTGCGGGTGTTCGGTTTCCAGCGCCTGCAGTTCGCGCAGCAGCCTGTCATAGTCCGCATCACTGATGGCGGGCTCATCGAGCACGTAGTAACGGTGATTGTGTTGCTCGATCTGTTCGCGCAGCTGCGCGATGCGCCCGGAAGCAGCCGCGCTCACGTCGCGCTGCCGCTCTGCCCTTCGGCATGCGCCTGCACTGAACGACGCATCTGCGTCAGCTTCTCGGCATTCAGCGCCGCGCCCTGCTCATCCTGCACTACAGCGTTCGTGCGACCAGCCACTTCGCGCGCCAACTGCACCAGGTCGTCGAGCATCTGCGCTGGCGGCACGGGGCCAGGCAGGATGCAGAACAGGCTGACGCCGCGAAATTCCTGCGTATCCATCTGTGCAGGCTCGAGGTTGCCGGGCCGCACGAGATTGGCGGCACTGGCGCGCACGGCGCCCGTGTCGTCCACCAGATGAAAGATGCGCTGCGGACCATGCACCATTCCCAGCGACTCCAGTGCCTGCCGCAGTGCACGGCCTGCCAGTGCCTCGCCACCGGCGCAGACTATCCGAAGGCTCAGCACGCGTTCTGTACGCGGTGGCGGCCACTGAATGCCCGCCGTGGCGGCTGCTGGCTCCGGAATGCGGTTGGCTGCTGCTGGAACATCCACGGCAGATTCCCGCGCCACATCGACGCGCAGCGACTCGACGGGATGGATGGTGGGTACGTCCAGTGTTTCTGGCGCCGGAATGTCATCCGACGAAGTGAAGTCCTCGATGCTGGGCTCGACTCGCCGCAGCCGCACACTGGAGGCAGAAGCCGAATTCGTGGTGGATGGCGGCTCCGCCAGCGGCATGGCGCGCGCACTGCGCGCCGAGCGACGCCGTTCCCACAGGAACAGCACGGCAATGAACACCGCACCGAGAACGATCAATGCCACGCGCAGTTGGCTCATGATGTTCGGGAGGTCCCGGCGGTCAAACGGCGGCCAGCCGCACGGCCTCGTCCACGTCCACACTGACCAGGCGCGACACGCCCGGCTCGTTCATGGTCACGCCCATCAACTGCTGTGCCAGCTCCATGGTGGTCTTGTTGTGGGTGATGAAGATGAACTGCACGCGGCTGGACATCTCGCGCACGATATCGCAGAAGCGGCTCACATTGTGCTCGTCCAGCGGCGCGTCCACTTCGTCCAGCAGACAGAACGGCGCGGGGTTCAGGTCGAAGATGGAGAACACCAGTGCCACGGCGGTCAGCGCCTTCTCGCCGCCGGAGAGCTGCGAGATCGAGCTGTTGCGCTTGCCGGGTGGGCGCGCCATGACGGCAACGCCGGCCGTCAGCACGTCCTCGCCAGTGAGTTCGAGGTAGGCATGACCACCGCCGAACAACCGCGGGAATTTTTCCTTCAGGCCGTCGTTGATCTTCTCAAACGTAGCTTCGAAGCGGGTGCGCGTCTCCCGGTCGATCTTGCGCATGGCCTCTTCGAGCGAATTGAGCGCATCAGTGAGGTCTTTCCACTGCGCGTCGAGAAACTCCTTGCGCTGTGACTGCTCGCTCAGTTCGTCGATGGCCGCCAGGTTCACCGCGCCCAGCCGCTGCAGGTCTTCCTGCACCTTGGCCAGTTCATCTTCGCGCTGCACGACCGTGGCTTCAGCTGCCAGCGCAGCCATCACCTCTTCCAGGTCGAAACGCGTCGCCACGAACTGTTCTACCAGCGATTCGCGCCGCAGCCGTGTTTCCTGGGCCGCCAGCCGTGCGCTTTCCAGTTCCTGTCGTGCGACTCCCACCCGCCGCTCGGTGAGCAGCCGCTTCTCGTCCAGATCGCGCAATTGCGCTTCGATGGCCTCGAGGTCGCGCCGCGCCGCGCCCAGCTCGGTTTCCACATCGAGCCGGCGCGACAGCAATTCGTTCAACTGTTCCTGCTGGCGCGCAATGGGCTCATCGCCGTCACCCAGTTCTTCTTCCAGCTGGCTCTGTCGCGAACCCAGCTGGTCGCGCTGCTCCTGTAGCCGCTGCAGCGTGGAGGTCAGTGAGGATTCGCTGGAACGCCGGCCTTCGAGCTGAATGAGGATCTCGCGCGCATGGGCGCGCGCGGCATGGGCTGCTTCACGTGCCGCATCGGAGGCGGCGCGACGCTCTTCGCGCTCGGCTTCCATGTCGCTGCGACGGGCCTCGAGCCGCTCCAGTTGCACGCTGGCTTCATCCAGCGCCGTACGAGCCTTGCTCAGTCCCTGTTGCGTGCGTTCGCGTTCAGCCTGCACTTCGGCGGCTTCGCGATCGATGCGCTCCAGCCGCAACATGGCCTGCTGGTTGCGGGCGCGGGTGGCTTCCAGTGCGCCGCGGGCCTCGGAATAGTCGCGGTGCGCATTTTGTATGCGCTGCTGCAGTCCGTCGCGCGCCGCTTCGGCCGCCATGGTGTCTTCGCGCACCGTGCGCAGGCGTTGCTCCACGGCTTCCACCGCCGCCTCGCTGCGTTCGCGGGTCTGCCGCAGCGAGCGGATGCGGTTTTCGCGTTCCAGCACGCCGGCATGCGCATCGCGTCCGCGCGCCACGCGCAACCAGTCGCGGCCCACCCAGATGCCGTCAGGGGTTACCAGTGATTCGCCATCGGCCAGCGCAGCGCGGCGTGCCAGGGCTGCCTGCAAGGAATCTGCAGTGCCGACGCGTCCCAGACGCCGCAGCACAGCCTGCGGTGCGCGCACCCGCGCCGCCAGCGAGTCGCCATTTCCGGCCGCACCCAGCGCGCCCTCGACCAACATGACATGGCCGGCGGCCAGATTGGCCAGGGTATTGGTGGCCACATCCAGTGAATCCACATGCACGGCTTCGAGCGCATCGCCGAGCACGGCTTCGACGCCCCGCTCCCAGCCCCGCTCAACTTCAATCTGCGCTGTGATGCGCGGCCGGCCCGCGAGCCCCGCGGCCTGCAACCACTTGCCTGCCTCGCGATCAGCCTCACCCAGCGCGGCTTTCTGCAAAGCCTCCAGCGAGACCAGCTCCGCGCCTGCGCGCTCGCGCTCGACACGTGCGGCTTCCAGTTCGGACTCGATCTTCCCCTGCTCGGCACGCAGGGTCTGCAGGCGCGCCAGCTGTTGCTGCAGGTCGGCCAGCAGCGTGTCGTTGGACTCCCGTGCGCTGCGTTCGCGTGTTTCGAGTTCTCCCAGCTGCTCACTGGCATGGCTCAGCTGCAGCTGATCCCGCTCCACCGCCAGCCGGTCGGCGTGCGAGCCCAGCCGCCGCAGCTGATCGTCGATCTGCTCGATGCGCGTGCGCTCGACCTGCGTGGTCTGGAAGGTGCCGCCCAGTTCGCGGTTGAAGGTTTCCCAGCGTTCCTGCCACTGGCGCTGTTCAGCCTCGGCCGCTTCCAGCGCGGCATTGGCGGTGCCCTCGCCCTGCTGCGCCTGCTGCGCATTGGGTCCGAGCTGGGCAATCTCGCCACGCAGCAGCGATACCTGCGCCTCGTCGCGTGCCAGCTGCCCGGAGACATCGGCGAGCATTTCGCGCGCCTGCGAGAGTTCACGGCGCTGCCGTTCACGCAGCTCGCGGATATGCGCCAGCTGCTGCTCGGCGCGGGCCACCTCCGCCCCCTGCTGGTAGAACGAGCCCTGCACCGTGGACACCCGCTCGCTGGCCGACAGCTGGAATTCGCGCTGCTTTTCCACCGCGGCCTCGGCCGCGCGCTGCTCCGCCAGTTCCTGTTGCAGCTTCAGATCCGCATCGCGCATGGCGCGATCGTTGATGGCGGCGCCGCTGTCGATTTCGCGCAGGCGCAGCGCCAGCACCTCGGCCGACAGCTGGCGTTCCTGATTCTTCAGCTCCTGGTAGCGGCGCGCCTGGTTGGCCTGGCGCGTCAGGTGCCGGATCTGCTTGTCCACTTCATCGCGCAGATCCTGCAGGCGCTCCATGTTCTCGCGCGTGTCGGCCACGCGCATCTCGGTCTCGCGGCGGCGCTCCTTGTAGCGTGAGATGCCGGCGGCCTCTTCGACGAAGGCGCGCATGTCTTCATTACGCGCCTCGATGACGCGCGAAATCATGCCCTGCTCGATGATGGCGTAGCTGCGCGAACCCAGGCCCGTGCCCAGGAACAGCGTGGTGATGTCCTTGCGGCGGCAGCGGATGTTGTTGATGAAATAGGCCGAGGTGCCGTCGCGCGATACCACGCGCTTGAGCGAGATCTCGTTGTAGGTGGCGTAGTTGCCGCCGATCTTGCCGTCGCTGTTGTCGAAGACCAGCTCGACCGATGCCGTGCCCACCGGGCGCCGGCCACCCGAACCGTTGAAAATGACATCTGCCATGGAGTCGCCGCGCAGATGGCGCGCCGACAGCTCACCCATCACCCAGCGCACGGCATCGATGATGTTGGATTTGCCGCAACCATTGGGCCCGACCACACCGGTGAGGTTGGTCGGAAAAGGCACATTGGTCGGATCGACAAAGGACTTGAAGCCGGCGATCTTTACCCTGGTCAGACGCATCGTTGATCGAAACCAAAACCTTGCCGAAAGCGGTAGCCGCGTAGTGTAGATTAGTTGCCACACTCATGAGCACCAGACCTGCATCCGCGATCGAGACCTTCGCGAACCCGTCGCCACAGCGCGACTACACCATCCGCATGACCATGCCGGAGTTCACCTGCCTGTGTCCGAAGACCGGGCAACCGGACTTCGCCACCATGAAGCTCGAATACGTGGCAGACCAGCTGTGCATCGAGCTGAAGTCATTGAAGTTGTATTTGTGGTCGTTCCGCGATCGCGGCTGCTTTCATGAGGCGGTGACCAACGAGATACTGGAACTGCTGGCCGGCGCCACGCAGCCGCGCTTCATGCGGCTCACCGCCGAATTTTTCGTGCGGGGCGGTATTTACACCACCGTGGTGGCCGAGCACCGGGCCCAGGGCTGGAGCAGCCCGCCCGAAGTCAAATTGCCCTGAATTTGCAGCTTTTGCCTCCATTTCACGACGCTGTACAGCCCGCGGGCGGCCGGTATAATCCCGCGTCCTTTTCCAGGCCGAGGGTGTAACGGGAGCGAACGATGGCGGCTAAAAAATCCGCAGCCAAGGCTAGCAAGGCGAAAAAGACGCCTGCGAAAGCGGCCCATCCGGTCGTGACTAAACCGGCCCCGAAAAAGACTGCCGTGGCGAAGAAGCCGGCAGTGAAAACTGCCCAACCAGCAGTCAAGGCACCCACCCCGGCGGTGAAAACCGCTACACAGGCGAAAGCTGCCCTTCCGGCGGCAAAGGCTACGAATCAGATGGCAAAGTCCGCCGGCTCTCCGGCAATCAAACCCGCCAAACCGGCAGCTCCGGCTGAGGCACCGCGCAAAGTCGCCGCGACACCGGCACCGCCCGCGCCGCCGCGCTCCGCCGCTGCGCCCCTGCGCGCTGCAAGCGCTGAACATGCCGAGGAATCAGAGGGGGGCGAAAGCCTGCTTGCAGGCCCGCGCAACGTAAAACCCTACGTTGCCAAGCGCGGCGAACAGTACATGAGCAAGGAGCAGCTCGAGCACTTCCGCACCATCCTCAGCAGCTGGAAGCAGGATCTGATGCTGGAGGTCGATCGCACCGTCTCGCACATGAAAGACGAAGCGGCCAACTTCCCCGATCCGAATGATCGTGCCACCCAGGAAGAAGAGTTCAGCCTCGAGCTGCGCACCCGCGATCGCGAGCGCAAGCTGATCCGCAAGATCGACGAGGCGCTCGGGCGCATCGAAGACGGCAGCTACGGCTACTGCCTCGAAACCGGCGAGCAGATCGGCGTGAAGCGCCTCGAAGCCCGCCCGGTGGCGACGCTGAGCCTCGAAGCGCAGGAGCGTCGCGAGCGCCGTGAAAAGCAGTACGGCGACCGGGACGACCGCTACCGCTGACATGGCTGCCCGCGCTGGCGGGCAGCAACCCACCGCCCGCTACCGCGGGCGGTTTGCGCCCTCTCCCACGGGCCTACTGCACCACGGATCACTGCTGGCCGCGCTGGCCAGCTGGCTGGACGCGCGCGCCAACGGTGGCGCATGGCTGCTGCGCATGGAAGATCTGGACACTGCCCGCAACATGCCTGGTGCAGCGGATGAGATCCTGCGCTCACTGGATGCGCTCGGTCTCACTGCCGACGAGCCGGTGCTCTATCAATCCTCGCGAGTCCCGGCCTACCAAAGCGCCTTGCACGATCTGCAGCAGCGCGGCCTTGCGTATCGCTGCACCTGCTCGCGCAGTGACGAGCCAGGCGTCTATTCAGGTCATTGCCGTCGTCATCCGCCGGCGCCAGGACCGGCAGCCTGGCGTTTCGCCCTCGCAGAGGCGGCAGTTCTGCAATTCGAGGATGGCCTGCAGGGCCGGCAGCATTATTCAGCCGGCGCGCTGGGCGATCCGGTCATCTGGCGGCGTGATGGCGCCCCGGCCTACCAGTTGGCGGTGGTGGTGGACGATGCCTTCCAGAACATCACTCATGTGGTGCGCGGGGCCGATCTGCTGGACAGCACGGCCTGGCAGCAGGCCATCGGCGACGCGTTGGAGCTGCCCCGCCTCCACTACAGTCATCTACCGCTGGTAGTCGAGCCGGATGGCGCCAAACTGGCGAAGTCCCGGCGCGCCCGGGCGGTCAGCCACTGGCTGCCTGGGGAGGCGCTGACCACTGTGCTCCAACTGCTGGGATATGCGCCGCCAGCCGACCTGGCCGCCGAATCCATCCCCAGAATCCTGGATTGGGCCCTGGCGGGATGGCCTCCAGCAGGGCTCGCGGGTCGGCGGGTGGTTGCCCTGCCAACGTAGTCCGATCGCCGATTTGGGGTGCGGTACGCAATTGTACTAAGGTAGGGCAACCTGACTGGTGCCAAAGCACTGGCACAAGGGGGCGGATGATGAACGAGCCGCGGGTTATCAAGAAATATCCCAATCGTCGGCTGTACGACACAGCCGAGAGTCGCTACATCACATTGGCCGATGTCCGGCGACTGGTGGTCGACAACGTCGACTTTGTCGTCATCGACAAGAAGAACCAGCAGGACATCACGCGATCGATACTGTTGCAGGTCATCGCCGAGCAGGAACACAGCGCCCAGCCCATGATGAGCCGGGAGTTTCTTGCACAGGTGATTCGCAGCTACGGTGATCCGGCCCATGATGGTCTGGCCGGATACCTCGAACAGTCGATGCGACAGTTTCCGCTCAAGCCCAACGGTCAGACGCATCGCGCCTGACCGTTGCTGACGGCGACTACTCGCCGTCGACGTTGCGCATCGACAGGCGCACGCGACCCTGGCGGTCGACTTCCAGCACCTTCACGCGCACTTCATCGCCTTCCTTGAGCTTGTCGGCCACGTTCTCGACGCGCTCATCGGAGATCTGCGAGATGTGCACCAGGCCATCGCGGCCCGGCAGAATCGTCACGAAGGCGCCGAAATCCATCAGACGCGCGACGCGGCCTTCATAGATACGGCCCACTTCCACGTCGGCGGTGATCAGTTCGATGCGGCGCAGCGCCTCGCGACCCGCGGCACTCTGCACGGAGGCGATCTTCACGGTGCCATCATTCTCGATGTCGATGGTGGTGCCCGTCTCTTCGGTGATCTGACGGATCACTGCACCACCCTTGCCGATGACATCGCGGATCTTCTCCGGGTCGATCTTGATGGTGATGATCGAAGGCGCCCACTCGCTCATCTTCGCGCGCGGCGCCGAGATCACCTTGTTCATCTCGCCGAGGATGTGCAGGCGGCCTTCATGGGCCTGGTCCAGCGCCACCTTCATGATTTCCGGCGTGATGCTGTCGACCTTGATGTCCATCTGCAGCGCGGTGACGCCCGTGGCGGTACCGGCTACCTTGAAATCCATGTCGCCGAGATGATCTTCATCGCCAAGGATGTCGGTGATGACCTTGAAACGGCCACCTTCAAGCACCAGGCCCATGGCCACACCCGCCACCGGCGCCTTGATGGGTACGCCCGCATCCATCAGCGCGAGGCTGGTGCCGCAGACAGAGGCCATCGAGCTAGAACCATTGGATTCGAGAATTTCCGACACCACGCGAATGACGTAGGGGAACTGTTCCATCTGCGGCAGCACGGCGCTGATGCCGCGACGGGCCAGATTGCCGTGGCCGATTTCGCGGCGCTTGGGCGAACCCATCATGCCGGTCTCGCCCACCGAGAACGGCGGGAAGTTGTAATGCAGCATGAAGGGCTCGCGACGCTCACCTTCCAGCGCGTCGATGATCTGAGCATCGCGGCCCGTGCCCAGCGTCACGGTGACCAGCGCCTGCGTCTCGCCGCGCGTGAACAGTGCGGAACCATGCGTGCGCGGCAGCGTGCCGGCCTTCACGATGATGGGACGCACGGTCTTGAAATCGCGGCCGTCGATGCGCGGCTCGCCATTCAGGATGCGCTCGCGCACGATCTTGCTCTCGAGATTGTGGATCTGCGTGCCGATGTCCTGCGCGCCCCACTTTGCAACGCCATCGACAGCCGGCACGGCCGCAGCCACTGCCGTCTTGATCTCGCCCACCTTGGCGTAGCGATCCTGCTTCACGGTGATGCGATAGGCTTCGGAGAGCTTG
>Ga0134124_10005006_pt1 | contig 10642 bp, 7 predicted proteins | sample KB304_FD_96880 | JGI IMG/M metagenome (GOLD analysis project Ga0134124, IMG submission 96880) | Terrestrial soil microbial communities without Nitrogen fertilizer from Kellogg Biological Station, Michigan, USA - KB3-0-4 | ecosystem: Environmental > Terrestrial > Soil > Unclassified ... | reverse complement strand
CTTCATTTCACCGGCGACTTCCACGCCATCACCTCGGCGCACAATCTGCTGTCGGCGCTGATCGACAACCACATCTACTGGGGCAATGCGCTCGGTATCGACAGCCGCCGCGTCACCTGGCGTCGCGTCATGGACATGAACGACCGCGCGCTGCGCGAGATCGTCTGCTCGCTCGGCGGCGTCGCCAACGGCTATCCGCGCGAAGCCGGCTTCGACATCACGGTGGCGTCGGAAGTGATGGCGATCTTCTGCCTGGCCAAGGATCTCGACGATCTCAAGGAGCGGCTCGGCAATATCATTGTCGCCTATACGCGCGAGCGTAAGCCTATCCGCGCCAAGGACATCAAGGCGCACGGCGCCATGACCGCGCTGCTCAAGGACGCGCTCGCCCCCAATCTGGTGCAGACGCTGGAAGGCACGCCCGCCTTCATCCACGGCGGTCCCTTCGCCAACATCGCGCACGGCTGCAACTCGGTGTCGGCGACGACCACCGCGCTCAAGCTCGCCGATTACGTCGTGACCGAAGCCGGCTTCGGCGCCGACCTCGGCGCCGAGAAGTTCCTCGACATCAAATGCCGCAAGGCCGGCCTCAAGCCGGACTGCGTGGTGATCGTCGCCACCATCCGCGCGCTCAAGATGCACGGCGGCGTGCAGAAGGCCGACCTGAAGAAGGAAGACCTCAAGGCGTTGGAAACCGGCATGGCCAACCTGCAGCGCCACGTCGAAAACATCAAGAAGTTCGGCCTGCCGGCGGTGATCTCGATCAACCGCTTCTCGGCCGACAGCGATGCCGAGATCAAGCTGGTGCAGGACAAGTGCAAGGCGCTCGGCGTCGAAGCCGTCATGGCCGACCACTGGGCCATGGGTGGCGAGGGCGCGGCCGACGTCGCCAAGGCGGTGGTCAAGACCATCGATCAGGGCAAGGCCAACCTGAAGCTGCTCTATCCGGACGACATGCCGCTGTTCGAAAAGATCCGCACCATCGCCAAGGAGATCTACCGCGCCGACGATGCGACCGCCGACAAGTCGGTCAAGGATCAGCTCAAGGCCTGGGAAGAGATGGGCTTCGGCAAGCTGCCGGTCTGTATCGCCAAGACGCAGTATTCGTTCTCGACCAATCCGGACGCCAAGGGCGCGCCTACCGGCTTCAACATCCCGGTGCGCGAGGTGCGTCTGTCCGCCGGCGCCGAGTTCGTGGTGGCGATCTGCGGTGAGATCATGACCATGCCGGGCCTGCCGAAGGTGCCGTCCGCCGACGCCATCGATGTCGGCGCCGACGGCAAGATCGTCGGGTTGTTCTAGTTGTTCAGCCCTGCAGCGCGCACAGCGCGCTCCCTCTCCCCTGGGGGGAGAGGGTTGGGGTGAGGGGCAAGTGACTCTCGATACGCTATAACCCCTCACCCGCCACGCTGCGCGTGGCGACCTCTCCCTATGGGAGAGGTGAAGAGAGCCTGTAGCCAGGCAAAGGGAAATCTAGGGGAGGACACATGATCAAGTTCTACTACAGCGGCGCGCCCAACCCGATGAAGGTGGCGCTGTGCCTCGAAGAGATGGGCCTCGCATACGAGCCGATCCCGGTCGATACGCGCAAAGGCGACCAGCACAAGCCGGAATACCTGGCGATCAATCCGAACGCCAAGGTGCCGGCCATCGTCGACGGCGACGCCACCGTGTTCGACAGCAATGCCATCCTGCTCTATCTCGGCGAGAAGACCGGTAAGTTCATGCCCGGCAGCGGAAACAAGCTGCGCGGCGAGCTTCTGTCCTGGCTGATGTTCGTTGCCTCGGGCGTTGGGCCGTTCTCGGGTCAGTCGGTGCACTTCCGCAATTTCGCGCCGGAGAAGATCGAGTACGCCATCAACCGCTACATGTACGAGGCGCAGCGCCACTACGCGATCCTCGATTCGCGTCTCGCCAAGCAGAAATACATGGTGGGCGACGCCTACGGCATCGTCGACATGGCGGTGTGGGGCTGGGCGCGGCTCATTCCGAACGCGCTCGGCGAAACCTACTGGGCAAAATTCCCCAACCTCAAGCGGCTCATCGACGAGATCAGCGCGCGGCCGGCGGCGGCGCGGGCGAACGCGATCAAGGACAAGCACAAGTTCAAGACCGAGTTTGACGACGAGGCCAAAAAGGCCATGTTCCGGCATTTGACGGAAAAGGTGGCGTAGGCATCAGGAGCGCGCGACCCGCGTCTTCCCCAAAAGCACAGGCGCCGTTCGCCGTGAGGCAAGCGGCGCCTGTTTTTTGCGTCTAGCTTACTGGAACAGCTTCATCGCGTTGGACAGCGTCTGCAGCACGCCCCAGGTGAGCGGGATGCCGACAAAGCCCCAGGCCAGGATCAGCTTGAGCTTCATCGGGTTGTTGTCGCTTGCGGTTGTCATCGTGTCCTCCTTTTCATATTTTTCTTGCGCATGATCTTCTCCGAAAACCGGTTCCCACTTTTCGGGATCATGCGCTAGGCCTTGGCCGGCGCGGCTTGCATGCCGCCGACCTCCGGCTTCGCGCGCGCGTCATCCGTCCGCATGTGGAAGCGGGCGTTGACCGCCTTGATCATGACGTTGCAGATGAAGCCGATCACCAGCAGCCCGGCCATGATGTACATGGTCGTGTTGTAGGCTTGCGCCTTTGGGACGCCGTGCGTGACGTTGTACTCGCGGATGTAGTTCACCAGCACCGGTCCGAAGATGCCCGCCGCTGACCAGGCGGTGAGCAGCATGCCGTGGATGGCGCCGACATAGCGCGTGCCGAACATGTCACGCAGATAGGCCGGCACGGTCGAGAAGCCGCCGCCATACATCGAGATGATGATCAGGAAGCAGGTCACGAACAGCGCCACGCTGCCGATCGAGCCGGTATAGGGCACCGTGCAATACAGGCAGAAGCCGAGCACCATGAACACGAAGTAGGTGTTGCGCCGGCCGATATAGTCCGAGGTGGAGGCCCAGAAGAAGCGGCCGCCCATGTTGAACAGACTCATCAGACCGACGAAGCCCGCCGCCGCCACTGGCGTGATATGGCCGGGGAACATCTCCTGGCTCATCGCCGAGGCCTGTCCGAGCACGCCGATGCCGGCGGTCACATTGAGGCAGAGAACCCACCAGATCAGCCAGAACTGCGGCGTCTTCAGCGCGTCATAGACGAAGACGTCGTTGCGCGTGATCAGTTTCGAGGACGCGGTCGGCGCCACGTAGCCCTCCGGCGCCCAGCCGGGAGCGGGGACCCGCACGATGATCGAGCCGACCACCATGAAGCAGAAATAGACCAGCCCCATGACGATGAAGGTCTCGGCGACGCCGATGTGCGTGGTCGTCGTGAACTTGTTCATCAGCCACACCGACAGCGGCGAGGCGATGAAGGCGCCGCCGCCGAAGCCCATGATGGCCATGCCGGTGGCCATGCCCGGACGGTCGGGGAACCACTTGATCAGCGTCGAGACCGGCGAGATGTAGCCGATACCGAGGCCGCAGCCGCCGAGCACGCCATAGCCGATATAGATCAGCCACAGCGTGTGAGTGTAGACGCCGATGGCCGACAGGAAGAAGCCGCCGGCCCAGCACAGCGCGGCCGTGAACATCGCCTTGCGCGGTCCGCCTTCCTCGACCCAGCGGCCGAACACAGCGGCCGAGCCGCCGAGAAACACCATGGCGATCGAGAAGATCCAGCCGAGTTCGGTAAGCTTCCAGTCACCCGGTGCCGACTGCGAAATGCCGAGCAGCTTGGTCATCGGCAGGTTGAATACGCTGAGTGCATAGGCCTGGCCGATGCACAGATGTACGCACAGCGCGGCCGGCGGCACCATCCACCGGCTGAATCCTGGTTTCGCAATCGTGTGATTGCGGTCGAGAAACGAGAGCAAGCTCATCGCGGCGTCCTCCCTTTATGTTCGTCGCGTTTGTTTTGCAGACGCAGACGATTGACGCGTCGTCTGAGTCCGAAGGAGGCACAGTGCGGAGCGAGATTGATGGAATCAATAAACCAATTTCTATGACGCGATAGGTCAAAGCCATCACGCTATAGCGAACAACTATGATGATTCAAAAGATTGCTCAGGATGAATCGCGTCGTTCGACGAAAGTCGAAAGACGTGTGTCGAAATGCCTCGTGCTAGTCCGACAAGAGCGGTGCGATGCGTCGCGCTTCCGTCACCAGCGCCGCCGTCAGCGGCGTCATCGGCTCGCGCGCGGGCGCGACGAGGCCGATGGTGTGCGAGGCTTCCGGCTCGACGATGGGAATCGCGCGCAGCACGTCGGTGAGGCCGAGCGTGGCGGCAAGACGCGCCGGCATCACGCTCGCCCAGCGTCCGGTCTTCACGTGCGAGTAAAGAAGGATCATCGAGTCGGATTCCAGCGTGATGTGCGGATTGGTGCCGGTCTCGCGCAGCAGCTGCTCGATGATGCGGCGGTTCTGCATGTCCGGCGTCAGCAGACAGAGCGGCACCTGCGCGACCTCGGCCCAGCTCACCGTGTCGCGGTCGCCGAGCGGCGCGTCGGCGGCGACTAGCAGACGGTAGCGTTCGCGATAGAGCGGAATCTGCGTGACGCGGCCGAGCGGCTCGTTGTCGAGATAGGTGATGCCGGCATCAATCTCGAGATTGTCGAGCAGCGTGAGAATCTCCAGCGAGGTGCGCGAGTAGATGGTGAACTGCACTTGCGGATGCCGCGCGCGATAGGGCGTGGTCAGCGTCTCCACCATGGCCAGCGCGGTCGGGATGGCGGCGAGCCGCAACCGGCCGGCGAGGCCGTGCTTGAGCGCGTGCACCTCCTGCCGCATGGCGCGGGTGTCGCCGACGATGCGGCGCGCCCAGTCCAGCACCCGCTCTCCTTCCGCGGTGAAGCCCTGGAAGCGCGAGCCGCGGTTGACCAGCAGCACGCCGAAGCTCTCCTCGAGCTGCTTGACCCCGGCCGACAGGGTCGGCTGAGTTACGCCGCAGGCGTCGGCGGCGCGGCCGAAGTGCTTTTCCCGCGCCAGCGCCAATAGGAATTCAAGCTTATCGAGCACGCGGGATCCTGTGTTTGCGGTCCGAACCGGTTTTCGGGCCCGGAACCGGTGCAATTTCCAAGGGCGGTAACTAATTCCGTCTATGGGCAAAATTCAAGTAGAACGGCAATATCAATAGAATTGTTCTATCGACTGATCAGACCTGCCATCTTGTCGTTATTCTAATGAGGCGGCTTTCTGCGGGTTTGGAGGAGTCCATGAGTATTTTGGAACAGGCGCCGCCGGGCGCCAAAGGGCAGGGCGGTCGCCGTCGCCCGCCGCGTACGCCCAAGGGCCGCCAGATCGACCCGCAGGCGCTTGCCGATGTGCGCGCGCTTTTGACCGATCGGCCGCGCCGCCGCGATTTGCTCATCGAGCATCTGCATCTCATTCAGGATCACTACGGCTATCTTGCCGCCGGACATCTCGCCGCGCTTGCCGCCGAGATGAAGATGGCGCTCACCGAGGTCTACGAGGTCGCGACTTTCTACGCGCACTTCGACGTGGTGAAGGAAGGCGACACGCCGCCGGCGCCGCTCACCATCCGTGTCTGCGATTCATTGTCCTGCGCCATGGCCGGCGCCGAGAAGCTGCTCAAGGAATTGCCGGGCAAGCTCGGCCGACAAGTGCGCGTCGTGCGCGCGCCCTGCATGGGCGCCTGCGATCGCGCGCCGGTCGCCGCGGTCGGTCACGTGCAGACGTTCCACGCTACGCTCGACAAGGTCGCGGCCGACGCCAAGGCGAAGCCGCATGCGCAAGCCTGGACGCAGCACGTGGATTTCGACGCTTACCGGAAAGCCGGCGGCTATGCGCTGCTGCGCGATTGCCTGTCGGGCAAGCGGACGCGCGAGGACATCATCAAGATCGTCAGCGACGCCGGCCTGCGCGGTCTCGGCGGCGCCGGCTTCCCGACCGGACGCAAATGGTCGCTGGTGCGCGCCGAACCCGCGCCGCGCCTGATGGCGGTGAACGCCGACGAGGGCGAGCCGGGCACCTTCAAGGATCGCTTCTATCTCGAGCGCGATCCGCATCGCTTTATCGAAGGCATGCTGATCGGCGCATGGGTGATCGAAGCGCCCGACACTTACCTCTACATTCGCGACGAATATCCGGAAGTGCGGCTGATGCTTTCGGAAGAGATCGCCAAGGCGGAAGCCGCGGGCTTGAGCGCGCATACCAAGCTGCACATCCGCCGCGGCGCCGGTGCTTACATCTGCGGCGAAGAGTCGGCGATGATCGAATCGATCGAAGGCAAGCGCGGTTTGCCGCGCCATCGCCCGCCTTACGTCGCGCAGGTCGGCCTGTTCGGCCGCCCGACGCTGGAGCAGAACGTCGAGACGCTGTTCTGGATCCGCGACATCGTCGAGAAGGGCGCGGAGTGGATGACCTCGCAGGGCCGCCGCGAGCGCAAGGGCTTCCGCAGCTTCTCGGTGTCGGGCCGGGTGAAGAAGCCGGGCGTGGTGCTGGCGCCGGCCGGCGTCACCGTGCGCGAGCTGATCGATGAATATTGCGGCGGCATGACCGACGGCCACACCTTCAAGGCCTATCTGCCGGGTGGGGCGTCAGGCGGCATCCTGCCGGCCTCGATGGGCGACGAGCCGCTCGACTTCGGAACCCTTGAAAAATATGGCTGTTTCGTCGGTTCCCACGCGGTTGTCATCTTGTCCGACAAGGACGATATCAAGGCCGTCGCGCTCAACCTGATGAAGTTCTTCGAGGATGAGAGCTGCGGCCAGTGCACGCCGTGCCGCGTCGGCAGCGAGAAGGCGGTCAAGCTGATGGCGCAGGGGCCCTGGGACACCGCGTTGCTGACCGAGCTGTCCACCGCGATGCGTGAAGCCTCGATATGCGGACTCGGGCAAGCGGCGCCGAACCCGCTGATGTGCGTGCTGAAGTATTTCCCGGAAGAACTGTCGAAGCCTCTAGGCTCTTGGTGAACCATGGCTGATACAAACAAACCCGCAGGTTACGGTCACGACAAGAAGGGCGCCGCGGGCGGCGCCAATGTCGGCGCGGGCAAGCCCGGCGTCGCGCACACCGCGCCGGCCGACAAGGTGTCGGGCGCTGCCGATGGCGGCAAGACCGTCACCTTCATGCTCGACGGCAAGGAGGTCACCGCGCGCGAAGGCGAGACCATCTGGCAGGTCGCCAAGCGCCTCGGCACCGACATCCCGCATCTCTGCTATTCGCCGGAGCCCGGTTACCGCGCCGACGGCAACTGCCGCGCCTGCGTGGTCGAGATCGAGGGCGAGCGCGTGCTGGCCGCGAGCTGCATCCGCAAGCCGAGCGAAGGCATGAAGGTCAACGCCGTCAATACGCGCGCCAAGACCGCACAGAAGATGGTGTTCGAGCTTCTCGTGTCCGACCAGCCGGACCGCAAGACCGCGGCGCACGATCCGGATTCCAAATTCTGGAACTGGGCCGAGGCCATGAACATCGAGACCAGCCGCTTCCCCAAGCACGGCAAGGTCGCGGCCGATCCGAGCCATCCGGCCATGGCGGTCAATCTCGACGCCTGCATCCAGTGCAATCTCTGCGTCCGCGCCTGCCGCGAAGTGCAGGTCAACGACGTCATCGGCATGGCCTTCCGCGGCCACGGCGAAAAGATCGTGTTCGACTTCGACGACCCGATGGGCGCGTCCACTTGCGTCGCCTGCGGCGAATGCGTGCAGGCCTGTCCGACCGGCGCGCTGATGCCGTCCTCTGTGATGGACGCCGGCAAGACGCTGCGCACGCAATTCCCCGACCGCGAGGTGCACTCGGTGTGCCCCTATTGCGGCGTCGGCTGCCAGCTCACCTACCAGATCAAGAACGACAAGCTGATCTCGGTGGTCGGCCGCGACGGTCCGGCCAACCAGAACCGGCTGTGCGTGAAGGGCCGCTTTGGGTTCGACTACATCAGCAACCCGCAGCGTCTCACCAAGCCGCTGATCCGCAAGGACGGCGTCAAAAAAGCCGCCGCCGACCTGGTCGATCCGTCCAATCCGTTCACGCATTTCCGCGAGGCGACCTGGGACGAGGCGATGGAGCGCGCCGCAGCCGGCTTGAAAAAGATTCGCGACCGCGACGGCTCCAAGGCGCTGGCCGGTTTCGGCTCCGCCAAGGGCTCCAACGAGGAAGCCTATCTGTTCCAGAAGCTGGTGCGCACCGGCTTCGGCACCAACAATGTCGACCACTGCACGCGGCTGTGCCACGCCTCCTCGGTGGCGGCGCTGCTCGAAGGCGTCGGCTCGGCGGCGGTGACCGCGACCTTTAACGAGTGCAAGAATTCCGACTTCATCATCGTCATCGGCGCCAACCCGACCGAAAACCATCCGGTCGCCGCCACCTTCTTCAAGCAAGCGGCCAAGCGCGGCGCCAAGCTGGTGGTAATGGACCCGCGCGGGCAGGCCTTGAAGCGCCATGCCTGGCGCATGATGCAGTTCAAGAACGGCGCCGACGTCGCCATGCTCAACGCCATGCTCAACGTCATCGTCAGCGAGAAGCTGTACGACCAGCAGTACATCCAGACTTACGTCGAGGGCTTCAACGAGCTCGCCGAGCACGTGAAGGACTTCACGCCGGAGGAGATGGCGCCGATCTGCGGTATTCCCGCCGACACGCTGCGCGAAGTGGCGCGGTCCTATGCGCGCGCCGAAAACGCCATCATCTTCTGGGGTATGGGCGTGTCGCAGCACACGCACGGCACCGACAATGCGCGCTGTCTCATTGCGCTGTCGCTGATCTGCGGCCAGGTCGGCCGTCCCGGCACCGGCCTGCATCCGCTGCGCGGCCAGAACAACGTGCAGGGCGCCTCCGACGCCGGCCTCATCCCGATGTTCTTCCCCGACTACAAGTCGGTCGAGAACGTCGATATTCGCGCCAAATACGAAAAGGCCTGGGGCAAGAAGCTCGATCCCAAGCGCGGCAAGACCGTGGTCGAGATCATGGACGCCGTGCATGCGAACGAGATCAAGGGCATGTACATCATGGGTGAAAACCCGGCGATGTCCGACCCCGACTTGAACCACGCGCGTTCGGCGCTGGCGCACCTCGAGCATCTCGTCGTGCAGGACATCTTCCTCACCGAGACGTGCTCCTATGCCGACGTGATCCTGCCGGCCTCCGCCTGGCCGGAGAAGGACGGCACCGTCACCAACACCAATCGTCAGGTGCAGATGGGTCGCGCGGCGCTGCCGCTGCCGGGCGACACGCGCCAGGACCTGTGGATCATCCAGGATCTCGCCCAGCGCATGGGCGAGAAGTGGAACTACAAGCATGTCAGCGAAGTGTTCGAGGAGATGGCGCGGCTGATGCCGGCGCTCGACAACATCACCTGGGAGCGCGTCGAACGCGAGGACCACGTTACCTATCCGGTCGACTCGCCCGACCAGCCCGGTCGTGACGTCGTGTTCGACAAGGGCTTCCCGCGTCCGGGCGGCTTCGGCAAGCTGGTCGCAGCAAAGCTCACGCCGCCGAACGAGACGCCGGACCACGACTATCCGTTCATCCTCACCACCGGACGCCAGCTCGAGCATTGGCACACCGGCGCCATGACGCGCCGCGCCTCGGTGCTCGACGCGCTGGAGCCGGCGGCGATCGCCGCGGTGTCGCGCGGTACGCTCGTCAAGCTCGGCCTCAAGGCCGGCGACATGCTGAAGGTGACCACGCGGCGCGGCGAAGTGGAACTGGCCGCGCGGCAGGACGACGCCATTCCGGATGGCGTGGTGTTCATCCCCTTCGCCTATGTCGAAGCGGCGGCGAACATCCTCACCAACCCGGCACTCGATCCCTTCGGCAAGATTCCAGAGTTCAAGTTCTGCGCCGCGCGCGTGGAGAAGGCCGAACCTCAGCGCGAGGCGGCGGAGTAGCGTCATTGCGAGCGAAGCGAAGCAATCCAGAATCGTAACTTCAGACTGGATTGCTTCGTCGGCTACGCCTCCTCGCAATGACGTGGCTTCAATGCAGCGTCCGCACGCCCGGCTCCACCACGCGGAGCTCGATGTGGCCGATCATCTCACGGCGTAACGACTCGGCCTTGGCTAGCGCTTCTTCGTGCTGCGTCCACGTGGTCGAGTTCGATCCGAGCAACACGATGCCGCCGATCACCGCGGCGCACGCGCCGACCATCATGCTCGGATAGGGCGGCGTAAGCCCGATCAGCGTGAGCACGATCCAGGCCGCGCCGGCGCCGATCGCGATGCGCGCGGCGAGCGACAGCTTGCGGCAGCGGTCGATCGCTTCCGACAGCTCCTCGATGCGCGCTTCGATCAGCGCAATATCGTCGCTGGTGATCTCGTCCATGCGAGGAACCATAGCGCGCGTCATCAAAGGGCACAAAAATCGATGAAGTGTCTCTCGAATTTCGCGTTCGAATCGTAACGTTTTTCGACCGGGTCCCATCCATCTGAAAACATTCGCGGAATTTTTTTGTCGGAAACTTATCCCCACTCGCTTTTTCAGCCTTATATTTTTCGCGCCTTGATCGGCGGCGTGGGCCATCTCGAGTGGCGCGCGACAAAGATCGGGGCCGGGGCCCCGACAATGGGTCTCGTGAATGGAGCGCCAGGGGGGCGCAGCCGGTTTTCGCAAGACCGGCGCACGTCCTCGCAAGGCGTGCGGGGCTCCCGATCGCAAGGGCGCCCCAAAGGAGGGTCTCGCAAACCCTCCGAGGCGCCCT
>Ga0134124_10005002_pt1 | contig 10646 bp, 11 predicted proteins | sample KB304_FD_96880 | JGI IMG/M metagenome (GOLD analysis project Ga0134124, IMG submission 96880) | Terrestrial soil microbial communities without Nitrogen fertilizer from Kellogg Biological Station, Michigan, USA - KB3-0-4 | ecosystem: Environmental > Terrestrial > Soil > Unclassified ... | reverse complement strand
CTCGACGAGCTGCCGATCCCACCCGGGGGTGCGGGGTCGGTGGTCGTCGCCGAGGGTCGCGAGGTACCGCGGCGGGTCCGGGGCCTGTAGCGCCGACACGGCGAGCGCGTTGGTCCACGCCGACAGCGAGTGGCGCGGACCCGTGCCGATCGACACGCCTGCTCGACCGGTCGCGGGAATCGCGGCCCGGTATGCGTCGACGTCGTCGTCGTCGTCGACGCCCGCCCACACGCGCACGTCGAGCTCGCTCGTGCGGTCGATCGCGTCGAGCAGCTCGGCGAAGCGCGCCGGGCGGCCGCGGGTCGGGACGATGACGGCGAGGTCGGTCACGGGAGTTTCACCCACCAGCCGGCCGGGTTGCTGCCGATGGGGTGCGTCTGCTCGATGGCGACGTCGCGGGCCCAGTCGGGGTTGCCGACGAGGTGCGACAGCACGGCGTCCAGCGGCGAGCCCTCGAGCCCGCCCATGCCGTGCTGGATCTTCGCATCCTCGCCGTACCCGAACACCGTGTCCTCGACCACGAGGTAACAGCCCGGACTGACGAGCGGGCCGTACGCCTCGATCTCGCGGCGCACGTGCGGCGCGGAGTGGTCACTGTCGAGCGAGACCATGCAGCGCCGGCCGCCGACGAGCTCGCGCACCCGCTCGACGACGGCGGGGTCGGTCGAACTGCCACCGACGAACCGGACGCCGGTGCCCCGCAGCGTTTTCGGACCGTCGGGGTTGTCGATGTCGACCGTGATGACGTCGACATCGTGATCAGCGAACCACCGCGCCGAGGCGCCCGTGCGGGTGCCGGTCTCGACGATGACCTCGGGCCGCGTGGCCTCGATCACGGCCGTGTAGCGGTCGAGGTCCTGCGTGAACTTGAGCATGCCGTCGCGGTCGTGCTCGTTGGCCGCGAGCGCCGCGAAGGTCGCCGGCAGGTGCGTGAACAGCGGCAGGTCGGGCGCGGGGTTCTCGAGGCGTTCCTCGGCCCGCTGCTGCCAGAAATCGTCCTCGCCGATCCACACGTGTTTGTGGTGGGTGGTCGGGGTGCCGGTGTCGACGAACATGGGCACGCCGAGCGCGCCGGCCCGCAGGCAGAACGAGATGTCCTCGCCGAGCACCTCGCCGTCGCCGTCGATGATCTGGTCGTACCAGTGCTCACCGTGCTCGGCGCGGACCTTCTCGAAGACGGTCCGGTGCACGAGCAGGAACGCCGAGCCGGTCGCGTGGACTTGCGTCACCGTGTCCTCGGGGTAGGTCGGCATCGGCGAGTAGACCGGCGCCCCATCCTTGACCCGCTTCGCGATCAGGAACAGCGTCGGCGTCACGTTGAACCGCAGCCCGCCCATGCCGTCGTAGCCGGTCGGGTACAGACCGAAACAGAGCCCGCCGACCATCGGCGCGGTCGCCGGGTCGGCCGCGGAGAGCAGACGCTCGAGCGCGTCGGGCCGCCAGCCCATGTCGGTATCAACCCAGAACAGCCACTCGGCGTCGGTCTCGTCGAGGAACGCCCGGACCACGAGGTTGCGCGACTGGACCATCCGGATCGGATGGGTGCGGATGGCGAGGCGCCGATCGCGCAGGTGCCGACCGTGGGCCCGGTCGTGGGCGAACATTTCCCACATCGACTCGTGCCACGAATAGCTGACCTCGTCGCGGTACAGATATGCGATCTGTACCGTCCCCTCGCGGGCCTCGCCCATGTCTCTCCCCGGTCGTTTTGATGGGGCGGGCGTCCCATGGCCGACAACGCCCGCCCCGGTCGGATGGATCAGCTACCCGAGTAAGTGATCTTCGTGATCGCCTTCGGGCGGCGCCCGGTGACCGACGCCTCGTAGCCGAAGACGCCGATGCGCACGAGCGCCGGGCCGGCCGGCTGCTCGAAACTGAACTGCATCGGCGGGCTGTAGGTGAACAGCAACTCTTGCGAGTTGACGACGAACCCGGTCGAGGCGGCCACCGTCGGCGACGTGACGACGCTGACGTTCTCGAGCGAGCCCTGAACCGGGCTCGCGTACGCCTGCGTAAGGTCGCCGCGGCCGATGGCGTTCTGCGGCTGGTACTGCTGCGCCAGCACAACCGGGCGCCCGTTGGCGTCCTGGAACTTCAGGTAGGTCGTCCACCGCGAGTTGCGGCCGACGAAGATGTCGGCGTCGCCCGCGTTGTTGTCGCTGATCGCCGAGATCGCGTCGAGCAGGCCCGACCGCTGATTGAGCAGGTCGGTCGTGGTCGTGGTGCCGGCCGACACGGTGACCGCGTTCACACCCGCCTGCGCGGTCAGCGCCGTGATGAACTCGGTCTCGCAGTTGTCGAAGAAGTTGCCCACGAGGTCGGCCCAGATGATCGAGTCGACGGCCGGGTTGCTCGCGTCGAGCATCTGCCGCGAGACCTCGGAGAACCCGCTGATCGCCTTCGGCGTCACCGTGAGCACGGTGTATGACGGGTCGGTCTCGGCCGGGTTGATCCCCTCAGCGACGACCGTGCCGGTCGCGGCCGTGCCGGCGATCGGGATCGACCACGTGAACGGCGAGCCCGGCCACGGTACCTGCCGCACCTGCGAGGCGAGCCGCAGCCGCCGATGCAGGATCGGCGCGTACAGGTCAGCCAGCCACACCGGCGGGACGAGGCCGAGACCGAAGGTCGTCGCGCCCGCGCCGAGCACGTCACGCAGGTGCACGTTGTCGCGCAGCGCGTTCGAGTGCCGGGTCAGCCGGTCGGCCGCGGCGCGGTCGTTCTGCGCCGAGCGGTACTGGTCGCCGATGAAACTGAACTGACCGCCGCGGACGTACAGGCCCGGGTCGCGGTCCTGCGTCTTGGCGCCGCCGAGCTTGCGCACCTGCGCGCCGCCGTCGCCGGCACCGTCGCCCGCGCCGCCGTCGGCACCATCGCCCGCGCCGTCGCCGTCACCCTCGCCGCCGGTCGGCTGGCCGGTCAGCGCCGCGGCCATCTTGGCGTTCATCGCGGCGACCTGCGCGTCGCGCAGGCCGATCTCGGTCAGGTCGGTGATCTGACCGTGGATCAGCTTGGCCTTCTCGCCCATCTCGACGACGGAACGAAGTTCCTCGTTCGTCAGGTCGCGCTTGGCCTCGGCCGCGCGGAGTTGCAGACCCTCAATGCTCTTGCGCAGCGCCTCGTACTGCTCGCGCAGGTTGCGCAGGTAAACGTTCTCGGACACGGCGGACTCTCCCGAATGGGTCACTAGGGATCGCTCCCGAGTAACCGGGGTGTCCGCGTGTCAGAGGCGGGGGTGTCGGCGTCGTGCTGAGTGGCCGAGGTGTCCGCATGCGCAGAGGCGGGGGTGCCGGTGTCCGAGCTATTTCAACTACTAGAACGAGGCGACGGCTAGATCAGAACGGAAGCCCGAGCCGCAGCGAGCGGATCGCGAGGTCGTGATCGGGCAGCGCCGGCAGGCCACTCGGCACGAGGTATTCCTCGGCGATGCGGCGCAGTTCGGCGTCCTCGTCGTACCCGCCGGGCGCCCCGACCGCGGACCGCACGCCGAGCACCGTCGACTGGTCGCCGTACGCGGCCTCGTCGACGATCGCGACCTCGTGCAGGTCGGCCGTGACGCGCTCGGTGATCCCGCCGGGCAGCCGGCGGTTCTGCCGCTCGCGGAACATGATCGAGAGTTGATTGAGCGCGCCATCTTTGACCAGCTCGAGCGTCTCATCGCCGACCGGGGTCCGGGACACCCGCATCTCGACGTACTGCCCGGCGGCGTCGTCACGCATGGCCGAGAGCGCGCCGATCAGCGTCCCGCCGAGCAGCATGTGACCGCGGGCGGCCTTGACCCGGTTCGGCTGCGCCATCTGGTGGGTGAACGCGCCGCGGGCGAACTGCTCGACGAGCTTGTCGTCGATGCGGGTCGGCGCGGCCCACGGGACCGCGATCCCATAGATCGTGCGGCCATCGCCGCCCGAGCGCACCTCGAGGTCGGGCCGGAAGACCCGCAGGTGCGTACCGACCGCGAGCGCCGCAGTCATCGCGGCGACCCGTCGGACTTGTACGCCATCGCGTGGTACGAGCAGACCTTGCCGTTGACGGCCCGGCCGACGTGGTACCCGCGGCCGTCGTTGACGACGCAATCACTCACGACCCGGTCCTCGTCGGCCGCGGGCTCGGGCTCGGCGATCTCGACGTCGGACCCGGCGATGCGCAGCGCGCCGCCGGTCACGGTCTCGACGTCGCCCGCGGGCGGCGCCTCGGGTTCGGTCGCGGCCGGGGTGGCCTTCGCCATGTCGATCACTTCCCCACTTGAGAGATCAGTCGCATGATCTCCCGGTTCAGCTCGTCGTCGATCTCGGCCGGCGCCGAGCGGTCTACATGCCATAACGAAAGATCGGTCGTCTGGCCATCGTGCGGGTTTTCGTCGGCCTTGACGTACGGCACCCGGTCGGCGTACTTGATCGAATGTTCGTAGTGCAGGCGGGCGACCTCGGCGAGCATCTCGTCACGCGTCATAGCCGTTTCGACCCCTCCCACAGCGAACCGAGCATGATCTGTTTGCCGGGCCACGTCGTGGCGCCCTCCTGCCAACCGATCATGGCGAACTCGACCGGCGTCGCTTCCGGATCGTCGGCTACGGCCCGCACCTGCCGCTGGACGTCCGGGTTGAACCGTCGAGACTCCTCGCGGGCCATGCTCGCGACCGCGCTGCGCGAGTCGGCGCTCTTGAAGTTGTACCCGTCGCGCGCCCAACTGTAGCCGCCGACGTCGATGTCGGCGGTCAGCGTGATCTCCTCGATGCCCGCCTCGCGGTACTGACTCTCGACGTTGCGCATGTACCGGGCGCCGAACCCCTGCCCCTGATAGTCGGGCTGAAGGATCAGCCCGTCGAGCCGGGCCGTGCGCTGGTCCGGGTGGATCGCGTGCTCAGCCTGCCCGACGGTCTCGCCGTCGGCATTCTTGATCCACGCGCTGACGTAGGTGGTCTGGTGCGGCCCGGCCGACCGGATCGCGTAGACCTCGGTGCGCAGCCCGGTCAGCTCGTCGTCATCGAACTCGTACGCCGCCTTAATGGCGGCCTCGTCGCCGGCATGCAACCGGGCCGCGCCCGGCGACCCCCCGCCGCTCGACCCGCCGCCGCCCGAGCCGAACCGGCCGTTTTCGTCGCGTTCCTGATCGTCCGAGTAGCGCAGGTGCCACGGCGCCCGCGGTAGGGGCGGCAGCCTAAACGCCCGCTCGACCGCCTCGCGGACCTCGGGATAGGGCGAGAGCACAGCGCGGCCGCGGGCGGCCGGGGACGAGCGCGCACTCGGCCTACCCTTGCCTTTAATGATCTTTTTCGCGGTCGGGCGGGACAAGATCGGGGGTGCGTAGTCCATCGTCATCCGGCGGGCAGCCTGCTCGTCGACGGGTGGCGCGTCGCGATCAGCCATTCGAAGCCCTCACGTCGAGCCTGCGGAAACCCTGATCATCGACCCCGTGATCGGCTGTGACCGTCATGGTAAGCCCACGATCAAGCATGATCTCGCCCGAGTTCATGATCTGTCGACCGCCCGGGCCGGTCGACCACCCCATGTCGCCGAGCTGGACCGCCCCGGTGCCGGCCGGCACCGTGATTTTCATGATGACCGGCTCGCCGTCGGTATCGGGGAACTCTTGCGCGCTCGCCGCCCACCGCGCGCCGAACGCCTCGGAATGACCGGGATTCACTGAAGTCGAGACGTAGGCGTCCTCGCGCCAGCTCATTCCGGTCAGATCCGGCCGATCACCAGCGATCCATCGCTCGTACTCGCGATCCTGCTCGTCGAAGTCGGTCGTCCCCTCGTTCATGACGCCCTCGTGCCAGTTCTGGCCAAACACAGAGCGTCCGCTCTTAATAACCCGCTCCGTCTCGACGTCCGACGTCAGGCGCGAAACCGACATCGTCTTATCGATCTCGGCGATGCGGCGAGCCGTCTCGGCGTCCCGCTCGCGGACGGAATCGGTGACGAAACCGGCCATGTTCGGGTTGTCGGCCATCGGGCCGCTACGCAGGTAGCTATTCGTCGTCTCGTACTCGACGCCCTCGTACTCGGCGAGCGCCTGCGGGTCACCGGCGCCGGGCGGCGCGTCGAACTCCGCGCCCTCATATTCTCCGTAGTGCGCCCGCGGACCGGACCGATACGTCGCCGGAGTGGCGTCGAGCGCGTCCTGCCCCGTAGCGGCGGGCTTCCCCCCGCCGCTCAACTTCCCGCTCGATGACGACGACCCGCCACCGCCGCCGCCCTCGCCAAACCGGCCGAGCTCGTCGCGAGGCTGGTCGTCGGAGTAGCGCACGTGCAACGGCGGCAGGTTCAGATACACCTCGAGCGCCTCGCGTACGGCCGGGTAGGGCGAGAGCACGGCCGAGCGGGCCCGCGCGGGCGCGAGCGGGAGGTCGACATTCTCACCCGCGAACGCCAGCCGTAGCCGGTCGAACGTGACCGGGCCGGCCCGGTCGACGAGATCCTCGACCCGAGCGGCGTCGCCGGTGTACTCGAGCGTCACGTGTCCGATCCACGGGCGATGCTGCTCGGGCGCGGCGAAGACCTCGGCGGTCGCCGCCTCGACGAGACGATGCACGGCGTCGAGGTCAGCGCCGGACAGGCCGAGCACGACGCACGGCGCCGGCCCGGCCGGGTTGAACATCGACACGGCGAACCCGTCGGCCACGACCGGCACCGCGAGATCGGGCCGTACCGCGTCCTCGATCAGCCCGCGCAGGCGCTCGACGAGGCCGGCCCGGACGTCAGCCGGGATCGCGGCCGCCTCGCCGAGGTAGACGAGCGTCGCATGCAACTGGTCGGCCGGCTCGCCGCCCGGCACCGCCAGGCGGGCGGCGTCCTCGGCGCTCGGCACGAGCGCGACCATCGCGCCGGTCTGCTCGCCGTCGAGCGCCCGTAGATGCAGGTACGGAGCGGCGCGGGCGAGCAGATCGGCGTACGTCATGCCGCCCCGATCGCCGCCGGTGGCTGCTGGCCGTACTCGGCGGCGCCGACCTCGGCCGTCGCCTGGATCGGCGGCGCGACCGGCTCGGGCGCCGCGGCCTCGGGCGGCAGCGGCGGGCGGTCCTCGATCTCGCGCACCTCGTCGACGGTCAGGAACTTGTTCGCGAGCGCGAGCGCGTGCGCCTGATACCGGGTGAGGGTGTCGGCGCGGAGGATCATGTTCAGGTTGCCCTTGACCTTTGTCCCGCGCGGGAAGGCGAGCGACAGCGTGCCCTCGAACCGGCCGACGTGACCGCCGAGGGAGAACTTGAGCAAGTTGACCGCATCCTGCTCGATGTTGGAATACTGCCGGGCGCTGTTCATCCCGCCGAGCCACCCGATCGGCAGGCCGAAGATGTTCTCGAGCTCGTTGAGCGTGAACTTGCGCGCCTCGACCATCTCGAGTTCCTCGGGGTTCCACGAGAGCGGCGTGAAATCGGTCGTGGCGTTGAGCACGGCGACGGTCCGCGTCGACTGACTCGCGAGCCACCCGGTCTTGAGCGCGGCCGCCTCGTCCGTCGTGAGGTCGGGGTTGCTGGACTTGAGCACGCCCGTCGGCACGCCGTGCTGCGAGATCGAGGACGCCTGCCGCTGCTGCGCCTTCGCGAGGTTGAGCGTCTCGAAATGGTTCTCGAGCACGCCCATCCCGCGCACCGCACCCGGCCGGCACGGGCCTTTGATGTGGATGACGTCCTGCGAGCCCATCCGCATCGAGCCGATCGCGTATTCCAGCTCGCCGACCGGCAGGGGCGAGTCGACGTACGGCGTGACCCGCCGGACGGCGACCATGTCCGCGGGCACGGGGATCGCCGCGGTCGGCCACCCCTGCGCGTTGCGGGCCGCGATCACGCCGACCGCGTTGCCGTGCCAGATCAGGTCGAGACCCCACGACGAGAACGTCGTGATCGCGGCGTCGGGCGGGTTCGGCTGCTCGAGCAGGGGCGGGCAGGGGTACAACTTCTCGACCGGGTTGCCGGCGTACTCGCGGTAGGCGTCCCACGGGATCTCGCCGAGCAGGTCGGAGAGCAGGATCGCCGCCCGCCAGGCGCCCGGGATCGACATCCCGCCGCGGTACGGGTCAGCCGAGGCCCAGTCGGGCGCCATGTTGTCCGTGACCGTGAATATCTGGACCGCCCCGGTCACGGTGTCGCTCGCCGTGATCACGGTCGAGCGCATCAGCTTGCCGAGGCCCATGTCAGAGCTTCCCGGCCTCGCGCAGCGCGCCGAGCACGGCGGCCGCGATCCCACCGGCGAGCAGGGCGATCGACGCGCCCCATGTGAGCCACACGCCGGCCAGCGCCGCGCCACCGCCGAGAACCTGCGCGGTCAGCGCCGACGACGGGACCGCGGTCAGCCGCAGCCCGCGCACGCGGCGGCGCGGGGCGGGCGGCGCGACGGGATCAGGGTCCGCGAGCGGGTGTCGCGAAACGGGCGATTCGGTCATCAGTACACCCTCGATCTCGGGGCCGGTTTGGGACGCTCGCGCGGGGCGAGCGACGTCGCGAAGATGGCGCCGGCCAGCGCCGGAGCCGAGTCGATGCGCCGGTGAGCCTTGCCCTTGCGTAGCCGCCACCCCCCATCGCTGGACTGCGGGACCGCCGAGGCGATCTGATCGGAGAAGTCCGGCGCTCCGTCATGTACTAGAACGGCGTCGACGATCACGCGGTACGTCATCGAGTACGCGATGATCATGTTGCGGCCCTGTTGGGGCATCCGGAAGATCGGCAGGGGTGGGCGACGCCTGGCCGGGTCGGGATCGTCCATCGTGCCCGCCTCGAGCTTGGACAAGGTCGGCCACCACGCCTCGTCGGCCGCGATCCACTCGGGGTCATAGAGCGCGTTGAGCGCGTACAGGTAGTCATCGCACTCGTCCTGGTCGATGAGCCCGCCGTCCGGAAACCATATCTTGGCCGAGGCTTGCAGCCGCCCGTCCGGCCGGCGCTGCACGGTGATGACCGCGGCCGAGTCGCGTTTGAGCGCCATATCGGCGCCGATCCACGTCGGCAACGACGGGTCGAACGTCCACGCCTCGCCCTCTTTGACCTTGCAGGCGTCCCACGCGCCGGTCGGTAGCCACGACTCGTCGCTCGCGACCCATCGATTCCAGTAGTACCGGATGGCCTGCGGCAGCGGCATCTCGCGGAACTTTTTCAGCAGCTTGCGCACGTCGGCGACGCCGCGGGCCGCGAGCGGGTTCGCCTGCCGGATCCCCTCGATGACGTCGTCGTCGCGGGTCGGGTCGAGGCCGGGCTCGGCTTCCATGATGACGACGAGCTCGTCGTCGCCGCACTCGCCGCGCTTGGCCCGGGCCACCACGCGACCCCACAGCGTGTTGAGATTCGACCCGGCCGTCGAGAGCAGCGCGACGAGGCCGTCCTCGCGCTTGGCTGTGCCACCGCTGGCCACGTTGTACGCCCGCTCGCGCAGCTCGGTGTCGAACTCGTGGACCTCGTCGACGAGCAGGTCGGTCGCTTTCGAGCCGTCGGCCTTTTTCGGGGTGGCCGGGATGCGGCGCATCTTCCCGCGCTCGCCTTTCAGCTCGACGAGCCCTTTCTGCGTGCGGGCGAACTCGGCGAGCGGGCCGAGGTCGAACGTGACCCGGGCCTCGTCGAGGATCATGTCGGCCTGGTCGTACGACGAGGCCATATTGATCACGTCAGGCGACGTCCGGCGCACGCCGTGCGGCCGGCCGTTGGGCAGCCACCCGCCCCGGCACTGCTCGCAGCCGTGGCAGACCACCCGCGGCCCGCGCAGCGACAGCGCGCCGAGCCACCCACCGGCCGGCGTCTTACCGCCGCCCTTGCCGAGCGAGAGGATCAGCGTCGAGAACCGCATGCGGCCGTCGTCGCGGACCTCGCCGAGCTTCCAGAACAGCGCTTGCTGCTCGGGCGTGAGGTCGGGCGGGAGGCCGTACATGTCGCCCTCGCCGAGCCGGCAATTTTTCATGATCCAGCGGACCCAATCAGGCCCGAGCGTGCGCGTCTGGTCGGGCAGCGGCCCGTTATTCCACCGGGTGAGCGCGGCCAGAAACCGCGGATCGCACTGCTGGATCAGCGCGGTCCGGCCGAGCACGCCCCACGCGCTCACGAATAGTCCGCCCCGAGGTCGGCCTCGTCGTCGCCGATGGCCTCGGCCATGGCCCGACGGCCGGCGAGCAGCATCACGCCGAGCGCGAGCCGCGAGCGCGGCGAGAGGCCGAGCTGCGCCTCGAGCATGCGGACCTCGGTCGCGACGCGCACGCGGGTGGCGACCGTCGAGTTGTACGCCTTGCGGGCCAGCTCGATGTCCGAGAGCGCCTCGGCGATGGTCACCGGGTCGTACTCCTCGCTGGCCCGGGCCCGGGTCAGCCGCCGCCGGGCGGCGCGCTCGCTGCGCTCGTCATCGGCGATCAACCGGGCGAGCCGCTCGCCGAGCGAGTACAGCTCGTACAGGCGGGCGATGACCGGGCCGTCGGTGGCCGGGTCGAGCAACTGCGCGACCATCGAGCGCCACAACGCGTCCCATTGCCGGCGAAGTTTGACCGAAAGGCCCGAGGGTGGCCGGGGTGCGTCGAGATTCCCCGCGATCGGGCCGAGAACGGCGGGAACGTTGCGACGTTCCCGCGACTCCGGATCTTTCGCCAGCGCCGGCACCTCGACCCCCTAGTTGATCATCGAAGGTTGTGGATCTCCCCGGCCGGCCCGGCAAGCGTACGTGCGGGCGTTTCCG
>Ga0134124_10005001_pt1 | contig 10648 bp, 9 predicted proteins | sample KB304_FD_96880 | JGI IMG/M metagenome (GOLD analysis project Ga0134124, IMG submission 96880) | Terrestrial soil microbial communities without Nitrogen fertilizer from Kellogg Biological Station, Michigan, USA - KB3-0-4 | ecosystem: Environmental > Terrestrial > Soil > Unclassified ... | reverse complement strand
GACGCCACCATCCTGGCGCGCACGCCCTTCGCCCTGCTTAAGACTGAGAATGCCTATTGATCACCGCCCGCGATATCGCAATTGGGCCGGCGCTCCGCGCGCCGGCCGCGGCGTTGCCGGCCCAGGCGACGCCGTTCCGCGAGCGTGTGCTGCTGGTGGTGCTCTATGTCACCGTATTCGCCAGTTCGATCGCTTTCATCGAGCCGTCCCCGCATGACGCATTGATGGGCTTGCTGGCTATCGCATGCCTTGTCGCAGGCGTGCGGTTCGATCGCCACATCGTGCTATTATTCTTGCTATTGCTGATTTGGAATGTCGCCGGCCTGATGTCGCTGTTCAACGTCACCGGCGAAGCGCATACGATCCAATATGCCGGCACGTCGGTCTATCTGGCCATTGCCGCGATCTTGTTTGCCACCATGCTCTCCCATAATACGATGGCCCGTATCGCAACGGTGCGCGCCGCGTATGTGCTCACGGCAACCCTCGTCGCACTTGCCGGTATTGCCGGTTATTTCAGTCTCTTTCCGCGCGCGCACGATCTGTTCGCAACCTACGACCGCGCACTCGGAGCGTTCAAGGACCCGAACGTCTTTGGGCCCTTCCTGATTTGGCCGACCCTGGTTGTGCTCGATCGACTCCTGGTCCGTCGTATCAACCTCATCGATCTCACCGCCGTCGGTGCCTTGCTGCTGGGATTGCTACTAAGCTTCTCGCGCGGTGCCTGGTTTCATTTTGCGGTTTCCTGTGCGGTGATGATTGCGCTCGCCTTCCTCACGGCCGACGGGGCCCGCACCCGCATGCGGATCGTTGTAATGACTGCGGTCGCGGTAATCGCACTGGCAGGCCTGCTCGTCCTTGCGCTGTCGTTCGATTCCATCGGCGCCATGTTCCGCGAGCGCGCCCAACTCACGCAATCTTACGACGTCGGAAGCGGCGGACGCTTTACCCTTCAGGAATTGGCGATCAGTGAGCTGCTCAAGTTTCCAAACGGCATGGGTCCCTTCGAATTTTCGCGCGTGCACGGCCTGCAGCAGCACAACGTCTATCTGCAGGCTTTCCTGGTTTACGGCTGGCTCGGCGGCGTGACCTATCTCATGCTGTTGGCGGCGACGATATGGACCGCGCTACGCACCGTGTTCGTCCGCACGCCCTGGCAGCCTTATCTGATCTGCGCCTTTGCCGCTTTTGTCGGCGAAGTAGCGGAAGGCTTCGTCATCGATACCGATCACTGGCGTCACTTTTTCTTATTGCTCGGCATGATCTGGGGGATGTCGGCGGCAACGCTCAGATATCCCCGCGGAGATATGCTTCGGCCATCGCGTGAGAGGATGGGCTATGCCGCAAACTGAAGCAATTGCCGGCGAGCATAGGCCCGTTCGGCGCAGCGTGTTGCGGCGATTGTGGCAACAGCTGCCGCAACATACCCGCCGGCAGATCATGTACGACGTCGGCCGCCTGCTGGCGCCGCGTCCCGATTCTTCGCCGCGCGGCGGCTGGCCGCTCAGCATCGCCGGGCTGTTCTCGACCGCCAGCGGACTGGGTGAAGGCGCGCGCCTCGCTTACGCCGCGCTGGAAGCGGCCGGGCGAACGCCGGCGGCCTACGACCTGAGCCCAGCCTTCGGTCAGAAGGAGATGGCGCCGCCTTCCTTGCGCGCGCTACAGAGCGGCGGCGGCGGCAGCCTGGTCGTACATCACAACGGCCCCTATACGCCGCACGCCATGTGGGCGCTCGGCAGCGCGCGCGTGCGCGGCCGCCGCATCATCGGTTATTGGGCCTGGGAGCTGCCGAAACTGCCGGACGACTGGAGCGGCGCATTTCCTTTCGTGCACGAGATCTGGGTGCCGAGCGGCTTCACGCGTGACGCGGTCGCCGCGGCGACGAGCAAGCCTGTCCATGTCGTGCCGCATCCGCTGCCGGACGTTGCGCATACGCCGAACATGCGCGCCGTGCTCGGCCTGCCTACCGACGCACTCATGGTGCTCAACGTGTTTCACCTCGGCTCAGCTTTCGCACGCAAGAATCCGGTCGCGGCCGTGAACGCGTTCCGTCGCGCTTTCGGCGAAGCGCAGGACAAAGTGCTGGTGATCAAGCTCGTCGACAATGGCGCCGCCGACTGGGCGCGCCGCGCGCTGGACGAAGCGGTGGCGGGCGCAGGCAACATCCGCGTCGTCGACCGTATGCTGGCACAACCGGACATGAGCGGGCTGATCGCCGCCTCCGACATCGTCATCTCGCTGCATCGCTCGGAAGGCTTTGGTCTGGTGCCGGCCGAGGCTATGAAACTGGGCAAGCCTGTCGTCGCCACCGGCTGGTCGGGCAATCTCGAATTCATGACGCCGGAAAACTCCGCGCTGGTTCGCTACGGCCTGGTGCCGGTCGACGATCCGGAACAGACCTTCGACGCCGGCAGCCAGCGCTGGGCCGATGCAGATGTCGAGGATGCGGCGCAGTGGTTGCGCCGTTTGACCGATACAGAGCTGCGTCAGCGTATGGGCGCCGCGGCGCAAGCCGATATCAAGCGCAAGTTGTCGCCGGACGGCTTCGTGCGCACGGTCGATCGGCTGCTGTCGGAAAGGCCCAAGGCCGAGGTGGCTTGAAGGTTCGGTAACATGTCGCCGTTAAGAACAGCCGTATTGCAACTCAGGCTCCGGTGCGCCCGTGGGTGACTATGTCAAGCAATCGCAAGAACTTGCGCGGGCTGCCTTGAGCGCGCTGCCGCCCTTCGGCCCGCTGCCGAAGATTGCGATCAACGGGCGCTTCCTGACGCAGCGCGCCTCCGGCGTGCAGCGCTTCGCAGCCGAAACCATCAAGGCGATCGACGCCGCGCTCGACACCGACGCCTATCGCGCGCTCAAGGGGCGCATCGAGCTCGTTGCGCCAAAGGCGGCGCGCGATTTTCCGCTGAAGAACATTCCGCTGCGGCGCGCGGGTTTCTCCTCCGGCTATCTCTGGGAGCAGATCGCGTTTCCGTGGCTGGCGCGCGGCCAGTTGCAGCTCAATCTGTGCATGCTCGGACCGCTGGTGTCGCGCCGGCAGGTGCTGGTCGTGCACGACGCTACCGTGCGCGCGCTGCCGCATAACTTCTCGGCCAAGTTCCGCGCCGCCTACGGCTTCCTCATCCCGCGCCTGTGCAAACGCGCTGACCTGGCCGTCACGGTGTCGGAATTCTCGCGCCAGGAGATCGGCAGCCTGTACGGCGCCGACATTTCCAGGATGCCGGTCTGCTACGAGGGCGGCGATCATATCCTCGCGGTCGAGCCGGACCTCAGCGTGCTCGATCGTCTCGATCTGCGCGGCCGCAAGTTCTTCGTGGGCGTGGGCGTCGATTCCTCGAACAAGAACATCAAGAGCGTTGTCGAGGCCTTCCACGAGGCCAAGCTCGGCGACACCATGCTGGTGCTGACCGGCGCGCGCGATCCGCGCGTGTTCGGACAGCTCACCGAAATCCATTCCGAAGGCGTGCGCATGGTCGGCTTCGTGTCCGACCAGGAGTTGCGCGCGCTCTACGAACATGCGCTGGCGCTGGTGTTCCCCTCGCTCTACGAGGGATTCGGCCTGCCGCCGGTCGAAGCCATGACCTGCGGCTGTCCGGTCATCATCAGCAACCAGCCGGCGCTGCTCGAAGTCGGTGGCGACGCAGCATTGCGCTGCGAGGCGACCGATGTCGCGGCAATCGCGCAACACCTGCGGGCGCTCAACGACGATGCGGCCCTGCGCAGCAAGCTGGCGGCGGCGGGCCGCGAACGCGCGCGCCGATTCACCTGGGCCGGGACCGCACGCACGCTGCTCGAACTGTGCCTCAAGGTGGCCGCGCTGCGGACATAAGCACCATGGCCGAGCAAAGGCTCATCTCATTTACATACCTCTTCCTGCGCGCAACCACGGCCGCGAGCGGGCTGTTCGCCGGCATCATCCAGACCTTCGTGTTCGCGCGCGTTCTCACACCCGAAAAATTCTCGATCTTCATCATAGTCGGATCGTTTGCGGTCGTTCTGCCGCTGATGGACCTTGGCTTGGTGAAGCTGATGTTCGTGCGGTTGCGCGCGGCACACCTCGACGGCACGCATGACGAAGCCATGGCCCGCACGGCAAGCTCCGTGGTTGCTTTCTACACCGCGTTGTCGCTCATCGGCACTTTGCTCTGCTTCGGCGTTACGGCCGCGCTGCCGGCCGTATCGACGGTCGAAGCCGCCGAATTCGCGTTGTTTTTCCTGTTCGCGGCGTTGAATTTCGGCTGGCTGGCGCTGCGCCACATCAACATTGCGGTCGACCAATATATCTACTTCGAGGCGCTGGAAGCCGTGCGCCGCATCGGCAATACGCTCATCATCCTGGCGATGCTGATCGGCCTGCCATTCGCCGCCTTTCTGATTTTGTCGAACGTCTTGTGGCTGGTGGTGATGGTGCTCTGCATCGGCCGTCTCCTTGCAAACGGCGTCATCAGCGCGCGCATCCTCGGCTTTCCGCGCCAGCTTTTGACGTTCCTGCAGGCCGAACGCTGGCAATTCGCCTCAACCAGCACCTACGCGCTGACCGACCTGTTCGTCTATTACCTGCCTTACATGGTCGTGCCCGTGGTGTTCGGACTCGGCGCTCCAACGATCATCACCGATACGGCGCTGAAGATTTATCGCGGCGTCAGTTTGGTCTATTCCGCCGCCTGCGACTTGCTCATCCCACGTCAGACCAAGGCTTTCGCCGACGGCGATGCGCGCACACTGATCCGCGCGACGGTCGTCGCCGCGGCGCTCTGCGCAGTGCCCGGTCTCGGGGTCACCGCTATGCTTGTCTTTGCCGGCAAAGAGGTCTTCGCCTTCCTGCTCGGACCCGCCGCTGTCATGCCGTCAGGCGCCATTCCCGTCATCATCGGCCTGCTCGCCGCGAGCCTGCTGCAACTCGTCAGCCATTCGGTGCTGTTACATACCGGCTTCTTTAAGGAGATGGCGCGGGTCGGCATCGTGGTGGTGCTGGCGCAAGTCGCCATCGTCGGCGTTGTGGTACTGGGCCGCGTCGATATCCTCGGCTTCCTCGGCCTCTTTGCAGCGGTCTACGGGGCAGGCACGCTCATCACGACGGTGCTGATGATCCGCGGTCCGATGCGCATCGCGGCCGGCAAGGCGAACTTAGCTGCGCCCGTCCCGTCGGCTGGTTAAAGCGCCTAGCCACGACCGCGCCGCGTAGAAAATGCGCCACAGCACCGGCGTCTGCTTGATCCAGCGCTTGAGCCGCAGGGCCGCGATCAGCGGCAGCACAACAATTGCCCCGCGCCAGCGCGCCGCCGCGATGTGGTCGTAGAGCACGATCTCGCTGTCGCACCAGTCGCGCTTGTACGGCTCGTCGCCCACGGTGAAGTCGAAGGCCGACAGACCGCGTTCGATGGCGAAGCGCAGCAGATCGTGCAGATGCGCGGCGCCCGGTCCGAAACGCGAGCGCTCGCCGTCGTCATAGCTCGCCAGCAGATGATAATAGCAGCCGCGCCAAATGAGGCCGAGATTGATCGCCGCCGGGGTCGCCCCGACGTCGAGGCGGCTCACATGGGCGAGATCGCGCGTCAGCGGATCGCTCGCCAGCGCCCTATAGAAGGTGGCGTGTCCCGGCTTGGCGAAGAGGTTGCCGACACCCATGCGCGCGAACAGCCGCGCCTTCTGCTGCATCAGCAGATCGAGCCCCGCGTAAATGTCGTCGACGCGCTCTGCATTGACGAATTCGACCGCGCCGAATTCACCGAGACGCTTGCGTTTGCTGCGGTCGCGCCGGCGCGTGGTGGAGGAGCGCTTGGCCGAATAGAACGTCTCCCAATCGCTGCCAAGGCGTGTCGCATAGGCGCCGCTCGGATGCGCGACGACGCCGAGCGCCAGCATCGGGTTGGCCTGGACGCCGATCATGGCCGGCATTTTGCTGAACCGGACCGCGTCGAAACGATGCCGCGGGTCGTTCTGCAGCAGCGCCGCCAACTCGATCCACAGGTCAGAGAAATTTTCGCAGCGTTGCGTGAAATCTCGCGCAAGCAGCGGCCCGTTATAGTCGCACAGATCGGAACCGAGGAAGCTCAGTTCGCGCATGAAAGTGCCGTCCTGCGTCGCGAGCGGCAGAAGGCAAAGGATTCCCGCTGCGTCGCGCACTACGACGATTGCCGGCCGCACGCCGGTGAGGCTGCCGATGTGGCGCTGCCAGGTCGACAACCAGTCGAAGGTCTGGAAAACGGTGAGGTCGGCCTGCGCCTCGAAGGCACGCCAGTCGTGCTCGGCCGCGCCGAGATCGTCCTCGACCGTCAGGCGGATGCGCGTCGTCGTAAACGCTTTCGATGCGTCTGCCGCCGCGCGGAACCCGGCGTCAACTCTGGCGTGGACAGCGTTGGCCATAAGGCTCCCGGTGCGGTCACGTTGCGCGCGTTGCGGCGGCAACGCGCAGGTTCTCCCGCCCATTTCTGCCGAAAGCCATGGATATTCGGTTAATTCGCCCGCGCGTATTGCGCTGCAATAGCGGCGTCCCTATAGTCCGCGCCGTTCTCGGTCGGGGCGTGGCGCAGCCCGGTTAGCGCGCTTGTCTGGGGGACAAGAGGTCGTGGGTTCAAATCCCGCCGCCCCGACCAGAAAAACCCAACGTAATCAGGACATGCTCAGCAAGGCGCCTAGCTGCCCGCTACAGGCGGCGTTCGCCGCGCAAAAAAATATCCGCGGCACGGTTATCCCGCGCGGCCGGCGCACGATAATTTACGGCCACCCTACGTGAGGGCCTCGATCCCGAGACTATTCGACGAAAATCCAGACGCCCGCGAACAACGCGATAAGTCCGCACAAAGCAAACAGCACTTCCTTCCAACCTTCGCGGCTCACGTCCTGGATCTGACTTTCGGACAGGTTCGCCATGTCGCACCCTGCGATTGTATCGAATCGCAGACTAACGTGTTTGCTCAAAAAAACGTTGACGCATGTCAAGTGTGGCGCGAGCCTTAGTTGGCCTGGGCCTTGATGTTGTTTTCGCGGATCACCGAGCCCCAGACCTCGATCTGCTTGGTGAAGAAGACCGCGAACTCCTTCGGCCCCTGCAAGGTGAGGTCGATCTGCTGGGTCTCGCGCAACTGGCGCGACATGGCCTCGGTGCTAAGGGCATCTTTGAACGCGGTGTTGGCCTTGGCGATGGCGTCGGCCGGCGTGCCCTTCGGCGCAAAAATCCCCCACCAGGCGGACGCTTCGAAATCAGTGAAACCGCTTTCGATGGCGGTCGGCACGTCCTTCAGAGCGGCGGCGCGCGTGCGGCCCATCTGCATGATCGGTTTCAACTTGCCGGCCTGAATCTGCGGCAACAGGATCGCGATGGACGCGCAAATCATCTCGACATGTCCGCCGACCGTGTCGTTGATCGCAGGGCCCGCGCCCTTGTACGGCACGTGGGTCAATTCGATGCCCGACCGCTTGCCAAGCAGCACCATCGCCAGATGACCGATAGTGCCGGGGCCTGCGGACGAATAGGTCACCTGCCCCGGCTTCTGCTTGGCGGCGGCGACGATGTCGGCAAACTTCGTGTAAGGACGCGCGGTGTTCGCGGCGAGCACGTAAGGCGCGGTGCCAACCAGCAGAACCGGCTCCATGTCCTTCGCGACATCGAGCGGCGGCGGCTCGATCAGCGCCGGAATGGTGGCGTGCGAGTCGAAGGTGACGAGGAACGTCGATCCGTTGGCCGGCGCGCGCGCAACCTGCACTGCGCCGATCGAGCCCATGCCACCGGCGCGGTTCTCCACGATGATATTGGCGCCGAGCTTGTCACGCGCGCCGATGGCGAGGATGCGCGAGAGCGCATCGGTCGATCCGCCGGGCGGGAACGGCACCACCAGCGTCACGCTCTGCGACTGGGCCCAGGCGGGCATGGCGGCGAAAGAAGACAGCAAGGCAAGCGCGGTGCGGCGTGAGACTGCGGTCGAGCGGATGTTTTCCATGGCTCTCCTCCCCTTGGAGCATGCTTTTATAGGGTCGCATGCGCTCTCAAGTGGTGAAACGATAGCCAAAGGCGGGTAGCCGCGCAACGGACAAGCCGAGCTTGTGGGATGCGCGGGACGCGTCAGTCCGGCGTCAACAGCGACACGCCGAGCCGTGCACGGCGGCGTAGCCAGGGCGAGGCGCGGTACTTGGGATCGAGCGTGACGGCATGCATGCCGTCCAGCACAGCCAATACGCGCGCTGGGCCGAGCGCGTCACCAAGCGCGAGCGGTCCTTTCGGATAATTGAGTCCAAGCTCAACCGCGGTGTCGATGTCGCCGGGCGCGGCGATACGCAACTCGGCGATGCGCGTACCGACATTCACGATCATCGACAGCAGCCGCTGCACCACAAAGCCGGCGCTATCGTTGATCGCCGTCACCGCGTGGCCGCCGGCCGAGAGCGCGGCGGCGGCGGCGCCCAAGGTCTCCGGCGTGGTGAGCGGCGTTTTCATCACCGTGCGGCGCCCGCTGAAGCGGCCGAGCACGTCGACTGCAACAGTGCGTTTGGGATCGAGCTTGAGCCGCACGGCAGCGCCAGAGGCATCTTCGCCGAGCGGCGTCACGAAGCAGATCGCATCACTTTCCGGTGCGCCGCCCAGTTGCGTCTTCACGCCCGCCACTTGCAGCCATTCCGCCAGCTCGCGGCCACCGTCTTCATCGGCAACCCACGCAGCAGACGATACCGGCTGCGCGCTGACGGCGACGGTCGACGCACTGGTCTGCGCCGCGCCGTCGTAATTATAGAACCCCTGCTTGCTTTTGCGTCCCAGCAGCCCGCCAGCGACGCGAATGCTCATCTGCGCCGAAGGCTGATAGATCGGCTCGCCGAAATATTGATTGTAGATGCTGACCATCACCGCGTGGGTGACATCGCCGCCGACGAGATCGAGCAATTCGAACGGCCCCATGCGGAATCCCGCCGCCTCCTTCATCAACGTGTCGACTTCCTGTGGCGACGCGATGCCTTGCGAGGCGATGCGCAGCGCTTCCGGCCCATAGGCGCGGCCGGCGTGATTGACCACGAAGCCCGGGGTGTCTGTAGCCACCACCGGATGTTTGTTGATGCGTTTGACGAAGGCAACGAGCGCCGGGATCAGCGCCGGCTCGGTACGCAGACCGCCGATCACCTCGACCAGCCGCATCAGCGGTGGCGGGTTGAAGAAATGCAGGCCGCAGACGCGCTCCGGTTTGGCGCAGCCGGCTGCGATCTCAGTCACCGACAGCGAGGACGTATTGGTCGCCAGCACCGCGTCAGGTGCGACGCGTTTCTCCATCTCACGGAACAGCTCGCGCTTGGCGGCGAGGTCCTCAACGATGGCCTCGATCACGACACCGGCCGCCGCCGCTTCGTCATAGGACGTGAACTCGCGCAGGCGCGACATCGTGCCCTGCTTGGCTTCGGCCGTCATGCGGCCTTTGCTCACCTGCCCGTCGAGCGCCTTGTCGATGGAAGCGAGCGCTTCCTTTACCGCGCCCGGTCGCGCGTCCGTCAGCAATGTCTGGATGCCGGCCTGCGCGCAGACCTGCGCGATGCCGCGCCCCATGGTGCCTGCGCCGAACACGGCGACAACCAGATCGCTTTTCGTCAAATCCATCGGCACGCGTTACTTCCCCTCGAATGTCGGCTTCCGCTTTTCCAGGAAGGCGCGCATGCCCTCCTTCTGGTCGTGCGTGGCGAACTGGAGCTGGAAGGCCTTGCGCTCCAACATCAGCGCGGTCTCGAGCGGAGCATTCAGTCCGGCGTTGACGATTTCCTTGATTTGCATCACGGAAATCGGCGGCAGCGCGGCGATCTCCTTGGCGATATCGAGGGCGCGGGCGAGCGCCTGCCCGGTCGGCGCAACCTCGCTGGCGACCCCCATCTGCAGAGCTTCGGCTGCGCCGAACATGCGCCCCGTCATGATCATGAGCATGGCGCGCTTGCTGCCGGCCAGCCGGGCCAGTTTCTGCGTGCCGCCACCGCCGGGCAGGATGCCAACCTTGACTTCCGGCAAGCCGAGCTTGGCGCCCTCGCCCACCACAAGAATGTCGGCGCACAAAGCAAGTTCGAGCCCGCCGCCAAGGGCGTAACCTTCCACCGCCGCGATCAACGGCTTCGGGCCGTCCATGATGGCGCGCCAGTATTTCTGCACGTTGCGCGCCATGACTTCGACCGGTCCGGCGTCCGCCATCTCGCCGATGTCGGCGCCGGCGGCGAAGGCCTGCTCGTTGCCGGTCAGGACGATGCAGCGCACCGCCGGGTCGGCGCCGAGCCGCGTGATCTCCTCGGAAAGCCGGACGCGCAGCTCGAGATTGAGCGCATTGCGCACCTGCGGACGGTTGAGCTTGAGCACGACAATATCGCTCGCCGGCTTTTCGATCAGCAGCACATCGGTCACAGGGGAGGTCCCTTCATGACGGAGGGTCAGGTTTACAGAACGGACCCGCCTGTAGCATAGATCAGGTCGCACGCGCCAAGCATTGGAGATCGCTTGCACGCTCTGTCCAAGCTGTTCGAACCGCGCGGCGTGGCCATTATCGGTGCCTCCGCCGACCTGACCCGTATCGGCGGCCAACCGGTGCGGGCGCTCCACCGCTTCGGGTTCAAGGGCGCGGTCTATCCGGTCAATCCGAAATACCAGGAGATCGACGGCCTGCGTTGCTACGCAAGCGTGGCCGAAATCGCG
>Ga0134124_10005000_pt1 | contig 10649 bp, 8 predicted proteins | sample KB304_FD_96880 | JGI IMG/M metagenome (GOLD analysis project Ga0134124, IMG submission 96880) | Terrestrial soil microbial communities without Nitrogen fertilizer from Kellogg Biological Station, Michigan, USA - KB3-0-4 | ecosystem: Environmental > Terrestrial > Soil > Unclassified ... | reverse complement strand
GTACGCCGGCGCATCCAGGTGCACCAGGCCGCCGGAGTGGCCGAAGCCCCTGGCCGTGTAGGCGAGGACGACATAGCCGTGCCGCGCGAAGGACCGGGCCTCGGCGGCCAGGTCCTCCTTTGAGCCGCCGAAGCCGTGCGCGAGCAGGATCGCCGGGGCCGGCGTCGTGGCCGGCAGGTAGATGGTCGTGTCGAGCCTGACGGGGGCACCGTTCTCCGGGGTGCCGGCGACGGACTGGGAGCGGGTCCGGACCGAGGCGTCGGTGCCGGCCGCGGCGGCGATGGCCACGCCGGCGACGACGACGAGGATCGTCGCGGCGGCGACCACCGCGGCGACCCGGCGCCGACCGGACACGAGCGATCGAAGCCGCCGCCGTCCCAGCCGCGGCCGCCTCACCACAGCCCCCTCGAACGCGACCCGTCCGCCTGCGTGCCCAGCTCGCCACCTCCCGCACCGCCACACCACCGACCCCGTACGCGCCGCGACGGGGAATCGTCGTCATTGTTGCTGTTGGCCCGCAGCGCCCGGCAGGTGGCCCACGGTCCGCGCACGAGGCGCCGCTATGGGCGGCTCCGGTTGTGCGGGCTGTTTCCCGCGCCTGTGCGCGGGTCGGCACCGTTGGGGCGTCGCGGGCGTGCCCGTGTCATGCGAGCGGGACCGGGCGCGGGCCGATCTTGCGACCGCGCGCCGGCGCGACGCCCCGCGTACGATCACGGGCGATGACCGCAGCGCCGCAGCAGCCCGACTCCCCCGCGGGCCGAGAATTCCCCGCGGGGCCAGAATTCCCCGCGGGTCTGGTCCCGCCCGTCGCCCCGCGACGGCCGACGACGCTCACCCAGCACGGCGACGACCGGATCGACCCCTGGTACTGGCTGCGGGAGAAGTCGAGTCCGGAGGTCCTCGCACACCTGGAGGCGGAGAACGCCTACACGGCGGCCGTCCTCGCCGGGACCGCGGAGCTCCGGGAGACCCTTTACCGGGAGATCGTCGCCCGGATCCAGGAGACCGACCTGTCGGTGCCGTCGCGCAGGGCGGGCTGGTGGTACTACAGCCGCACCGCGACCGGCGCGCAGTACTCGACGCACTGCCGGCAGCCGGACCGCGACGGCGAGCCGGCTGGCGAGGCCGCCGAGCAGGTCCTGCTCGACGAGAACGCCGAGGCCGCCGGCCACGAGTTCTTCGACCTGGGGGTCTTCGACGTCAGCCCCGACGCCCGGCTGCTCGCCTACAGCACCGATCACAGCGGCGACGAGGTCTTCACGCTGCGCATCCGGGACCTGGACACCGGCACCGACCTCCCGGACCGGATCGAGAACACCTACTACAGCTCGGCATGGGCGCTGGACGGCGGCACTCTGTTCTACGTCCGCCCGGACGAGGCCCGGCGGCCCTACCAGGTCTGGCGGCACCGGGTCGGTGGGGACCCGGTGGCCGACGAGCTCGTCTACCAGGAGGACGACGAGCGGTTCTTCGTCGGCGTCGGCAACAGCAAGACCGACGCGTTCGTCGTCCTGTCGTCGCAGAGCTCGCTGACCAGCGAGGTCCGGCTGCTCGCGGCCGACAACCCGTGGGGCACCTTCACGCTGGTGCGGGCCCGCCGCGAGGGCGTCGAGTACCACGTGACGCACCACCGGTCCCCGGCCGCGGGCGACCGGCTGTTCATCCGGACCAACGAGGACGCGCCCAACTTCCGGCTGATGGTCACGCCACTGCCGCTGCGCGAGGGCGTCGCCTGGCAGGAGTTCCTCCCGCACCGTGAGCAGGTCAAGCTCGACCACGTGGAGGCGTTCACCGATCTCCTCGCGCTGTCCGAGCGGGCCGAGGCCACCTCCCGGGTCAGCCTGCTCGACCTGGCGACCGGTGACCGGCGCGTCCTCGAGCAGGACGAGCAGGTCTACGCGGCCTGGGTGGGGGCGAACCCGGAGCTCGACACCCCGCTGCTGCGTTACGGCTACACGTCGCTCGTCACCCCGAGCACCGTCTACGACCTGAACCTCGCCACCGGGGAACGGATCCTGCGCAAGCGCCAGCCGGTGCTCGGCGGGTACGACCCCGCCCGCTACCGGACCGAACGCCGGTGGGCGACGGCACCGGACGGCACCCGGGTGCCGATCTCGCTGGTCTGCCGCCGGGACCGGCCGGCCGGCCCCGGCCCGCTGCTGCTCTACGGCTATGGGTCCTACGAGGCGTCGATCGAGCCGGCCTTCTCGTCGCTGCGCCTCAGCCTGCTCGACCGGGGCTTCGCCTTCGCGATCGCGCACGTCCGCGGCGGGGGCGAGCTGGGCCGCTCCTGGTACGAGCACGGCAAGTTCTTCGAGAAGACCAACACGTTCACCGACTTCGTCGCCTGCGCCGAGCAGCTGGTCGCCGACGGGCTGACGACGCCGGACCGGCTGGTGATCCGCGGGGGCAGCGCCGGCGGCCTGCTGGTCGGCGCGGTCCTCAACCTGCGGCCGGACCTGTTCGCCGCCGCGGTCGCCGAGGTGCCGTTCGTCGACGTGCTGACGACGATGCTGGACCCGTCGCTGCCGCTGACCGTCCACGAGTACGAGGAATGGGGGAACCCGGCCGAGCCGGCGGTCTACGCGTACCTGAGGTCGTACTCGCCGTACGACAACGTCACCGCGCGGGCCTACCCCCGGATGCTCGTCACGGCTGGCCTGAACGACCCGCGGGTGAGCTACTGGGAGCCGGCCAAGTGGGTCCAGCGGCTGCGGGCGGCGAACACCGGCGAGCAGCCGATCCTGCTGAAGACGGAGCTCGGTGCCGGCCACATGGGCCCCTCCGGCCGGTACGACGCCTGGCGCGACGAGGCCCTCGTCTACGCGTACATCCTCGACGCCCTGGGCCTCGCGGCCTGATAAGGGCGTTCCCCGCATCCGTCATAACCCATGCTGTCGATCGCGGGCGCGCCGCGGCCGCCCGCGGGACCGGAAAAGCCGACGAGCTCCCACCACCCTTCCTGATCGCAAATGTGGCCCTCTGACGATCGAACATTCGGCCGCGCACCGGCCGGTGGAGGGCCTGCGGGCGATCAGAGATGGGTGAGGTCGATCTTGACTGGGAAGGGCGCGATGGCCTCGACAGCCCCGGTGAAGATCTCCGCTTCATGGTAGATCCGGCCGGCCGGTTCGAGGACGTAGGTGAAGATCACCGGCACGCCGGCGGGCGGCTGCTCGACCCGCCAGTAGTACGAGATGCCCGCGCGCGCGTACTGCGCCGCCTTGACGATGCGGTCGGTCGTCTCCGAGCCGGGTGAGACGACCTCGACGACGAGCAGCAGGTGCTCCGGACGAGCCGGCATGATGTCGACCGTGTCGGCGCGGTAGACGGCGACATCCGGCCGCCGATTCGTCAGGGGCACGTCCTGCAGGCGGACGTCAAAGTCGAAGTCGGCGTTCCAGTGCGGCTTACCGGCGGCGTCCAGGGCGTTCGCGATTACCCTGACCAGCCGGTTGTGCCGCTTGGACGCGCTAGGGCTCACGACGACCATCCCGTCCACGATCTCGATGCCCGCGCACTGCTCATCGGACCAGGAGTCGTACTGCTCCGCCGTGACCTGCTGGTGCATCCAGGCAGGAGCGATCATCTCCGCGGTGATGAGGCACCTCCCTCAACCGACGCCGTGCCGCCGAGTCAGCCAGGTCAGCGTAGCGCCAACGGCCCCATCACCCCGAGGACAAGTGGGCCGTCCCGCCGTGGCCGCTTGCCCGCCAGACCTGTCCGACCAGGGCCATCGAGCACGTCGCGGCCCCACGGCGGTGCGACAAGGCCGACGAACTCAGTAGGGGGCCGAAAAGGTGAGCAGTCGCGTGTGCGCGTTTGAAGTAGCGGTGTGCGTCGTGTTCCCAGGTGATGGCGATGCCGCCGTGCAGCTGCATCATCTCGGCGGCGGCCTGCCCGCCACTGTGCCCCCTGGGGCGACGGCGGCGACCAGGCGGCGCTGGCGGACTTCATCGACCGGGCAGAGCGGACCGCCGGGCCGACGGACCTGTTCTGCGGCAATCCGCGCACCGTGGACAGGCGCGCGCCGACACGCGACCAGCGAGACATAAGACCTAACGATCTAGGCGATTTTGGGTAGAGTCTGCCGCGCCTTCCACGCCTCGGCGGTCCGAACATCCCGTACTGGAGGAACAATGCGTGACGCGGTGATCTGCAGTCCGGTGCGGACCCCCGTCGGCGGATACGGCGGCTCGCTACGCCCGCTCGCCGTCCACGAGCTCGGTGCTGCCGTCGTGCGCGGTCTGCTGGACCGGACCGGACTGGCCCCGGCGGACGTCGACGACGTGCTGTTCGGCTGCTGCTACCCCAGCATGGACGCCCCGGCGCTCGGCCGGGTCGTCGCGCTCGACGCGGGCCTGGGCGTCGAGGTCCCCGGCCTGCAGCTCGACCGCCGCTGCGGCTCTGGGGTGCAGACCGTGGTCACCGCCGCGATGCAGGTCCAGACCGGCGTGAGCGACCTGGTCATCGCCGGCGGCGCCGAGAGCATGAGCAATGCGCCGTTCTTCTCCCACGAGGCCCGCTGGGGCGCGCGCGGCGGCGGCCTGACCTTCCTCGACGCGCTGGCCCGCGGCCGAACCACCGCGGGCGGCAGGAACTTCCCCGTCCCCGGCGGCATGATCGAGACAGCGGAGAACCTCCGTAAGGAGTACTCGATCCCCCGCGCCGAGCAGGACGAGCTCGCGCTGCGCTCCCACCAGCGCGCCGTCGCCGCCCAGCGGTCCGGTCTGTTCGACGAAGAGATCGTCCCGGTGACGGTGCCGGGCCGCAAGGAGGCCGTCGTCGTCAGCGCCGACGAGCATCCCCGCCCGGACACGTCCCTGGAGACGCTCGCGAGGCTCAGGCCGATCATGGGCAAGACAGACCCGGACGCGACAGTCACCGCCGGCAACGCCAGCGGCCAGAACGACGGCGCCTCGGCCTGCGTCGTCACCCATCCCGCCGAGGCCGAGCGGCTGGGACTGCGGCCGCTGGCCCGTCTGGTGTCCTGGGCGGTCGCCGGGGTACCACCGCGCACCATGGGCATCGGCCCGGTCCCCGCGACGGCGAGGGCGCTGGAGCGCGCCGGGCTGAAGTTCTCGGACCTGGACCTCATCGAGCTCAACGAGGCGTTCGCCGCCCAGGTCCTCGCCTGCACCCGCGAGTGGGGCGTCACCGAGACGGACTGGGACCGGATCAACGTCAACGGCTCGGGCATCTCGCTCGGCCATCCGGTCGCCGCCACCGGCGGACGGATCCTGGCGACCCTGCTGCGCGAGATGCACCGCCGCGACGCCCGCTACGCGCTCGAGACACTGTGCATCGGCGGTGGCCAGGGTATCGCCGCCATCTTCGAGAAGATCGGCTGACGGCGCGCCTCGACGGAGGACGCCACCGTTGTCGCACCTGAGCCACGCCGCGGCTCAGTGCGGCCGACGCGGGCGCCGCGGCGATCCACCTGCAGCGCCTCGACCCGCTGTTTGCCGAGCCGGCGCTCGTCGAGAACCGCGGCGCTCGCCGCGAAGTCCGCATACGGCAGAAAGGTCTGCATCGCCGCCGGGCCCTGGCCCGCTCCCTTCCTACGGCCAGGCTACCCAGCGCATGAGGTCAGATCTTGTTGCGAGCGATGAGCTGTCCCGCGATGACGGTGCGCTGGATCTCGTTGGTGCCCTCGCCGACGATCATCAGCGGCGCGTCCCGGAAGTACCGCTCGACGTCGTACTCCTTCGAGTAGCCGTACCCGCCATGGACACGGATCGCGTCGAGGGCCACCTGCATCGCCGCCTCCGAGGCGAACAGCTTCGCCATCCCCGCCTCCATGTCGGCCCGCTCCCCCGCGTCGAGCCGCTCGGCGGCGTCGAGAGTGAGCAGCCGCGCCGCGCGCATCCTCGTGGCCATGTCGGCGAGCAGGTTGCCGACCGACTGGTGCTTCCAGATCTGTTGGCCGAACGACTCGCGCTCCTGCGCGTACCTGACCGCGTCGTCCAAAGCCGCCTGGCCCACACCGACCGCCCGCGCCGCTACCTGGACACGGCCGACTTCAAGTCCACGCATCATCTGGGTCCAGCCCCGGCCCGGTGTGCCGCCGAGCACCGCGTCGCCGGAGACCCTGCGCCCGTCGAAGACGAGCTCGCACGCCTCGACGCCGCGGTAGCCGAGCTTGGACAGCTTCTTGGAGATCACCAGCCCGTCCCCGGGCTCCACCAGCAACACGCTCATGCCGCGGTGCCTGGGTTCGGCGTCCCGGTCGGTGAGACACAGCAAGCCGATCAACCCAGAATGCGCCGCGTTGGAGATCCACGTCTTCGACCCCGTGATCGACCACCCGTCCCCGTCGCGAACGGCATGCGTGCGCATCGCCTGCAGGTCACTGCCACCGCCGGGTTCGGTCAGCGCCATGGTCGCGCGGATGTCCCCGTCGGCCATCGCGGGCAAGTACCGTTCGCGCTGATCCGGTGTACCGAACGTCCTGATCAGATAGGTGATGACGGAGTGCCCGCCGATCGCACCGGCCAGGCTCATCCAGCCCCGCGCGAGCTCCTCGGTGACCCGGGCGAAACACGCGGTACTGACGTCGGCACCGCCGTACTCGGCGGGCGACAGTAGTCCAAAGAACCCGAGCTTCTTCATCTCGTCGATGAGCTCACCTGGATAGATGTCGTCGTCCTCGAAATCGCGCACCCGCGGGCGCACGCGGTCATCGACGAACTTCGACGCGAGAGCGACTATCTGCTCCTCGTCGTCGGTGAGCGTCATCGCTCGATCCCCTTCTGTCTGTCTTCAGGATGGATCGGTCACGGCTCCACACCGGCCGACCCTGCGCCAGCACATATTCCCCCATCGGCGACGCACCGCGCCTACCTCCTTTCACCGATCTTGTTATGACGCAAGCGCCGCATGCCAGGCGGCCAGACGATGTCGGTCGCGAGCTTCCTGGCTCTGGCGGATTCGACGACGGCGGCGGTTCCTCCTCGGTCGGCCGGAGATCGGCCGTCCCAGACCGCCAGGAGAAGGTCGACGGAGTCGAGGAGCGCCTCGTTCGCGGCTTCGTAGGCCGTCCGGTTGGACTCGTCGAACGGCATGACCCGGACCCGGGTGGCACGGCGGACAAGGGTGTCGAACAGTTCGGCGTGGTCCGGCCTGACCCGGCGCCGCCGATAGTCCGACGCGGGCAGGATGACCTCCAGCTCCCCGCCGAGGGCGAGGACGACCTCGGCGAAGATGCTGTCGGCGCCGGCCGCGATGCAACTGACACCCGTCAAGCCGTTGCGGGCGTAAGGGGTGAGGACCTCGGTGATGGCGGTACGGACGAGCGTGGTGCTGGCGGGGGTCAGATCCATGTGCCCGGTGATGCCGATACGGACCATGGATGCTGGCCTCCTCAGCGTTGGTTCGTGCCGTTCAGAGCGCCGGGGTCGGGCGTAGGACAGGCCTTATCCGGGCGCACAACTCGACGACAGGGCGCGAGTTCGTGGTGCATGCGGCCTGGCGGTAGAATTCGGCGAGTTTGACCCGTACCCGGGTGGACTGGGTCTGTTCCACCGTGTTCAGCGCTTCGTGGCCGAGGCGGGCGGCCTCGTCGAACTCGCCCTGGATGAGGCGGATCTCGGCGAAACCAATCTGGTCGAGTGCGGCACTGCGCAGGCTGATGTTTTTCCGCAATGCCACGGCCTGGCCCAGCCAGGTGGCCGCCTCGCCGGCGAGCTTAGGGGTCTGACGCGCGAGATCGAGCAACCGCCCGCCGGTCACGCCAGCGAGTTCACCCTGGTCGAAGTAGGAGATCCAATACGGCTCGTGTTCCGGATCGACGTCGCGCAGGTCGTCTTCCGCGCGGCTGGTCGCACGACGGAACGCGCCAGGTCTGTTCTGCTGTGCATATGCCCACGCCTCGCGGGTGTACAGCATGGCTCGGACCGCCGGGGTGATGCGTCCGGACGTGCTGTCCTGCGCGAGCCGGACGAGTTCCAGCCCCTCGGTGACCCGCCCGAGGTAATACTGTTGGCGCGCCATACCGGCCAGAATGTTCGCGCAAAAGCCGGGATCGTCGCCCGCTCTGGCCGCGCGGAGGGCCAGCAGGTAGTAGCGCTGCGCCACTCCGCCCTGGCCGGAGTCCCAGGACATCGTCGCCGCGGTCGCCGCGAGGTGAGCCATCACGCCATGCAGGCGGCGCGTCAGATCAGCGGGGTGCTCGAAGTCGCGGAGCTCGTCGGCGACTTCGGTGAGCTGCCCGACGACCGCCTTGCGCCGCAGCCCACCGCCGAACCGGTGGTCCCAGGCCCGGAACACCCGCGCCGCGTGTTCGATCTGCTCGATCTCCTGGTAGCCGATGCCCGCGGTGCGTCGCGGACCGGCCGGCGGCTCGCCGCCGACCAGCCAGCTTTCGGCCTGTTCGAGCAGCGCGGCTCCGAAAAGCAGGCCAGCGACGGCCCGAGCCGCCGCACGGCGATCAAAGGAGAGATCCGCCTTGGTGAAACAGCTGACGAGTTCCGCGGTCGACGCCTTACTGGGGCTCATCTCGCCTACCTCACCCCCCACGAGGGTGCCAATCCCCGCCGAACGCAGCGCAGGTAGCACGTCGGTGGTGGTGGCCTGATCGGATTCGGCTCGGGGCTCATCGACGGCGGGTGTGATCTTGATATTCAAAGCCCGCTCGTAGTCCCGGACGAGCGCGGGTGTCACCTGCCGGCCGCGCCCTGTTTCCACCCGACTGAGGTGGCCTTTATCGCGGCTGATCGCGCGGGCCAGTTCTCCCAGGCTGACACCGCCGTTAAGGCGCGCGGCTCGCAGATCGCTACCGGTGATCACGCCATAACCTCCCCCCACGCAGCCGAAACATAGCGGACCAACATACCGGCCGGCGCGGCGCCGAATTCCGACATACAGGATGTTCAGGACGGCCTGGGGTTGCGATTCGTTGCCGCAACGTCGTAGCGGCAACGACCAGTGGCGACAGGTTCTTCGCGAGCCGTGATCCTTGGTCCGGGGTGCGGCGCGCAGGTCACCCGCCAGTCCGGCGCCGCCGCGCTCTCACCCTTCCGAACCCGCCGACGTCCGTCTGCCTGTCCAGGAGCGTTTCGCATGGCCCCCGCCTTCGCATCCGGAGCCTGTGACCCCGACCCGCCGGCGCGACCGCCTGACCGGACCACGGCCGGCCTCGCCGCGGACCAGCCGCCCGCCAACCGGCCTGGACCCACGACCGCCACCTCGGCGACGACGCCCGGCTGGTCGATAACCCGCTGGCTGCCTGCCGCCCCGTCCGCGACCGCCATCGCCCGCCGCCAGACCTCGGCCACCCTCAACGACTGGGGCCTCGTGACGTGCCTGGACGACGCGCGGCTGGCCGTCAGCGAACTGGTGACCAACGCGGTCACCGCCTCCACCGGCCCCGGGACCGACCCCAGCGACCCGTTGCTCCAGTGGATCGGGCTGCGGCTGTGGAATACCGGCCGCCGCCTCGTCATCGACGTCTTCGACGCGGCACCCGGCCGCCCCACCCTCCGCCCGTGCGGCTCCCTCGCCGAGCACGGTCGCGGTCTGAACCTCGTCGCCGCCGTCGCCATCCTGGGCACCTATGTGCCAGTAACGGGCCCAGGAAAGATCGTCTGGGCCGCCCTCGAGCACCACGGCGCCGCGCCGACTGGCGGGACGACCCCGCTGTCCCGACGTGTCTCGCCGGGCCCGCACCCACTCGGCGGGCCCCAGCGAGATCCGGATCTCGCGCTGCTGCGCCGAGTAAGAGACGGCCTTCTTCGGGACGCCGGCGCCCCGCGCTCCCCCATGCTGATTCCGGAGCAGCCTCACCGCACCCCGCGCCCCGGCTCTGTCGTCTGCCGCTCGTAGCTTTCGAATGCCCCGGTCAGATCCGGGCCTCGTGTTCACCGAGGTTCACCAGCCGGGTGCCATGGCGGGAAACATTCAGGATCGTTTGGCCGGTGCGCTGCTGTCAGCGGGGGTGTACCGCCAGTGGCAGGCTGGCGGGGCCGACCATGGTCCAGGGGTCGCGGTGGCGGACGGGCGGATCGGTGGCGACGGCGATGTCGTGGTAGCGGTCCAGCAGTACGCCGAGGGCGATGTTCGCCTCGAGCCGGGCGAGCGGGGCGCCAATGCAGAAGTGGATGCCATGTCCGAAGGTCAGGTGCGGGTTCGGCTGGCGGTGCAGGTCGAACCGGTCCGGGTCCGTGAACACCCGTTCGTCGCGGTTCGCCGCCGTCAGCCAGGCGACGACCAGGTCCCCCGCCGGAATGAGGGCCGTGCCGACGGCCGCGTCGGTGGCGGTCCGCCGGGCCAGGCGGGGGAATGGTGTGCGCAGCCGGAGCGTCTCCTCGATCGCCGGGGGCAGCAGCGTCCGGTCGGCGCGTACCTGGGCCGCGGCCTCGGGATGCTCGTCGAGGGACAGGACGGCGTTGCCGAGCGTCGCGGTGGTGGTGACGTGCCCGCCGATCAGCAGTAGACCGACAAAGCCGATGATTTCTTCATCCGCCAGCCGCTGGCCGTCGACCTCCGCCGCTACCAGCCGGCTGGTGAGGTCGTCCGCCGGATGTGCCCGGGCCGCCCGGATACGGTCGAGCAGGTAGGCGTTCATCTCCCGGACCGTCGGGACGGTCTGGCGCGCCGCCTGTTCCGCGAGCCGGAGCAGGGATGTGTCCGGCCCGGCGTCCTCCAGGTCG
>Ga0134124_10004999_pt1 | contig 10649 bp, 8 predicted proteins | sample KB304_FD_96880 | JGI IMG/M metagenome (GOLD analysis project Ga0134124, IMG submission 96880) | Terrestrial soil microbial communities without Nitrogen fertilizer from Kellogg Biological Station, Michigan, USA - KB3-0-4 | ecosystem: Environmental > Terrestrial > Soil > Unclassified ... | reverse complement strand
TTGCGTGGCGTCGGTGGGCGCGGCGAAAAAGCCCACGTACAGCCCGGCCGCGCACAGCAGCAGCGCGAGCACCGCGAACACCGGCTGAAGTTTGCCGGCCAGGGGATAAAAGGTGGCGGGCGAGGCGAACCACAGCCAGCGCGCGCGCGCGGCGCCTGCCGGGGCGGGTTGCATGGAGGCCACGGGAGTCATGCCATTCCGTCCGTCAGGCCCGCTTCCATCAGGCTGAATCCACCGCCAGGCGCAGCGCCGCCGAGGCCGCCAGGGGCGCGAGCGGCAGCGCCAGCATGAGCAGGCCGCCCAGCAGCAGCAGGTGCGACTGCGCGCCCGTGCCCGAGTCCGCCGCGGCCACCGCGCCCGAGCCGAAAATCAGCACCGGCACGAACAGCGGCATGAGCAGCAGCGCCGACAGCACGCCCGCGCCGCGCAGGCCCAGGGTGAGCGCCGCGGCCACGGCGCCCAGCAGGCTGAGCAGCGGCGTGCCCAGCAGCAGCGACAGGCACAGCGTGCCGGTGAGCGCGCCCGTCAGGCCGAACTGCAGCCCCATCACCGGCGCGAGAAGAGACAAGAGCAGCCCGGTGGTGACCCAGTGCGCCGCTGCCTTGGCGAGCACGATCAGAGCCAGCGGCTCGGCGGCGAGCGCCATCTGCTCCAGCGTGCCGTCGGCGTAGTCCGAGTCGAACAGGCGAGCGAACGACAGCATGGCGGCAAGCAGCGCCGCCACCCACAGGATGCCCGGCGCGATGGCGGCCAGCAGCTTCGAGTCCGCGCCCACGCCCAGCGGGAACAGGCTGGTCACCATGACGAAGAAGGCCAGGGTGTTGAGCACGTCCCCGCGCCTGCGCAGGGCCAGGCGCAGGTCGCGGGCAAGCACGCCGGCGAAGAGGCTCAGCACGGCTGGCCGTCTTGCATGCGATCGAGGTCGAGCCGGTCGATGCGCGCAGCAGGGATGGCCGGCTCGAAGTGGGTGGTGAACACCACCGCGCCGCCCGCGGCCGCATGCGCCGCGAGCACCTGCTCGACCAAGGCCACGGCCTTGGCGTCCAGGGCGTTGAACGGCTCGTCAAGTATCCACAGCGGCCGGTCTGCGGCAAGCAGCAGTCGGGCCAGCGCCACGCGGCGTTTCTGGCCCTGCGACAGGTGGCGCGCCGGCAGGCCGGCGATGTGCGCCAGTTCCATGCGCTCCAGGGCGCGGCGCAACGGCATGGGGTCGCTCGCCATGCCCGCCAGCACGGCGGACGCGGCCAGGTTCTCCATTGCGCTGAATTCATCCTTGAGTCCGTTGAGATGCCCGATGTAAAGCAGTTCGCGGTGAAATCCCTCGCGCGCCTCCGAGGAGGCGATGGGTGCGCCCCGCCAGCGCACCTCTCCGGCGTTCGGGGCGCGCAGTCCGCACAGGATGCGCAGCAGGCTGGTCTTGCCCGAACCGTTCGCCCCCATGACGCGCAACAGCCGTCCGCCCCCGAGGGATAGATCGAGCTGGCTGAAAAGGGTTCGGTCGCCGCGGCTGCATGCCACACCGAGTGTTTCAAGCATCGCGATTCGGTCCGCGATCCGGCCAGACTATTCCATGGCCGGCCGCAGTCAGTTACACCGCAGTCAATACCGTCAGGGCCGCGGCGCGGGGCGCCCGGAGGAGAATCTCACAGCCCGTGATTGTAATATTTTTCACTCCTCAGGGGGGCTTTGGCGCTCAGTGACGCGAAAGGGGGCACGGTCGTTCAGTTCGTCCAGGTATTGTTCCATGCCCGAGGCCTCGCGGGCCAGAAAGAGCTCCACCGCGTCAGCGAAGGCCGGTTCTCGCAGCCAGTGCGCGGAGACGGTCGGGGTGGGCAGGAAGCCCCGTGCCAGCTTGTGCTCGCCCTGGGCGCCGCCCTCGAACACCGCGATGCGCCGCTCGATGCAGAACTCCAGCGTCTGGTAGTAGCAGACCTCGAAGTGCAGCAGCGGGATATGGCCGAGCGCGCCCCAGTAACGGCCGAACAGGCTGGATGGGGAAAACAGGTTCAGCGCCCCGGCGACGGGCTTGCCGTCCAGCTCGGCCACCACCAGCAGCACGTTCTCTGGCATGGTCCGGCCCAGGGCGCGGAAAAACTCCAGGTTCAGGTAGGGCGTGGAGTGATGGGCGCGGTAAGTCGAGGCATAGCAGCGGTAAAAGAAACGCCAGTGTTCGTCGCTGATCTCGCTGCCCACCAGGCGCTTCAATTGCACGCCCGACTCCAGGGCGCGGCGGCGTTCCTGGCGGATTTTCTTGCGCTTGGCCGAGGACAGGTCGGAAAGAAACTGCTCGAAGCTGTCGTAGCCGCGGTTCATCCAGTGGAACTGCACCCCGCGCCGCAGCAGCATGCCCTCGGCCTTGCATAGTTCCGCCTCGTCTTCGGTCGGAAACAGCACGTGCAGCGAGGAGAACTGCCGGCCGGCGCGCAGGGCCGCGGCGATCAGCAACCGGCGCTCCTCGTCCGTGCCCGCAAGCAGCCGCGGCCCGGTGATGGGCGAAAAGGGCACCGCCGACAGCAGCTTGGGGTAATACTCCAGGCCGGAGCGCTGGTAGGCGTCGGCCCAGGCCCAGTCGAACACGTACTCGCCGTAGGAGTGCAGCTTGACGTACAGGGGCATGGCCCCCGCCAGCGCCTCGGTGCCGTCGGCGCTTTTCCTCCACAGGGTCAGGAACTGCGGCAGCCAGCCGGCGCGCTCGCCCACGCAGCCGCTCTGCTCCAGGCTGTGCAGGAACTCGTGTCGCAGGATGGGATTGGCGAGCGATGCCTTGTCCGCCAGGGCGTTCCAGGCATCGGGCGGGATGCCGTCGAGCGATTCGACGACACGGACTTCAGTGGACGCTGCGGTGCGGACCTGGGGCATGGAGCGCATTATAGAAGCCGGCCTCGCCCCGAACGGCGGCAAAGAGCCCACCCCGCGGATGGTAATATTTCGGCATGTCCACCTCAGTCAAAATTGCCATTGCGCAGATCAATTGCACCGTGGGCGACTTGGCCGGCAATGCGGCCAAGATCGTGCAGTTCTGCGAGCGCGCCCGCGAGGCCGGCGCCGACTTGGTGCTGACGCCGGAACTGTCCATCTGCGGTTATCCGCCCGAGGACCTGTTGCTGCGCGACGGCTTCTACCGCGACTGCGACGCCGCGCTCTCCGACCTGGCGGCGCGCATCAAGGGCATTTCCGCCATTGTCGGCCATCCGCGCCGGCTGGACGGCCGGCGCTACAACGCCGCCTCGGTGCTGCGCGACGGCCAGATCGTGGCCACCTACCACAAGCAGACCCTGCCCAACTACACCGTGTTCGACGAGCAGCGCTATTTCGACACCGGCAGCCAGGCCTGTGTATTCGACATCCGCGGCGTGCGCTTCGGCGTCAACATCTGCGAAGACGCCTGGGGGCCGCAGGGGCCGCTCACCACCCGCCCCAAGGCCGACCGCTTCGCGCCGTCGCTGGTGGAGGAGGGCGTGCCCATCGGCGACTACGCCTGGAAGGCCAAGGCGCCGCAGGCGGCCAAGAAGGCCGGCGCCAAGGTGCTGCTGGTGCTGAACGCCTCGCCCTACCACATCCGCAAGCAGGAGACGCGCTACGACGTGATGCGCGAGCGCGTCATCGAGACCGGCATGGCGCTGGTGTTCGCCAACCTCGTGGGCGGGCAGGACGAGCTGGTGTTCGACGGCGCTTCCTTCGCGCTCGACCGCGGCGGCCGCGTGGCCTGCCAGATGCCCCTGTTCGAGGAGGCTCTGGGTTTCGTCACCGTGGAAGACGGCGTCCTGCAGCGCGGCGAAATCACGCCCGAGCAGCCGGTGGAGGCCGAAATCTACAAGGCGCTGTGCATGGGCGTGCGCGACTACATCGGCAAGAACGGCTTTCCGGGCGCGCTGCTGGGGCTGTCGGGCGGCGTGGACTCGGCGCTTACCCTGGCCATCGCCTGCGACGCGCTGGGCGCCGACAAGGTGCGCGCGGTGATGATGCCCTCGCAGTACACCGCCGACATGAGCCTCGAGGATTCGCGCGCGATGGTGAAGAACCTCGGCGTGCGCTACGACGAAATACCCATACGCCCGGTGTTCGACGCCTTCCTCGCCACCCTGGCCAGGGAATTCGAAGGCCGCCAGCCCGACGCCACCGAGGAGAATCTCCAAGCACGCGCTCGCGGCACCATCATGATGGCGCTGTCCAACAAATTCGGCTCCATCGTGCTGACCACCGGCAACAAGTCGGAAATGGCCGTGGGCTACGCCACGCTGTACGGCGACATGGCCGGCGGTTTCGCCGTCATCAAGGACATTTCCAAGCTGCTGGTGTACCGGCTGTGCCGCTATCGCAACAGCGTCAAGCCCCTCATTCCCGAGCGCATCCTAACCCGAGCTCCGAGCGCCGAGTTGCGGCCCAACCAGACCGACCAGGACAGCCTGCCGGCTTACGAGGTGCTGGACGCCATCATCGCGGCCTACATGGAAAACGACCAGAGCCCGGCCGACATCGTGGCCAGCGGCTTCCGCCGCGAGGACGTGAAGCGCGTGGTCGAGCTCATCCACCGCAACGAGTACAAGCGCCGCCAGGCCCCCGTGGGCATCCGCATCACCCATCGCGGTTTCGGCAAGGACTGGCGCTATCCCATTACTTCACGCTACCGTGAACATTATGAATAACGAAAAGCGGGCGTATTTGCACCATTTTGGGGTCATTTGCCCAAGGCACGCCCCTTGCATATCCCCCGCATCAGGGGGAAACTAGGCCGCAGGGAGAGACCGCAATGAAAAAAATCGAAGCCATCGTCAAGCCGTTCAAGCTCGAAGAGGTCCGCGAGGCCCTGGGCGAAGTCGGCGTCACCGGCCTCACCGTCACCGAGGTGAAGGGCTTCGGCCGCCAGAAGGGCCACACCGAGCTCTACCGCGGCGCCGAGTACGTGGTGGATTTCCTGCCCAAGGTGAAAATCGAGGTGGTGCTGGCCGACAACATGGTCGACACGGCCATCGACGCCATCGTCAAGTCGGCGCGCACCGGCAAGATCGGCGATGGGAAAATCTTCGTCTGCGACGTGGGACAAGTGGTGCGCATTCGCACCGGCGAGACGGGCGAAGCCGCGGTCTGACGGGCGAGCGCAGCCATCACTGTCGTCGCTTAACGTTGACCCGGCGCGCAGCCCGGGGACAGCGCCCATGCGGACGGCGCATCGCCAGTCCTCAACCTTTGAGCAGGACCAAGGTGGCCCCGCTGCCCCCCTGATGGGCAGGCGCCTGGCAGTAGGCGAGGATTTCGTCGCGCTTGGCCAGCCAGTGCCGGATCTTGCCGCGCAGCACGGGCTCGCGCTGCGGCGAGCCCAGGCCCTTGCCGTGGATGATTTTCAGGCAACGCAGTCGGCGCTTGCGGGATTCCAGCAGGAACACGACGAGCAGATCGCGGGCCTGCTCGCGGTTGGCGCCGTGCAGGTCGAGCGTGTCCTGCACCACCCAGTGTCCGCCGCGCAGCTTTTTCAGCACGCCGCGCGGCAGGCCGGGGCGAAGGAAGCTCAGCTCTTCGCCGGTCTCCAGGGATTCTTCCAGGGACAGGGGCGCTGACAGGCTTTGGGCGAGCGCTTCGTGCTCGTCCATGAGCGTTTGCACGGGAAGGGCGGGCGGGCGCGCGTGATGCACGACGCGCGCCGCGGCGGCGAGAGGCGTGGCGCCCTTGACGGCTTCCCTGAATATCGCCGCGTCCTCCTCTTCCGAAGGCGGAACCGGGGGCGCGGCTAGGCGGCGCTTTTCTCCCACGGACGCCCCATGCTCAAGCCGGCACCAGCAGGTTGTCGAGGTACTTCTCGGCGTCCAGCGCCGCCATGCAGCCCGTTCCCGCGCTGGTCACGGCCTGCCGGTAGACATGGTCCTGCACGTCGCCCGCCGCGAACACGCCGGGCACGCTGGTGGCGGTGGCGTTGCCTTCACGGCCGCCGTGCGTGATGATGTAACCGCCGTTCATTTCGAGCTGGCCCTCGAAAATGCCGGTGTTGGGCGTATGGCCGATGGCCACGAACAGGCCGTGCACCTTCAGGTTCTGCGGCGCGCCGTTCTTGCTGTGCCTGATGCGAATGCCGGTCACGCCCTTGTCGTCGCCCTGCACCTCATCGAGTTCGTGGTCCCAGTGCACTTTCACATTGGGCTTGTCGAACAGCTTCTGCTGCATGATTTTCTCGGCGCGGAACTTGTCGCGGCGGTGGATCACGGAGACGTGGCGCGCGATGTTGGACAGGTACAGCGCTTCCTCCACCGCGGTGTTGCCGCCGCCAACCACGGCCACGTCCTGGCCCTTGTAGAAAAAGCCGTCACAAGTGGCACAGGCCGACACGCCCTTGCCCATGAAGGCCGACTCGGATTCCAGGCCCAGGTAGCGCGCCGACGCGCCGGTGGCGATGATAAGCGCGTCGCAGGTGTAGACGCCGCTGTCCCCTTCCAGGCGGATGGGCTTTTCCTTGAGATGCGCCGTATGCACGTGGTCGTACACGATCTCGGTCTCGAAGCGCTCGGCGTGCTTCTGGAAGCGCTCCATGAGCTCGGGGCCCTGCACGCCGCCGGCGTCGGCCGGCCAGTTGTCCACCTCGGTGGTGGTGGTGAGCTGTCCGCCTGGCGCAAGGCCGGTGAGCAGCACCGGCTTCAGATTGGCGCGCGCGGCGTAAACGGCGGCGGTGTAGCCGGCCGGGCCGGCACCCAGTATGAGGAGTCGGGCGTGTTTGACGGGTTGGGACATGGTGGGGGCTGACAGGGTTGCGGTTCCGGCGCCGCTACGAGGCGGCCCCGGAATTATACGCGGGCGCCGTTGCGGCGATTCCAATCTGCCTGAGGATATCGGGCTAAGCGGTTGTTTTTCAACTGCTACTCATGTAGGATGACCCACCGCCAAGTGGCCTCGTCCGATAATATAAACGCAACCCCCTGTGATCAAAGCGCGCTGGTTCTCGAAGACCATGGCCGGAATCGCGCTTTGCGCGGCGGCGGGCCTGTGCGGTGCGCAGTCGGCACCGGGCGGCACGGGTTCGGCCACCAGCGCGCCCACCGGCAGCGCAAGCCAGGCCGACCCCAAGTTCGAGATTCGCCGCTTCGTCGTCGAAGGCGCCACCCTCGTCACTGAGAAGGAAATCAACGCCGCGACGGCGTCGTTCACCGGCCCCAGCCGGGATTTCGCCGACGTCCAGCGCGCGCTGGAGGCCCTCGAGAAGTTGTACTCCCAAAAAGGCTACACGGCCGTGCAGGTCCTGCTGCCCGAGCAGGAACTGGAAAAGGGCGAAGTGCAGTTCAAAGTAGTGGAAGCGCGCGTGGGCAAGGTCGTCGTCGAGGGCAACAAGTTCTTCGACGACGCCAACATTCGCGCCAGCGTGCCGGCCCTGGCGCCCGGCACCGCGCCCAATGTCAACGACATCGCCAGGAGCCTGCGCGCGGCCAACGACAACCCCGCCAAGCAGACCACGGCGCTGCTGCGCAGCGGAGCCGACGAGGGATCCGTGGACGCCGTGCTGCGGGTGACGGACGAATATCCGGTCAAGTACAGCGTCACCATGGACAACACCGGCACGGCCGAGACCGGGGTGCTGCGCATGGGATTCGGCTACCAGAACGCCAACTTGTGGAACCGCGACCACGCGGTATCGGCGCAGTACGTGATGTCGCCCAGCCAGAAGGCGCATCCCACTTCCTTCACGCTGTGGCCCAATCCGCGCGTGCTGATTTTCGGCACGGCCTACCGCATCCCGCTGTACGGTTCGGGCAATTCGCTGGAGTTCTCCGCCGGTTATTCCAACGTGCGCTCCGGGGTGGTGTCGGGCCTGTTCGGCCAGTTCAACGTGGCCGGCGCGGGCACCATTTTCAGCGCGCGCTACAACTACAACCTGCCTCGCATTGGAGACCTCGACCACAAGCTGGCGGTGGAACTGGGCTGGCGCGCGTACGACAATCGCACCCAAACCGTGACCACGGGCACAACAGTGCTGCCCGACCTCACCGTCCATCCCCTTACCCTGGCGTACTCGGGTCTCTACCACGGGGCCAACACCGAAACCAGCTTCTATGTCAGCGGCTCCAAGAACCTTGCGGGGGGCAACGATGGCGGTACGGCGGTTTTCGAGGCCACCCGTCCCGGCGCGGAGCCGGGCTACACCGTCTGGCGTTACGGCTTCAACCATAACCGCGCCTTTGAAAACGACTGGCAGGCCCGCTTCGCCTTCAACGGGCAGGCCACGCGCGACCGGCTGATTTCGGGCGAGCAGTTCGGCATCGGCGGGGCGGACTCGGTGCGCGGCTTCCAGGAGCGGGAAATCGCCAATGACAATGGCTTGCGCGCCAGCGTGGAGGCCTACACCCCCGATTTCGGCCCGAAAATCCCCTATTTTTCCGGGGTGCGCGCACGAGGCGTGTTTTTCTACGACTGGGGGCGCGTGACCCGCTACGACCCCGTGCCGACGGACCGCCTCCGGGAGGGTATTTCCAGCTTCGGCATCGGCACGCGCCTGTCGAAAGGCAGCAATCTTAGTTTGCGGCTGGATTTCGGAGTGGTCCTGAACGGCGGCGGAACCCAGGGCAAATGGGATGGGCGCCTGCATGGCGCCCTTGCCTACATCTTTTGAGTCCCCTTAGAGGGGCATCCGGCCCGCCGCCCGGTGGCCTTGTCAGTAGTCTGAAAGAACTACCCGCGTCCGGCTATTTTCCCTGCACCGTGAATTAGTTGCGCGCGCGCCGGCCAGTCGTCGCTGGTAGCATGACAGGTCGCGGAAAACCGTCATGAGGGTCGCCGTATCCCATGGTGCCATCGTCGAAGCTCGACGCGGCTCCCTCATCGCCATCGACCAGGGAGACCAAGTGAACCACGCCAGCGCGCATCGCGGGGCCGCCACGCCCCAACACAAGCCGGTCGGCCCGGCCATGCGCAGGCGCGCGGCTGTGATGGCGGTGGCTTCCTGCTTTGCGGCTTACGCCCAGGCTCCACTGGCCAATCCCACGGGCGCGCAGGTGGTTGCCGGGTCGGCCACCATTTCCGGCTCGGGCAAGACGCTCAGCATCGCCAACTCGAGCGGCGCCATCATCCAGTGGCAGGGTTTCTCCATCGCGCAGGACGAGGTGACGCGTTTCATCCAGTCGGGCGCGGGATCGTCCGTGCTCAACCGCGTGGTGGGCAACCTTCCCTCCAACATCCTGGGCCAGTTGCTTTCCAACGGCCGGGTGTTCCTGCTCAACCCCAACGGGGTGTTCATAGGCAACGGCGCGGTGGTGGACGTGGCCGGCTTCACGGCCTCCACCCTGGGCCTGTCGAACGCCGACTTCCTGGCGGGCAAGTACCGCTTCACCGATCAGGTCGGCGCCGCGCAGATCGTCAACCAGGGCACTATCCGCACCGCCTCGGGAGGCCAGGTGTACCTGGTGGCTCCCGACGTCGAGAATCACGGCCTGATCACCAGCCCCAACGGCGAAGTCATCCTGGCCGCGGGCAAGAGCGTGGAACTGGTCAACGCCGCCACGCCCGAAGTGCGGGTGGAACTCGATGCGCCCGCCAACCAGGCCGTCAACGTGGGGCAGGTGGTGGCTGCTTCGGGCCGCATCGGCATCTACGGCACCGTCATCAGGAACAGCGGCACCGTAAGCGCCACGTCGGCATCGGTGGACGCCGCGAGCGGCAAGATCGTGTTCCGGGCCAAGAAGGACGTCACGCTGGACGCGTCCTCGCGCGTCGAAGCCACCGGCGCCTCGGGCGGCGCGATCACGGTGCAGGCGGAAGGCGGCACGTTGCTCGCCGACGGAGCCGTGGAAGCCAGGGGTTCTAGCGGGAACGGCGGCGACATCCGGTTGCTGGGCACGCAGGTGGGCCTGATCAACCAAGCCACGGTCGACGCCAGTGGCGAGACCGGCGGCGGCACGGTGCTGGTGGGCGGCGATTTTCACGGCGCCAATCCGGAAGTCCAGAACGCGCAGCGGACGTATGTGGGTGATCAAGCTCGCATCCTCGCAGATGCGGGATCGAGCGGCGATGGCGGGAAGGTGGCGGTGTGGGCGGACGGCGACACGCGCTTCTACGGCAGGATTAGCGCGCGCGGGGGTGCATCCAGCGGCAATGGCGGCCAGGCCGAAGTGTCCGGCCACCTTCTGGATTTCAATGGTCAGGTCGATTTGACCGCGTCGCAGGGAAAGGCCGGCAGCCTGCTGCTGGACCCGACCAATATTGAAATCGTGACCGGTGGCTCGCAGACCAGCCTGAGCGGCAGCAGCGGCGACGACGGGGATCCGAACACCTACGCCTTCAATGAAGACGCCGGGGCGAATGTGACAGGCGCGAGCGGGATCGATCCTTCCGTCATAGTTTCGTTGCTTAACGCCGCCACGGTGAAGTTGCAGGCCACGAATGACATCACCGTCACGAACAGCGTCACCGCCACTGCCGGAAGCGGCTTTGGGCTGACGCTCCAGGCCGGCAACAACGTCAACGTCAATGCGGCCATCACCACCCGCGGGGGAACCATCACCCTGAGCGCCAACGATCCGGCGAGCGGGGGAGCGACCGGTAGCGGCCGGGTCTCGGTGACCGCGGCCCTCAACACGGCCGGAGGCGGCATTTCCGGTGGCGGCATCAGCATCAACAACAACAGTTCGTCCAGCCCGAATGTGCTGGGAGCCGGCCTGACCACGTCTAACGGCGCC
>Ga0134124_10004997_pt1 | contig 10651 bp, 9 predicted proteins | sample KB304_FD_96880 | JGI IMG/M metagenome (GOLD analysis project Ga0134124, IMG submission 96880) | Terrestrial soil microbial communities without Nitrogen fertilizer from Kellogg Biological Station, Michigan, USA - KB3-0-4 | ecosystem: Environmental > Terrestrial > Soil > Unclassified ... | reverse complement strand
GAGCTGCGCTTGCACGACCTGCCACGTGATCGTGCGCGAGGGCTTCAACTCGCTCAATGAGATGGACGAGAACGAGGAAGACCTGCTCGATCGCGCCTGGGGCCTGGAACCCAACTCGCGCCTCTCGTGCCAGGCCATCGTGGCGCAGAAGGACTTGACCGTGGAAATCCCGAAGTACTCGATCAACCACGCGAAAGAGAAGCACTAGCCCAACCCGTCGCGTCGCGGCAGGCGGTACCCGGCGAGGGCTCACGCTGTTGCGGTCGTCGCTTCGCGCTGCGTTCCGCCACGGGCCAGGAGAAAGAGCAGGAGTGAGGACAGTCAGTGCGAAGCGCTGACCGCGTTGCCGATGCGTCGCGGCCCGTCCGGCTCCGCCTTTGCCGCGAGGTCTGCTTCTTGCCTCCTACGCGATCGAGTACCCGCCATCCACCGGAATCGCCGTGCCGGTGATGAAGTCCGAGGCGCTGCTCGCCAGGAAGACGGCGATGCCTGCCAGGTCCGCCGGCACGCCCCACCGGCCCGCCGGCGTGCGCGCCAGCACCCGGTCGTGCAAGCCGGGCACCTGCCCGCGTGCATTGCGTGTGAGGTCGGTGTCGATCCATCCGGGCAGCACCGCGTTGACCTGGATGTGGTCCGCCGCCCAGGCAGTGGCGAGCGAGCGCGTCAGCTGCACCACGCCGCCCTTGCTCGCGCCGTAGGCGGGCGCGTACGGCGCGCCGAAGATCGACAGCATCGAACCGATGTTGATCATCTTGCCGCCACCGGCTTCCCTCATCAGGGCACGCCCGGCGCGGCAGCACAGGAAGGTGCTGGTCAGGTTGGTGTCCATGACATTGCGCCATTCGTCCAGGCTGAGGTCGTGCGCAGGCTTGCGGATGTTGGTGCCCGCGTTGTTGACGACGATGTCCAGCCGGCCGTGGCGCGCCATCAGCTCCTGGAACAACAGCGCGACCCGGCCTTCGTCGGTGACGTCGGTCTCGATCGCATCCGCCTTCAATCCATCCGCCGTCAAGCCCTGGACCGCCAAGGCGGATTTCGCGGTGTCGCGCGCAGCCAGAACCACGGTCGCGCCGGCTCGCGCCAGGCCGCGCGCCATGCCCAGGCCGATTCCGCCGTTGCCTCCGGTGATCAGCGCCACTTTGCCGGTGAGTTCGAACATTGTCCACTCCTTGCCAGGATGAAGCTCTAGCATAATGCCGGCCATGCGCCAGATCGTTCTCGACACCGAAACCACCGGGCTGTCCGCCGAAGGCGGCGACCGCATCATCGAAATTGGCTGCGTCGAACTGCTGGCACGCAAGCTCACCGGCAACAACAAGCATTTCTACCTGAATCCCGAGCGCGACAGCCACGAAGACGCGTTGAAAGTGCACGGTATCAGCAACGAATTCCTGCGGGACAAGCCCAAGTTCGCGGGCGTCGCCGACGAGCTGCTCGATTACGTGGCCGGCGCCGAAATCATCATCCACAACGCGGCGTTCGACGTTGCCTTCCTGAACCGGGAGCTCGAGCTGCTGGGCCGGCCGCCGTTCACGACCTATGTCGGGCAGGTGACGGACACGCTGGCCATGGCCAAGGACCTGTATCCCGGCAAACGCAACAGCCTGGACGCGCTGTGCGACCGGCTCGGTGTGGACAACTCCGGGCGCACGCTGCACGGCGCGCTGCTGGACGCCGAGTTGCTGGCGGACGTGTACATCAACCTCACGCGTGGCCAGGACGCGCTGCTGATCGATCTCGCAGCGAGCGACACGATCAGCGGCATCGTGACGCGGGTGGACCTGACCGCCTTCACATTGCCCGTGCTGCTGGCGAGCGACCAGGAGACGGCAGCCCACGAGGAAGTGCTCAACCAGCTCGATAAGGCCAGCGGTGGCAAGACGCTGTGGCGGATGGCACTGCAGACTCGTGTGGCATAATCCGACGCTTTCCCGCAACGGGAGAACGGGCGGTTAGCTCAGCGGTAGAGCACTCCCCTCACACGGGAGGGGCCACTGGTTCGATCCCAGTACCGCCCACCAATTCAAGCTTTTCCAGCGAAAAAGGCTCATTCCAGCCTGATCTCGCCATCGAACTGCACGCTCAGCTTCAAGGCCGGAATTTCCAGCGTCATGGTTGCCGGAAAGCTCTCGGTGCCGGCAATCGCGCCGTCGGCGACGGCCTTGGCCACCGCCTGCTCGATGTCGCGCTGCGAACTGACGCCGACCACCTTCAGGAATTTCCGGATACTGATGTTGAATGTCTCTTCGTTCATCGATCATCTCCAAAAGCATTTGCAACAGGCTTCCGCAGCAACATCATCCGCTTCTCGCGATGCGGTGTGGCGCGCCTGCCCGGCAGTGGAGCGTCGCGCATCGGTTAGGCCACAATCGACCCATGAGTTTTCCAGTCCGTACCGCCGCGGGCAGACCCGCCTTCAGCTTGCAGCCAAGCTGCAGCAACTACCTTGATAAAGCCCTGTAATGGACCAGGTCGACGCGATCGTCATCGGTGCCGGGGTGGTGGGACTGGCGGTAGCTCGGGCGCTGGCGCAAAGCGGCCGCGAAACCATCGTCGCGGAAGCGCAACCGGCGATCGGCCAGGGCGTGAGCTCGCGCAACAGCGAAGTCATTCATGCGGGCCTGTACTACCCCACGGGTTCCCTCAAGGCGAGGTTGTGCGTGCGCGGCAAGCAGCTGCTGTACGAACTGTGCGCAAGCCACGGCGTGAATCATCGCAACTGCGGCAAGCTGGTGGTCGCGAACAGCGAGGCCGAGGCGGCGGCGTTGCATGGGCTGCAGGATCGCGCCCGCGCCAATGGCGTACCCGTGCAATGGCTGGAAGCGGCGCAGGCGCAGGCGCTTGAACCGGGCCTGCGTTGCGTCGCCGCCTTGCTCTCGCCCACGACGGGAATCGTCGACAGCCATGGTTTGATGCTGGCGTTGCAGGGCGACCTGGAAGGCGCGGGAGGCGCGGTCGCGTTGGCTTCGCCGGCGCAATCGGCGCTGCTCGGGCGGGACGGCCGCCCGCACGTGGTCCGGATGGCGGATGGCAGCGAGGTGGCCGCGTCGATTCTGGTCAATTCGGCGTCGCTGCACGCTTGCGCGCTGGCGCGGCGTTTCGAAGGGCTCGATCCGCAGTTCGTGCCGCGCGAATATTTCGCCAAGGGCAACTACTACGCGCTGGCCGGCAAGGCGCCGTTTTCGCGTTTGATCTACCCCGCGCCTGCGGACGCCTGGCTGGGGGTCCACCTTACGCTGGACCTGGGCGGCCAGGCCAAGTTCGGTCCCGACCTCGAATGGCTCGACGCGCGCCGGCCCGAGGACATCGACTACACCGTCGATCCGCGCCGGGCCGATGGTTTCTATGCCGAGGTGCGGCGCTACTGGCCGGGCCTGTCCGATGGCGCCCTGCAGCCCAGCTACAGCGGCGTGCGGCCCAGGATCCATGGGCCGGCCGAGCGGGCGCCGGATTTCCGCATCGACGGGCCGGCGCTGCACGGTGTCCCCGGGCTGGTCAACCTGTTCGGGATTGAATCGCCGGGCCTGACCTGCGCGTTGGCTATTGGCGAGCATGTAGCCGCGCTGATGGCCTGATACGCGCAGATGAAACGCTCGGCGCTGTTCGTAATGCTCGCCGCGGCGGGCGCGGCCATGGCCCAGACGCTGCCGCAAGTCACCGTCAGCGCGACCCGCAACGAAGCCGCGCCGTTCGACGTGCCGGCTTCGGTCGATGTGATCGACGGCGCGCGCCTTCGTGCGGCGGGCCGGCCCGAAATCAATCTCTCTGAAAGCGTGGGTCTCGTTCCCGGCGTGATCGCGCGCGAGCGGCAGAATTACGCACAGGATCTCCAACTGTCGATCCGCGGATTCGGCGCCCGCTCGACGTTCGGCGTGCGGGGCGTGCGGATTTATGTCGACGGAATTCCGGCCACGATGCCCGATGGCCAGGGCCAGCTGTCGCACATCGACCTGGCGTCGGGCGGCCGCGTCGAATTGCTGCGCGGCCCTTTCTCGGTGCTCCATGGAAACTCCTCGGGCGGGGTGCTGCAGGTCTTCACGGAACCCGGGCAAGGCCCGCCTGCGTTCACGTCCGGCCTTGCCGCCGGCAGCTATGGACTGATAAGGCCGGGACTGCGCTTCAGCGGATCGACGCCGGACCTGGGGTATGTGGTCAGTGCCAATCATTTCTCCACCGATGGCTTTCGCGATCACAGCAGCGCTTCGCGCGGACTGGCCAATGCGCGGCTGGACATCAAGGCCGCCGCAGGAGGCGAATGGACGGTCGTGGCGAACAGCGTGCGAATACGCGCCGACGATCCGCTCGGCCTCACGCGAGCGCAGTTCGAAACGGCGCCGCGCAGCGCCGACGCGGCTGCCACGCAATTCGACACGCGCAAGAGCGTCGCGCAAAGCCAGCTCGGCTTGATTCATGAACACCGGCTGGCCGGTGGCGGCCGCCTGCGCCTGATGGTTTATGGGGGCAGCCGCGACACTGAGCAGTTCCAGGCGATCCCCGTCGCCGCACAGGCCAGTGAGCTGCATCCCGGCGGCGTGATCGGGCTGGAGCGCCGCTATGCCGGCACCGACCTGCGCTGGACCCGGCAGGCTGCACTGGCGCAAGGGCCGCTGGAAGTCGTGGCCGGTCTGTCCTACGACCGGATGCAGGAGCACCGCCTGGGGTGGCTGAACTTCATCGGTTCGACTCTCGGAGTGCAGGGCGCGCTGCGGCGCGACGAGGACAACCGTGTCTGGAACTTCGACCCCTATCTGCAGGCAGTCTGGAAGTTCGCGCCGCAATGGAGCCTGATGGCGGGCGTGCGCCGCAGTACCGTGCGCTTCTCGTCCGATGACCACTTCATCGTCGGCACCAACGGCAACGACAGCGGCGCGGTGCGCTATTCGGCAACGTTGCCGGTGGCCGGTCTGATGTATGCCTGGTCGTCGCAACTGCACCTGTATGCGGCGCTCGGGCGCGGCTTCGAGACGCCCACCTTCAATGAACTGGCTTACCGGCCCGACGGAACCGCCGGCCTGAACTTCGCGCTGCGGCCCTCGCGCAGCAACAATATCGAGCTTGGCATCAAGGGACAATCGCCGGCCGGAGAGCGCTTGCGAACCGAATGGAGTGCGGCGCTGTTCCAGACCTCGACCCAGGACGAAATCGTGACGCAGACGAACGTCGGCGGCCGCAGTACCTTCCAGAACGCGGGCGCGACCCGGCGGCGCGGCCTGGAGCTGTCCTGGAGCGCGGCACTGGCGCCGGCCTGGCTGTTCCAGTTGTCGCAGAGCTGGCTGGATGCCCGCTATCAGGATGCGTTTGCGGCCTGCAATGCGATCCCTTGCGCGCTGGCCAATCAGGTGTTCATACCGGCCGGCAACCGCATTCCGGGCACGGCGCAATCGGTTTCGGCCGCCGAGATTGCGTGGGCGCCGCCGCGCGGCTGGCGCGCGGGGGCCGAGCTGCGCCGGTCCAGCCGGGTTTTCGTCAACGATACGAATACCGAAGCTGCGCCGTCGTTCACGACCGTGGCCGTGAGTGCGGGTTATGTGTTCGATATCCGCGGCTGGGCCTTGTCGGCCAGCGCGCGGATCGACAACCTGCTGGACCGCCGCTATGCCGGATCGGTGATCGTAAACGAGGGCAACGCCCGCTTTTTCGAGCCCGCGCCGGGACGCAGCTACGTGCTCAAGCTGTCCGGCACCTACGCGTTCTGAAACTGCCTTGTCATGCCCCTTCCATTCGTTTGATCGCCCGTGCCGCATCGCTGACCAATTGCGGCCCGCGGTAGATCAGGCCCGTGTAGATCTGGACCACGTCGGCGCCCGCCCGGATCTTGCCCACAGCGTCCTGCGCACTCATGATGCCTCCAACCCCGATGATTGGAAAACCTTTGCCCAGCGCCGCGCGCAACTGGCCGATCACACGGTTGCTGGCCTGAAGCAGCGGCGCGCCGCTCAAGCCGCCCGCTTCCTCGGCGTGCGGCAGGCCTTTGACGGCATCCCGGCTGGTGGTCGTGTTGGTCGCCACGACGCCGTCCATGCCGTGCCGCCTGAGTGCAGCGGCTACCGCCTCGATCTGCGCTTGCTCCAGGTCGGGAGCGATCTTCACGAAGATGGGCACGCGGCGTGGCGAGACGCCGCCTCTGCCATCCGGGCTACCGTATTTGCGCGCCAGGGTTTCACGCCGCTTTGCGATGGCGCCGAGCAACCCTTCGAGTGCCTCGTCGCCTTGGAGCGAACGCAGGTTGCTGGTGTTGGGGCTCGAAATATTGATCGTCACGTAATCGGCATGCGGGTAGACCCCGTCCAGGCACGTGAGGTAGTCGCTGGTCGCTTTCGCGATCGGGGTGGCGGCGTTCTTGCCGATGTTGAGCCCCAGGATACGGCCCTTTTGCCGGAACGACGAGCGCTTGACGTTCGCGATGAACGCATCCAGGCCGTCGTTGTTGAAGCCCAGCCGGTTGATCAGGGCGTGCCGCTGCGGCAGGCGGAACAGGCGCGGTTTCGGATTGCCCGGCTGCGGCTTGGGCGTCACCGTGCCGACCTCGACGAATCCGAAGCCCATGGCGCCCAGGCCGTCGATGCAGCGCGCGTTCTTGTCCAGGCCGGCGGCCAGGCCGACGCGGTTGGGAAAAACCAGGCCGGCCAGTTCGACCGGGTCGTCGACCAGGCTGTTGGCGTAGGCCCATTCCAGCGGCGTGCCCTGCAGCCGCGCCAGCGAACGCATCGTCAGTTCGTGCGCGGATTCGGGATCGAGTCCGAACAGAAACGGGCGGGCGAGCGAGTAGGGCAGCAATGACATGGATAATTCCGGCAGATTCAACTCAACCCCAGGATTGTCGCGTGACACAGGACGAACTGAAAACGCTGGTCGGCCAGGCGGCCCTGCAGTACGTGGTGCCCGGCGCGGTGGTCGGAGTCGGCAGCGGCTCCACCGTCAACAAGTTCATCGAGGCGCTGGCGGCGATGAAAGGCCGCATCCCGGGGGCGGTCTCGAGCTCCATCGCTTCGACCGAACACCTGCAGGCGGCTGGCATTCCGGTGTTCGACGCCAACGATGTGGGCGACATCGAGGTCTACATCGACGGAGCCGACGAGATCGACGGGCACGGTTGCATGATCAAGGGCGGCGGCGCCGCACTGACGCGCGAGAAGATCGTCGCAGCCCAGTCCAGGCGCTTCGTGTGCATCGCGGACGAATCGAAACAGGTGCAGGTGCTGGGCCGTTTTCCGGTGCCGGTGGAGATCATCCCGATGGCCACGCAGCGCCTGGTGCGCCAGTTCGCCGCGATGGGCGCAACGGCCCGGATCCGCCTGCGGGGCGGCCAGCCGCTGGTCACGGATAACGGCCAGCACATCCTCGATGTCTCGGGGCTTGAGATCGCCGATCCGGTGCGCTTCGAGAGCGAGGTCAACCAATGGCCCGGCGTCATCACCGTGGGTGTGTTCGCGCACCAGAAAGCGGCCGTGTGCCTTCTGGGCACGCCCGGCGGCGTCAAGACGCTGGTGTTCTGATCAGAAGCGGATGCCGGAGGGGTTGTCGGCCGGTGGCGCGGCGGGCGCCGGGATCGCCGCCCGGGGAGTTTCGAGCGCGGCCGGAGCCGGAATCTGGGCTTGCTGTGTCACCACCAGCGGTTTGGCCGCCGGCCGTTGGTAGTTCGAAGGCAACTGCGAGTCTTTCGGATAGCCCGCGGCGTCGAGAAACTGGATCCATTCCACGTCCGAATAACCTTTGATGTGCTGGCCGCCGATCGTCAGGAATGGCAGGGATGGCGCGCCGGCCAGCCGCTTCAATGCCTCGATGTCGTCATTGGTAGTCACCGTCATTTCCGCGAACGGAATTCCGCGGCTGGATAGCAATGCCCGGCCCAGGCCGCACGGAGCGCACTCGGGCCCGGTATACAGCGTCACGGGAAAACGCGCAGCAACCTGACGCAATTCGAACGGCAACGTGGAGTTATCCGTGCCGGCGCCCGGTATCGCCAAGGCGATCGCGGCGGCCGGGCGCGCATTCGCGTCCAGCGGGGCCTTGTCCGAAAACGTGATGCGGCCGTCCGGACTCACGGTACGGAAAATCTGTTGCGCGTTTGCATCGCTACCGCTGAATCCTGCCGCTGCCAGGAGAGCCGTCAGGCTCAGCACGGCGAGCAAAGGGCGGGCAAAAAACATCTTGGTGAGCTCCCACTGTGATATCGCGTCAGGCCATGCCCTGGTGGCGCAGCAAAGCGTCCAGAGAGGGATCACGGCCCCGGAAGGCCCTGAACGACTCTATCGCGGGCCGGCTGCCGCCGGCTTCTAGGATGGCCTGACGATATTTTCGCCCGGTTTCAATGCTGGGCAACCCGTCTTTACCCATAGTCTCCTCGAATGCGGCGTACGCGTCGGCGCTCAGAACCTCGGCCCACTTGTAGCTGTAATACCCGGCGGCATACCCGCCGGCAAAAATGTGACTGAAAGTATGGGCCGTGCGGCTGAAAGCGGGCGGCTGGATCACAGCGACCTCCTCGCGTACCTTCGCAAGCAAAGGCATGAAGTCCTGTGCCGGGTCGTGCTCGGTGTGCAATAGCATGTCGAACAGGGCGAACTCGATCTGGCGCAGCGTCTGCAGACCGCTCTGGAAGTTTTTCGCGGCCAGCATCTTGTCGAACAGCTCGCGCGGCAGCGCGGCCCCGGTTTCCACATGCGCCGTCATGTGCCGCAGCACATTCCATTCCCAGCAGAAGTTTTCCATGAACTGGCTGGGCAGTTCCACCGCGTCCCACTCCACGCCGCTGATGCCGGAGACATCATGCTCGTTGACCTGGGTCAGCATGTGGTGCAAGCCGTGTCCCGATTCGTGGAACAGGGTGATCACGTCGTCATGGGTGAGCAGCGCCGGCTTGCCGTCCACGCCCTCGGCGAAATTGCAGACGAGGTGGGCGACCGGCGTCTGCAGCCGGCCCGTATCGGGTCGCAGCCAACGCGCGCGAACGTCGTCCATCCACGCTCCGCCGCGTTTGCCGGTTCGCGCCGCAGGGTCCAGGTAGAACTGGCCGACCAGCTCGGTGGTCATGCGCTCGCCCTCGCGCTTTTCACGCTCGATGCGGTAAAACTCCACCGAAGGGTTCCACACCGGCGCCACGTCGCGCCGGATCGTCACTTCGAACAGGGTCTCCACGATCTTGAACAGCCCCGCCAGCACCTTGGGCGCGGTGAAGTACTGCTTGACCTCCTGCTCGCTGAAGGCATAACGTTCTTCCTTCAGCTTCTCGCCGATGTACGACCAGTCCCAGGCCTGCGGATCGGCGATCCCGAGCTTGGAAGCGGCGAACGCGCGCATGTCGGCCACGTCTTTTTCCGCGAAGGGCCGGGCCCGGCGCGCCAGGTCGCGCAGGAAGCCGATCACCTGCGGCGGAGAGCTGGCCATCTTGGGCACCAGCGACACTTCGCCGAAGTTCGGATAGCCCAGCAGGCGCGCCTCTTCCTGCCGCAGAGCCAGGATCTCGCGGATCAATTCGCTGTTGTCGAATTTCGGATCGCCCTGGTCGCTGGCCCGCGTCACATAGGCGCGATACACGCGTTCGCGCAACGCACTGCTGTGGGCGAACTGCATCACCGGCAGATAGCTGGGCATCTTCAGCGTGAGCTTGCAGCCTTCCTTGCCGTCGGCCTGGGCAGCGGCGCGCGCGGCCTGGATCACGTCCTGCGGCACGCCAGCCAGTTCGTCCTCGGCCGCGTAATAGGCGAACGCGTCGGTCGCGTCGAGGGCGTGCTCGCTGAATTTCTGGCCCAGTTCGGCCTGACGCTCCTGGATCGCTGCAAAGCGCTCGCGGGCGGCACCAGTGAGTTCGGCGCCCCCGAGCACGAAATTGCGGATTGCGTTCTTGTGGGCCTGGCGCTGCTCGGTGTTCAGCATAGCCGGATCGATGGCCTTGTACTTGGCATACAGGCGCTCGTCCGATCCCAGCCGGGTCCAGAAATCCGTCACCCTGGGCAAGGCTTCGTTGTACGCGGCACGCAGCTCGGGCGTATCGGCCACGCCATTGAGATGGCTGACCACGCCCCAGGCGCAGCCCAGCCGTTCAGTGGCGGTATCGAGGACTCTGGCGATGTCTTCCCAGCGGCTCGGAAACTCGGGCTGCGTCACCGTTTCGAGCGCCTTGTCGGCCGCGGCAAGCAGGCTGTCGATCGCAGGTGCTACGTGTTGCGGTTGGACCTGGTCGAAAAGGGGGAGGTCGGTGAAATCGAGGAGGGGATTGCTCATCCCACTTATTTTGCGTCAGCGCGGCCCTTTGCAAGGGCCGTAAGGGCAAGGAGCCTCGCCGCGCAAGCTCCTATGCTGCGGCACGCTCCGCCGCTTCGATCGTATTGACCAGCAGCATTGCCCGGGTCATCGGACCGACACCGCCGGGTACGGGGGTGATCCAGCTTGCCACTTCGCTCACGCCGGCGAAGTCGACATCGCCGCAGAGCTTGCCCTCGTCGTTGCGGTTCATGCCGACGTCGATCACCACGGCGCCCGGCTTGACCATGTCGGCGGTCACCATGTTGCGCTTGCCCACGGCGGCCACGATCACGTCCGCCTGCAAGGTATGGGCCTTCAGGTCCCTGGTGGCGCTGTGGCAAATCGTCACGGTCGCATTTTTCTGCAGCAGCATCAGCGCCATCGGCTTGCCCACGATATTGCTGCG
>Ga0134124_10004996_pt1 | contig 10656 bp, 12 predicted proteins | sample KB304_FD_96880 | JGI IMG/M metagenome (GOLD analysis project Ga0134124, IMG submission 96880) | Terrestrial soil microbial communities without Nitrogen fertilizer from Kellogg Biological Station, Michigan, USA - KB3-0-4 | ecosystem: Environmental > Terrestrial > Soil > Unclassified ... | reverse complement strand
TAACGCTCGCGCGACGCTTGGCTGGACGGCAGACAGCCTCAATGCATTGTTCGAATCCGTCCGCTCTGCGCCGTCCGGCTCCCGCGGCGGGCCAGGCGAATGACCGCCCACGCACGCCGCAGGTCGCATGGCGCGGCGGTGTCGACATAAGGCCGTGTGGTAAGCGTCCCGATGGGCATCGCAATCACCGAAAGGGGAACACCACTTCGTTGACCACGTCCCTTGTTCGAGCCGCGATCTCTTTTGTCCCGCCGGCCAGTTGCGGGCATTCGAGCCTCCGCGATTGAAGGTCAGCTCCAAATACTGGTGTGCCATCGACTTCGCTATCACGAATATGGGTGATTGCCCAGGGCGGTAGCTGAGGATTTCCAGGGCGCCAGAATGCTCTACTTTGAAATTTGACGTTTGCCAGCCGTCGAGCGGACGGCCACTTGCAGCTGAACCGCCCACCGCTGCATTCGAAAGCTGCGAACTGGAACTATCGAGCCGCCTAACAGGAAGCGCGAATCGGAGGCAATGGCGACGACCCGTTGCAATGCATGCGGCTCTGCCCACGTCTAAAACGGAACCAGGCAATCCCGGCCCGGCTGCAATGGCGGACGGGCCCTTGCCGCGGGCATCGGTAACGCATCTGGACAAAGGCGGCGCGGCGAACTCAAATAGCGGATCGGACCTGACGTTTCAGGTCGATCAATGGAGGCTGCTATGGGATGGAGGTTCCAACTCAAACATGCGAACACGGTGGCTTATCTCACCATGCCTGGCGAAAGCCAGCCGCCGCGGCTGACGTCGTTTGAAATGCGGGAGTTTCTCGGCTGCATGCAGGGGGAATACCGCTCAGGCCCACCGCTAATCTCCTCGGACCCGCAGTGGGTCGAAACCGTCGTTCGGATCGCCGGGGACTCCGCCAAGTGGTTTAGCACGCATCAAGTCGATGACCGGCAGATGCTGCCGGCAGATGTCACAGCGATGCTACTGAAGGGACTACGCAAGGAATTTGGTCGCTACAGCCTATATGGGCTGGCCGTCGGAACGAGTGCTGACGAAGGACCACTAAAGGCCTTTGCAGAGCATGCCGCGTATGCCTCGAAGCACCATGGGCTGTTCCTGATCCCAGACTTCCCATGGTCAGAGGAAAGTCTCGAATTCTTCGACCCTTCGCCGGTAGTGCGAGGCGTTGCGTCAAGGACGGACCTGTGGCCAGGCATGTTGTTCTGGTTGCGTAGCGGAGAGTCGGCATTTGCCGATTTGGCCGACGCGGCGCGCCTCTTTCCTAAGCTCCTCGACAGTCTCACGTCAGGCAAGCATCCGAAGGCTGCGGCTCAAGTGCTACATACGTTCAATGCGAACCAGGGCGACGGCGGCATCAAGCGCATCCTTCAACTGAGCGACCTGCACTTTGGCACACGCCACGCGTTGAAGAACCAAGCTTACCTGTCTTCACACCTCAAGCAAAAGCTGCCCAAGGTTCATCGCGTCGTCGTGACGGGCGACCTGTTTGACAACCCCAAGGAAGCCGACGCGCTTGCGTTCCGGAATTTCCGGGCCGAGTTGGAGGCTGCAAGCGGCAAAGAGGTGATTGTGATTCCGGGCAACCACGACCAGAAGATAGCGGGCAACAGCTTCCTCGGCCTCGGGCGCAACTTGAAGGAAATGAGCAAACTGGAATGGTCCTCGCTCATCGTGGACCACGACCTTGAGTGCGTGTTCTTCTGCTTCGACTCCGCGCGCGACGCGGGCAACTTCGCCCGCGGCCGTATCGACAAGAGTCAGATGATGGACGTGGCCACCCTGTTCGAGACTAAACTTGCTGCGCGGCCAGCGCTATCCGATTACCTCCCGGTAGCGCTGATCCATCACCATCCTTATTCATTCAAGACGAACGCTGAGACGCTTCTTCAGAAGGGACTGAAGATGCTCGGGCTCGGCGAGGAACGCTTCCTCCGCATGGAAGACGCGGACGAATTCCTCCAGTGGTGCGCCGGCAGGCGCGTGCGGCTCGTCCTGCACGGGCATAAGCACGTGGCGCGGCACGTTGAGGATTCAATCGAGTGGAAACACGGAACCCAGGCCGGTTACCGGTCGGTCACTGCGGTGGGCTGCGGAACCTCGCTCGGCGCGGAAGGGATGCCGCTGTCGTACAACGTGCTGGAATGGTCACCGAAGACGCGCAAGTGGTCAGCCGCCTTCTTTTCCGATCCTGGCACGGGTACGGGTTTCGATGAGGAGTATGTCGCCCTGCATTCGGTGAAATCGGCATTGGATGCGTAGTGCCGCACGACTCGGATCCGTAACTACCTCAGAGACTTTGAGCGCGCCGCACAGCATTCGCTTTCGGATGTCTTTGTGTGGCCGTCAGTTGCCCTCCGGCAAATTGTGGCGCCAGCCCGGGAACGGCCGTCGCATGCAAATTTCCCCCGGACCGTTTGCTGCGGAGCCCCGGAAAATGAAGTCGCGTTTCGTCGCGTTCAATCCCCTCTTAGGATCCAATCGCCAATACAATTCATACGTCGCCGCACATACTCGTTACGGCCTCACGTGAGTGAGGAGGGACCTGGAGGTCGAGAGATACTCAGGGGCTACGCGATGACACCACGGTACCGGCCGCTGTGAACGCCCTCTCCATTTGGAGAGAAAACGAACTGTAAGTTCGTCCTGGGTAAGTTCACATGCGCTAAGCCATGATGCTTTTCCTGGGATGACTTACTCATTTTGGAAAATCATCATGCAAGTCGAAACTCCTGTGGCTCCCGCGCGCTCTGTCAGCGTCTCAGTATCTATCAAGCCCAACGACAGCCGGTGCCGCTATTGGGCAAAAATCATCCGCTCTGGCGATCCGCTGCCAATCCCTTCGCTCGTGAACGGCGGCAACGACATTCCCGGCGACTATCTCAGGCGCGGCGACGAGGAACTATTTGTCGGGGACCTGCTTATCGAGGGCGAGGCTAACCATCATCGAAGGGAGCGCGGCTGGTCGTACTGGGTTAGCTATGTAGACAAGGACGGCTCCCTTCTCCATTTCGCGTCCAGTTTTACCGTTCCGAAGGCGGCTGCCAAGCAGCAAGGACTTGCTCCGGAACTCCTCGCCGGCTCCGGAGATGTGGCCGGTGCAGTTCGAGTCGGGCATGCGCTGCGACTGGGCCTAACTCTCTGACGAAAGCAAAGTAACGCCAGAGTAAGAGGTGATTACCAACGGCCTCTTGGCTCATGGCAGCTGCGCGGCAGCCAACGGATCGACAGTTGGCCCGCGCTCTTTGTTTCGAGCGCCGTACCGGATCATGTGCCTTTATCCGCGCGCGCGGCCGGCGTACCGTTGACTGGCCCGGCGTCGGGCCGGTGAGGCTCCAGGCCACCGTCCTTTCGCGGCGCGCGCTCGGGGTGCAGCGCATATTCCACTTCTTTCGCTTCGGCCATGACGGGCCGCAGCTCCGCCTTTTCGAGCGAGGTAAGCCGGCCGAAAATTGCGGCGACCGTCTTTTTGAATTTTTCGAAGAGGCCGGCGAGCAGCGTTTCCTTGGCGGCGACACGCGCTTCGCGGGCCGCGAGTTCGGCCTCCTTTGTGGCTATTTGAGCGGCCTTGGCGTCCAGGCGCAAGGCGCGCTGTTCATGCTCGCTGGTCAGGCGATGGCGCGCGGCGGCCTGGCGCGCTTCTTCGGCTTCCAGGTCGGCGCGGCGCTTAGCGTGCTCCGCGGCCTTTGTTTCGTCCTGGCGGAGCCGCTCGGCCAGCAGTGCGGCCTGGTCTCTGCGAGCGCGCCACTCCGGGCGCGTCAGCCGCTCACGCCGCGGGCCGATGCGCGTCTGGCCGTGGTGTCGAGCGACCTGTTCATGGTAGGCGTCTTGCAGCGCCCGCATGGCCCCGACGTAGGCGGCCTTCTGCTCTTTTGCTGTGGCGCCGTCGGCCTTTGCGGATTCCATGGCGGCTTTGCCGGGGTGCAGGTCGTTCACGCGCGCGAACCCCGGCGCAGCAACATAGAAATGCACGTGATCATGGCCCTCGTCAACGTGACCGACGGCGGCGAGCAGGTTGTCGCCGAATGTGTTCTTCAAGAATGTGATGCAGGCAGCCCACCAGGCCGGGCTCCGCGGATCGCCCGGCGCCCACGGCGCTGACAATACCCCGGCCAACATGATCGGCGTGTCCTTCCTTTGCCCCTTAGGGGCTCGCTGGCCTGGAGCTTGTTGAATAACTCGCGCGCATTGCCGTAAAGAAAGACGGGCGGCTGCGGTGCGGCGATGTGGATAGTGTTGCCCTCGACGCGCAACGCTTCCAGAAGGATCTCTGCGGCCGTCCGCGGGGCGCCTGCGTTTGCTGTGCGCTCGCGCGAGCCCCCTTTGACCGTGCGCTTGAGGCCGCTCAGCTTTGAAGCGCTGCGTGCGTAGAGCTCGATATGTGCGAATTGTGCGCCGCCTTGACCATCATTTTGAATAGCTTGCATAGTTTGAATCTCCCGCTGTTCAAACACATGCTATTACTGTCGTGTATCCAGAAACCATTTGAGGATCAAAAACTAGTGACCGACTATATTTCGCTGCGCGAAATGTCGGCCCTGCGGGGCTGTGTGCTCCGCAGGGTCCCCCGGCCGCCTTACGTTGTAGTCCCGTCGGTCGTGAAACCGACGCTGGCTGCCTTGTCCGCAGACTTGTCTTTCCGCCGGCCGAGCACTGTGCGGGCCAAATACTCCGACATATGCTTTAGCAGTGCGGCGCGTTGAAGGTCTGACATTGCAGTCGCGATGTGCAACTCGACGCCGCCTTCGCGCGACAAGCGCCATTCGCCGATCTCCCTGCCGTCGACCTCAAGCTTCCGCTTTGGAGCGTCCTGGGGAGTGTTTGCATCATGCAAATCCCCGCCTTTTGAGGCGTGCACAAGGCGGCGCATCACCTCACGCGGCGCGACTGGCTCGGACTCACCCTTGATTTTTTCGGCCTCCTGTCTCACGGCGCCGGCGTTTTGGGCAAAAGCACGTCGCAGCGGGACTATGTCTTCGTATCTGATTTCGGCAGGCGATTGAAATGCGCGCACGACCTCGCCCGGCAGGCCCGCAAGTTCGTATGCCCGGCTAACCAGGGCGACGCTGCACCCAATTCTTCCTGCGAGCTCGGACTTGGTGAGCCCAAGTTCCCCATCGAGGACGAAACGTATTTGTTGGCCAAACTCGAAGGCCGACAAATCTTTTCGTCCGCGATTTTCCCGCAGGCGATCTAAGGCGTCCTCGCTGGTGGATTCAGTAGTTGTAACCAGCGCACGGACCTTTGCTCCGAGCTCGCGACAAGCTCGCAGCCGTCGCTCTCCGAACACTAGCTCATAGCCGGGCACGCCGCCGGCGTTGACCGTGTCGCGAACAAGGATTGGCTGCAGGTTGAACCCCTTCGCTACGATGCTTGATCGCAATTGCTCAAAACTCTCATCGTCGAATGCGGATGGATCGCGATTCGGGGCGTCTGAAATTCGAATTGCATTCGGATCAAGCAGGAGAACCCGATCAGCCGCTTGGGAGTGCGTGTTCGGGTCCAAGTTGCCAGAGAGAGTCCCCTTCGGGCTGGAGGAAGTCAGATTGAAGGCCATAACTTAACTTTCGGTTGGTTTGTGAGGCCAACCGCCGCTTGAATGAAGGCCCGCATGCGCGTGACCTTCAAACGCGCGGAGGCCAACCTCGGCGTTGCTGAAGACCACGGCCGGCCAGCTAGCCGTGAATGCATCCTGTCTGGCCCCGCGAATATGTGCTACTCGGTGAACCGAGATGAACTGCTTTGACAATTTGCGAATAGAGAATAGCAGTTCGAAATACAAAATGTGTGAATCCAAGCGGATTAGAGGCTGCGAAGTTTGGGCGTTTTCAGGCCTCATGCGAGTCCGTGATGCGCCTATGATCAGAATCACAAGCCGGCCTCGGAAACGTCTTGCCGCCGTACTGGTTTACCGTCAGCAGAGTTCGTGATATGGACCAGACTTCTCGCGCGCGCGCCCTCTTCTCTCGTTCGGAACCTTTTGAATGTCAGAGATCCACCGGTTTATATAAGTGCGGAGACGTGCGCGTACACCTTGTCGAAGTCGGCGCGAAGCTCTTGGAGATCTCCTGGCGTGATGTATTCGACTGGAGGCGCTGAAAGGCCAGGTTTGAAGGTTCGCCACCGATCTGCGCGGACGATGGGTTCTATGACGGGTGGGAGATCGCTCCGCATGACGATGCTCTCGTGCTTGTGCGTCAAATCTTTCTCAATCCAAAGGGCAAGTTGCTGACGAAGCAGGTGAGGCGCGTAGCAACGGGGGCATAGGATCAATGGCTCGCCGCCGACCTCGTGGGTCTTACCCGGCCGCGCGCAGTTCGAGCAAGTGTTCTTGGACGCCGCCTCTGTTTTTCGCAAAATCCCGACGAGGACGCGATCTTCCGGTTCAGAGACCAAGAACCCCACTTTTTGTCCCTCTTCGCTCAACCCTCCGAGGATGAAGCTGTTGCTTCGAGTCGGGCCGGCGACGGCACGCAACTGGACAATCAAACGTCTAAGGAGCCGTCGCCAACCGGCTGGCGCTCTGGGTATCTGGCCTTCCAGCATCTGAATTGATGCTTCTAGACGGCTCGTGTTGTAAGCCTGTTTTTCACCCATTTCCATTAGCGCCTTCCTCGAAAGTGGACTGTAGGTCAATGAAGCCGATGGCTCGGTGTACGGCGTGCGTTTCACTCACAGGCTGCACGTCAGAAGCCAAGAGCCGTCTTCGTCCGGACGTGGCGGCCGTTGCAAACGCATCTTCAAGGGCTTGGCGAATCTGCCTTGGCGCGTACCCGACCAATTTATTCATCACTCGATCGTCGAGGATCGGATCAAAGGTCACGGCCCATGCTTCTGTGGCGATCATGTCTGCGTGAATCGACCGCACCACTGCTTTGAGCTGTGCCCCGTCCGGAGCTTTTACATTGATCACTCTGAACCGGCTTTTTATCGGCGCATCGACCTGCTCTAGCTGGTTGCACGACGCCATCCAGATGATGTGCGAAGCGTCGATCGGCAAACGGATCGCCGCGTCGCAATAGCGCGTCGCAGACGTCGGCTCCAGGACTGCATACAAAAATCCGAGCACGTCCTCCCTGTCACTTGACTTGTCGAGCTCGTCGAGGAGGACGACAGGCGAACAGCACTCGTTCTGCAGTAGGTCCCAGATCAACCCTGGCCGGCCATTGTGATACCCCAGGTCGAGCCCAGACAGAGCAAAAGGGCTTGTAAGCGTGGCGACGTCAACTTCCTTGTATGGAGCGCCCAATGCACGTGCGATACGCTTTGTGTAGGCTGTCTTGCCGATGCCGGGCGGCCCGGCGAGCAACAGGGGCGGTAGATGGCAAAGCTGTTCGGGCGCAATGCGACATAAAACGAGCCGTCGCTGAATTAGTGTTGTGACCTCTCGAAAGTTCGGAAACGTATTGAGGAGCTCATTCAACGCCTCTGGAGGCGGTGCGGCTGAGACCCGTCTATACGGACTCAGCTTTTTCAGCTTTCGCAGATGCTGATTCACGAGCATTTTCGAGTCCGCCGGCAGCGTTTTCGTCCACTCTTCCATTTCAACGAGATCAGCGTCTTGATATAGACGACGAAATCCGTGTGGCACGAATGACTCAAGGGTCGGCGCCGCCAAACACCTGCGTTCGGGAATCGAAGAATCTTTCGCTGTTGTCTCGCCGGCGCGCAGGGCGTCCGCAATGATGTCGCGCACACTGCCCATCAGCGTTGCGTGGCTTGCCTTCGGCTTGGGTTTGCGTGGCACCTCAATGGGTTCGTCATGGTCGGTGCCGGTGCTGCTTACGACAGCTGCTGAGAGGCCGGTCATTTCATCGACCGCAGTTTGTTGTAGTAGTAGCGTCGGCGGCGCCATATTTCCGGTGGAGCGCCTTTCGGACCAAAGTGCCGGCTGATCTGTGTTTCCCGGACGAACTCTTGGGCGACTTGAGCCTCTAATTCTTTTCGCCGCAAGTACGGTTGGAGCCTTTCCAAAACCCGCGAAGCCGCTGCGCCGTCGTACCTTAGCGAATAGCACGTCCTGTTTTGGCTCACGGTGCGCGCCACTTCATAAATTCGCCCCTCAATGCCGACCTCGCGCTGAAAATCGACCAGCATCCGCAGATAGTTTTGTGAAATATCCAGACGCAGCCGATAGGAAGGCCTAGGACGCTCACCAATCCATTGCTTGGCGATATGAACGCAGCCTTCCGAGTCGAAGACGCCCGCCTGGTATGCCAGCTTTACCGGCGCGAGCTCGGATACGTCGACGTTGTTCACGGGAAACAAAATGCGAGAAGTCATTGCTACGTGTTCCTTGTATACGACTGATGTCGCGTATACACATCATGCACGGATGCACGAGCTTCTCAAAGAAAAAACGTTGCAATAGGTCAACTCACGTCGCGTACACGCCACACTTTGCGGCTAGAATCAACTGATTGCCAAAAAAGGAGCACATGTGATACGGATTCGGCTGCCGGAACTTATTGCGAAGAAAGCCTTTCACGAAGGCCGCCGCGTTGAATTGACGGAAGTGGCTGCAGCCACCGGTATCCATCGCAGCACGCTTTCCAAACTGATTCATGCGCGCGGACACAACCTGACTGCGAGTAATCTCGACCGCCTTTGCCGTTATTTTCAATGCGACGTGCAAGACGTGTTGACGTATGTGCCAGACGAAGAGCTGCTTGGCGAGGTCTCACCCACCTTCAAAGGACCAGCGCCAAAAAGTAAGACAGCACGAACAGTGGGCGCGAAAACGCGATCCGGTCGTGCCAAATCTGGTAAGGCGTAGAGCATTTTCCGGGGACGCAATAGGCCGGCCTGTCGGCCAGCATTCTCCTGATCGCGTGTCCTCTTTTCGGCGTCACCCGGGCAATAGAGGCGGACTTTGAACGCAGGACCAATCTACCGCGCCACTACGGCTCCATCAGGGCGTCCAGAGCATCGGACCAAGCTATACGCTCCTGCTCCAAGCGGATCTGCTCTCCCCAAGTGTTAGAGCGCAGCCCCTCGTAAACCGCAAGCTCTCCGATTGTTAGCCCTTCCGGGCTTTCGACCCGACTTGGCACCGGTTCGCGCACCCACAGCCCGCGGTGCGCAATGAGCGTCCGCTCGTCCATCAGAACCGACACAATGCGCGGGAACCTTCGCCGTGCGCGAGCAAGCGCCGCAAACCCATGTGTATCGATGTCGCCCCAATACAGCTGGCTCGGCACATTGCGAAGCCAGCTGATAGGCTCCAGCTGGTCCACCGCCAGGCCCAGGCGCATGAAAGCGACCGCACCGTCGATGTCCGGCAGTGCTATCCCAGTGTTCAAGTTTTCGACAACCAGGCTGATAGTCGGCTCCAGACGTAGGGCGGCAATTTCGGCCGCCGGTGCCTCGATGTCGCATAGGCCACCGACTGCCAGGCGGAGGCGGGGGCAGAGAATGCGCATGCGAAGCCGCGCAGGCTCGCAACGAAGGCCGCACAGCGCGTGGAAGTCCGCCTCCGGCGAGACACCCAACAACTGGCGCACGAGGTCTCCCACGACCCCTTTGCGGCGTTCGACCCATTTGGTGTCCACGTCGGCCACCGGCAGCTGACGCAGATACAACCCAGAGCGCGGGTGGTCTGCGAACCATTGAAGCAGTGCGGTCAGCCGCAGGAAGTCCGGTTCGCTGTAGCCGGTGAAAACCTCGTCGCAGTTGCGCGTCACCGCGCGGCTGCCCTGAAGCAGTGGGAACTGCCCGCACCAAGCGGCGTAGCGCTGTTGCGCCTGGCTCCAGCCCTCGGTGTGCCCCAGCACTTTGGCCACTTCTTGCGGGCCGGCCAGGACAAGCCGCGCGGGGAGTTCCTGATCACCAGAGCTCCAGCGGCGAGGGGCCCACTCCACCGTACCGCCCGCATCCCACTGCCGCCAGCTGGCTACCCACTCGCGTGTCCCGGGCAAGTCCTTGAGAACGTCTTTTTCGGTCAGGCTGTGTAGGTTGAAGGACAGCGGCCAGGACGCCTCGTCGCGCGGCTGAACGAGCCACCTTGCGTGATGGGCGTCCCACTTCTTGCTCACAAGGGCGCGTGCCAGTGCCGGCGTCAGGCGCTTTGGCTCGCTCATGTGCTAGCTTCGTCGGTTTCGGCTGCCAGTTCCTCAGCCAGCACCGCTTGCGCCTCTTCAGGCAAGTCGAGCCGGCCGGTTTCAGGTAAGTACGTGATGGACAGCACCTCGGAAAACTTGCGGTCACGGATACTCACGAAGGTGCCGCCCCCGATGAACGGTTCCAGCGCCATAACGTTCTTCACAGGGGTTGCGGCAACCACCTGGAAGCCGAAGCTCTTGAAGATGTTCATCACCATCGCAGTGAACTCGTTGTCGGCGCGGTCGAAGGCTTCGTCCATGACCACGGTGGAGAAGCTGGGCCAGACACCGTCTTCTCCCGCCAGCTGGTAGCGCAGGGCCGCCGCCAGGCACGTGGTCGTGAGCTTTTGCCGTTGGCCCCCAGATTTGCCGGCGCCGCTGTCGTACGCTTCCACCTCAATGCCGGTTTCATCGAATTCGGTGGCGGAGAATTCCACGTGCTGGCGCACGTCCAGCACCAGATTGCGCCACTTCACGTCGCCCGGCTGCTGGCTGCCCAGTCGTTGCACGACGACGTTCAATGCAGCAAAACGGCGCTCCATCTCCT
>Ga0134124_10004995_pt1 | contig 10656 bp, 3 predicted proteins | sample KB304_FD_96880 | JGI IMG/M metagenome (GOLD analysis project Ga0134124, IMG submission 96880) | Terrestrial soil microbial communities without Nitrogen fertilizer from Kellogg Biological Station, Michigan, USA - KB3-0-4 | ecosystem: Environmental > Terrestrial > Soil > Unclassified ... | reverse complement strand
CCTCCTCACCGTACCTTTTACCCCTTCGGGTATCGCGAAGCGCGTCAGGTACGCCTCGTCGCCGCGCCTTGGCTTGCTCGCGTCTCCTTGGCGGGCTCGGTCCGGGGTTCTAGGATTGGCTCTAAGTGCTCTCGCGTACCAATCAGTTCTGAGCTCGATAGAAGGAGTTGTTGAGGAACTGCACCACCGCGGCGGTTTCGTTGACGGTCCGCTGACTAATGCTAGGAAGTTGGGTCGCGTAGCTGAAAGCGTGGACGTTCACGGCGGGAACATCGGGATTGGTCGCCGAGCTGAACGAGTAGTCGGTGGTCTTCATCTCGTCGGCCGTGACCCAGTGCCCATCCGGGTGGAACGCGTCAGTGTCGTCCGCCTCCGAGAGATGAAGGCGATCGCGAGCCACGTTTTGGCCGAGCGGAGTCGCGGTATGACAGCGAGCGCAGTCCACGGTTTCGGGAGTGAAGATGCTGGGGTTATCGACGCGAGCGAGGCCGGCCGTGAGCTTGGCTTGGTCGGCGGCGGAAAGCGCGAGTGCGGTCTGAGCATCGGCGAGAACGGTGAAGTCGTCGGGATCTGTTGGCTTCGGAATGAACGACCCGACCGGATCGACGCTCGTTTGAAAGCCGCGAAAAAAAGTCTCTTTGGTCGCGTCCGAGGACGCCATAGTTGCCAGCGTGGCGATGGTGATCGGCGCCGCAGTGAGGTTCGCGCCGCTGACGTCGAAGCCAAAGAAGGACCATTGGAAGCCCGCGTTCTCGCTGGTCATCGCCGTGGCCCGTACCAGATTCTGCTCGCCGGCAAATTTCAAAATCAGTTTCTGTAGCGCGGCCCCGAAGGTGCCGGTGAGCCCTTGTGCCACCATGAGCGCGTGAGGGGCGAGCGGCCCCTTCCCGCCCTGGCCGCCGTCGGCCTCCCGCAGGCGCACGATCTCGTTGAGGACGGTCAGCAGCTCGCTCCGCGTGATGCTGTATAGGGCGTGAACGCCCGAATCGAAGGCGCTCACGCCTGCCGTCGAAGCTTGGAGCTCCTGGAAAACCAGCCTGAGCTGATTCCGACACGTACTGGCGGTAGGGCTCGGGTGGACCTCCGCGAAGCAGGGATCCAGACGCAAACCGACCACCCGCATGTTCGCGTACGGAGCCGTCCTCGGTCCCCCGATCCCCATCCCAGGAGAGGACCCGTCGATGGAAATCTTCTGGAATACCGAGGAGGGAAAAAGGACACCGCGGCTTCCCGGCGAGTCGGCGCGCAAGTGCCCCATGGAATAATCCGATGACGTTCCGAGCGGAAACAGAATGGAGACATCATTCATCGTGACCGGACGGGCGAGCTCGCTCGGTCCTGCGCCGGAGGTGCCCGCGGCGCCGGAGGTGCCCGCTGAACCGCTGCCGCCCGCGGCGTCCGAACTGCCCCCCGTTCCGGCGGGGCTCGGCTGACCGCCGGTTGCGCTGCCGCCAGTGTTCGACGCGCCGGTTCCGGCGTTGGCGCCAGCGCCCGCCACAGCGCCGGAATCACTCCGAGCGGATGAGCATGACGCGACGCCCAGCGCAAAGGACAAGCCGAGCGCGAAGTGCCGCCAAGGCACGAAGCGCGATGTGTGGGCCATTGCAGGTCGATCATTCGGCGCTCGCGAGAGCGTCTTGCCGTTCACTCGTGTACGCATGACGGTGAGCGCCAGTATAAGCGAAACAGTCGCGCAGAGCTGATTTCTCACAACGGCGTGTCAGGTATCCCGCGTACCCCAACCACCCAAGCACGATCGTGACGCAGGTCCGCTCGCGGCCACGCATCCGCGAACTGTCGTGGTATTTCATCGATCGTCGCTATCTCCGCCATCTGTCGTGCGGCAGCGCCAATGCAGTTCGCATTTCTTGGGAAAACAGCGGCCTGAAGCGTCGATGAGGTGCACGGACACGCGTGCCCCGAATGCCACGGGTCGTGAGGACCCTCTCTGATTGTCGAAATCGCTCTGACTATTCGCGTACTGTGTCCCGCCAGGCAGCGCTGCGGTCTACTCGACCTGAGACGCGTCCAACACCTCGCGCACCTTGCGTGTCAACGCCTCGGGGGTCAGCGGCTTCTGCAAGAACGCGACGCCGGAGTCGAGGACGCCGTGGTGGACGATCGAGTTGTCGGTATAGCCCGACATGAACAGCACTTTCATCTGCGGTCGGAGCGGATGCAGCCGCTCCGCCAACTGCCGGCCGCTCATCCGCGGCATGATCACGTCCGTGATGAGCAGTTGGATGTTGGCTGGGTGGCCTTCGCAGATGAGCAGCGCATCGCCGCCGCTCTGCGCCTCGAGCACGTGATAGCCGTGCCGATCGAGGATGGTGCGGGCCAGGGCGCGCACGCGCTCGTCGTCCTCGACGAGCAGGATCGTTTCAGTACCGAGGAGCGCTCCCGATTGCAACACGGGCGTCGCATCGGCGACCGCGACGGCGTCGGTGCGCGGCAAGTAGATCTTGAAGCACGTACCCTTGCCCAGCTCGCTGTACACCCAGATGTTGCCGCCGCTCTGCTGCACGATGCCGAAGACCGTGGCGAGGCCCAGGCCAGTCCCCTTGCCTTTCTCCTTGGAGGTGAAGAACGGCTCGAACATGTGCGCCTGCGTCGCCGCATCCATGCCGGTACCGGTGTCGGTCACGGCCAGCATGACGTGAGGCCCGACCGCCGCGCCGACGTGCTCTGCGGCGTAGGCTGGGTCGAGGTCGACGTTGGTCGTCTCGATGGTGAGCCGGCCGCCCCGGGGCATGGCGTCACGGCTGTTGACCGCGAGGTTCATGACGATCTGTTCGAACTGCCCCGGGTCGACGAGAGTCCTGCCGAGCTTGGGATCGGCGACCAGCGTCAGCTCGATGTCCTCGCCGATGAGCCGACTCAGCATGCGCTCCATGCCGACCAAGATGTCATTCAGGTTCACGACCCTGGGCTGCAGGATCTGCTTGCGGCCGAAGGCCAGCAGTTGGCGCGTCAGCTCGGCAGCTCGGGCACCCGCGGCCTCGATCTCATTGAGATCCGCGCGGCGCGGGTCACTGGGCGTCATGTCGCGAGCGAGCATGCTGCTGTAGCTCAGGATCACCGACAGGAGGTTGTTGAAGTCGTGAGCGATGCCGCCGGCCAGGTTGCCGATGGCTTCCATCTTCTGTGACTGTCGAAGCTGCTCCTCGCTCTTGCGCAGGGCCGCCTCGGCGCGCTTGCGCGAGGTGATATCGGTCGAGATCCCGCACAGACCGAAGGCACGCCCGGTCGAGTCGGCGAGCGGGGCTTTGATCGAGAGGTAAGTGTGCATGCCGTCTTCCAGCGGCACCGTCTCCTCGATCTCGAGCGGCTTACCCGCGGCGAGCACGTTGCGATCGGCCGCACGGACCGCCTCCGCTTGCTCGGGCGGAAACAGGTCGGCGTCGGTCTTGCCGAGCAGGGCGCCACGCTCCGCGCCCAGCAACCGCTCCAGGTGCCGGTTGACGAGCAGAAAGCGCCCTTCGAGATCCTTGACGAAGATGCTGGCCGCGCTGTTGTCGATCACCGACTGGAGCAGTGCCTGACTCTCGCGCAGCGCGGCCTCGGCCTGCTGTCGCTCCGCGTTCTCGCGCCGCAGGTCGGTGTAGAGCTGCGCGTTCTCGAGCGAGATCGCCATCTGCCCGGCGAGCAGCTCGAGCATAGTTAGTCGGTCGGGCGTGAAGGCATTGTCGATGAGACGGTTCTCCAGATACAGGATTCCGATCAGCTCGGCTTGGCGAAGCATGGGCAGGCACAGGATCGACTTGAAAGGTCGCTCGCTCAGATAGGCATCGACGGCGAATGGGCTCGCCTGCCTGTCGCCACTCAGGAGCACGTGCGCACGGCTGTGCCGGACGTAGTTGAGAATGGATAGCGGTAGCTCGCTGCCAGAGGGCTTGTGGCCCTCGAGACGACGCACGCTCACCCCGCCCGCATGTACGCTCGCGATCGCGATCAGCGCGAGCTCGTTCGCGCGCGGTAGCAGCAACGACGCCGTCTGCGCGCCGGCGCTCTCCAGCACGACACGCATCAACGTCTCGAGCAGATCGCCGAGCACCATCTCACGCGAGATCGCCTGCGAAGCCTTGATCACGGCCAACAGATCGAGCTGCCCACCCGGCGGCAGCCTCGCTGCCCGTAGGCCGTCGTCGCTTTCGTCCGCCGCCGGCGCCCGGCTCTCGAACAGCAGAGGGCATTCGCGTTCGAGTTGCTTGACCTTCGCGTCCGCCCCCCAGCGGGCGTACGAGGCGCGCGCCTCGCGCATCTGGACCGCCGCAATCGAATTCAGCCCCAGCGAGCAGTAGAAGCGTGCGCTGAGCTCATTGGCGATTGCCTGGTTCTGTATCAGACCGCCGCTCCGCGCTAGAAGGATCGCCTGCTCGTAGGCGCGCTGGGCCGCGACCTCGCGGCCCTCGATGCGCGCGATCTCCGCTGCCAGCAGTGCGTGCTTGCTTGCGAAGTTCTCGGGGCAGTGCTCCGCGGAGACGCGCAACGCCTGCTCGTGTTCGACGAGCGTCGCCAGGTGCTCCTCCTGCTGCTCGGGCAAGGCATCGCGATACAGTGCGGCGCGCGTGAGCGCGTCGTAGTACTGGAACTCCACCAGGTTGCTCAGCCGGTACAGCCCCCACAGGTTCGCCTTCGCTTTGGCGCTGGCAGCGAGCGCGCCCGCGAGGTCGCCGAGGATGAAGCGCGCCTGCATCTTCCAAATATAATGCGAACACACGACCACGGACGAGCGCTCGCGCTCGAGCATCGCCTCGAACGCGCCCTCATCAAGTCCATCAACGGAGCTCACGCCGCGCAGGCTCGCGATAGCGAGCTGCAGGCTGATGAAGCTGTCGGCGAGGGCGACCGCCTTCATCGAGCGCACCTGCGCGGAGCGCTTCTGCGACTCGCGAACCACGCTCGCGAGCGGCTCGCCTGCGATAAACAACAGCCACACGAGCTCGATGATTGCGTAACTCGCCCAAAGGTAGTCGCCGTTTTGGCCGCCCTTGTCGGCCGCGCTGTCGAGGTAGCCGAGGCCGCTCCGGTAGGGCTTGATCCACGGGTTGAGCGTGCCCTCGACGTAGGTCGCCACTTTGGCCTGGTTGGTGTTGACGCCAAGGCGCTCGAGTAGGTCGCAGGCAAGGCGCCCGAAGCGATACGCCTCGTCGCGCCGATCGAGATCGAGCAAGACCATCGCGTAAGCAGCGTAGCCCACAGACGAGCCCTCGCTGTGACCGTGCCGAATACTCGTGCTCACAATCATGGCGGCGAGGATCGGGACCAGGTTCTTGTCGGTGAACGAGGCAACGTCCAGCAGGCTCGAGGTCAGGCCCACGACTGCCGTCACCTCAGGCTTGCTGGCGAGCGGCAGCTCGAGCAAGCTTTCGATGGAGCGGCCCGCGAGTTCTTGCCAGGTCTCCTGCTGCACGCGCTGCACGTCTTCGGGAGTCGGGTGCGCGCACAGGTCGATCCCGATGAGCCGGAGCGCGTCGAGCCCACTCTCGATGGACTGCATCAGCTCGCCGCGAATGCTCTGGAGCCGCACCCGGATTTCGAAGACCGCGAGCTTCTCGAGGTCCGTCCGGGCGTGCGCGAGCAGCGTGACCAGGAGCCGCTCGGCCTCCTCGAAGCGCCCGACCAGCCAGTCGCAGTCCGCGCGCTCGAGATGGAGTTCGTAGCTGAGCTGGTGGCGCTCGGCCCAGCTGTCCGCGCCAAGCAAGCCCACGCCCGCCGTGAAGAAGCTGTCGGCCACCGCGTACGCCGCCGAGGCCTTGGCCTTGCGGCCACAGTCGAGGAACAGATGCGCGACCTCATCGCGTTCTCGTTGGTCATCGAGGCGCGAGATGCCGAGCAGGAACTGGTTGCCGATTTCGAATGAATCCGTGTCGGGCGCGCCCGCCAGCGCGCCCGCGCGCAGGCGCCGGCCGATGCGCAGGTGCGCCTCGGCGCGCTCAGCCTCGGCGATCAGGGAATAGGCGCCTTGCCGAATGCGATCGTGAAGAAAGCGGTAGCTAGCGCTCATGCGCGACATCAGACCTTCGCGAAGAGCCGGGCGCAAAGCCTCGTGGACCACGTCCTCGCTGCAATGCGAGGCCACCGCGAGGACAGCCAGCTCCACCGTGCTGCCCAAGCAGGCGGCCGTCGTCATGAGCGCGCGCGTCTCCTCGGGTAGGCGCCGAAGCCGTGCCAGCATCAGCTCCGCCACGTTGTCGGTGTAGTCACGCGTCGCGATGCGGAGGACGTCCCAGCGCCATGCCCTCGCCGAGGCAACGAACTCGATCAAATGATCTTGGTCCAGAGTGGTCAGGAACTGGGTAGCGAAGAACGGGTCTCCGCCGGTCTTCGCGCACACGAGCCGTGCGAGCGGCTCGGCCGCCTCGGGCGAGCAGTGAAACGCGCCCACGAGTAGCAGGCACATGTCCTCGGGCGTGAGCGGCTGTAGCGCCACGCGATCGGTGCGCGTGCCCGCTTCGCGCAAGCGATCGAGCATGCGCAGGAGCGGGTGCGTGTGCGCGATGTCGCTGTCGCGATACGCTCCGATGACGAGCAGGTGGCGAGGGCGGGCCTGGGTCAGGAGCTCCTCGAGCAGCTCGAGGCTGGCCGAATCGGCCCATTGGAGATCGTCGAGAAAGAGCACGACCGGCCGCTCCGGCTGTGGGAAAACGCTTAGGAACCGGCAGAAAGTGGCGTGGAAGCGGTTCTTCGCCTCGAGCGCTCCGACCGTGGGCGCCGCGGGCGGCTTGCCGATGATGAGCTCGAGGTCGGGGATGACGGCGGTGATGACCTCGGCGTTGTCTCCGAGTGCGTCGCCGAGGCGCTGCCGAAAGCGTGCGACCTGCTCCTCGCTACCTGCGAGGGTCTGCTGCACCAGCATGCGAAACGCCTGCGCGAGTGCGTCGTAGGGGATTTCATGCCCTCGCTCGTCGAACTTGCCCGAGATGAAGCTGCCGCCGTCCTTCACGATCGACCGCTGTAGCTCGTGAACGAGCGCCGACTTGCCGATGCCCGAGTAGCCGGAGACGAGAACCAGCTCGGCGTCTCCGCGCGCGGCACGTTGATAGACTTCGTGGAGCGCCGCCAGCTCGCGCTCCCGTCCGTACAACTTCTTCGGTATCTGAAAGCGATCGCCGAAGTCCTGCGCACCAGTCACGAACGGATTGATCTTGCCGTTCGCCTCGAGCTCCATGAGGAAGCGCTCGAGATCGATCTCGAGCCCGCGCGCGCTCTGGTAGCGCTCGTCGGGAGCCTTGCTCAGCAGCCTCATCACGATGCTCGAGATCATCGCGGGTACGTCGGGCCGCGCCTGAGCCAGGGACAGCGGCGTACGTGCGACGTGGGCGTGTACCCACTCGAGGGGGTCGCTGGCTTGGAAGGGCAGCACGCCGCTGAACAGCTGATAGAGGACGACCCCCAACGAGTAGAGGTCGGAGCGATGATCGACGGGCGAGTGCACCCTCCCGGTCTGCTCGGGTGATACGTACGCGAGGTCGCCGCCCAGCGCATCCTCAGCGCGATCGCTTTCGAGAGTGCTAGCGTCGCGCGCGCAGGCCCGGCTTAGATCGACGATGAAGAGCTGCGCCCTCTTGGCGTCGACGAGCAGGTTGGGAGGGCGCAGGTCGCGGTGGATGATCTGTGCCTCGTGGAGACCGGCGAGCGCGCGAGCCAACTGGCAGCCAAGGCGGAGCGCGTGCGGCAGCGCGAGCGGCACTGCGAGTACGGTTTCGAGGCGCGTGCCTTCTTGATCCTCGAGCACCATTACCGGACCGCGCAGGTCGGAGACGAGTGCGACAGGGCGCACGACTCCGGGTAGATGCAGCGCTTCTAGCAGTTCGTACTCGCGCTGAAAGCGCGCGAGTTGCTCGGGCATCGCGTCGTCGAGGAGCTTGAGGAGCTTGGGCTGCTGGTCGGTCAGACGCCTCGCACGACAGAGCCTGGACCCTGCCGTCGCGCCCAGCGCGTCGAGTAGCTCGTAGCCTTGGAGCATTCGGTGCCTCAGCGTGCAGGCAGCGGAGCGCCCCCGTGGCGTCCGTTGCGATGACCCAACAACATGGTCGCGCTGGCACTGGCAGACGTCAATGCCCACCACCGTTCGTCGCCGATTCTCGACCGTTCGTTTAGGTTGCGCGCGGCCGGGGCCCGAGATCAAGCCGTCTTCGTCGTGGTCGCCAAGGGGAGGTTCTGGCCGGCGACTTTGGATCGGTCGCTTGCCGCGTTATCGATGGCGAATTCACTCGGTGTCGACGTACATCGGCGGCGAACATGGGGGCGTTGCAGCAGACTCCCTTGCCCGCGGTGAGCGTGGATCCTTCGGGGTTTTCCGGGGTTTCGTCGGCGGTTGGGCCGATGGCAACGCCGCCAGGTCCACCGCTGCAATGGACATCGGTTTGGTTTCTTGCGCAGGCGACGCTTTGGCTGCGAGCACAGCAGCGCCGGAGCTGGTGCTGTTTTGCCTTACCACAGGAACGCCTCCCTCTGGCATCGAGGGTTTCGAAACGCGCCACGCCAATCCCCCTGCAATCAGTACCGGCAGGGCCAGGAGCGACCACCAGCCGCGACCTTCGGGCGCGCGCTCCGGTCTGTGAGATCCTACCAACGTGCCCTGAACATCTGTCGTTTCCAGTTCAAGCTCGCGCGCCTCGGTTGGCGGCGGCTCGGGCGGACCAAGCGGGGTCAGCGTGACTTCTTCCTGCGCTCGCGCATCTGCCGTCGCTTCGAGTGCAATTGCGGGCGGTTCGACGATTGGCGCGACTCGCACCCTGAACGTCGCCAGTGCGTCCTCGCGCTCCCGAACGCGCGATGAACTAATACCGGAGACCGCGCCAGCGACCGCCGAAGCCGAGGCGCTGGGCACGGACTCCTCGAGTGCGAGCGCGAAATCTCGTGCGCTCCCGAAGCGCCGCGACGGATCACGGTCTAGCGCGCGAAGCACGATGTGATCGAGCGTGTCGCTGACCTCGGGGCGCAGTTCACTCGGCGGTGGGATACGCATCCCGACGACGTTCATCAAAACCGTCGCCTCCGCCGCGCCAGGCCCGGCAAATAGTCGCCGGCCGCAGAGTGCCTCCCAGAGCACGACACCTGCTGCGAACACGTCCGTGCGCCGATCCACCGGACGCCCAGTGACTTGCTCGGGTGCCATGTAGCTGACTTTCCCCGAGAACTGTCCGGTCTTCGTGATGTGCGCGGTGGTCGCCGCTTTGGCAACGCCGAAGTCCAAGACTTTTACCAGCCCGGCCTTGCCGATCATGATGTTATGCGGCGAGACGTCGCAGTGAACGAGCAAAAGGCCGTTACCTCGATCATCGATTGCTTCATGCGCGGCGTGCAGACCGTGCAGCGCTTGACCGACGATGCCAACGGCAATCGGCATGCCTAGCTGGCTGCCCGCGTCGCGCGCGTCCTGCAGCAATTCCTTGAATGTCACTCCATCGACGAATTCCATCACGAGTGCCAGCTCGTCGGCCACCTCGATCACATCGAACGCTTGAACGATGTTCGGATGAATCAGGTGCGAAACCAGCCGAATCTCGTCTTTGAACCGGGCAACGAAATTGGGGTCGCTCGAAAGGTGTGGGTGCAAGCTTTTGACGGCGACCAGCCGCTGAAACCCAAGCGCCCCGCTCTTGAGGCCAATCCGCACCACGCCCATGCCGCCCGCAGCAAGCTGCGGGCCCAGCAGGTATGGCCCAATGAAGTGCGACGGTGAAGGTGAATGTGTCCTCATCGTTGCATTGAGCTCCGTGTCGTCGCCCAGCTAGGGAGACGAGTCGACACATCTAACGTCTGGCCGGGACGTCATCGCAGCTACTTGGGCGGTTCCGTTTGCGTGCCGACGATCTTGAAACAGGTCGCCCGCGGTTGAACCCACTTGATCATGTTGAACCAAAACTGTGCCGTTTGGTATTTGTCTTGGGGGTAGTTGCCGGTCGTGCAGTTCGAGGCGACGACGCCTGCTCCAGTCCACTGACTGGTGTAGGTGATCCACTCGTCGCCGTACATTAGAACGCGGCCCGCGCCCGCGATATTGCCCACTACAACGTCCGCAAGGCTATTGTTGTATTGGACTGTGGCCGCGACATGGGAATTCGCGGATGCAGCGATCGAGCGGCCGTTTGTAAAGCCCACCCAGGTAACATTGTTCCTGAGGCTGGCAATGACCGGATCCGTTCCGTTCCAGTCCGCAAGAGTCTGCGAGCCAGCACAACCACAAACCGACCAATCGAGGCAGGTCGGGTTGACTGTGTCCGTGTTGTATGAGGCTCCCGAGAATGCAACGAGTTGATTCGTTGGTCGGGTCTCGCCGCTATCACCCGCGTAGCCCGTGAGCGTGATGACTCCGCCGCCCTTGTTCTCGACCCAGTCCTGAAACGCGGCGACCTCGGCGTCGCTGAACGTCCAGAAAGGGCCTGCATTGGAGTCTTCCGAGAGCGACGCCAAGATCACGACGCTGTAGGCGGACAAGAACTCGGCGGTTAGCGTTGGCTTCGCTGAATAGACGTCGGCTTTTGCGGTGCCTGCGCTGTTCGAATTGAGCCACTCTTGAAATGCCGTATCCGTGTCCCCGCCGGAAGCTCCCCACTTTCCGGGCTTGCCGATCACGGCCACGTTCAGGGTTGGACACATGCAGTCGGCACCGCCGTCGGTGCACTCGACTGTAGTCGAGTCTCCCGG
>Ga0134124_10004993_pt1 | contig 10659 bp, 10 predicted proteins | sample KB304_FD_96880 | JGI IMG/M metagenome (GOLD analysis project Ga0134124, IMG submission 96880) | Terrestrial soil microbial communities without Nitrogen fertilizer from Kellogg Biological Station, Michigan, USA - KB3-0-4 | ecosystem: Environmental > Terrestrial > Soil > Unclassified ... | reverse complement strand
TCATCGGCGGTCTCGTGGCCGCGCTCATCATGTTTGTCACCGACGGGTTCTTCCACGAGAAAATTGTCAAAGCTGACTGGCAGGCAATATACGCAGGGCTAAGGGCGGCAGAACCTGAACCACATGGAACAGGCCTGGCTTACTTTGCAATCTTTGAGCTTGGCCGGGGCATGATTTCATTACTGCTCTACGCGACGATGCGCATGCACTTTGGTCCCGGTCCAAGGACTGCTGTGCTTGCGGCCATCGCCGGTTGGGTAGCCTTTTCATTGACTGGCCCAGTTCAGTTCATCCCACTCGGATTCTTTTCAAACGCGCTTTGGCTGAAGGTGGGAGCCTTTCACCTGGTAACGTCGATCATTGCCACACTCGCCGGTGCGGCGCTTTACAAAGATGCGCAGGCAAAGGTCTACGCGTAATGCTGTCCTTTTATTTTCCTTTCGTAATCGCAGTAGGTGGGATGCTTCTCTATCATCTTTCGCAGAAGTCAATTCCGAAAGAGATGAATCCCTTTCACGCAACAGCAATTGCCTATCTGATGGGAATTGTTGTTTGCGCAGTTCTTGGTTTCACTTATTCGGCGGACAGATCAATAGTAAATTCGCTGAAGACATCTAACTGGGCTGTGCTCGGCATGGGCGTTGGCGCTGCCGCAATCGAAGTCGGCTTCATGGTGGCGTATCGCATCGGTTGGAGAATCAGCCTCACTGCGGTGGCAACGAATGTCGCTGCGACAGCCGTGTTGATTCCGATCGGGTTGTTTGTGTTTAGAGAACACCTGTCAATGCGAAACATCCTGGGAGTTGTATTTTGCGTACTTGGGTTGTTACTGGTCATCAAAGATTAGTCTCGAGAGGAACCAAAATATGAGTACCACTACTTATGAGCTTTCTTCTTCGCGTTCGAGCGCAGGGCGAACGATTTTGTGGGGCGGACTAATTGCCGGAATTCTCGATATCACAGGGGCGTGCGTTGTTTCCTGGATTCGACGGGGAGTACCACCGGTTCGCGTCTTTCAATCTGTCGCGTCCGGAGTTTACGGCGCCGCGTCAAGCACATTGGGGGCTAAGACTGCAGTTCTTGGACTTGTATTTCACTTTCTCATCGCGACAACCTGGACTGCTGTTTATTACTTCGCCAGCAGAAAACTCAGTTTCCTGGTGAACCAACCGATCATTTCGGGTGTGCTTTACGGAGTGATCGTTTATCTCTTCATGAACTTTGTTGTCATCCCTCTCTCGGCTGTACCGAAGCCGACAGGTCCAATACCGCTTTCGAGTCGGATTATTGGACTGACGGTGATCATCTTGTGCATTGGTTTGCCGATCGCCTTTATCGTGCGACGGTTTTCGAGGTAGACAGAGGTAAAACTGTGGCAATCAACTTCATGAGGTTGGGAAGGGGGCAGAGCGGTCCCTTCTCAAAGTTGAACTTACTCAGACCCAGCGCGCCCCCGCAGGTTCTCTTTCAATGAGGGCAGAGATTGAATGATGAGTTTCTAGCCTTGATGTCTTGTACTTTTACCCTGCGGGGGCGCGCTAGGTTTGAGAAGGTGCCGGTCTTAGAAAGGGCCGCTCTGCCCCCTTCCCGACAGTATGTAATTGTCTGTCAGCGCTACAATTTTCCCGAGCGTTTGAAGTTTTGAGTATCGGAGAGAACAGAATGTTTTGGTGCTGCCACGCACTCAAAGAGTTTTGCGGGATCCGTAAAGTCCTGAGGATACCAGCCAGGTACATTACTCGCGGCGGCAACTGCCATTGAATCGCGCACCTTCTTCGACGATGAGCGCGGGTGCTGCAACTTTGCCCTTCACATTCGCGGTGCGGCCAAGTACCAATTCCTTGCTTGCATGAATATCACCTTCGACGGTTCCGTTGATCTTTGCCACGGCAACCTTGATAACCGCTTTCGTTACTTCAGCGCCTGTGCTGACGATTAATGTGCCGTCTGGCGATATGACGTTACCTGAGAAGTGACCGTCGATCCTTAGCATCGACTTAAAGCAGACCTCGCCACTGAAATTTACGACGTCGCCGACAAAACCAAGCCAGTTATCTTTGTTGATGTTTGTGCGTGGGCGTTCGCCACTGCTCAAAACTGCCTGAGTACTCACGGCGCCAACCTCTTCAGTTAAAAGTTTGGGAAGGTGGAGCATCGCAGCACCGGTCGCCGCTGCTCCGATTGTCATGTCAGGGAAAAAGAAGAAACGCTTGCTGCCTCACTATACCATCGCAGCAATCGAGCGGAATGTTACGATTAGATTGTGGTTCAGAGTCATCGAACGAATTAGATACTATCCGCAGATTACGCTGATTACGCAGATTCACCGGAGGGAGCTTAAGTCCTTCTTGATTGGGCCTTTTTTAGAAAAGAAAATCTGTGTAATCTGCGGATGATCGTATTCGCAAAATTGTTCATTAAAGGAGGTTGTCTCGTTCATGTCTGTCGTAAAACGACTCGTTGTTCTGGCTTCATTTTTCGTGCTCTTCACCGTCACGGTCTCGGCAGTTGAGATTGAAAGCCGCTTCGCCAAGTTTGGAGAGGTAAAGATCCACTACCAGAATCGCGGCAAAGGTGATCAGGCGCTGGTGTTCGTTCACGGTTGGACGTGCAACTCCGATTTCTGGCGTGCACAGATGAACGATTTTGGCTCGCTTCACCTGATTGCGATTGATCTGGCTGGACATGGGAAGAGCGATAAACCACAGATCGCGTATACGATGGAATACTTTGCCCGTTCAATCGAAGCTGTCTTGATCGATGCGAAAGTAAAACGCGCCGTACTCGTTGGTCACAGCATGGGCACGCCTGTAGTCAGGCAGTTTTATAGATTGTTTCCTGAGAAGACCGCCGGCCTTGTGATTGTCGACGGTGCGTTGCGGATGATGTTTCCGAAAGAGCAAGTTGATCAGTTCATGGAACCGATGAAAGCAGACTATAAGGCTGCTGCTCCTGGTATTGTCGACGGAATGGTGGCACCCATGAAGGATGAAAAGCTTAAGGGAGAGGTCAAAACCGCGATGTTGTCGACGCCTGATTTTGTAGCTCTTAGCGCGATGGAGAACATGTTTGATCCCTCGGTTTACCAGACTGACACGATCAAGGTGCCTGTTCTGGCCGTACTGGCGAAGTCACCATTCTGGCCACCGGACACGGAGACTTTTCTTCGTTCGCTCGCGCCTAATCTTCAGTACGTGGAATGGGATGGAGTAAGTCACTTCCTTATGATGGAAAAGCCGGCGGAGTTTGACCAGACTGTTGACGGGTTCCTGTCGAAGAATAAGCTCTTGGGCAAGTGAGAACTCATCTAACCTTGCGAACAATCATCAGGTCGGGAAGGGGACCCTGTCCCCGCTAAGTAATGATTATGTTTCGTTCCGAGTTTGAGTTGCCTGCGCCAGCGGGGACAGGGTCCCCTTCCTGACCTGATAATTTGGGAGCTGTGGTCTTACGGAACCAGGAGCAGCGAAGCGACTGTAAGCAGAGAGTTGATATTAAGTCTTCTAAGAGCGTTTACATCTTTCAATGCGCATACGCAACAACCTCAATCCGGGAGACCTCGGCTACATAATCCAGCTTCACGGTACCTTGTATGCGCATGAGTACAACCTCGATCACACCTTTGAAGGTTACGTCGCTGCGAGAATGGGTGAGTTCGCACAGTCATTCGACGCGCGCAAGGACTTCGTTGCTATCGCTGAGGACGACGAACAGATTGTTGGATCGATCTTCATCATGGGCCTGCCGGATCAAACTGCGCAGTTGCGTTGGTTTCTCCTGCACCCCAGGGCGCGTGGGCAGGGACTTGGGAAAAAGCTTTTGGATGCTGCGATAAAGTTTTGCCGTGATCGAGGCTTCAAGTCTGTGTGTCTTTGGACCATTAGCGAACTAACGACAGCTGCTCGTCTCTACCGCCAGGCTGGTTTCACAATAACTGAAGAGAACGCTCGCGAAATTTGGGGTGGACCAAGGATGGAGCAAAGGTATGACTTGGTCTTGTAAGGCCTGATAGCAGATCGGTTTTAGTGGAACGTTTTATTGATCATTTGTCATTTTCCATTTATCAGTTTCAATTTATGGAGACTTTGGCCTTAGACGAGAGAAACGTTGTTATGACAATGAACGATAGTGCAAAACAAGAACGGAAAATCACACCACAAATGGAAAATGACAAACGGAAAATGACCAATGAGAAATGATTGATTAAATGAAACTTGATCTCCACACACACTTCTACACTCCAGAATATTTTCAAACGATCAGAGATCTTCCTTCGGAGTTCTCATTTGCGCAGAGCTCGACTGGTCAAACGATCATTACCTATCGCGGCGCGCGCTTCTTCGGTGTTACCCCTGCTATGACTGACGTTGCAAAACGGATCGAGGATATGGATCGGGTTGGCATCGACGTCGAGGTGGTATCACTGTCTACGCCAAATGTTTTTTTCACTACTGCTGAGCATCAACCGGCCGTCGCACGGATGATGAACGATTCGTATGCAGATTTGATCGCGAGGCATCCGCAAAGGTTCAAAGGCTTCGCCTCAATTCCGCTGGATGCACCCGATGCCGCCCTTGACGAACTACATCGCGCCATAGATGTCCTGAAGCTGAATGGTGTTGTTCTGTTGAGCAACATTGGTGGCAAGCCGTTAACCTCGCCTGAGTATCGAGAGTTTTTTGCCGAGGCGAATCGAATGAAGCTTTGTATCTTTCTTCATCCGATGTTGCCCGCCCATGCCGATTCGTTTCGGGAATATGTGCTGGGGCCAATCATAGGTTTTCCTTTCGACACCAGCCTCGCGGTGGCTCGGATGTGTTACGACGGAATGTTTGCAGACTTTCCCGACATCCGCTGGATCATTGGACATCTGGGCGGAGCTATTCCCTACTTAATGGAGCGGATGGACAATGGATTTCGAGACTTCGCCGACTGTCGCGTCAAGATCGATAAGTTACCAAGCTTCTATCTCAAACAACTTTACTACGACACGGTTTCGTTCAGTCCACACACCTTGACCATGGTTCGTAACATGGTTGGTGGGGACCATATGGTGATGGGAAGTGATTATCCACACTTGCTCGGGTCAATTGATCGCGCGGTTACTTCGATTGCAGGACTGGAAATTAGTGACGATGAGAAGCAGCAGATTTTTGAAGGGACAGCGAAGGGTATTATGAAAAACGTGTAGGAGGTTTTGGCCTTCGGTCTTTGGTCTTGTCAAGGTCCGAGAAACATCCAGGTAGAACCTTCAATTGCCTCATTCTCACCCTGGCTTTACACCATGATTGCCATCCGCAGATTACGCTGATTACACAGATTCACTTTTGAACGGCTGGGTTAGTGCTCTCTCAGCGAAAAAAATCTGCGTAATCTGCGGATTGCCTTCTTTCTTTTGCAATTCTTTGTAACTTTTCCCGAACCCACGTGTTTTAGGAGACGTAGCGCAGCATATGGCGAGCCGAGATGAAGAGTTCACCATGCTGTTTCAGGAGTTCTACCCGAGCCTATGCCGGTTTCTGGAGTGTTTACTGGGCGGTCGCGTCGAACTGGCGCAGGATTTGGCTCAGGAGAGTTTCCTGCAACTGCATCGGACGGCATGGGGAACTTTGCCGGATGGTGAGGCGCGCTTCTGGCTCTACCGGGTGGCTCGAAACTTCGCCATTAACGAGTTTCGCAAGTCGCACACGCGCTACAGGCTCTTTGATCGTGTCGTTGAAGCCATGAGTCCGAAGGCGCGGAATCCTGAACAGGAGTATGAAACTCAGGAGCGCAAGGAACTCGTGTTGAGCATGCTGCGAACTCTTCCCGAGGATCAACGCGTCGCACTACTTCTTCGGGAGCAGGAACAATTGAGTTACCGCGACATCAGCCAGGTGCTCAACGTTTCTGAGGGTAAGGTCAAAGTTGACATTTTCCGCGCGCGTGCTGCGTTGCGCGAACGCTGGGCGAAGAGAGCGAAGACGGTCGGAGCGGCGGGATGAATTCGAATTGCGTGATTTCGCATTTTGTGATGGCAGTGGCCATGATTGAACTCCGAAGACATGCAATCCGAAATCCGAAATTCGAATTCCGAAATTCTTAAATCTATGAACTGCGATTGCACTGAAAAAGTTTCATCACTGATCGACGGTGAGTTGGCCCCGACGGAAGCTCGCGAGCTCGAACGTCATTTGATCAGTTGTGTCGAATGCCAGGAAGCGCGCGCGGCCTTCTTGAATTTACGAAGCAAGATTTCTGAGTTTCCAGCGGACTTCAATCCCGTTGGTCAACGAGAAGCTCTATCACGCGTTCTCGGTAAGGGGGGAGTTGTTGGAAGTGGCCTGGGTTGGCGTTGGATTTTCAGCCCGGCAGCCTTTGCAGTTGCGTCTCTTCTAATCGTTGGCACTGTGATCGCGCTACTAATTTATCCGAGGTCTAAGCCAACGCCAGTTAGTTCAGACGAGATCGCGAGTGGACCGAAGAAGCGCAGTCCCACTGCAACTCCGTCTCCAATGGCGTCGGGTGTTCAAAAAGGCACAGGCAGCAAGCAGAACAACACTGCCCCGAAAAGTTCGCCATCACCAAGTACAGATAAGAACAAAGTGCCGAACAGAAAACGCGCGCCGCTGACGTTTGAGCCTGCGCAGGACAACATCGCCAGTAAACAAACAGGACCCAACGACACCATTGCCGAAAATAACATCGGTATGAATGAACCCACACGCGTTCGTTCGGCTGACGCCGAAACGATGACTGCGATTCACTTTCAAAAGTCGGAATTGTTGTTGAGGTCGTTTCGAAACGTTCGACTAGACAAGGCGGGAATGTCGCCGGAACTCGATTACGAAAAGAAGCTTGCTCAAAAGCTTGTCTACCAAAACATGATGTTGCGCCGCGAAGCTGATGCGTCAGGTGATACGCAGGTCTCGTCGTTGCTCGAAAGTCTGGAGCCGATTCTGTTGGACATTGCGAACCTGCCTGACAAAGCGCGGCCGTCTGATGTGCGAACGATCAGGGATCGCGTGGAACGCAAAAATATAGTTGCACTCTTGCAAGTCAATTCAACTGCGCTTGCTCGTGCGTTGGATTGAATGCCGAATTCGTTGCAGTAGCCCGACTGTCAAGGAGGGCTCATCGCGTCGAGAGCAAGCACTCGGAGCCCTCCTTGACAGTTGGGCTACTGCACCAGAGGCACAGGGAACAAAGAGATGCCATGTGCGTTTTTTGATCACCGCTCGATCTTCTGCGCTTGCTCTCGGGTTCTCTGTGCCTGTGCGGTGAACCGACTTAAGAAATCAATTTATAGAGGATAGATGAAGATGACACACCTGACTGCTTATTTCCCCCGAATGAGAGCCGCACTTGCTTTGCTTTTCAGCTTGAGTTTCGTAATGGCTGTTCTTGTTTACACCCAACGTGCCGCAGCGATCGACCAGGACGTGCAGAAGCTAAATCGCTTCATGCAGGCAAACAAAGGCAACACTGCGGCGATGCAAATTTTTAAAGAGGGCCGCGATCAGATCGAAGCGCAGAACTGGCAAAGAGCCGCTGAAAAATTCAACGACTTCATCAAAGGTTATCCCAAGGATAAAGACCTGGACGCGGCACTCTACTGGTATGCCTACGCACTCCAGAAGCAGGGTCTTAAGGAAGACGCTGCAACACCATTGAAGCGACTTATCGAGCGTTACCCGGGCTCCAGCTGGCGTCGCGAGGCGGAAGCGCTGCTTGTCGTCATGGGTTATCAAAACGTAGTTACCAATTTTAAGAACAGCGACGATTGCGAGATCAAAGTGCTGGCACTTCAGAGTCTGTTTCAAGCAGATGAAGAACGAGCAATCAATATCGTGACTGATTCGCTGAAGGCCAACTCGACGACCTGTCCAGGATTTCAATCGGCTGCTGTTTCGTTGCTGGGTGCGCATGGAGGCGCACGGGCCGTGCCCATTTTGCTCGACATTGCGCGGTCTAATGCAGATCTAAAACTTCGTTTGACCGCAATCAGACGACTTGGCGAGCAGCATAGTGAGCAAGTAACAGACGAGCTAATCAAGATCTACGACGCTGATCGCACCAAGGACATCAGGGTTCAGATCCTGCGAGCTCTTGTTGAGAGCCGGACACAGCGCGGAAGCGCAAAAGTGATCGAGATCGCTCGGGCAGGTGATGATGTTGCGACTCGTGCATATGCCATTCGTTATCTTGCTGAACTGAATGATCCTGCTTCACTCGACGAATTAATTCGTATTTACGACACTGACAAGACTCCGGAGATTCGCTCCCAGGTCCTTCGTTCGTTAGCTGAACGGGACGACCCGCGTGCGCGCGCAAAGATCCTGGAAGTGGCGCGCTCCGGAGAAACTCCTGAGTTACGCATCGAAGCAATTCGACGTTTGGGCGACCGTGGGAAAATTGGAATGGACGATTTGCTCCAACTCTATACTTCGGAAACGGACGTAAGGATCAAACAGGGTTTGATGCGAGCTTTTGCGGATAACAAGGATCCACGAGCAAAAGCGAAGTTAATGGAAATCGCGCATGGGGGCGATCCGATCGAGCTGCGAAAGTTTGCCATTCGCGTCGTGGGTGATCGAGACGACGAACAGACCACCGATCAACTCGTCGCCATGTACGACAATGAACAGAACCCGGAGGTTCGCGGCGTTTTGTTGCGAGCATTCGGCAACTCGAAACAGAAGAGCGCTGTTCATAAACTCATGACTATTGCGCGCAGTGATCCATCGGTCGAACAGAGGAAGCTCGCAGTCAGGTATTTGGGTGAGAGCAAGGATCCGGAAGCATTGAAGTTTTTGGAAGAACTCTTGAAATAGAAACTCTGCGGACGAACGAATGATCATCCGCAGATTTCGCAGATTTCCTTTTCGAAAAGTGGGGGTTCACCTGTTCCTAAAGTGAATCTGCGTAATCTGCGTAATCTGCGGATGACATTCTGGAGACTTATCCATGCGACATTCAAAGTTCATCTACGCACTACTCGGCTTGGTGGCTGCTGGCTTGGCATGCGCCGGTGGAAAGTCAGTTACAACAGTTGCTGCTGCGTCTGGTGATGTTCAGACTCAGTCTGCTACTGCCACTGTTCAAAGTTTTAATTCAGTTGAAGGTACCGACCTGATGTCCAGGCTTGATTCTGCTCGGGATCGCGCGCGGGCGAAACAATCGCCCTACTGGTCAGCCTATGCGTTCGATGTTCGTACTGGTGTTGCAGTCGACGCGGCGATTCGTGAGTTTCACGGTTCCATCAATACGATGGGAGACACATCAGTCCTTGTGGGCACAACTGCTGATGGCATGCCTGTTGAAACTCACAACCTCGCGATCTTTCTACTCCGTGATCCGGCGAACAATCAGATTACGCGGATGGAGATCTACAACCTCGAAAAAAAACGTGAATATAGTGGGTATCCGGTTTACTGGCTTGGTAGATCAAACAATGAGGAGAGTTTGAACTACTTAAAAGCACTGGCCGCCGCAGCTCCACTCGATCAACTCAGCGAACGCGCCGTGCTCGGAATTGCATTACACGACGATTCGCGTGTAGCAGGGATGTTGAAGGGTTTCGTAACCTCTTCACCAAATCAGCGGATTCGCTCGTCGGCTGTTTACTGGTTGGGCCAGATTGGTGGTGAGCAGGCGTTTCTCTCCGCGCTGGTCCGCAATGAAAGTGAAGAAAAGAAACTTCGGCGTAGCGCTGCCTATGCGCTTGGACAGAGTCACGATCACGGCGTGATGCCGGCGATTCAAAGTCTGTACGACGCAGTGAAGGATGTGGAAATCCGGCAAGGGCTAATCTCAGCCGCGGGGAATTGCAGCGACGAGCAACCTGCGTTTGCGTTTCTTCTCGCAGTCGCTAAGAACGACGCAGATGTTGAATCGCGTCGAAGTGCGACACGACAACTGGGTCATTTCAATCGGGAAGATGCTGTCGACGAATTGATGAAGATCTATTCGAGCGACACAAACATCGAAGTGAAACGCTCTGCCTTACGGGCACTCGCCGAATCCTCTAATGCGCGCGCACACAGTCGGGTGCTTGAAGTGGCACGGACTGATAGCAATCGTGAGTTGCGCAAGCAGGCCATTCGAGTTTTGGGCGAACGGGGTGAAGCGGGAGTGGATGATCTACTTAAGTTGTTTGACTCTGAACAGTCGCCGGACGTGAGAAAGACGGTGTTGCAGTCGCTGGCAAACACCAAGAGTCCGCGTGTGGATGACAAGTTGTTTGCGGTGGCGGCCGGCAATGACAACCTGGAACTCAAGAAACAGGCGATCAGGTTGCTAGGGGATCGTGCGGGGAAGAAGAGCTTTGAGTTTTTGAGTGCTACCGCGCAGAGTGCTGATGGCAATACGGAAGTGCAGATGCAAGCTGTTAGGTCCATTGGTGAAAGACATGCTGAAGAATCGGTGCCGATCCTGATCAAGATCGCGAAGACTCATCCCAACCAGCTGGTAAGAAAACAGGCGATCCGTTCTCTTGGTGAATCCGGCGATCCTCGAGCAGTGGAATTCTTCCGAGAGGTTCTAATGAAGTAAGCGAACCTCGGATAGTTCAAGTTCCATTTTCACCGCAGTCGTGAAGGTTTTTCGAGGCGCATAGAAACTGCGCTACAACCTCGAAGGAGTCACTCTGCGGTGAATCCATGTCCGTGCTCTCTCTTC
>Ga0134124_10004992_pt1 | contig 10660 bp, 13 predicted proteins | sample KB304_FD_96880 | JGI IMG/M metagenome (GOLD analysis project Ga0134124, IMG submission 96880) | Terrestrial soil microbial communities without Nitrogen fertilizer from Kellogg Biological Station, Michigan, USA - KB3-0-4 | ecosystem: Environmental > Terrestrial > Soil > Unclassified ... | reverse complement strand
TGCTCAAGATAATGGTAAAGATGATATTCCATCTCCCCTGGAACATGGTGTTATCGGCGACCCACACCATCGCACACAAGGGATTGGAGGTGGGATCAATCGCGCAGCTCGGCAATCCGGGGATGGCGGTAGGCGTGGAGGTGTTGTATGCCCCCACCAAGCCGAGTAACAGATTGATCGCCATTTGCAAGAAACGAATCAAACGGATGAGAAGCGCCACCACGAACGCCACCAGCCCGCCGATGAGCGTAAAGAACAAATTGACCACGCCGACGAACACGCCTACCAGCACGTTGACCACATTGTTGAGGGCTGCCACAATCGGCGTGAGGAGATTACTGAGACTGGTGACAATATCGACAGCCGCACAAAAGATGTCATGACAGCCTCCCGCCTCGGTGATGCTCGTCACCTGTCCCATCGCCATATTGCGAATGCCGCCGTTCAGCCACCAGATGAACGAGGTCAGCCAGGACGAGCCGCGATGCACCAGGGCAATCCACCAGCGCGCCACTTTGAGGATGGTTTGGCGGAATTGGTCAAACATCGTAAACCACTTGTTTAAGAGCTTCATCAGATCGCAGGTGAAGAAGCGCCGTAGGTTCGCCCAATGATAAAAAATCCAGGGGCCAATGCTGTTCTCAATCGGGAGCGGAACCACCGAGCATCCCAGGATCATGGGTGGCGTGAACCCCCCGCCTCCAGTTTGGCCGGGGAAACTGCCGTCACCGGCTGGATCAATGCATACCGAGTCGATCCTCATCCCCTGAATAAAATCGTCCTCGTCTTCTACCACCACGTCAAATGTAAAGGCGCTGTCGGTGTCCTCTGAGATTTCAATCGTGGTTTCCAGGGTGTAGGGATAATCGAAGATCACGTCTCCGCTCACCGGGTTCAGTCCATTGGCCGCCACCGCCGCGCTGTCAATCGTTCCGACTGCTACCGGGTCAGCCAAAACCGGATAGGTGTAATTGAGTGTGACCGATTTGCCAATTTGCCCGGTGTAGCTGCCAGTTGCCAGCAGGCGCGCCACCGCTCGTATCGTGTAAAAATGCGAGGTATCCACATCATCCGGCTTCAGCGTCACCACCTGAGAGAGGGTGGAGCCGTCGCGCATGAAAGCCTGTCCGGTGTTAAAGGTGGTGGCGGATACCTCCCAACCGCTGCCATCAGCGTCAAATTCGCTGTTGGCAAAATAGCAGGAGCCGGGTGCGGTGCTGGCGGTCACAGGAGCCAGGCAGATGTATTTAATCTCAATCGGCGCAACGCTGCTGGGTTGGTTGGAAATGAAAATGGAGGTCAGATTGTCCACATGCCAATCGTCGCCGGTTGGGGTGAAGGTGTAATTGTGATAACTGGGGAGCACATCAAAACTTTCCAGGGTGCTACCCACTTGCAGATTCATCCTTGAGATGTCGGTATCATCGCCGGTTTCTCGTTTGCGCGCCTGGACGCTCAGGCTGTAATCCACCTCAGGATCAATCATGATGTCGGTTTGCATGATGAAGTTGAAGGAAGGGATACTGACGCCCCCGCCGTCCAGCAGGGTCACATCCGATTCGCGGTCATAATAGGCAAAGCTGGTCAGATCGGGATTGTTGTTCACACAGGCCGAAAGCGCTTGTTCAGCACAGTTGGCGAGATTAGGCTGTTCAGTGAGCGAGGGATAGAGCGATTGAATCTCTCCATCCTGATACATTTCAATAAAAGCAACGCCCGCGTTGGTGGGTTCGCTGACAAAACCAAACCCGATATGAATGCCTGAAAGATCCAGATCAACCGCCCCCAACGGCCATTGCTTTATCTGGACGGTCTGCCCAATGATGCAGCCCGCCGCCACTTCGTCGCCCTGTTGGACAGTTGGATTATGAACGACATAGGTATAGGTGATAGTGGCGTCGTCGGCATCCTCAACCGTCACGATCCAATTGCCAATCATATCCAAAACATAGACTTGGCCGGTGGGCGAATCGCCTGCAATGACAGCAGGTACAGGCGCGTAGCAAAGGAAAAGGTTGAGTGCTTCAATACTCGTGGGGCAATTCTCAGGCATGAATGGAACAACGCTCGTGACCGTTCCCGCCGCCACCGCTGCTACATTGGCTCCAAAGTTTGTGCTAAACGCCTCGACTGTGTAACCCACCTCTGTAACGGGATCGAGGGAATGGACATAATCGTAGTCAAATATCCCCCAGTCAGGATGCTCATCCGCCGCCGCCAGGGGCCGCGGCCGGCCACCCCCTCCGACTTCGGCAGTATTAATGACCAGGCGCTTAATGACCGCTGCCTGGTCAGCATAGACAACCACTCCCACATTGAGCGGCGCAATGCTTTCCTCCTCCGTATATTCCGCGTAGCTATCGGTCAAACCGGTGACGAAAAACTCCTCAAAGCCGTCCGAATCATCGATGCTAAACAGACGTATCGTGCCCGTGAATCCGCCGATGAAATTCCCGGCCACCAGCACGTCTGTAATAGCGCAGCCCTCCGGCAAGTCCAGATCATATTGCCCGGCTGCAGCTACATGGGAGCTATCAAAACCGGTGGAATAAATGCCATCCCCGGATTGCGTGAAGGCGCTGGTGACAGACGAGTCTCCCGTGCCTGCAAACAAAATATCGGAATCGGTAATCAATGTCCAGCCGGTTGTGGTATCGCCTGCCCCCCAATCCCATTCAAAGCTGGGACAATCCACCGCCCGCGTCTGCTGGCTGGGTTGTAGGAGTGACACACTCAATACCACCGCCAGCAGCACTCCTAACAACCCAAACCGTCGCATAAGAACCTCCTGAAATGACGACGGGGCGCAATCGCCCCGTCCTAACTAACGAAAATTTGTGGGCGGCAGTTGGGAGTTAGCCCCCGCCGATGCTGCCGAGCGCGTGGCCCACCATCTTGACAATGCCGCCACCGAACTTGATCCCCACGCCGATGGCGGCGGGAATACCAATGATGAGCAGGCCCAGCGGCAGATACACGAACACGTTGTTGATGAAATTCTGAACGCCGTCCGTGATGGGAGCCGTATCGACTGTCATGGTTGTTTTCTCCTTTCTGCATAAACTCGTGAAACCGGACGGGACTAAGAGGGCGGGAGGCATTAGCTCCCGCCGCCGATGCTGCCGAGCGCGTGGCCCACCATCTGCACAATCCCACCACCGAACTTGATCCCTACGCCGATGGCGGCGGGAATACCAATGATGAGCAAGCCCAGCGGCAAGTAGACAAAAACGTTACTGAGGAAAGTCTGAACTCCATCCGTAATTGGGGCCGTATCAACAGTCATTTCGCATCACCTCCTTTCGTAAGAGTTTTTGTTAAAGCGATCTTCCGAGCGCTTTTTCAACTAAGGAAACAATTCCCTTGCCTACCAATATTCCTGCGCCGATAGCGGCGGGAATCCCGAAGATCATCAAACCTATAGTGCCGGCATAGTAGAATACGGTGTTCAGAAACTGCTCTACCCCCCGCATTTAAAGCCGTCTGATCTATACTCACAATCTAATCACCCCCTCTCGTAAAACGTTTTGTTACAACACTGTCCAGTTGAATAACCATCCACAGGACAGCGACAATAACCGAAGCAATCGCCGCCGCGTCCAGAATGACGGCCAGAAAAATAAGGCCGGAGGCGGTCATCACGTCATTAACCAAGATCGAACGCCTCCACAATCAACTCGACGATCTCGCGCGCAATGTCGAGCAGGATGAGCGGCACAAGCGGGAGCATCAGAAAAACGAGCAACCAGACCATCACCCGCTCCTTTTCAAATACAGATAAATGAGCGTCGCCAGAAAAATCGAGATAATCACCAGGAGCGCTATGCTGGTTACGTCGCCTGGTCGCACTTCGTATTTCATCATCACCGCCTGAGAACCCACCGAATAACTCACATCGGTGGAGACGGTGGGCGACGGCGTAAAGGTGGCCGTTGGCGACGGGCCGCTGGTGGGGGTAAGCGACGGCGTCGCGGTGGGCGTGGCTGTATGGGTTGGAAACACCACCACCACCGTAATCACGATTGTTTCCTCTGCCACGATTGCCGGCATAGATACCGTCCCTGCCCAAATGTAGAAATTAAGAACCAACGAAGGATCCATAATGCCGAAAGCGGCCCCGCCGCCGGTGTTGTTGATGGTGATGCCGGTGGTGGAACTGCCGGTGCTCGTATTCATATTCACTGTTTGCGCGCCACCGCTGGAAACCACCGCGCGGTTGGGCGTGGGATTCGCGATGGAAACCACACTTGAATGGGTATGGCCTGGATCAGTGATGGTGTGATTGTGGGCGGGCATCTCAGTGACGGTGAGCGTGTGCGTCTCATTGCCGAGCGTCTGACCGAGGGAGCGGCTCGTTAAGCCGGTTCCGGTTCCCACGCCTATCACCGCCCGGCCTCTCAAATCCGGCAGATTGAACGTCGTGGAACCATCGCCCGCGCCAAAGTTGGTTCCAATGGCGGCAAACAGATTGGCGTAGGTGGTGCGGCTGACGGCGCTGCCATCGCAGACCAGCCAGCCCGTGCCAGCCGTGCCAGCGTAGGCTTGAATGGCCCCGACTTGGACGAACGTCCGATAGTCGGGCGTAGCGGTAGGGGTGGGCGTGGCGGTTTGTGCAAATGCGGCGGCACTAGGGGGGAGCACCACCAGCAATAGAAGGATGAGAAACCGACTTACTTTATTCACGTCCACCTCTACCTAAACCACTGAAATCGATTATAGATTACAGAACTTAATATACGTGGCATCATATAGATGCTAAATCTGTATGTGGCATCTAAATGAGGCTATAATAGGTTTGAATAGAGTTTAGTATGGGGGGTGTATCTATGCCGAGCATCCGAATAAGGTGGGACGTGAGACTCTCAGAGAAAGAAGTTTTAAAGGCTGTTGTACGGCTAGAGAAACCCGCCAGCCAGCAGCAAATTGCTGACTCGCTCGATTGTGGCCGGGCCACTGTGCAGCGTGCCATCAAACGCCTGAAGGATAAAGGCATTCTCTCGGTGATTGGCGATACCAATCCTGCCGTGTATCAGGTCAATTGTGAGATGCTCCCTGAAACTTTGAAAGCGGAGATTGCCCACCGTCCATGAGCAGCTTAGACGCCACCAAATACGGGACGATGAGCGCCCCGGAACCAATGGCTCCCTTGAAGCATGTCATCATCACGCCGGAAAATGTTGCCACCGAAGCGCGCTTGTCGCGTGCCAAGCCGCTGGGATGGTTTCAGATTCAAAAATTGAAACGGCAGGCCGAGAGTTTGGAGCGAGAGGCGCGCAAAATGGCTGTGGACAAAGTATCCAGCGCCGCGCGCCTGACTGAAATGCGTTCCAGTCTGCAAATCCTGCAAACTTATCGCGAGGAATTGGAGCGTGACTTACAGCTCACACCTTTCGATCCACATGTCCAGACTCAATTTAATCAATTGATGGAGACCGCCCTGCCCTTGTGGAAAGAATTTGATGCGCTTAAGGCACAACTGAACCAGGTGGTCTCTTTGGAGAAACAGGCCGCGTCCATCCGCCAGCGCATTCTGGATAATCCAGCGGTCATCGAACGGGCAAAGGAGGAGGATAAGCTCATCAAAATCCAGCGGGAGGAAGCGCGGGCTTATGAGCAGCTTATGATAGACCGCTTCACTCAACAAGGATTGTGTTATCGCTGGGTCGATAAGCAAGGCAATAAGAAGGTCGATCAGGTCAAATTCTCCTGGTGCGAGATTACGCCCGACGCCATCTATTATAAAATTTCCGCCTCTCACAAAACGATGTTCGGCGGCTATAAAACCAAACTACCGTATGGCGTGTTCATCGCCGATCTGGTGAAAGACGAAACCTTATTTGAACTCTCGCTCTCGTGCCAGCGGCAAGTCACGGCTAAATATTCTCCCACCGGTGGAGCCTGGATCATTGTCCACCGGCTGGATACCAATGATGGCCTGGTCAACCAGGTGCGCTATGCCAGCGTTATGGAACACTATCCACGCAAGTATCAAGCCAAGCTGCCCATCTGTGTGGGCGTGGGTCTCAACCTGAATGTCATCTGGTTGAACATCGCCGATTATCCACACATGCTGGTGGCCGGGTTTACGGGGTCGGGCAAATCCAACTTTATTAACGCCATTATCTGTACGCTCATCACCCAGCACTCACCGGAAGATGTACGGATTGTGTTGGTGGATTTGAAGGATGGCGTGGAGTTTTCGGCCTACGAGCGTATCCCGCATTTACACGGGAAGGTCGTGGACACTGTACCGGATTTAGCCGACAGCCTCGAACAGTTGGAAGCGATCATGTCTGACCGCAACCGCCAACTAAAGGGCAAGGCCAAATCGCTGGCTCAGTACAATATGAAATATCCCGATGCACCGCTGCCTCGCATTGTTTGCATTATCGATGAGGTGGCCTCGATCATGAATCAGGGCGACAGCACCAAACGCATTAATCATTCTCTACGCCAACTCACGGCGAAAGGCCGCGCCCCTGGTGTCCACATTATCCTGTGTACGCAGCGGCCTACGGTGGATGTGATTGATGGCGGCGTGAAAGTCAACCTCGCCGCTCGTATCGTGGGCCGCATGCCCTCCTCCACCGATAGCCAGGCGGTCATTGGCAGCGGCGACGCCAAAGATTTGGCCGCTGTGCCCGGACGGATGCTCCTCCAAATCAGCCCCGATCCAACGCCTGTTCAGACGCCCTTCATTGAGGAGGAGGATGTTGCCATCGCGCTCAAGCGAGCGCTGGAGTGGGAGACGCCCGCGCCGCTGCCCGTGCCGGAAGGCTTCAACCAGGACGCCGAGTGGACACCGGAAAAGATTGTGGAACTCTCCCTCACATTTATGGGCGGGAATCTCGGCCACCATCGTATCTGGGAGGAAATTAAGAACGAAGGCGGGATTACCAACGCCCAACTCAGACAGATGGTTAAAAGCATCTGGGCGATGGATTGCATTCCATTTGAGGGGAAAGAGTATCGGGTTGAGCGAGGTAAGGGCCATATCAGAAAGCTAGTTGAAATCGTCAGGCCGGATGAACCCGTGAGCGAGGCATAGTATCCGGGTATCCCTTCGCCGTCCATTTAGTTGTCCATTCAGTAATTTAGGAGACGAATCATGCAGTTAATCCGAGTTCTCGCAGGGCCGTTGTTTGTGTTCGCTGTGTTCATCGCTCTCACGCTGTTGGGCGTGGCTACCGGAGGAGCCGGTTGGGTGGCGGTGTCGCTCCTGTGCGCGTGGCCGCTCCTGTGGGCCGTCACCGCCTGGACGATCAAGGGACTCAAAATCACGGTTGCGCCCAGCGCCGCGGCCCGCCAAGAACAGCGGGCGCGGCGCGAGGTATTAGGATGAACAGCGCCTGGGAGCGCCTGAAACTCATCTGGAGACTTTTGGGTTATGCCGCCACGCTGACATTACTGGCGGCCTCTCGCCTCTCCACCACCGATCAATGGAACGTCATTATCGCTTATTGGGCGTGGATGATTCTCTTTGTGGTGATTGGACAAATTGGTTGGGTGGTGTGTGTCCAAATTGCGGAAGAGACGCGCCGTGTCCTGAGAGAGCAGAAAGCAAAGGAGAAATTGGATGAAGTATCTTAAACATCCGGCTGTACTATTTTCAATTTACATCGCCCTGGTGGGTGGCAGCTACCTACCCTACTTCGCATTTCTGCCCATTCGCATCAGTTATCACGTGATCGCCACCGCCGTGCTCATCTGGTGGATTTGGCGCGACGGTCTGCCTTCTACGCCGCTCCTATGGCCGCTGGCGGGCTTGAGCGCCATCTCGTTTATATCGGCGATCAACAGTCTCGATCCTCGCATTGCGCTAGAGGCGTGGTGGCATATGCTCATCAATGGCCTGTTGGGATTGATGCTCATCCACTGGATGCGAAAGGATTGGGGCGAAACGCTGTTTCGCAGTCAATTTGGCATCGCCGGGTTGATTGCCATTGTGTCGGGCGTGGAGTGGCTTCTCACGGGCGGGGCGCGCGTGGGCGGGCCATTCGGTCTCATCAATTTGACCGGGGCGTATGCCGCCGTACTGCTGCTGCCTACTTTCGTGTGGGCCTGGAAAGAAAAGAAATGGTGGATTTGGGCGGTGGGCGCGGGCCTCGTGGCCGTGCTTTTCATGAACGATTCGCGTGGGGCGTTCATCTCGGCTGGTGTGGCCGTCATCAGTTTTCTTCTTCTGCGCTTTCGGGTGAAATGGAAAGTGCTCCTGGTGGTCGGGTCGATTGCTATCGGGTTGGCATTTGGCGTGATGCAAAAAACGAGCGGCGGCCACGCCCTGGGGGACGTGATTCGCCAGGATTTATGGCGCTCGGCTCTGGCGATGCTCGTCGATCATCCGCTCACTGGAGTCGGGCCGGGCGTGTTTGGACAAGCGTATAGAAGCTATCGGACGGTCACAGACGACAATATGAGCGGGGCACATGATTGGTATCTGAACACCCTGGCGGAGTTGGGCATCCCCGGTGGCATTGCCAGCGCCATCACCGGCTTTGTGTTCCTGCGCGCCCTGCCCCGCCGCCGCACAGCCAAGCAGGACGCGATTCTAGCCGCTTTGGTGGGCGTGGGAGCACATCTCCTGTTTGATAACTTCCCAGCGGTTAATTTCGTGTTTCTCGTCAATCTGTACGTGGCCTATCTGATGGCTCACCAACCGCAAAAAAGGCGCATTCAGGCACGCGCGCTGCTAGAGTCCGCCAGCGCGGTCATGCTGGTGCTCTTTGCTCTGTTTTTGGCCGTGTTTGATACGGCCCAGGTCTATTATGAGGCGTCCGTCCGCGATGACTCGATCAGCGAGGCGCGAATCGCGTCCATTATCGACCCTGGCAACCGTATCTACGGCATTCAGGTGGCGCGCATGGAGGGAGACGCGGGCCGTGTCCAACAGCTTGATCCAACCATTACCGAGTCCACCCGCATGGATTATTATGGGCTTATCAATTTTGGGCGGTTTCTATGGTGAGCAAGTGCTCATGGTGCAATTTTTGGGCGGGCGTTCTCTGGTATCGCGCTCATCCTCGCTGGCCCATAAACATAATGTTACAGCCGTTGCGCCATCGTTGGTCATGGCTCAAGTGGCCGTTTTCACGGTGCTTATGATACTTGATTTGGACTTTGCAAAGACTTATTTGCATAGCCTATTTTGGGCATGAAAAACCCCCACGAATGGGGGCTATTAGAACCTATTTTGACTTGAGCCATTTGGAAATCAGCATCTTGAGAGTATTTGATTTCCCCTGTGTCGATAGTGCGGCCAATCCTAGCTTAGGGTCTGGATTGAGCGAACTTATGGACAAATGCCGTCCCTTTTTTGGAATATCCTTCAAGGTACTCACCTCCTGTTTTGTGTCTAATTCTACCATAAACTCCAGTTTATGAGGGTGAAAACTCAGGGCGATACCACAATGCGCACGCCTCGACTAAATCAGCGGTTGGGCTGTTTTCCGGGCTGACTTTCACCTCCAGTAGAATCGCCTCCCAGTCAAAATCCAGGTTGATCGTATTAGGCAGATACATCATGATTTTGTACCCTCCCCTGCCAACGGTTTCTTGGCGTAGCTACCGTCCTCGCACAGCGCTTTACCCTTCTGATACAAATCGTGCCATTTGAGGGTGCGCTCGGTCTGAACACCCAACAAATACAAATCTGCGTACAGTCGGAGGGGCGATCCATAATAAGCAGCGCCCACCGGTTTGACTCCCCTCTTCAGTCGGTGGCCGCCTTTTTCCAATTTGGTTTTGGAAACCAGCACAAAGCCTATTTGAGCTAAGAGCCACATTTTTGACTCCCGCTCATATTCACCCCAGCGAAAGGGTTTTGCGCCACTCGCGCCAGCTAGAAGCTCGCTCAGGGTTTGTCGGGATGCTTCGATACGTTGGAGGGTTTTCTTATTCACGATTGCACAGACGGCAAAGGTTGTGCATCAATGGGAGATGGTTAACCTCCTCTGGAATATGGAACCCAATGCGGGTTTCAATCATCATCTGAAGGGCGTGCAGGCGGGCGCTCTCGACTGCATTCCCCGAATGAAGGGAGGTTTTGGCGACCTCTATCCACAATTCCAGCTCACTTCTGAACGTTTTCGTGTACATGGTTCTCTCCTAAATAGCTTTTACTCCGTCTACTTTGCGCCTACGGTCATATTTTCTTTTCCACGCCCGTTTGCGCGCTCTATCATCGGCATGGATGCGACTCCGGCCACTTCTAGGGCTGTACTCCCAAAAGGGATTGGATTGGTCTCTGCCTTATTCACCTCCTCCACAGGGCTAAATTCATCCACCAGCGGCGCGCCCTCCTCATATGCCCACTGCTCGCGTGCCAATTCGCGTTTGACCGCCTGATGCTTGAAGCCGGTAGGCGCGTCGGCAAACACTTGATTGACCTTGAGCGAAACCAGCTTCTGCCAAATTTCGTGGCGTAGAATCGGCACATAATCCGGGTGCTGGGTGGCGTCGGCCGTGGCCGCCTCGAAAATCGCCATTGCCTCCAAATAACGGCGGTCTACTTCGTTGCGGCGCTTGAGCGAGTGGACAATGAGATGTTCCAGCTTCAAACCGATGCCAATCGTGAAGGCCGGAGCCAACACACTTTCCAAGACACCAATCCCGCTTTGCCAGTTGGCTACCAGCACGAACACGCCCGCCAGCGACGCCAGCG
>Ga0134124_10004989_pt1 | contig 10661 bp, 7 predicted proteins | sample KB304_FD_96880 | JGI IMG/M metagenome (GOLD analysis project Ga0134124, IMG submission 96880) | Terrestrial soil microbial communities without Nitrogen fertilizer from Kellogg Biological Station, Michigan, USA - KB3-0-4 | ecosystem: Environmental > Terrestrial > Soil > Unclassified ... | reverse complement strand
TGCGTAGAAGTCTGCGATGAAGCGACCGAGAGCGTTCGAGCGGCCTAGCAACGCGGCTCTTGCTCGAATTGACCTTCAATTTGAGGCGTTTCTCGATGAAAGCGTTCAAACTCGCCTTCACACGCTGCCCGGCTCGCTCGCTGCGCACGTAGACGTTACGGTCTTTTGGCGTACCTCACGAAACGATGTCCCCGCTGTGCGAGCTCTTTGTCTAGCTCGTCGAGCACTACGGAACAGAAAGATTCGCACAGAACCCGTCACCAATCGAGCACGAGGCGCTGTGCGGGAGCCAAGAACCCAGAGCCTCAATCTCGGGAGAGGTGAACGATTCCGACCGGTCCACGATGCGTGTGCTCACGGTTGACAGTCCTCTCGAGCACGCTAAGGTTGCTGAGAGGGAGGACGACAAGATGAAATCGATTCGAAATCGTTGGTCCGGGGTGGCGATGGTTCTTGCTGTGGGTGCGCTCACTGCGTGCGGCGCGCAAGATGAGGCAGGGAGCCACGTAGAAGCCCGGCAAAGTGAACTGATGGGTTATGGCGGAACCGGGCCCGCGGTCTTTGGATGTCCGAGCCCCGCGCCGACCTACCCGATGAACCGCACGCCAGATAACGGGAACGAGGGGTGTTCGTGTGTCACCAGCTCTCAAGCTCCGGCGTACCTCGTCTCGATGTGTCAGACCTCTCCGAGAACGTGCGGCAACCTCTACTGTATCGTCCCTAATAATTGCCCGAGCCCGGCGCCCACCTATTCGAGTGACAAGGTGTTGCGGACCAGTGCCACTGAAGGATGCCCGTGCGTCAACATCCATTCTCTCCCGGGCCATCTGGTCTCGATGTGCTCGGCTGCCCCGTCGACGTGCGATTACCTTTATTGCACCACTGGCGGGTGAACGTCATTTTGGTGTGTGCAGTCCAATCTGCCTACCATGGTCATCAGAATGGGTCCGCTGTTCGAGCCGACGAGTGAGCTACGCGACGAGCCGAGCGCGCTCGGTCCGCTTACCAAAGCCCCACTCCGGAGCCGTAGGTCAGTGCTTCGAATCCACTGGGGTGCGCAACTAAATCGATGGGGATTTGAGGAGGGCGTCGGTAGCGACGGGCACTCGTTCTCCTCACTCGATGCTTAGCAGCGAACGATAGCAGGTCTTCTATCGCCGCAGGTTGCGAGCAAGCGCCGCATATCCGGAACATCGCTCGTGTACAGAAATTCCCCGTGACGTGACGCGATCAACGCAACGTGTGCATCGCAGATGTCATTGGTCTTGCTGCGCCCGCACAGCTCTCCAACATTTCGGGCCACCGGATCGAATGTGGCGATGATGCAGAACTGCAACGCCTTCGCTAGTTGCTCCTGCGCACCGGTCCCACGCCAAACCTGCGCGAGCGCCGTACTCGGCACGATCACTTCCGAACCCTGGGCCACAGCTAGCTTGAGTGCCGCCCAAACAGAGCGATCGTTCTGCTCCAACGCGATCAAAGCGCCTGCATCGAGGACGATGCCAATCATTTGCTCTTTGCCGCTCGTCGCTTTCGTTCCGCCGCTCGTAGCTCCGTAGCGAGAAGCTCACCATGCTCCGCTTCCCATTCCCGAACGACGCGCTCCAGCCCCTGCGCCCGAAGCTTGCGTCGCGCTGCATCGGCAAGCCAGGTTGAAGTAGGCTCAGCACCCGCTGCCCGCCGGACCGCACTAGCGAGCTTCTTGTCGAACGAGACCGCGATGCGAGCGACCGTCATACTGCGATAATACTACGCGGCACCTCGCGGTCAAGCTCGCGCATGACTCGGACCGACAATGAGCGCGACCAGACCCGGCGCGCCCGTCGCTGTGAGAAATCAGCCGATTTCGGTCGGATTAGCGCTCAGCGGAGATACGGGCCCAGAGCCTTGTACCAGACGTCAGCCATCAGGTTATAGCCAGTCTGGTTCGGATGAAGATTGTCATTGAGCAGCGATTGCTTGTAGTTCGAGTCGCTCGTGAAGGCGGTGTACATGTCCACGAGCACGAGATGCTGACCCTTGGTAACTCGGGTCGATACCAGGTTGGGCATCGCAGCGTTGTACGTCTTGATCGAGTTGTTCGTGCCATCGGTGCGCGAAGGCACGATCTGAGCGAGGATCACCAGGATGTTCGCATCGCCCGCGGCAATCGAGTCGAGGAGCTTGCCCAATCGGTTGGGCGCGTCTGAAACGTTGACGTTGCCGTTGATGTCGTTCGTTCCAATCATCAGCGTGATGATGTTCGGCTTGTAATTCGGGATGCTCGTGTTGACGAACTGGGCAATGCCATTGTTTCCTTCGATCGTGTAGCCACCATGACCTTCGTGATTCTTGGGAAAGGTCACGCCGTCCACCGTGGGCACGCTGTAGTCATTGGCCGAGCCGACGAAAGTAATGTCGTGCTTCGCGGCGAGGGCGAGGTGGAACAGCGGGGCGCGGTACCCGCCCTGCACATTGAAACCCTGGGTGATGGAGTCACCGAACGGCATGATCTTGCACGCGCCAGTGGCCGGACAGGGTTGGTAAGAAGCGCCCCCGCCCGCGCCGGCGCTCCCGCCCGCGCTGCCTCCAGCCGCGCCGCCTTTGCCCGCCGCTCCGCCGCCTGTTCCTCCGACACCGCCTGTTCCTCCGACACCGCCTGTTCCTCCGACACCGCCGGCGCCGCTGAGCGCGCCTGCCGCGCCCGCGCTCGGCGCCCCCGCACTCGCTGCGCCGCCAGCGCCCGAGCTAGCTCCACCGCCGCCGGTGGATGCGCCGGCCGTCGAACCACCCGTTGCGGGGGCCCCCGCGGTGCTCTTCGCTCCGCCGCCAGCGTTGCTTCCTGCGCTGTTCGTGCCCGCGCTCGCCGTCCCGCTGCCGCCCGCGGCCATCCCGGACGAGTCGGTACCGTCACTACACGCTGCGAAGAATAGAGCCGCTGTCGCAAAAACGGCGGACAATGACGAGTTCAGTCGGCTCACGGGCATCCGTTACTCATAGCAAGACGTCCGTCCGAATCCACCGCCATTGCGCTCTGCCCGGGCGTCCACATTACGGTCGCCACGGATGATTGCCGCCGAGAGAGAGCTTACTTTCCGTACCCCGCGGCCTGGACGTTTTGCAGAACGGCAAGGTCAGTAGCGTCCGACGGCCGGCCCGCGGTGATAGCCCCTTCGAAGAAGGTTCCATACGAGGTGTTGCTGTTGTCGCCGCCGATGCCCAGGACGACGGCGCCTTGCATGTTCCAGGTCGAAGGCGCCGTTCCGTCGTAGGCCGTCGTCAACCCTCCGCCATTCGCGTCCCCGACTCGGATCGCATAGCGCGGCGTACTCCCTGCGGTGTCTGTCTTCACGAGCCCGAAGGCATAATCCGCGGTGATTGTCGGGTTATCGGGGTTTTGGGTCGCTGCCTTACCCGAACCGCCAGCCCAAACGCCGCCTTCGGCGTCCATCATGAACCAAGGGCCAGTGCCAGCGCCGGTGCCCCAAACGAACTTGGCGCCGAAAGATACGGTGTTCATTGCGCCGGTGCCGCCCGTGGAACAGCTGTCACGCTGCGCGTTTCCGAAATCCCAGCAGCAGCCTGCGTTGGCGCGCTTGCCGTCCACGATTTCATATTCGCCCTCGGCCGCGGTGCCGGTCGGCAACCCCATGGCGTTGTTGTTTCGATAGCCGTCGTGCTCGGGTCCCGTCGAGGAGCCGAACGAGGAGTCGGAAACCATGTACAGCGCGTAAACCTTATGACCGCCAATCGTGAGCGAACGGCCCTTCGCGCTGGACTCGGTATCCGGCGTGGTGACGTAGCACCCGGCGCCCGCCACCGTGAGGTCGTTGCTCAGTCCGGACTGATCGTAAAGCTTGGAGATCGTGCATGCCGAGCTGCCACAGAGCGTGTCTTGGAGCGCGCCGTCGGCGACGACGCCGTTCGCGATCACCCCGATATCTTTGAGCGTGCCGCCCGTGCCGGTGTTCGAGCCACCAATCCTGATCTGGTAAAGGGGCCCGGTGTACTTGCTCGATAGCCGTCGAACAGTGCTGTAGGCGGCGGCGCACGGCGTGTTGCCGGCGGCGTAAATGTCACAGGGGCCCCTGAAGGCGTCGGTCCCGCCACCTGCCCCGCTCGCGCCCGCTGAGCCGCTCGTGCCCGCACCGCTGGCGCCACCCGCTCCGCTCGTCCCTTGGCTGGTTGCGCCGCCTGCTCCGCTGGTCCCCCCAACGCTTGTTGCGCCACTGCTTCCCCCGGCACCCGAGGCGCCACCCGCTCCGGCAACGCTGCCGCGCTGGAACAGGACCGTGCCTGTGGTGGTCGGGCTCTGCGTCTGCGGGGTCCAAATCATCTTGTCTGCGGATGCGCAGTAAGAAAATGGGTTCTCCGCATCAATCGTGAGAACATTGCCGGCGGTCGCAAAATTGCCATTCGTCAGGGGATCAATCGACACGATTCCGGGCGTGCCCTGCTGTTGAACCGTCGCCGAACAGCTGCACCCGCCACCGGCGCTGACGCAGGTGACCGATGCGTAGCCCATGGCTTGGAGAACTCCACCGACCTGGTCGCACGTCAGTGCGGTTCCGGAGTAGGAGAGGCACTCCTTTCCCAACGTGAGCTGCTCGGTGCCAGTGGTCGTGGTCCCATCAATGTACGTTCCGTTAGCGTTGCCGGTCCACGTCCCGGAGACCTGCAGCGATCCAGTGACCGGAGCCGACTTGCAATTGGGGCCGAAAAAGTTGGACAGACTCAGCTGACCTGACACGCTCAAGCAGGACGAGGTAGCAGTCCAGCTACCGAGCGCGTCCCCAGCGCAGGCAGCCACGTTGGAACAAGAAGCCATCGTGGTGTCATTGCCGGCGCTGCCAGAAGTGCCGGCAGTTGCGGAGCTCTCGGACCCGGCAGAGGCGCCCGACCCGCCACCACCGGAGCCATCGGGCTTTGCGCTATTCGAAGTGCATGCAGGGGCAAACACGAGCAGCGCGAGCAGCGCGATAGAAGTTTGGAAGCGGGTGCGAGCAGAACGCTGAATCATCTGATCTCCGAACGCAGTGCGTGCTGCTCGCTCAAACGTCCGTGAGCGTTGGTTTCCGTGAGTGCGGTGACCGTCCAGCGGGGACGGCGCTACGCCAGGCCAAGCCGCGAGCATTTTCACAGATAGACGCGCGGGGCAGTTCGCCGGGGTCAGGATTCGAAGAGCATTCGCACCGACTGCGGATTTCGGGCGGCCTCTGCTGGCCCAACATTCGGTATGAAAGAAAGTTGTGCCATGGGGAAAAGTCGGCACAGATGTCGACACCTACGCAGGACGACTACGCTACGGGCGCGTACTTCCCGGATTCGCCGCGGTCCAGATCCGTCGCGCGTCGAATCGTGAGCCAAAATGCGCGTTGGCGGTACTCCAGAGTATGAGATCACTCAACGCAGGCGTTGCTGCCATCACGCAGAGAGTCGACAGGCGCACGACCAGGTCGACGACCGCTCCAATGCGCGCACGAGGCGGAGGTCTCCGCGCTCTTCTTCCTGGCTGCATCGCGCTCGGCGCGGTGTTCTGCGGATGCCAAGGCTCGAGCGAGCCCGGACACGAAGGCGGGCCGGGCGGTAGCACGCCGAGCGCTGCCACGGGCGGGCTGAGTTCCGGCTCCGGCGGCGCGGGTAGTGCCGGAGGCACGAGCACGGGCGGCTCATCCAGCGGTGGTTCCGGGACCGGCGGTACCGCCGGCGCTGCGACGGCGGGAACCGACGGCAAGCTCAGCGGCGGCGGGGGAAGTGTGGCAGCCGGCACCACCAGCGGCGGTGCGGCCAACGGCGGACGCGGAGGCGGCGGCGGGGCGGCCAATGGCGAACCCGGAGGCAACAGCGGCACCAGCAACAGCGGCACTGGCGGGACCCGCTCAGCGGGCGGAAGTGGTAGCGGCACTGGGGGCGTGCCCGCGTGTCCGACCTCGGGTTTTGCTTGGCCGCACGGGGCCGAGGCGGCCGTCTCGCTGACCTACGACGACAGCCTAGTAAGCCAGCTCGACAACGCCATGCCTGCTCTCGACCAGCAGGGGCTCAAGATGACCTTCTTCCTCGTCACCAACGGTCTGGGATCGGCCGCGCTGCGGGCGCGTTATACGGCCGCGCTCGCTGCTGGGCACGAGCTCGGATCGCACTCCGTCACCCACCCTTGCACCACGACCAGCTACACCTTGGACACCATGGTTAGCACCGAGCTCGACCCGAGCATCGCGACCTTGCGCTCGATGGGGGCGCCGGCGCCATTGACGTATGCTTATCCCTGCGGAACCAACTCAGTCGCCTCGAACCAGAGCTACGTCCCCGAGGTGACCGCGCGTTTCAGTGCCGCGCGCGGGGTTTCGGGAGTCGTCGCGAATCCCAAGACGGTCGACCTGGGCAACACCCCGGGCATCTTTCTGCCCGAGACCGACACCACGGGCTCGACGGCCATCGGCTACGTGACCCAGGCGCGCGCGCAGGGAGGCTGGGCGATCTTCGGCTTCCACGGCGTGGGGGGCGACTACTCCATCTACCCCAAGACTGGCCACGATGCTCTCGCCCAGTATCTCGGCGCGAACAAGGCGAAGGTCTGGACGGCGACGTTCCGCGACGTCGCGGCCTACGTGGCCAAGTGCCGCTGATGCACGAGCAGCGGGCGCTTGCCCCCTCTGTGGGGCTTTGGGAGTTGCCCGGCCGTAACACGACGCGCTAGGGCCCGGATCTCGGTAGCACTCCTTGGCGTAGCGAAAGCCGCTGTACGTGGTGCGTCGCGTGGGGATGCGATGCGAGCGATGCGTCATGCCGAGGAACCAAGATTTTTGTCGCACTGATGGTCACCCGCTACGGCACGTCGCGGCGTAGCCTTCGGCGGCGAATTTCGGATGCGACGTCAGTGACGCCGAAGGCAAGGTGCGGCTGGGACGCTCTCCGTGACCATCAAAAATCAGCAGACTTCGCTGCGAGCGTGGCGCGAGCAGCGGACCGCGCCTGTGGTCGCGATGCAATGCAGCAGAACGCAAGACACCCTGGCGATCGCACGCTCCGCCGTGGCGCGCGGACTGTCACCGGTCTCGGCGGCCCGTGCCCTACTGTGCTTGCCTCGGGTTCGAATCCTACGGGCGCGCAATGAAGCGGGTCGATGAGACGAATCAGCCGGCCGCGCGCCGGAGCCGGCTGAGTTGTTCGCGACAGGAGGCCGGAAGTCTCTAGGCAGCTCGGCAAGACACGGCCGTCGGCCCCCGGGGCGCACCTTCGGATGTCACGAAGCGCTTGCGCAGCGCCAAAGGCGCGAGCACGACTGGCCGTTCACGCTCAACGCAAGGAGCAGCCCTAATCGGCCGAGAGGCGTTTTGCCCGGTTGACGGTGGACAGCGGGCGAGCGTCAATTGCTTTCGACAAGCAGCGCCCCCTCGTCGCGGCCTGCTGTATGCTCCCCGCGCCCCAGGACTTCCCGCTTGGGCTTTCAACCGAATGCGACCACCTTCGACTCCAATCCGCAAATCATCCAGCCAGCACCGCGGCGGCGGTTCCACTTGGAGCGCGGCCGGGCGCTGGTTAGCAATCCTGCTTGCCACTCTCGGGCTCATCCACTGTGGCGGCGCCTCGGGTAGCTTGTTTAGCGGCTCCGGGGCGGGTACGAGCGGCGCGGCAGGTAACATGACCGAGTCCGTTGCGGGCACCGGCGGCGCGCCGGCTATGTGCAGCAGCGGAGTGGCCTGCGGCACCGAGTGCGTCGACACGCAGAGCAACGCCTCGCACTGCGGCGACTGCGCGACCAAGTGTCCGCTGGCTGCAGCCTGCGCCGGCGGCGCTTGCGTCTGCCCAACCGGGGAGCAAGTCTGCGCCACGGACTGTGCAAATTTGGCTACTGACGCGGCGCACTGTGGCTCGTGCGACCGGGCTTGCCCACTGGCCGCGAGCTGTAGCGCCGGGCAGTGCGTGTGTCCGGGAAACACGGAGCTATGCGGCGACACCTGCGCCGACACGAATAGCAGCACGGCGCACTGCGGAGCTTGCGACCGCGCCTGTCCCAAGGGTGGGACCTGCGCGCAAGGCGCGTGCATGTGTCCTCCAGCACAAGCAACCCTGTGCGGCAACGAGTGCGCGGACCTGCAAACCGCCGTTGCTCACTGCGGCGACTGCAAAACGGCCTGCATCAATAACCAGATCTGCGCTGCCGGCGCCTGCACCTGCGCCGTCGGCCAAACTGACTGCACCGCCAGCGCGAACCATCCCGCCTGCGCGGATCTCAGCAGCACCCCAGCCCACTGTGGAGACTGCGAAACGGCTTGCATCAATAACCAGATCTGCGCTGCCGGCGCCTGCACCTGCGCAGCCGGCCAAGCCGACTGCAACGGCAGCAAGATCAAACCCGGCTGTGCGGACCTCACGAACACCGCCGCTCACTGCGGCAGCTGCGATGTGCAGTGTCCCGGAGACGAGCCGTGCATCGACTCGAAATGCGGCTGTCCGGTGGGGCAAACGCTGTGCGGCGACAAGTGCGTGGATTTGTCGTCTGATCCCAAGAACTGCAGTGCTTGCGGCAAGCAGTGCCCGAGCGGCAATTTCTGCACCAATGGCCAATGTTTGAAGTCGCCGTGCGATCTTCTGTGCGCCGGCCCGGAACAAATTTCGCTCCAGGTCGGCGGCTTTCGCATCGACCCGGTTGGCCCCCAGGAGCGCTGCCTGGAGGTGAAGGGTTATGCTCCGACCCAGACCAAGCCGCGCATCGTGTGCTGGAACTTCGACGCGAACCGCAGCCTGAAGGTGAACGGGCAGGCCGTGCCGTGTTTGGTCGACGCCGGCTTCGTGCTCGACACGACCCGGGCCGGCGGCTATTGCGTCCAGGTTGGACCCGGCGGGACCGCCAGCGCGGGGCTCCTGTTACCGCTAGAGTGACCGCATTTGATGCGACGTCGCTAGGCGCGAAGCTCGATGATGCTGCGGCGGGCCCATCGCGCTTGTGGCGTGCGGGGCCCGAACAGGCGATTTACGGCGCGGGTTGGGTGACGGCGTTACTGGCTAGGTTGACCGCGGTCTGCGCGAGCAACCGACCGTTGATCGACGCGCCGGAGCCAAGCACGATCGCGGTCTTGCAAAGCACGATGCCTTCCGCGTGCGAGGTGGTTCCCAGGTTGACCGCGCCGGCGACTTGCCAAAAGACATTCTTGGGCTGGCCACCACCACTCATGACCATGGCCTTGGCGGAGCTCAGCGCGAGGTCACCGGTAACCTGAAAAATCCACACGTCGTTGGCTGCGCCGACGAGCGCAATGTCCGCCGGGATAGTCAGTGACGTCGCCCACTTGTATAGACCCGGAACGAGCGTCAACCCTCCGATCGAGCCGGCACCGAGGTTCAAGAAATCGGGTGACGGCCGGCCCGCAGCATCCGTATACGCGGTTTGCATGTTGGCGACGGCGGTGGTCAAATTGCTCGGTGTGGGCGCATCGTTGTCCGCGGCGAAGATGCCGCCGACCACCTGCGGCGAAGTCCAATACGCGCCGACTTTTGTGGGCGAAAAGCCCGTGATGTAGCTGGCTGCTGCCGGACTCAAGCCGAGGTTGCCGGTGATCGCCGAAGTAGGCACATTCGTGACCGTCGATTGGGCCAAGATCGCGAAATTGGCGGAGGTGCCGAGCGCGACCGGCGCCGGTCCAAGGCCGGCGATCACGCTCGTGTTGAAGCTCCATGCATAGGGTGCGGCGAGCGCGTTGCCCGCCAGATCCTTGGCCGCGACGCTCACCGTTACGTCGTAGTGGCTATTTTGGGCAAGCGCACTGCTGGGGGTGAAGGTGGCCGTCTTTTCGAAGTAGCTGACCTGACCAGCAACGGCCACGCTCCCAAGCTTCACGCTGAAACTTGCACTGGTGAGCGTGCTTGGGTCCATCGCCTCGCTGAACGTGACGCGAATCACGCTTCCAGTACCCACGTTGATTGCAGCCGGGGCCGGCGCGCTACTCTGCGCGGTCGGCGCCGTCAGATCGCTGCCGGTGCCGCCTGAGCCCGCCTGCGAATTAGAGCCCGCGCTGCCCGCGGCACCTCCCTTGCCCGAAGCACCAGATGAACCGGCATTGCCCGCCGCACCAGAAGAACCGCCGCTGCCCGCCGCGCCTCCCTTACCCGCCGCACCAGAAGAACCGCCGCTGCCCGCCGCGCCTCCCTTACCCGCCGCACCAGAAGAACCGCCGCTTCCTGCAGCACCAGGGGCGCCCGTGGAGCCTCCCCGGCCCGCACCAGAAGAACCAGAAGAACCTCCATCGCCCGCAGAGCTAGTCGAGCCTCCCTTGCCGGCAGCGCCGGAAGAGCCCGTGGAACCCGCCCTACCAGCAGCATCCTCTTTGCTTCCAGCAGCGCCCGCGGCCCCGGCGTTCGATGGCGGGTCTAAGGTGTCGTTGTCCTCACATGCGCTAGCGAGGAAGGCGAACGAAGGTAGGGCAGCGATGAGTAAGCGACGGACGAAGAGCGTGGAAGAGCGCATCGAGTACCTCGTGAGGAAAACTCCGTAGGCGTCGCGCCTCGGATAGAGGCGCGCTCAACTCGGGATCTTCGAGTCTCGACTGTAGCTATCGATTCGCATTCCACAAGTGTGGCAGAACGCCAATGCGCCTTTTAGCGGGAATTGGGCAGCAGCTGAGATGAAGATTCTCATTAATGCCGCGCTCGGCGTCGGCCTCGAGCCTCGCATTGCGCGAGCG
>Ga0134124_10004988_pt1 | contig 10663 bp, 8 predicted proteins | sample KB304_FD_96880 | JGI IMG/M metagenome (GOLD analysis project Ga0134124, IMG submission 96880) | Terrestrial soil microbial communities without Nitrogen fertilizer from Kellogg Biological Station, Michigan, USA - KB3-0-4 | ecosystem: Environmental > Terrestrial > Soil > Unclassified ... | reverse complement strand
GATTCGCCGAAGCGGTCGATGCCCACCACGGCGCCTTCCCCGGTGCCCAGGTACTTGTACCAGCCGGCCGTGACGCCGGCTTCCACGGCCACGCGCGGCTGTCCGGGGGGCAGCACGAAGTCGCGGTAGGCCGCGTCCTGCCGGTCGAAGGCCTCGGTGCAGGGCATGGACACCACGCGCACGTGGATGCCCTCGCCCGCGAGCTGCTTCTGCGCCGCCATGGCGAGCTGCACTTCGGAGCCGGTGGCGATGATGACGGCGCTCGCCGCCGACCCGTTGGAGCCGTCGGACAGCACGTAGCCGCCGCGGCGCACCAGCTCGGCGCCGGCTTTCAGGTCCTGCCCCACGGCATTGCGCTGCGGCGGCAGGTTCTGGCGCGACAGCAGCAGGGCGGTGGGTCCGTCGGTGCGCTCGAGCGCGACGGCCCAGGCGATGGCCGTTTCCAGGTCGTCGGCGGGGCGCCACACTTCAAGGTGCGGAATGAGCCGCAGGCTGGCCGCGTGCTCGACCGACTGGTGCGTGGGCCCATCCTCGCCCAGGCCGACGGAATCGTGCGTGAACACATAGATGGAACGGATTTTCATCAACGCGGCCATGCGGATGGCGTTGCGCGCGTAGTCCGAAAAGGTCAGGAAAGTGGCGGTGAAGGGAATATGGCCGCCATGCAGCGCGAGCCCGGTGGCGATGGCCGTCATGCCGAATTCGCGCACGCCGTAATAAATGTAATTACCGCCCGGGCTCGCAACCGGGTCGGTGCTCGCCGGATTACCCACGGGCTTGGCGCCTGACCAGATGGTGAGGTTGGAGGGGGCGAGGTCGGCCGAGCCGCCGATGAGCTCGGGCAGCATGGGGGCGTAGCCCTCGATGGCGTTCTGCGAGGCCTTGCGCGTGGCAATGTTCTCGGGCTTGGCGGCGACCTTGGCGATGTAGGCGTCGCGCTTCTCGGCCCAGTCGGCGGGCAGCGCGCCCAGGCACCGGCGCTCGAATTCGCGGGCGAGCGCTGGGTTCTGGGCGGCGTAGGCCTCCTGTACCTTTTTCCACTCGCGCTGCAGGCGCGCGCCCTTGCGCCTGGCGTTCCAGGCGGCGTAGATCTCCTTGGGTATCTCGAAAGCCGGATAGGGCCAGCCGATGGCTTCGCGCGTGGCGGCCACTTCGTCCTTGCCCAGCGCCGCCCCGTGCGCGGCGCCGGTGTTGGCCTTGTGCGGCGCGCCCTTGCCGATAATGGTCTTGCAGCAGATCAGCGTGGGTCTGGCGGTTTCCTTCTTGGCCTTGAGGATGGCGCGGTGCACCGCCGCCACGTCGTGGCCGTCGACATTGGGCACCACCTGCCAGCCGTAGGCGGCGAAGCGCTTGGGCACGTCGTCGGTGTACCAGCTCTTGATGTTGCCCTTCTCCGAGTCGATGGAGATGCCGTTGTCGTCGTAGAAGGCAATGAGCTTGCCCAGGCCCAGGGTGCCGGCCAGCGCCGCCGCCTCGTGGGATATGCCTTCCATCATGCAGCCGTCGCCCATGAACACGTAGGTGTGGTGGTCGACGAGGTCGAGGCCGGGGCGGTTGAACTCGGCCGCCAGGGTGCGCTCGCCGATGGCCATGCCCACGGCGTTGGCGAAGCCCTGGCCGAGCGGGCCGGTGGTGGTCTCCACGCCGGGGGTGAGGCCGTATTCGGGATGGCCGGGGGTCTTGGAATGGAGCTGGCGGAAGTTCTTCAGCTCCTCGATGGGCAGGTCGTAGCCGGTCAGGTGCAGCAGGGCGTACTGCAGCATGGAGCCATGGCCGTTGGACAGCACGAAACGGTCGCGGTTGGGCCAGTGCGGATCGGCGGGATTGTGACGCAGGTGCTTGGTCCACAGCGCCAGGGCGATTTCGGCCATGCCCATGGGCATGCCCGGATGCCCGGAGTTGGCGGCCTGCACCGCGTCCATGGCCAGCGCCCGGATGGCATTGGCAAGGTCGCGTTCGGCGGGTTGCATTGATTTCCTGTTCTTGAAACGGCAGCCGACAAGCAGGCTGAACTGAGGAGGCTGGACCGATAAAACTGCTGGAAAGCCTATAATTATGCGGGATTTCGCGGGTTTTTGCCGCCGTTCAGGGGATTTGAACCTGATTTGGCCGGGCGGTTCGCGCGTTTTTGCATCACCCAGGTGCGCCCGGCCATAAAAATGTACATTTGGCCTGTGCCGCGCCGCCTTTGCTGCCCGGAATACCGCCTCAACATTCGACCAGGACTGATTTCTTGAATTTGAGCTTCATCGGTTTGGGGGTCATGGGCTTTCCCATGGCCGGGCATCTGGCCAAGGCCGGGCATGCGGTGACCGTGTACAACCGCACCGCTGCCAAGGCTGAGGCCTGGGTGGCAAAGTTTGGGGGGCGGAGCGCGGCCACGCCGGTTGAAGCGGCGCGCGGGGCCGATCTTGTGTTTGCCTGCGTCGGAAACGACGACGACTTGCGGCAGGTCACGACGGGCGCGCACGGCGCCTTTTCCGGCATGTCGGCTGGAACCATCTTTGTGGACCATACGACCGCCTCGGCCGGGGTGGCGCGCGAACTGGCCGCCGCGGCGCGGAAACATGACATCACTTTCCTCGATGCTCCGGTATCGGGGGGACAGGCGGGCGCGGAGAATGGGCAGTTGACGGTGATGGTGGGCGGGGATGGCGCGGCGTTCGAGCGCGCCCGTCCGGTGATCGCGCACTTTGCCAAGGCGGTGACCCTGATGGGCCCTTCGGGGGCCGGCCAGTTGACCAAGATGGTGAACCAGATCTGCATCGCCGGCCTGCTCGAAGGGTTGTCGGAAGGCATTGCCTTCGCGCAACGCGCCGGCCTCGATGCGAAGCTCGTGCTGGAGGTGATTTCCAAAGGCGCCGCGCAGTCGTGGCAGATGGAGAACCGCGGCCGCACCATGGTCGAGGACAAGTTCGATTTCGGCTTCGCCGTGGACTGGATGCGCAAGGACCTGGGCATCTGCCTGGACGAGGCCGCGCGCAACGGCGCCGAGTTGCCGGTGGCGCGCATGGTGGCGGGCTTTTATGACGAGTTGTCGAAACAGGGCGGGGGGCGCTGGGATACGTCCAGCCTGATCCGCCGGCTGCGCAAGGGTGGAGGATGATGATGGATTCGGAGGAGATCGTGAACGCCAGGGCCGAAATGCCCTTTCGCTGGGCCGCGAGCCATGTCTCGGCCTACCTGCCGCCCGAGCCGGCGCCGGCCTCGGCGCTGTGGTTCGTGTTCCGCGGCGGCGACTTGCTGGTGACGCAGGGCGACGAGGGCCGCGCCGCCCTGCCGCCCTTCGCTCATCCCGAAGTGCTGGGCATCCGGGGCATACGCCACCAGTACCTCGGCCTGCTCGGCGAGCAGCACTGCTACGTCATGGAGGCCCCGGCCGACGCGCCCGTGCCCGAGGGCTGGGACTGGATGAACCTGCGCACGCTGTACGGCGCCATGGACGACGACATCGTGGCCGTGGCGGGGCGCGCGGTGCAGCTGCTGGAGTGGGAGCGCACGCACCAGTTCTGCGGCGTGTGCGGCACGGCCACGCTGCGGCGCGCCAACGAACGCGCGCGCGAGTGCCCGAACTGCCGCTACATCGTCTATCCCAAGGTGACGCCGGCCATCATGGTGCTGGTGCGCGACGGCACGCGCATTTTGCTGGCGCGAGGACCGCAGTTCCGCCGCGGCATGGTGAGCGCGCTGGCCGGCTTCGTCGAGCCGGGCGAGACGCTGGAGCAGTGCGTGGCGCGCGAGGTGAACGAGGAAGTGGGCATCAAGGTGAAGAACATCCGCTACTTCGCCAGCCAGCCCTGGCCTTTTCCGCACCAGATGATGATTGCGTTCTTCGCCGACTACGCCGGAGGCGAGATCACGGTCGATCCGGCCGAGATTGAAGAGGCGAATTGGTATGAAATTGGCAATTTGCCGCGTCTTCCCGGTAAAATGTCGATCGCGGGCCGCCTGATTGCAGCGGCGGTGGGGGAGATACAAGCAACCGCTTCCCACTGAAACGGGGAATACAAGGGGCTGCGATTACCAACAAATGCTCCTTGTTCGTGGTATTCCTCCAAAGAACAACGACAGCATGGGGATTTATGCAAATTGAACGGTCTTCATCTCGTTGCCAACCTGTACGGCTGTAAGGGCGATGCGCGCTATCTGACCGATCGCGACGCGCTGCGGGACTTCTGCCTGGAAGCGGTGCGGAAGGCCGGACTCACCAGCCTGGGTGACCTGTTCCACCAGTTTGACAGCGAATCCGCCGACCCCGGCGGAGTGACGGGCGCCATTGTACTCGCCGAGTCGCACCTCGCCATCCACACCTGGCCGGAATTGAACAGCGTCACGCTGGACGTGTACGTGTGCAATTACACCCAGGACAACAGCGCCAAGGCCAACCAGGTGCTGGACGACCTGATGGCGCTGTTCAAGCCCACCGACTACGTGCGCCACGACGTGCCGCGCGACCAGCAGCACCTGTACGAGCACTTGAACCCGGACTACGGCTTTTTCATCCGCTCGACCAAGCGCCTGGAAGAGCTGCACACCGGCCTGCAGGCCCTGGAAATGCACCAGACGCCGCAGTTCGGCAAGCTGCTGCGCCTGGACGGCTGCTTCATGACCTCCGAGGGCGAGGAGTTTTTCTACCACGAGAACCTCATCCACCCCGCGCTCACCGCCCACGCCGCGCCCAAAGAGGTGCTCATCATCGGCGGCGGCGACGGCGGCGCGGCCGATGAGGTGCTGAAACATCCCACGGTTGCGCGCGTCACGCTGGTGGAGCTGGACGCCAAGGTGGTGGAGGTGTCGCGCAAATACCTCGCCGACGTTCACCACGGTTCGCTGGACAGCCCCAAGCTGCGCCTGCTGATCGAGGACGGCCTGAAGTTCATCGCCGAAACCGGCGAGAAGTTCGACCTCATCGCGCTTGACCTGCCCGACCCCATCGGCCCCGCGGCGGACCTGTACGAGGAGGCGTTTTTCGAGTCCTGCCGCCGCGCCCTGGCCCCAGGCGGTGTGCTCACGCTGCACATGGGGTCGCCCGTGTCCGTGCCCGGCCGGGTGAAGGAGCACTACGCGCGCCTGGCGCGCGTGTTCCCCATTGTTCGTCCCTACACGGTGTTCATTCCGCTGTACGGCAGCCTGTGGTCGCTGGCGGCCTGCTCGGACACGCTCGATCCGGTGGCCGTGAGCAGCGCCGAAATCGACCGGCGCATCGCGCGCCGCGGTCTGTCCGACCTGCAGTATTACAACGGGGCCACCCACCAGGCGGTGTTCGCGCTGCCGAACTTTGTGCGCGATCTGACGGTGGGTGGGCGGCCGGCTCCGGCGCTGGTGGGCAAGCGGCGGGCGGCGTCGGGAAAGTAACTCAAGAACGTGCGCAAGCCTATCTCAAGGACTACCAAGCCCGCGGCTAAAGTCCGCCGCGGCGCACCGCGCAGCGTCTCCTACGAGGAAGGGCTGATTGGGCAACTGAAGAATCAGGACCAGGCAGCGGCTTACATCGAAGCGGCCATCGCCGAAGGCGATCAAACCGTGCTCACGTTGGCGCGGCACCATGTTGCGAAGGCTCAGGCCAAGACGAACTAGCGTGGGGCTAGGGTCCCCTTTCGTGGACTTCATCAACTGCTGCGAACGGCCTGCCACGCTTCCGCAGAATTGACGATGCGGATTTCCTGATACCGCCCAAGGTCGAGCAAATGCCGGTCACCCGAAACGATCAAATCAGCGCGCGCAGCCGCGGCACAAGATAGAACGTGATCATCGTCAGGGTCATTGAGGATGACGGGCGCGATGGTTGCCGGGCGCACCAGCATCGCCAGCGCCACGTAGCGATCCACAATCTGCTCGGCGGTCAGGCCTGATGCCGCCAGCTTCTTTTCAAACTTGCGCCGGCCCAGGATATCGGTCAGCTCAGCCAATAGTGGCGTACTGGTGAAAAGGCTTATCCGGTTCTCGCGTCCCGCCCGCAGCAATTGGTCAGGCACGCCGCCCCACAACAACGCCGACGCGACGACGTTGGTGTCGAGCACAACCCGCATCAGCGGCCGTGTTTGCTGGCGCGTTCGGCGCGCATCGCCCCGATCTCCTCGGCCACTTCCTCGGGCGACATCACCGCCGGCGTTTCGACTGCGATCATGCGGTCCGATGCGGCGAACAGTTCATCCACTTGCCGGGTCCTGAGCTGCTCACGCAGCCACTTTTCCAGGGCGGCCGGCGATAACAACCCGGCGCTCCGCGCCTGCTGCGCCAACTCGTCGGGCAACTGGATTTGCACCGTGGTCATGGGACCTCCTGAACGAAGCCGTTGTACGCAGGGATTATAAATTATCCGCGGCTGACCCTGGTTTCCACACGTAGCCCAGCAGTTAGCATCGGACGGTTTAGCTCTTCACCCGCTCTTCGCGCAACCGGCTGCGCCGCACCTTGCCCGCGTCATCGCGCAGCGGCTCCGTGACAAACTCGAACGCGCGCGGAATCTTGTACTTGGCCAGCCGCGTTTCCAGGAACGCGCCCAATTCCTCCGCGCTCACTTGTGAAGCATGCCGCAAGTTGCGGTTGATGATGGCATGCGGCAGCTCGCCCATGTCGTCATCCGGCAGGCCGATGACCACGGCGGTCTCGACCCCGGGATGCTCGATCAGCGCCGCTTCTATTTCCGCTGGATACACATTCGCCCCACCCACCAGCATGAGATCGGTGCGGCGACCGGCCAGATATAAATACCCGTCTTCATCCATCCAACCGAAATCCCCCAGCGATTCGAAGCCGTCTTCGGTTCTTCGCCGCTCGGCGCCGACGTAGTGGTAGGCGTTCTCGGCCCCGCCCGCCACCATCATGTAAATCTCGCCCACGGTACGCGGCGGCAGCGCTTTTCCGTTTTCATCCTGTATGCGCAACTCTGTTGCGGCGGGCTTGCCGACTGACCCGCGGTGCGCCAGCCATTCCACGCCATTCAATGTGGTCGCGCCCGCCCCCTCGGTGCTGCCGTAGATTTCCCAGATGCGCTCGGGGCCCAGCCAGTCGATCCAGGCCTGCTTGAGCCGCGGCGCCATGGGCGAGGCGGTGTGCCACACGGCCTCGATGGACGACAGGTCATAGCGCTTTTTCACGTCCTCGGGCAGCAGCCAGATGCGGTTCATCATGGTGGGCACGCAATTGACCCAGGCAACTTTGTACTTGTCGACGAGGAGCAGCGCCTCTTCAGCATCGAAACCCTGCATGCCGACGATGGAGTTGCCCTTGAGCAGACCCAGGTGGGTCATGGCGAAGGGCATGTTGTGGTGGCAGGGCCCGGGGTTGAGGATGACCTTGTCCCGCGGCAGGTTGAGCACCTCGCGATCTTCGGGAAAGGCGCTCGGGGCGCGCGCCACAATGAGCTTGGGGCGGCCGGTGGAGCCGCCCGAGGTCATGACCTTCCAGTACTTGGCCACGCCTGAGGGCATGGGATCGTGGCGCTCGAACTCGCGGCCGAAATCGCTGGTCAACGCGCCGGTGGCCGCGACGATGCCGGGCTCGGCGGCGATGACGGCGCGCGGCGCGGCCAGTTCGACAATGGCCTTGAGTTCGTGCACGGGGAGGCGTGCCGACACCATGGCGGGGGTGGCGCCGAGCTTCCAGAGGGCGAAGGTGAGCTCGTAGAGGGCGTTGCTGTTGGGCACTGCCAGGACGACCACGTCGTCCTGGCCCACGCCCCTGGCGCGCAGCGCCCAGGCGCGGCGGGTGGCGCGCGCGTCGAGTTCGCCCCAGCTCAGGGCTTCTCCGCCGTGGGCGACGCACCAGGTGCCGGGTCCCTTGCGCGCCGCGTGGTGGGAGGGAACGTCGCCCAGCCGCAATTCAGCCATCGGCTCCTCCTCGTTTCTTTTCGAACGTCCCGCGAGGATACCTGCGCGCGGGATAAGGAACCCGCCGGCGGGTTCCTTATCCCTTGAAGGGAATGACCTTCTGGCGCTGCTCGCCCAGGCCGCGGATGGACAGGGTCATGACGTCGCCGGGCTTGAGGAAGACGGGCTCGGGCTTTTTGCCCATGCCCACGCCGGCGGGGGTGCCGGTGCAGATGATGTCGCCGGGCAGGAGCGTCATGTAGCGGCTGACGTGCGACACCAGCTGGCGCACCGAGAACAGCATGTCGCGGGTGTTGCCGGTCTGCATGCGGTCGATGTTGACGTCCAGCCAGATCTCGAGCTTCTGAGGGTCGGTTATCTCGTCGGTGCTCACCAGCCACGGGCCGATGGGGCAGGCGCTGTCGAAGCCCTTGCCCTTGTCCCATTGCGAGGTGGCGAACTGGAAGGCCCGCTCGGACACGTCGTTGACAATGGTGTAGCCGGCCACGTAATCGATGGCCTTGTCCTCGGACACGTGCTGGGCGCGTGTGCCGATGACCACGCCCAGTTCGGCCTCCCAGTCCAGCCGGGTGGAGCCGCGCGGCTGGATGACGTCATCGTTGGGGCCGGTGATGCTGGTGGTGGCCTTGAGGAACACGATGGGCTCGGGCGGCATGGGCAGGTTGGACTCGGCCGCATGGTCGCGGTAGTTCAACCCGATGCAGACGATCTTGGAAATGCCGGTGTAGGGCACGCCGAAGCGGGGGTTGCCGCGCACCAGGGGCAGCGATTCGGCGCGGATGCGGCGCAGCTTGGCCAGGCCGCGCGGAGAGATGATTTCCTGGTCGATGACCTGCAGCAGGCCGGACAGGTCCCGCAACTGACCTTGCGCGTCGATCATGCCCGGTTTTTCGAAACCGTTGCGGCCCCAACGACAAAGCTTCATCTTCGCTCCACTGACTGGGTCGGCAGCCGAGTGTTTCCCCGGGCAAAAACGCGGTGCGAAACGACCGGCCTACTCTTTGTTTTTACTTAGTATAACAGGCCCAGTTGGGTTTTGCGATAGAAATCAATGGTAAAGCCATGATTTTGCGCGAATTTAACAAAGAGGGCGATTTCTTTTCACAATGTGAAGTGTGCATGCGCTCACTTCAAAATTCTCACGGCCTGGAGTTTTTGCGCTTTCGCGTGGGCACCAGCACCGTGCCCCGGCAATCCACCGCCCCGCACCAGCAGGGCCAGCGCTTTTTCAGCGCCGCGGTCAGGGGCTCGCCGGCCTCGATGGCATAGTCGTAGGTGAGTTCCTCGTCGGGCCGGATACGGCGGATGGCGCGGATGTAAATGCGCTTGTTTTCCTCGTAGGTGTCGCAGTTGGGCGAGCAGGAATGGTTGATCCAGCGGGCCAGGTTGCCGCGCGACCCGCCGTCGATGTTGTAGTCGTATTCCACGCCGAACACGAAGGTGTGGTTGAGGCCTTCGCGGTCCTCGGGATAGCGGCGGTCGATCTCGGCCTCCGAGATGATCTCGCCCTTGTACTCCACCACGGTCTCGTTGGCGGCGATGGGCAGGCGCGCGAACACGCCGCGGCCGTGAATGGCCGAGTTGCGCACCACGATGCGCGGGCCGCCGCCTTTGGGGTCTTTTTTTGCGCCGCCCGCACCGTATGTGGCGCTCCTTTTCGCGCCGTTTTTGGCGCTTTTTTTTGACTGCGCGCGGCCGCGCGAGCGCGGCTCCCTGGAAGAACCTCTCCCTGGCAAGATCGCTCTCCTATCGACTCAGGTCAGGCGTTGGCCACGCGGTCGGCGCGCTTGCGCTCGTGCTCCAGCAAGTGGCGCTTGCGGATACGGATCGATTTGGGCGTGATTTCCACCAGTTCGTCGTCGGCGATGAACTCCACCGCCTTCTCCAGCGACAGCTCGATGGGCGGCACCAGGCGCACCGCCTCGTCGGTGCCCGAGGCGCGCACGTTGGTAAGCTGCTTGCCCTTGATGGGATTGACCACCAGGTCGTTGTCGCGCGAGTGGATGCCGATGACCATGCCTTCGTACAGTGCATCGCCGGGCGACACGAACATGCGGCCGCGGTCCTGCAGCTTCCACAGCGCGTAGGCCACGGCGACGCCGTCGTCCTGGCTGATGAGCACGCCGTTGCGGCGCTCTTCCATGTCGCCCTTGACCGGGCCGTAGTCGTCGAACACGTGGCTGGCGAGACCGGTGCCGCGGGTGAGCGTGAGGAATTCACCCTGGAAGCCGATCAGCCCGCGCGCCGGAATGCGGTACTCCAGGCGCACCCGGCCCTTGCCGTCGGGCTGCATGTCCTGCAGGTCGCCGCGGCGGCGGCCCAGTTCCTCCATGACGCCGCCCTGGTGCGTGTCTTCGACGTCCACCGTCAGCAGCTCATACGGCTCCTGCTTCACGCCGTCGATTTCCTTCATCACCACGCGCGGCCGGCCCACCGCCATCTCGTAGCCTTCGCGGCGCATGTTCTCCAGCAGGATGGTGAGGTGCAGTTCGCCGCGGCCCGACACCACGAAGGTGTCCGAGTCGGCGGTGAACTCCACGCGCAGCGCCACATTGCTCTTCAGCTCGCGCTCCAGGCGCTCGCGCAACTGGCGGCTGGTGACGAACTTGCCTTCGCGCCCGGCCAGCGGCGAGCTGTTGACCAGCATGTTCATGGTCAGCGTGGGCTCATCCACCTTGAGCATGGGCAGCGCGTCCAGGTGCTCGGGGTCGCAGAGGGTGGAGCCGATGCCGATCTCGTCGATGCCGTTGATCAGGACGATGTCGCCCGCCACGGCCCGCTCGGAAATCTGCCGCTCCAGGCCCTCGAAAGTCAGCACCTGGTTGACGCGG
>Ga0134124_10004986_pt1 | contig 10667 bp, 3 predicted proteins | sample KB304_FD_96880 | JGI IMG/M metagenome (GOLD analysis project Ga0134124, IMG submission 96880) | Terrestrial soil microbial communities without Nitrogen fertilizer from Kellogg Biological Station, Michigan, USA - KB3-0-4 | ecosystem: Environmental > Terrestrial > Soil > Unclassified ... | reverse complement strand
TCTTGCACTGTCGGACAAGCCTTCGAGCGCGTTGTTGCCCATTGCCAGCAGCGAGCAGGCAGGCTTCAGCGTGTCAAACCCGGTTCGCGGCTTCGGCGGCCGGCCCGCCATCGCCGTGCTGCCTTTCGACAACATGAGCAACGATCCCGAGCAGGACTACTTCGCCGACGGAATCGCCGAGGACATCCTCACCCGTCTTGCGATGTGGCGCTGGATGCCCGTCATTTCGCGCAATTCCTCTTTCGTCTACCGCGCCAACGCGGTCGACTTAAAGAAGGTCGGAGCCGAGCTTGGCGCACGCTACATCCTCGAGGGCAGCGTGCGCAAGTCGGGCCAGCGCGTGCGCATCACCGGCCAGTTGATCGACACCGACACCGGGCACCACGTCTGGGCCCAGCGCTATGACCGGGTGCTCGAAGACATCTTCGCGATCCAGGATGAAATCACCGAGGCCATCGTCGCTGCGCTGGAGCCGGCAGTAGGTCGCGCCGAGAGAGGGCGAGCGAAGCAAAAGGGCACGCAAGATCTTGACGCCTGGGATCTTTATCAGCGCGGCGCCTGGGAATACGGACATTTAACTGCAGACTCTTTTTGTGATGCGACCAAGCTGTGTCTCACATCTGCAGAGCGCGATAGCCAATTCGCCGCGCCGCTAGCCGCCGCCGCTCACATCAAGCTAATGGAAGCGATGTTTGCATGGAGCACACCGGCCGAGGCAATAGGGGCGTCCTACACACTCGCGTTGAGGGCTAACAGCCGCGATCCATTCGATCCGCTTGCACTGGCGGTGCTTGGCAGCGTCTGTTCAACGATGGGCCAGCATGATACTGCGCTTGACAATTCCAGTAAGTCGGTCGAGCTGAACCCCAGTTTCGCCGGCGGGCACTATAGCCTCGGGTTCGTCTACCTGCTCAATGGCAATCCCCGGGGAGCTTTGCAAGAGACAGAAACAGCGATGCGGCTGAGTCCAAATGACTTCATGTTGCCGCAATTTTTCAGCATGCTAGCTGTCGCCCACTACATGATGTGCGATTACGAAAAATCTTATGAGATCGCTCTGATTGGTGTTCAAAAGCCGCCGCTCTACCCGCTGATCTACCGCGGCTTGGCCAACGCGCTGGGACAACTCGGGCGCATTGACGAAGGCAGGCAAGCCCTGGCCAAGTTCCTGGAGTTGGTGCCGAACTACAGCACCGCAATTGCCAGCCACTCCTTTCGCTTTCGGAACGCGGCCGACTTTGAGCACTATATGGCAGGCCTGCGGAAGCTCGGCTGGGAAGGCTAATCAAGTGCTCCGCTAAAAGACAACTGCAAACTGGGACCGAATCGAATGGCCGAACCAAAGATAACGCGGCGGCTTGCCGCGATTCTGGCAGCCGACATCGCTGGCTACTCGCGACTGATGGGCGAAGATGAGGCGGCAACCGTGCGCGACCTGAAGGGGCATCAGGCGGTGGTGCTGCCCATGCTCGGAGAGTTCGGCGGGCGCATCATCGACACTGCGGGCGATGGCGTCCTGGCGGAGTTCCCGAGCGCAGTTGGCGCGCTCGAATGCGCGGTGGAGCTGCAGCGGGTCATGGCAGTCAGGAACCAGGAAACGCCCGAACACCGGCGCATGCAGTTTCGTGTCGGCATCAATCTTGGGGACGTGATTTATGATGAAACTCGCATTTACGGCGATGGGATCAACGTGGCCGCGCGCCTGGAAAACATCGCCGAGCCAGGCGCGATCTGCATCTCCGAGGATTTGCATCGGCAGGTTCAGGATAAGCTCAGCGTGTCCTATCGCGATCTAGGTGAGCAGGAGCTAAAAAACATCGCTCGTCCGGTACGCGTCTTCGCCGTGAACGTCACGGGCGATGCCGCCGGCGCTGACTTTGGTGTTTCGAATCGCGTTCCAGATTCGGCAATTCGCGCGCCCAGAGCGAACGATTCAATACGAGCGCCCGCCATCCGCCGGCTGTCTATCGTTGTCCTGCCGTTTGCCAACGCGAGCGGCGATCCCAATCAGGACTACTTCTCCGATGGCGTTACCGAAGAGGTAACGACGCAGCTCTCGAAAATCAAAGGTGCCTATGTGATCGGCAGAAACACTGCATTTGCCTACAGGGGCAAGCGTGTGGATATCAAGGCACTGGGAAGAGAACTGGGCGTGCGCTATGTGCTTCAGGGCAGGGTGGATAGATTCGAGGATGGCGCCGACACTAATGTCGAACTCACTGACTGTTTGAGCGGAGCCATTCTTTGGTCCGACACCATAGAGGTCGACAAAGCCGGTGTCAGAAACATCCGAAAGGAAGTTGTTTCGCGCATGACAATTGCACTGAATCTGCAACTCATGGCCGCAGAAGCTAAGCGAGCTGAGATAGAAAATCCCGACAACCCTGATGCAGTCGATTTGGTTATGAGAGGCTGGTGGGCCTTTTACGCTGCCAGGACGCCTGAGCAATATCAGCAGGTTCAGAAGACTTTCGAAACAGCACTTGCTGTACAACCGGATTGGCAACCCGCGCTCGTGGGCCGTGCGCGAGCTCTAACAGCGCAAGCATTCCTTTGGGCAGGCCCTGACCGGCAACACCAGCTTGAGCAAGCCGAATCCGACGCAATCGCCGCCATTTCGCGCGATCAGGGCGATGCGCTGGCGCACCAGGGTCTTGCACGAATCTGGATGCTTCAAGGGCGAATCGAGGCAGCGATCGTAGAAAACGAAAGCGCACTCGAGCTGAATCCTAATTTGACGGATGCATTTAGCTTCAGAGGAGCTCTTTTCGTATATAACGGACAGGCGGAACTAGCTATCGAACCTTTGATGAAGGCCCTCGCTCAGTCGCCTCGAGATCCGCATAAAGGCTTTTGGCTATTCTGGCTTGGATTAGCGCTTTGCGTATTGGGAAAGTACAGGGAGTCAACGCCATGGCTTGAGAAGTCCGTCGCTTTAATGCCATATCCGCCGACGCTCGGCATCTTGTTGGCTGCCTATGCTCAGATCGGTGAAACAGAGATGGTGTCACGTGTGAAGACTCAACTCCTGAGAATGCAGCCGGATATGAGCATCACGTCCTTAAAGAAGCTGGCCCAACAGATTTCTAGCAATTCAACTTTCTTGGCTTCGCTTGAACAGCATGTGCTTCTCGGTCTGCACAAGGCCGGGGTGAAAGACTAATCAACTCAGCACTGCCGTACTGTCGACGCCTGCGAACTTTCCTCATTAAACAGATGTTGGAGGACGCGATAGCGCAAATGCGTGCGATTGCACAGATCTGCTGCATGGCCAATAGCAGCGTTTCAGCAACGTCGCATCTGGCGGCTGCCAGCACTCATAGGAACCACCGATTGTCCGGACTGGCTAACTGGAAATGTGGAGCGCCGGACTACTGCTCACTCCGCAGCGTTCTGCTCGCCTCCGTCGCAGCCTCCGCAATCCGTCGATGGTCGGCTTCGAGTGTTGCGAGCCCGTGGAGCTCGCGCAGGCTCGCATCGGCGCGCTCGAAGGGATTTCGCGTCGCTTGCGCGACAGGCGTCAGGCACGCTGGGCAACGGTCGGGGGTGCACGGCGCGAAGAGGTCGTGAAACGAGATTTGGTCTCGTCGAGCTTGCATCTCCCGCGCCGATGGTCACGGTTTGGGCCCCGGCGTCGGCTTGCGCGCAGGCCTGAGCCAGTGCGCCGCGCGTGATGCCCGCGAGCGTTGGTATCGCAGCGCGCAGCTTGGCATTCAACTCCTGCCGTCCGGGGGCTGCGTTGCTGCGTTAGAGCCCACGAGACCGCAAAGCCCATCGAATGCCAGGCACTATGTAATTTGAACGATGACCCGATTTGGCCAAAGCCGGTCGGGGCACTCAAGGGTTATGCCCAGACCCGCAACAGTGGCGCGGACATTTTCCTGATCTTGCGGCAGCGCCGATAGGTGCACCAAAAAATAGGAAGACCGCTGCCGATCAAACTGGCGTGCAAAACGATACGCCAAAAGCGGCCACTCACCGGTTCCCGCACGCGTAGAGCCCAACGCGTCGAAGAGCGTAATCCAAAGTCAGCTTTCCGCGGTCGAAGTTGATGATGTGATCGACAGCTCAGGGTCGGGACCTGCCCGCCACCTGGAGGTGGCGATCGACAGGTTCCAGGCCCTAAGCAGCTGTTCGGCAAACGAACGGTGATCACGTGTTGACACTGGGTGCACGGGTGCACGGTCAGGTACGCCTAAAGACTGTCATCGCTAGCCGGTGCCGAAATGGAGCAGCCAATGCCGCACATATGCTGCGAGCCGAAAAGGCGCTACCCTTTCGGAATGGACAAATCCACTGAACAGCTCGCGGCCGAGTTGCAAGCGAAGGCGGCCCAAGCAATCTGGGCTGGCACCGCATGGGTCCCGTTCAGCCAACTCGTCCGCATTGCCTCTGAGACGATGGACAACGTGGAGCAATGGCTTCTAGAACGCAAAGTTTTTGCGATCGAGCGTGACGGGGATCGTTGCTTTCCCAGCTATGCCTTCGATCCGAGCTGCGGGCCCTTGAGCGCAGTCGCCAGCGTGATGCAGATCTTCAAGGACTTTTATAGCGACGAGTCGATTGCAGCGTGGTTCGAAAGCACCTCAAGTTTTTTGGGCGGCGCTAGGCCGCGGGAGTTGGTGGCGTCCGACCCTGAACGCGTTGTGGCTTGCGCGCAAGATTGCGCGAGCAATACGCGATACGCGGGCTGAGCGATCCATCCGCCTTGTTCTCAGGCGACGTCTGACGTAATCCTGAAACCTACCCACGCTCGCGCAGCACGCTCGTCACGTTGCCCAATGCCCGATCAAGCTCCTCGATCCTACTCCGTTGTTGGCGATCCGCTCGGACTGGTGGACCATGCAGATCTGCAGCAAATCTTGCTGTGCGGCCGAACACCATTCCAGCGCTCCGACAAAGGCCTCGTTTTGAAGTCCTGGGTGGTTTCGTTGCCGCGGAATGTCGATAGTGGCTTTTCTTGACGTCGGACCGAACAGAACGTCGAGCCCTCAGCCTCAGCGCAGTCAGGGCCGCTACCCACAGCAAGTGCCTTGCCGCAAGCTCCATCGGCGACGCCGGGGTTGCGGACCAAAACGAGCAGGAAACTGTCGAAGCCTCGAGCAATTTCGGCCTGCCCTTTTCTTCTCGGCAGGATGTCTGCCACATTGGCGGGCACAGAGCCGGCAGGAATCAGCCTCAAAAAAGCAGTTCGATCAGATCGCTCGCCCTCTGAGTGGAGCTCAGGATGGCTGACTCATTCACGATGCGAGTGATCGTCAGTTCTGTTCTTCTCTCGGCGATAAGGTATGTCAGTGCAAGTTCCAGTTCGACCGGCGCCTGACAAAACTTGGCGTAGTGAAGGACGGCGAGCGACCTCGCGTCCGAAGCTGTTTCCAGTGACGCCTTGAGCTTTTCCGAACTGCGCAGCTCATTTGGCGCATTCGGGTCAACAAGCCGTTGAAGGTCCACCTTGAACTGGATTGAGCCATTGGGCTTGCCGTCGTCGTCGATTCCCCTTACATCAACAAGAACACGGTGTGCTGCGCGATGCTGCAACTTTCTGACTTCAAGCTCACGGCCACCCAACTGCACCACACCTTGGCGGCTGCGCAGCTCGATACGAGGTTTGCTTGCCTGTGCCAGCAAAGCTTTCCCAGTGTCGAAATTCATATTGGATGGAGCGGATGCACGAAGATCGTCGAAGTGCTTGATCTGCCCGAGCGCGATCAACTCAATGGCGGAATTGGCCCAGTTATGGGCAAGATGGGTCTGGCGAGCATTTTCGGCCGCCAACTGCTCGGCAACGATTTTCGGATCGGCGGGGCCGTGTGTGCCGCCTTGGAAGTCCAGTGCGGGTATTGGATTTAGGAGTTCAAGTGCTGAGTAGCCGCCGCTCGCAGCGTCCAGCGCCACCACAAGGAGTTTGTCGGACTTCGGAAGTGCGTCGAGGATCCGCTGCTCGCGGGCAACCTCATCGGCGTGAAGCTGATCGCGCAATCTCCACTGGCCGATCTCTGACTGCACCCTGCTTTCATGAAGAACTTCGACGAATTGGCGGGTTCGCAACTGCTCGTTGACGAATTCCCTTTGATCAGCATTGAGGTTCACGGCTTGCTCCCTTTGAAACACGATCCATTGCCAAAACCAGGCAGGACGTCACGAGCCGGCCTGTGCGGCCGAATGCCCGGGGTGAGACGCCCTTGAGAGAGTCCACAGCCACTTCAGATCGCGCGGCCAGCGCGTCCAGCGCGAGAAACCCGAGGTGAGCAAAAACGGGCGCGGACACGTGATCTGGATGGAAGCGCACTCCCGTACTGGCCGCTGACGCGGCAAGCGCGTTGACTTCCTGCGGCGACGCTGCGCGGCCAGGTCGCAGGATGGGCATCAGGCCTAGGGTCCGCAGCTTGGCGCACAAGGGCAGCAAATCCGTGAATTGCCGCGCTGACCGCAGCACCATGGTGGACCCTGACATGGTGCTCAGTAGGGTCTCGAGCGGCAGCTGGCTGGAGTTGTCGAGAGTTGCGATCCAGCTGGCGCAGCCAGCGACGAGCTGCGCGCTCGCGCTCGATCCAAGCGCCTCATTGGCCGGAACGTAAGCTGAACGAGCATCTGGCCACTGAAGTGACAAGCCCATTTCCGTGCCACGCTCGACGACCCGCTCCACGAGCTGGTGGACCGTATCAGAGCGAACCTGGAGCGCGTCGCTCGCGCTTTGCAGCGAAACTCCGCTAAGCCGAAGGATCGCAGCGTGAATCGTCCTCACGTCATCGGGACCACAGCCCGCCTCTGCTTCACAGCTGGCGAGTGACGCGACGGGGGCTCCAAGTTTCGGTTTCGCGAGATTGGCGCGAGTCTTGCCATATGCAAGCGACAATTGCCGCGCCATGAAAGCTTTGTGAGGCTCCTTTGAATTCTTTCTTGCTCTATGGGCGCGCGCATAAAGTGCCTGAGGGTCAATGCCCAGCAGGCAGGCTATGTAGGCAGGCGAGGGTGTAGACGCGGACGCCCTTGCCCGGTCGAGCTGATCGCGAAGCTCCAACGGGCCAGAGCAAACGTAGTATCGAAGCGTGGTGAGCACACTCGCATGGCGGGCCAAACGAGAGGCCCAGGCATATCGGCTGAATTGCTGCGTAAGTTCTTTGCTGGTATGAGTCCGCAGCTCGGGATCACGGCCTTCGCATACCCGACGCAAGATGCCTTCTACATCGCTGGCAATATCCGTTGCTGCAGAGCAGCGCAAATCGTGGTGCCGAAATTGTGGACATCCGGTCACCCGCGCTACCGAATCCCGGATGAACTCTGAGATTTCGTCAAACGCCCGATAGGGATCCGGGTCGTGCGAATCGCAAAAGAGCTTGACACTGCGGGTGCTATCGACCTGCGCCTTCCGTTCACGCAAGGCCGTCATGCGCTCGAGCAGGAAATCCGGAATATGGACGCTTCCCCGGCTCGCATCATTCTTGAGATGTCCGTGCCCGGTTGATGTGACGTGAAACAGCGCCGCGAGCGGGTCCACATCGGCAATCGAGCTATAGCGCAGCTCACTGATCCGCAGAGGCATTTTTCGAGGGAATTGCAGCCTCACGTCGGCGAAATCGTACGTTCCGCCCAAACCAGCGAACGCGCGTCGAGCAAGATCGCATACGAGGGTGATCTCTTGGTTGGATGTGTAGACCGGCAGGCGCGGCAGCACTGGCTTCTTGGCCGCTGGCCCTTCGCGAAACACTGCGGGCACCCAGACTTGCGCGCCGAGAAACGCGCAAATGTGCAGCATGTGCCAGCGCGCGTGACACGACACCTCGAGGTGAGCCGTATCGCCGCCCATGTTCTTGTAAGCTTCGAGGAATTCGTCCGGGCCGAGGGCGAGTGTGCCTTCGCGGCGTGCTATTTCCACGAAGCGGACGTAACCTCTGAGGTATTCCGGCAGGGATGTTGCTCGGAGCCGCCGGTATGGTGCGTCCTTTGAGAGATCCGCAAGAAGGAGGTCGATTAGGAAGTATTCGAACTCGTCTAGGTCGGCGATGGCACGCCGGGATCTCAGCTTCTCGGCGCAGCCATTGCGGCGTGCTACTTCACCGCCGAGCTTTAGATCGACGTTCCCCCAGTGGTTAACGATGCCCGAAAGGATCTCGAAGCTCTCGTCGCAAATTCGCACACGCCTGCGAATCGGCACGTCACTCTCTGGGTCGGTCACGCATGCCCGTTGGTAGTGCAGCCGCGCAAGCTGGGCGGCCGGAATGAAGGGTGCCTTATGCAGGGCGGAGAACAAAGCCGCCGGCGCAACTTCAATGGCGCCCCAATGGGCGGCCATCGTAAGGAGCAAGTCCAAACTGTGCTTGGGCGTTGCTGCGGGCCACTTGCCATCCAGCGCGCATAGCAGTAGGTGTAAATCCTTGAGGGCCTCCGGGAAGCTCACCACGCCCCTGTCGGTGGCGCGGCGGCACATGCCGAGAGCCGCAGCCGTGTCCTTGTGGACGATCCGCTGTGCCACCGGTCGCGTATTGTTACTGGCTTCAATGACGGTCATCTCGTCGATCGCCCACGCGCCGTCTCCCAGTGCGGCCGCGAGTAGTGCCTCCAGCTCCGCGCGGGCCAAGACCAATTCTTCGGTGATCAGGGTGAAGAGCAGGCTACCAACAGGGTGTCGCGCTACATGGTCGCCGCGCCGGTAGCTGGCGCTCAGTCGGTTGATGTGGCTGTGCGCGACAAGGGTTTCGGGGGTTGAGACAGGATCCTGTGTGTACCGGACCACATCGCGGTGGACCAACTCCTGGGCGTCAATCTTGCGTTTGAGGAAGAGGCTGGGAAGCGGCTTCAGCTGTGTTGCCACTGCGAGATCGGGCAATTTCTGATATCGCTCAGCCTGTCGCCCTCGCCCCACCAGGGGCTCGAAACCGAGCTCGGTTTGAATACGCTCCAAAATCGGACGCAGGTAATCGCAGACCGCCCGGACTGAGGAGCCCGAACCAAAACCAAACGGCTCCGCACCAGTGGTGTGGTGTCCTAGGAGCGCTTCAATGGCAAGCTGAGCGACGCCGGCTTCCATGAGCGCCGTGAACCAGAAGTGCCGCGGTGCGTTCAGATCGCGCACGCCCACGCTATGCGCAAGCTCGACCAGCTCCTTGCGCCGCAGTGGTCGGGGTTTCCAGACGCCGTCGACCTCCTCATATATATAGAAGGCGGGTGCCCTGGGGCGCTTGCCTTCGGCGAGTCCGAGGTAGAACTCGCCAGAGCGCTTGGCCGTTTCGTGGAGCCACGTTCCCACCGCGAGCAGGTGCTCGATATAGTGACTTCGGGTGCGTCGCGATACAGCCGTTGACGGACAGATGCGCTGCCGCGAATAGCGATCCACGCGCCGGTCGCAAACAATGACGCAGCTGTCGCTGGCAAAGAGGTTTTGGACGGTCCAGGTCCCGTCCAGATCACCCCGTCCACCCGGACCCCAAATCTCCTGTAGGGCGACTGCTTTGGTGTAAAGATTGTGGAACTGCATCACCTGGTCAGTGGAGGATCGGGGGGTAATGGCGTTGCACGCTTGGCGCACCCGCTGGCGCAACTTTTTGATCGCGATGGAAAACTGATCCGCTGTGATTGCTCGGGGAGTGCCGACGCGGCGATCCGGCTTTTGCGGCGCGTCAGGTGGAGTCAGACCGGCCCAGCGCCAGAAACTGTATTCGACGAGGTGCACGCTTCCATCGGAAAACGACAGGTAGTAGAAGTCCGAGGGAGGTACGGTGCTGACATCGCCCGACACGCGGGCCACCAATGCCGGGTGAAACCCAAGACTGAGTAGGCAAGGGCGCAGGCTCGCCGCGAAGCGTGCGTCCTCTGGCCGGTGCGAGGTGGGCCAGTCTACATTCAGCAATTCCTGGCAAGCTGCATAAGTCAGTCCGACCGCCTCGAGCAGCTCACCCAAGGTGCGGCAGCCAGGGTGGCGCTGGCAAAGTCGCCGCACAGCCAGGACGATTTCCCGCGCGAGTTTCGTGCGCCACCAGCGGCCGCGCAAGCGCCGGCGCCCAGGTCGATCCTTACGCGGAGCAATCGTCAGCAGGTCGCGTCGGATGAGTCCGCACTCGGGGTCGTAGTGCAAGGTGCCGCGGCGACCCAAGGGCAGACTCCAGCACTGGCGCAGTGACAACTCCGCAAACAGCGAGATGTAGCGTCCGCAGGCGTGCGCAAGGCGCTGCCACGCAGCATCATCGACAAGAACTGCCGTCAAGTCAGCATTCAGCGATTGCAGCCTTTGGTGTAATTCCGCGGGAGAAAGGTTGTTCCAGTGCAGCGGTAGGCGGTACCCGTCCCAGTTGTCCTTTTGCAGGCCGGCGTTGCCCTGGGCTTCGAGCAACGCGTAGTTCGGCTTGGAGGTCAGTTCCTTCTTGCCGGCATGATTCGTGGCTTTGGGATACTTCCTGTGCGATGCCTCCTCGGGCTTGCCTTGCGCTTTCTCTTCGGCACTTTTGATCTTCGGCGGCTCGGCGAGCAGAATTGACGGATCAGGCAAGGCATTGCCGGCCAGTCTCAGCAGGTCGACCTTTATCTTCTCGATCGCCGCCGGCGCATCGGTGCCGGGCAAGTAGGCGTCGAGCACGACAGCGTCGACGCAGTCGATTTCGGACAGCGAAGTCCAGTGCGGGTCGTCGCGGCGGAACAGCTTGCCCAAGTTGGTCGGGAAATCGCTGTAAAGC
>Ga0134124_10004985_pt1 | contig 10670 bp, 5 predicted proteins | sample KB304_FD_96880 | JGI IMG/M metagenome (GOLD analysis project Ga0134124, IMG submission 96880) | Terrestrial soil microbial communities without Nitrogen fertilizer from Kellogg Biological Station, Michigan, USA - KB3-0-4 | ecosystem: Environmental > Terrestrial > Soil > Unclassified ... | reverse complement strand
CGTCTGCTGACCCGCCGCACGAGCTCGCTGGAGCAAAGATTGCGCCCCGTCCAATGCCTGGCGCAACTGCCCGCCGGCAAGCTGCTGCTCGATGCGGGACGCCGCCGCATTGAACCGCGCGTGATTCCAGGCGTCGCCCATCGCCGCCGCGGCGGTGTCGCGCACGTGCCCCACTCGCTCCAGCAGGCCCGGCTTGCCGGCGTTTTGCAGCAAGCTGTAGAGCGAAGTGGCCAAATCAATAGTCGCCTCAGCATTCCCAGCACGCTGCACGAGGTCGAGCAGCACAAAGAGGTTTGGCAGCTCCAGCCTGGTCAGCGTCGCTGCGACTTCGATGTTTTGGCCCTGCTGCTGTCGCAAGAACTCGGCATACGCGAGTATCGCTTCGACCCAGCGCGCCGTCAGTGCCTCGCGCTCCGCCGATTCCATCCGCCCGCGCAAGTAGGGGCAGAGCGCGGGATTGAGCGTGAGATGGTTGTATCGGTTCGGCGTCGCCAGCCCCGTCTCGACCAACTCAACCGCCAGCGAGGCCACCTCGGCCTCTTCCCACTCCATCATCATACGGAGTACCTGCAGTTGGACCCCGCCGTGAAAAATTCCGAGTACGCGCGCCCGGTGCCGGTTCGCCTCAGACATGCGGCGCAGGGAAAGCTCAACGCTCGCGAAGACCGATTTCTCCCGGCTACCGGGGTATCTCTTCTCCATCTCCGCCATCAGCTTGACGAGCGACGTCCGGGTTGCCTCGACGCCGCCACTGCGCAGCGCCGGGGCCAGCAACGCTAGCGTGCGGGCGTGACAATGGACGGCATCCACGAGTTGCTCGATCTCTTCGCGCGCGGCATCAGTGGAAGAACCGGCATCCCCGCCGGCGGTGTTCAGCACGCGCTCGACGAGCTTCACCGCGTCCTCGCGGTCGAGTTGGTGTAGCTCTCGCCGATGGCGCTCGGCATCGAAGGGCGCGGGCAGCGCCTCGCGGCTGGTGAAGATCAGCCGCGTGTCGCCCCTCGCATTGAGTCGCGCGCAGAGTTTGAGGATGGCGTCCAGTTCGCGGCGGGCGTCCTCGGAGAGAGCCTCCGGCGTTTCCTTCAAGATGAAGGGCGGCAGCAGGATGCTCTCCATGTTATCGACCACCAGCAGGGTCGGCTGCTCGGCGAGCGCGCGCTCGACGGGCAAGATAGCTTTTTCCATGTCATCGAACGTGGCCACGGAATAGTCTTTTCCCACAAGCTGACGGCCAAGTGCATCGAGAACCGCGGCGACGTGGCTGTGAGTCTCGACGGAGACGAATGCGGCGCGGCGCGTCTGCTGCGAGCGCACCATCCAACGAGCGAACTCGGCTGCGAGCGCGGTCTTGCCTTCGCCGCCCTGACCGCGCACAACTGCGTAACGTTCCTCTCGCAGCAGCCGCTGAAGCGCGAGCAGCTCGCGGCTGCGCCCGATGAACCCGGTCTCCGGCACCGGCGGCAACTCGCCGAGGCGTGCGGCAAGCGCGGTCTGAAAATCCTCCCGAGTCTGCTTCGCGGGCATGGTCTTGAAGAGCTGCGGGTCGTCCTTTTCCTGATAGAGCACGGGCACGAACCAATCTTCGAGGCGCAGCTCGCCCACGCCGAAGATGCGTCCGCGGAAGGTGTCGTCCTTGAGTTGGCGCTGACCTGCGAGCATTGCGTCGCCCACTCGTTTTCCTTCTGCGAGCGCTCGGTAGAAAACCTCGACGAACCGGCGCGCTGTCTCGACAAGCACGCTGTGGCTCATTGCCACCACCGAGGCGACGCCGACCTTCAGCAACTCGGAGGCGACGGACTCGGACGCTTTCTCGGCCTGCGCAGTCTGGCAGGCTTCGAGGAACACGAGCGGGATTCGATGATCGCGCAGCAGTGATCCCAAGCCTGTGCCGTGCTCTATGCTGTGTTGTGTGAAGACCGTTACGTGCCGGCGCTTGCCGAGCTTGGCGATGTCCGCAGGGTGCTCGAAGCAAAGTCCACCGAGGCCGACCGTGCGGTCATAGACGCCGTGGCCATCGAAGTGGACTACGTGATAGGGCTTCTTTTCACCGCGAGCGTGGTCGAGTTCTTCGCGCAAAGCCGCCAGCGTGGGTGGACTGAGGACGTGAATCTTGACCAGGCCGGGCAGCGATTCCATCGCCTCTACGAGCGGCAGCGCGCTCGCACGATGGTCAATATAGCTGCATTCATCGTCCTCGGGCCGCGCGGTGACGAGCAGGATGCGAATTGGCGTGGCGACGACGGGCACGTCGAGCACCTTCGTGTTCGGCAGCCGTCGGCGGACACGCGTGGGCATCGCGCCTTGAAAGAGATACTGATCACCGTCGTGGAGCAGTTCCCACGGCAGGCCGAGCAGGAGCGTGGCGGCTTCCCTCGCGGTATTGACGTCGGCCTCGGGCGCGCCGGCTTCGAGCGCGACATCAACGTGGACGGAGAAGCGGCGACCAGCATGATCGTCGATCTTCGCCCACGCGTTCATGACGTTTTCCCTGTGAGCCACAGGCATCGCGGCCTCGTGCAAGAGCTGTCCCCACGTCACGAGGTCCGCTTCCACTTTCCGCGCGCGGTCCTTGAAGTAGTGGCTGGGCCAGACAGCGTACTTTTCCAGATACCAGCGCAGTTCCTCCGCTTCAATGGGCCCGATCGGAGCGATGAACCGCCAGCTCTGCGCGCTGTGAACGTGCGGCTGGCCCGGCTTGGCCGGTTCATAAACGAGCCGCGCGCGAGCGGAGGGGCGCCGGACGCCGTCCTGCTCGTGGAACTTCAAGTCGGTTAGTTCGAGTACCAGCTCTTCCAGCGGCTCGGCCTTAGGCTGCGGAGTGGGAGCAACATCAGCGGGATCGCGTTTGCCGAGCGCAACGAGGATCGCATTCATCGCCGCCTCGACGCCGCCCGCGTCGCTGCTCACGGGGATGTAAACCGGTTCCTCGCCGAAGAACTCTTCGAGTACACCGAGCCTGGTTCCGTTCAGCGAGAGCGGGATGACCGGGAACTTATCCTTGCCGCGCCCGTCCCGCACGTCGAGCGCGTGGCGCAGTTCCTTGCCGACCCACTTTGATTGCAACGCATCGGTGCTGACCACGACCGCGTAGGACGATGCTTCGTCGATGGCTTTCTCTATTTCGTGCCAGAGCGGATCGCCGCCACGCAGCTCGCGCGAATCGATCCAGCCATCCTGATCGTGATCGGCCAGCGTGTCGCGGAGGTCGCGCACGAACGCGTCGTCCTGCGAGCTGTGAGAGATGAAGAGCTTAGTCATGTCGGACGGTCCGGGTCTGCGGTGATCAATCGGAACTAAGTCGGCGCAATCTTACGCCTCTGCGGTCGTGTGATCAAGTTCACAGGACAACTCTGTCTTTGTGGATCCTTAACGAACTTGAACTGCATTGCAAGAAGCGTGGGAATCCGTCAAATCACGTACTAGTTGCTTGTAACAAGCATTTCGCTAGCGATTAAGGGTAGTCCTGTATGGGCGGTCCTCCGTGGCCGCCCCTTAATGAGGAATCGCTTTCTCGAAGGAGGGGCGGCCACGGAGGACCGCCTATACAGGACTAGCGAGTTCTCTGGTACACCCCAACTAGTCGCGTAACCTGGCGACGATGGCCGCATACTTTCCAAGACAATCGAAGTTCGAGGGCAGCGCCTCCAATCCATGATCGAGGTCATGTCCGATTTCATCAGCATGATCGGCGGGCCACAGTTCCGGCCCATCTCCCCACGTCGCTGAGCTGAGGCTGACTAGTCCGTCGTTGTCTTCGCCGGTCTTCTCCTTCACGATGCGATGCGGTAAAGCAAGCTCTACGCAGGTATCGGGATGAATACTCAAGCCCTTCATACCCCGTCCCACTCCCGCTACGGAAAACTTTTTCGTTCTGTCGTTATCCCGGAATCGAGCGTTGAAGTCCCTGGCGCCTTCCGTCGTGATGCTATGAAGCCCTCCCAGTTCGATGCCCACGCCGGCAAGACGAGTCCGGAGAGTCTGAGCAAACACATTCTCACCGCCGATGTTCAAAGGGTCACCGAGTGCTACCAGGAGGTCCGCTATCGGCGACCCTTTGTGCGGTGTGCCGATCGTTGTGAGGGAAGTGATTCGGGAGGCCATGTTTTCGTCATTGTCGGGCGAAAGCAGGTAGCGAGCGTCAAGCCCTCCCATGCTATGCGCAATGATGTGTACTGGTTCATTAGAGTCGAGCGCTCCGCCTGGCCCCAACGCATTCTGAATCTGAAGGCCTAGCTCCTTGCCGCGAACTTCTATGGTTCCATCAGGAGCAACTTGCGTTACAAGGATGTGCAGTCCCGGAAACCTTGCGGTGAGATGATCCCTGACTCCGTTGAAGTAATCTATGCCATGGAAAGACGCAAAGCCAAAGATGCCGTGACTAAGTACAATGTTCATTTCTACATCTCCATTTGAAATTGCAGGTAGTGTTCGGATTCTGCGTTGCTTAATAACCTCCGCGTGCTTTGCGGTCCTTTGCGTCTTTGCGCTGAGTATTGGGTAATACAAAATACTCAGCGCAAAGACGCAAAGGACCGCAAAGCACGCGAAGGACTCACTGTCCAGGAGCCGTCTTGTTTACTCGAGCAACCATGTCGCGAACGAGCTGGGCGTTTGTGAACGGCTGCCAGCCGTGCGGTTTCATAGGCCGCCCGTACTCGAAGACGGCATCGGCTTTCGGATTGTCCGCTGACTTCAAAAAGTCTTCGAGAAGATACACCGCGAGATTCAAATAGTAGTTGTCCATGTCGCCGCAGTAGACATGAATCTTGCCGACCAGATCCGGGCCTATCTGTGGCCAGTTTTTCTCCAGGTTGTACCTGAGATCGTAACCGTGGTCACGCATGTAGAGGGCGACCTCCTTATCGATCTTGCCCGTCAGCCGATCCCACACCGGGCGAGGATAGCCGTCCTTGCCAATCGGCCCGTAAGCGGCGTCCCACGCTGCGATCTGTTGACCGGAGCGCACGTTGCTTCCGAGGACCGCCTCGAGGCGACTCATTTCCCTCATCGTCAGAGTGACTTGTCCATCGGCGTTTCTCGAGAGAGGCCGGATGAGCTTGCCCCAATCCCCATTCGGCATTTCGAATGCGTTGTCGTCCTCATAAATATTCGACATTTGGTAACGCCGGAAATCGACAGGGTCGGGATACAACACCCATGTGCCGTTGAAGAACTTCGAGTGGATTACCTGTAAGGCCAGAGCTTCCCAGCCTCCGGTCGAACCCCCGGTCAGCACTCGCGCGTGCGGATCGCGGATGAGTCTGAATTTTTCCTCCAGGTACGGAATCAATTCCCTCGTAAGCGCGTCCCCATAAGGACCGTTGTTACCCGAGTTCACCGCGTATGAGTCATCGTAGTACGGCGTCGGATGTTGAAACGTAACGGCGATCGCGCGGGGGAAGTCGTCGGACATCCAGGCCTTCGAGAACTCGTATCCACTCTCCCTCGCGCTCGTGCTCATTCTGGCTTTGCGCTGTGCTTCGCTTTCAGGAGTGCTCGGCGCCTGAGTTGTGAATCCGAAAGGTGCGCCGAGTCCGAAGTGACCTTGAATATAGATCGCGGGATATTTCTGGTTCGCGGCTTGATCGTAACCCTTCGGCAATAGCAGCGTGGCGCCGAGGTAGATTGGATGTCCCCAGAACTCGGACAGCATTTTGCTTTGAAGCTTCACCCGCTTGACCCATTCTGTGTCTCGCGGAATCTCCACCGGAGGCAGCTTCTTTGTGAGGCTGAGACTGACGTTGAAACCTGTCGCGGGATCAAGCCGAACGCGCTTCACTTCACTGACCAGATTGCCCGGCGTTCGATTCCACCGCTGGCCTTCCCACTGATCCAGGTGCACCCAGATCACGTGGCCGTCCTTTCGATGAACCTCCGTGTAGACGTTTAACAATGCCTGGACATAGTACTCGCCTGCGGGAAGCTGGTTCAGCGTGTCAACCGGATATCCCAGCACAGATGTATCGACGACCGCGTTCTCACCGGGCCGCAGTGCATTGACGTCCAGACCGAAAAACGGAACTGATGCGTTGTAGGAGCCCGCCTGTAGTCTCGGTTCGGAGCGATCGTTTTTCGAGATCATCACGAACACTCGGCCAGTGACGGGCCCGTTATCGAGCGACGCTGGATAAGAAATCGCGAAACTTGCGTTGGCCGATGTCGCGTGGCCGGAATACGCCGCCAGCAACGACACGAAGAGAACTACTCCAACAACGATTAGAATCCGTAGTTTCATTTTCCCTCCCAGGAACACTTCACACCCGAGATGTTCTCAACCCGCCGCAACCGAATAACGCCCACGTAGTAACGAGTTTATTCGTTTCTGAGAATCCCAACGAATAAATTCGTTACTACGTGGGAAGCCCGGCCCTTAAGCACACCTGCCTCAATTCAAGAGGCGCGCCTCATTGAAGAGCCGATGAGCTCGCAGAACTTCTTCAGATCCACATTGCCTCCGGAGACGATAGCTACTATCGGACCCTGCCCCGCTTTTCCAGTCAACGCCGCGGCGAGCGAGAGAGCGCCGGCCCCTTCTGCAATGACACGCGCTTTTTCCGCCATCAATCGCATCGCATTCCTGGTCTCGTCCAGGCTAACCACGATGCAGCCATCCATCACCGGCTTCATTCGCTCCCACATCCGTGGAAAGAGACTCTGACCTCCGGCGCCATCCACAAACGAAGGCTGCCAGTTCTTGAAAGTTTGTGGAGCCCCCATCGCAAACGAAAGCGCGGCGGGCGACGCGGTCTCCGGTTCAGCGCCCCAAACCTTGATCTCCGGGTTGAGCGCCTTCAGCGCGCTGCCGACTCCGGTGATGAGCCCGCCGCCTCCAATGCCGGCGATGACTGCGGCGGTGTCGGGCGCGTCTTCAAATATCTCGAGACCCATTGTCGCGTGACCGGCGATGAAATTATGATCGTCGAACGGATGCACGAAGGTCCCCTCGATGCCGGGAAAGGAGCGATCCTCGAGAGTCTTCCACGCAACGTCGTATGAAACCGGGAAGAGCTTTGCGCCCAGCGCGCGCATACGTGAGATCTTGGATTCCGGCGCCGTCTCGATTACAACAACCGAGCAGGGGACTCCCGCCTGACGCGCCGCATACGCGACGCCTTGTCCCGCGTTTCCCGCGCTGATCGTCCACACGCCCTTACTCCGCTCAGATTCTGAGAGAAGCGCTACGGCGTTGGCGGCGCCGCGCAACTTGTAGGCGTTGATCGGCTGTAAGTTTTCGAGCTTGAGCCGGATGTCGGGGAAGTCCGGTCCCAGTTCAAGCCGGACCAGCGGGGTGCGCAAGATGGTCCCGGCGATTCTCTCCCGAGCGGCTCGGACATCGGCAAGCTCAATTGGTCGCACAGCTTCGAGTTCTATTGGCATTGTTATTTGTCTCACTCACACATTTCTTATCGCGCTGACGATTTTGGCAACGCTCTGATCGAACTTGTCGTCGCGGATATCGAGGCATAGAGATTCTCTCAGCCTCAGAAGAATATGGCCCAGGTTATTTCGCAAGTCGTAGAGCCTGGTTTTCTGACTGTTGAGATCACTGGTATCTATCCTCTGGGCATTGTAATCCGGGAGCAACCTGTCGATCTCCTCGATCTGCAAATCAATCTGTCTTATCGCCTTGAGCTGGAAGTCGTTTCTAAAGAAGTCATCATCGAGATAACAGGCAATAAATCTTTTCCTACCCGTGAACTTTTCCTGGTAAAAGGAATCGATGCTTTCCAGGGCTACCCAGGCGGAGAGGAGGCTGCGGTTCGATACGATAGAAATCGTAACACCCGTTTCACGGATCGAGCGTTCAATGAACTCCTGGATGTTTGCGCCTGCTTCCATCGCTGCCGTATCAATGCGTACGACGATGCCGCTCTCCTCGAGAGCGACCTTCAACTTGTCCGCGGCGTCGCTATCAGCATGATTGTATGAGATGAATGCCGTCGATGCTTCTGAAGCCGCGCTATTTTCTATCGATGAGTCCGCTGCCGGCGCGATTGGCGTGATCTCATTCAGCATCTCCAGTATTGCGTAGCGGACTCGCGTTCTTGTTTTGTTCTCTTCGTCGATAGTGATCAAGCCGCGCCTGCTGTCTTTCTTATTCTTAGCCAAGTCCGCCTGGTACTTGATCAAATCGTTAGCGCGTTCTTCGTCTTCGTGAGTGTAAGGCTTTAAGTCTTCAAGCGCCCTCTCCAATTTATCAGCGGCTATCAACTGCCTGATACCCTCAAACATCGCAGCCTCCCTTGATGAGTTGTTGTATCCCGGGCCATGTCGCGAGCCGTCAGCGCCATAAGAAACCGGCGCACGCTGAGGAATACACCCGTCATCGCCGCCTTCAGCTAAGCCACCTACCCACTTTCGTCAAGAAGCCTTTTTGTTTGGCCGGATTGTCGGCTCTCTTCCTTAGCCTGGAAAGGATGCTTTCCCCGGACACGAATTCAATCACGAATGTAACAACCGACAACATGAACGCAATTAAGCAAAGTAAGATAATTCCGTAAAAGAAGAACCCCGCCACGACCTCTAGAAAAGCGATTTCAGCCATTTGGTTATCATATTTCATCCATAATGAGAATAATGTTGCGCATATCCCCGGAAATGCTATAAGCAGAGCAAACCTGATGAGCATTCTCCTGCGCTTTTTCTTTTGTTCCGATAGTTCTCGCTGCAGTTTCTCCTCGTGTATCCTTCGATACCGAAGGGCTTTCGCTTTCAAGATCGGTGCAACCAACGTATCGTGACTTACCTCATACAGGTACCCGCCTGCGCTGTGCGGCTCTGATCGGATGATATGCGTGTCAGTTAACTTACGTAAGAATTCGGCACTGATATCAAACATGTCGTGAATTTGGCCCTCATACAAACTGATCCTTCGGTTTTCGTTGGCAAATACCAGCCCTTCTTCGATGAAGACTCGAGCCTTCATTTGCTCCTCCTCGGTTCCTAGCTTCTTGATACTGCTGTCATAGTAGTTTTGATAAATACCTTCAAGGTTGCCAATGTCCGATTCTTCCACATATTTACTCTTGGTGATCGCCAACAACTCCTCAACGTAAGCACAAAGAATCTGCAGTTGAAACGACTCAATAGGCTTCGTTTTGTTTTGCGTCAAATAGTTGAGTATCTTATCCAGCGCCTCCTGTTGATAGGTGAAGGGCCGTGTCAGGAATTGGCCGGCCCTCTGTGCGGGGCTCGTGATGGCATCCTCCGCCTGCGCACGAGAAAGAGGTTTCAATTCATAACAATTCAGCAAGATGCTTGGAATCTGTGATGCCAGGGTATCCAGCAGGCTCATCCGATCGGAACGAATGGACATCAACACTTTTAGATTCACCGGACGCCGCAGGAACTCCCATTGACCGGGAGTAATCAGGGAGGAATCGTTTCTCGTCGCCAGGCGAAGGGCTCTCTGAGAATCTTCCGGCGTCCGTCCGTACAATAAATCGGCAAGAGTCTGCGCAAACTCGTTTACACCTTCCGGGTAAGTAAAGAGTTCTTCAAATTGATCGAAGACCAGCAGGAACGTGGTGTGTTCCGGGAGCGCTAACTCCAAACTTTTGATGTGGAGCCACAATGAGACGTCTTCCAGATCGAGCTTGGTCAGAAAGCTTTCCTGATGGGGAAACGCGGCAATTCCTTCTTCGGCGATATCAAGCGGATGTCTTAAGTTGCCTTGAGTGTAACTGCCAAATCGTATCGGGATGACATGGTACTGATAATCGGCTTCAAGCTTGGGCACCACGCCGGCATTCAGAAGCGAGGTCTTGCCTAAGCCCGACTTGCCGTATAACACGGTGGTCTTCTCGACTGTGATAAATGTCCCCAACTTGGAAATGTCTTCATCGCGGCCGAAAAACAGTGCTTCATCATCCCGGGTAAATGGTTTGGAACCGGGATACCGTGTCCTTAGGGCTGGTGTCTCTTTTGTGTCTATTGCCATGCGGTGAGCGTGGAGACCGAGTCCGGGCCCGCCTAAGCGCTATGCAAAAATTCCAGCTATCGTCTGCACTGCGTCGATAATTCTGTTCTTTTCGACGTTAGCCGCCTCTTCGGTGGTCTTTCCTTGTCGTAGCTTTTTTTCGATGCGGCTTAGCTGGGCGGCATGTTCGTCCAGCTCGTTGAGCAAGTCTTGTCTCTCTTCGGCTTTAGTCTCAAAGGCCTGGTCATCCAATCCTTCCAGGAATTGGTAAAGCCTGCTCTGGGCCTCGCGGACTTCATCTTTCTTGATGAGGCCCCTGATCTCATCTTGTATCGAAACTTGAGCCTTCAGCCTGATCGGTCTTAGCAGGTTTTGACGCTCGCATTCGTCATAAAGGCGCTTGATGTATTCGTCAATCTTGTCATCCACAAACTCCAGACCATAGTTCCCGGCATAGAAGGTTCGCAGCCGGTCCTGCGTGCCCGCCCCCACTTCCGAAGCGATTGAGAGTTTGTTCTCGTCCAGGAACAGTTTGAGTAACAACTTCAAGTACCATTTCTCGAAATCAAATCCGAGAAAAATAAAGTAGACAGAGTCCTCCAGCAGGCTCCTTAGATTCTGTGGAAGCTTGAATTCCCTGATAATGGAAAGCATGTATTGAATGAGATCGTCATGGGTAAAGATCAACGATTGTTGGTTATCAATGCTGCCGAATAAGTTGTACAAAAGCGGCTTCTCAGCAGTGGGATTG
>Ga0134124_10004984_pt1 | contig 10670 bp, 7 predicted proteins | sample KB304_FD_96880 | JGI IMG/M metagenome (GOLD analysis project Ga0134124, IMG submission 96880) | Terrestrial soil microbial communities without Nitrogen fertilizer from Kellogg Biological Station, Michigan, USA - KB3-0-4 | ecosystem: Environmental > Terrestrial > Soil > Unclassified ... | reverse complement strand
GCCATCGGCGGGGTCTCCGCGGTATACGGGTTTGACACGCTTCCGGCCACGGTCCAGGACATCGTGGTCCATACGCATAGTTTGCCCTTCAATCTTGCCATCCTGGCGCTGGCATCCGGCGTCCTGGGCATGGCCAATGGGTCGGTATTCCAATTGTTGCCCCAGCGTTTTGGCCGTGAGCTTGGCGTCATGACCGGCCTGGTGGGCGCGGGCGGCGGCATTGGCGGCTTTTATCTCGCCAGTTCCCTCGGATTTTCCAAAGGGCTGACCGGGTCCTATTTCGATGGACTTGCCGTTTTTGCGATCCTTTGTTTCACCGCGCTCCTTGGCCTGTTCCAGGTAAAAACCCGCTGGCGTACGACCTGGGGCGCGCTGGCCAACGCAAGAATTTGAGCGATCGATGAAAGTGCACACGACCAGTTTCGGTTTGCCGCACAGCGAAGGCGCTGAATCCCATGACGCTTTCGCGGTGAAAGCGTGGGACGAGACGGTGGTGGCCGTGCTGGCCGATGGAGCCGGATCGTCGCGGGCGGCGGCCGAAGCGGCGGATCGCACGGTTCGTTCGTTCGTGAACCATTATGAAACCCGGCCGCGGACCTGGACCCCTCAAAAGGCCCTCGCAGAATTTACCCGCCTGATCAACCACACGTTGCACCAGGATTCCATGACACGATTTGGCGGGCCGGAATTGATCACGACCCTTTCTGTGGCAGTGATCGAAGGTGACCGGCTTTACGGCCTGAACGTCGGCGATTCCCGGGTTTACCTTTCGCGCGGCGGCCGGCTGGAACAGTTGTCCTGCGATCACGCCGGCCAAAGCACCGGGATCAAACATGCCCTGGATCGGGCCATCGGCCTCGATGCCAACGTGGAACCGCATTTGTTTGAATCCGATCTCCAGGACGGCGACATCGCCTTGTTATGTTCCGATGGCGTATCGAATTCACTCAAACAGGAAATCCTCGCCGAGCAACTGCGACATCACAGCCCGGCGCGGACGATCGTCTGCGCGGCGCGTGAGCACACGACCCCGGCGACCGCCGACGACATGAGCGCGATTGTTTTGGACGTTGAAAAAACGGGGCGCCTGCGCGCGGTGAAGGAATCGCCGTTGGAAATCCCGAAAACGTTGGGCAAAGGCGAGGTCATCGATGGGTTCACGCTGGTCAAGCCGTTTCAGCACAGCGACCGGGTTTGGCTGGCCACGCGGGATGGACAGAAATTTACGATTAAGTTCGCGCCGGTTGAAGCGATGGAAAACGAGGAAATTCTCAACCTGTTCATCAAGGAAACGTGGAACGCGACGCGTTTGCAGGAAGTTGAGTTTTTTCCCCGCGCGTTTGTGCCGGAAAACGCCGCCAACCGTTTTTACGCCATGGAATTCATTGAGGCGCCGAGCTTGAAAATGTTGCTGCGCTCGCGTCAGCTCGCCGTGGATGAAGCGGTTGCCCTCGGAAAATTCCTCCTGTCGGCCGCCCAGTACCTGTTGAAATTCGACCTGGTGCACGGCGATCTCAAGCCGGAGAACATCCTGGTGGTCCAGGGTTACGATGCGCTCCATTTCAAGCTCGTGGATTTTGGCAGCGTGACGGAAATCTTTTCCGTCCGCTCCCGCGCCGGAACTGCCAGTTACCTGGCGCCGGAACGGTTTCATGAGGCGCCGATTTCCGAACGCACCGAGATTTTCGCCATCGGCGTGACGCTCTTTGAATCGCTGACGCGGTCGTTTCCGTTCGGCGAAATCGAACGGTTCCAGACGCCGCGCTTTTTTGCGCCGCGCCGGCCGGGGAAACTTAACGCCAACATTCCGCCGTGGATGGAATCGGTCCTGCTCCGGGCGCTGGCGGTTGAGCCGGGATCGCGTTATCAAAATTTCTCGGAAATGCTGTTTGAGATCGGGCATCCGGACCGGGTGACGCCATTTCATCCCAAAGACACGCCGCTGCTCGAACGCAACCCGTTGCTGTTCTATAAAATCGGTTTTTACGTCCTGCTGGCGGTCTCGCTCGTATTGTTGGCCCTGCTGATGAAAAAATGAAAGGCACCACTTTTATTCCCGAAAACGCGCCGTTTAACCATGAGCAACGCCTGTGGCTCAACGGTTACATGGCCGGCTTGCTGGCAGGCAAAGACTATGTCCGGCGCGATGCCGCCGCCACCCCGGCCGGCCCCGCGGTGCCATTGATGGTGTTGTTCGGCAGCCAGACCGGGACAGCCCAAAACCTTGCCAAACGGATTGCCAAGGAAGCGGCCCCGCGCGGCTTCAATGCCCGCGTGGTGGACGCCGCGGAACATGCGTCCGTCGATTGGAAGAAGGAAGCCAACCTGCTGGTCGTCACCAGTACTTATGGCGATGGCGATATGCCGGACAACGCCCAGAATTTTTGGGACTGGCTTAAAAGTGACGCGGCGGCGGCGGTGTCGCACCTGAACTTTTCTGTGCTGGCCCTCGGCGACACCAATTACGAACAATTTTGCGCCGCCGGGAAAAAGATCGATGCACGGCTTGCCGAGCTGGGTGCGAAACGCGTGCATCCTTTGTTCGATTGCGACCTCGACTACGAAGGCAAGGCGAAGGAATGGGCCTCGGGTGTGTTCGGAGCATTGGCGCCGCGGGCAGAAAATACCGCGGCACCGGTTGAAACCGAAACGGCACCGTCGCCGACGAAGGCGTTTTCCAAAACAAACCCTTTTCCCGCCCGGTTGCTGGCCAATCGCAAGCTCAACGGCGACGGATCCCAGAAGGAAACGCGGCATTTCGAGATTTCATTGGCCGGGTCCCACCTGGTTTATGAAGCCGGCGATGCCCTTGGCGTCTGTCCCAGGAATTGTTCCGACCTGGTGGCGGATATCCTGACGGCGTTGGGTTGTGATGGTGAAGAAGCGGTCGCTGCGGCCGGCAAGGAAATGCCGTTGCGCAAGGCGCTTTCCGATTTTTACGACGTCAACCGGCCGTCGCCGGAACTCCTCAAATATTTCGGCGAACGAAACGCCGACATCAAAACACTGCTCGATGCCGATCGCAAAGACGATTTAAAGAAATGGCTGTGGGGAAGGGGCGTGGTTGACCTGTTGTTGGGCCAATCCGGTGTTAAATTTTCGGCGCGTGAATTTGCGGCTTTGCTCAAACCCCTGGCGCCGCGGCTCTATTCCATTTCCTCGAGCCCGAAAGCGCATGCCGGCCAGGTCCACCTGACCGTCAACATCGTCCGCTACGAAAGCCTCGGCCGCGCGCGCAAAGGCGTGGCTTCCACCTTCCTGGCCGACCGCGTGGGTTCGGACGCCCCGGTCCCCGTTTACATCCAGACGTCGCACGGTTTCCGGTTGCCGTCGCAGGGCGATGTGCCGGTGATCATGGTCGGGCCGGGCACCGGCGTGGCGCCGTTCCGGGCGTTCCTTCATGAGCGGCAGGCGGCGGGCGCTCGCGGACGCAACTGGCTGTTTTTCGGCGAACAACGCGCCGCCACCGATTTTTATTATCGGGATGAGCTGGAAAAAATGTTGTCGGATAGACACCTCAGCCATTTATCGACCGCGTTTTCCCGTGACCAGAAGGAAAAAATCTACGTGCAGCATCGCATGCTTGAGAACGCCGCGGAACTGTGGTCCTGGCTTGAAGCCGGCGCGCACTTCTACGTGTGCGGCGATGCCTCGCGCATGGCCAAGGACGTCGATGACGCCCTGCACAAAATTGTCGAGACGGCCGGCGGCAAGTCGGCGGACGACGCCAAAGCCTATGTCGCCCGGTTGAAGACCGAAAGGCGATATCAACGAGACGTTTATTGAGATGAGCCTGGAAATACCTGTTCAAACGATCAACGGCGAACCGCTCAGCGAGGAGCAAAAGCGGTATCTCGACGGTTTTGTCGCCGGCCTGGCGGCGCAGGGGGTGACCTTTGGCGATGTCCAGGCGATGCCGGTTGCCGGAAAAAAAGTTTCCCTCGACGACCTGATTTTCGAAGAGCGTGTGAAGCGGGAATTGCATCCATTGGATGCCTACGACCAGATCGTTGAAAATGCCGTCAACAACAAGGCGCCGGACAAGGAGGACTTGTTCCGGTTCAAATGGAATGGCCTGTTTTTCCTGACGCCGAATAAAGAAGCGTTCATGGCCCGGTTGCGGATTCCCGGCGGCAGCGTCAAAACCTTTCAGCTCCGGGAATTGGCCAACATCGCAAAGGAACTGACCAGCGGTTACGTGCAGGTGACCACTCGCGCGAATTTTCAGATGCGCCTGATCCTGCCGAAAGATTGCCCGGAATTTTTACGCCGCATCCAAAGCGTCGGCCTGCATACCCGCGGCGCCGGCGCCGATAACATCCGGAACATCACCGCCAATCCCACCGCCGGCATCGACCCGCTCGAATTGATCGATGTCATGCCGCTATGCCAGCAGTTGGCGCAAACCATCATCAATGACCGGTCGTTTTATGACCTGCCGAGGAAGTTTAACATCGCCTACGACGGCGGCGGCCTGATCGGTACGGTCGAGGATACCAACGACATCGGCGCCAAAGCGGTCAAGGTGGGTGATGACATTTTCTTCCGCATCGCCCTGGGCGGCGCCACCGGCCATAAAACGTTTGCCCGCGACCTGGGCGTTTTGGTGCCGCCGGCTGAATTGAATAAGGTGATCCTGGCGATCGTGCGCGTTTATATCGCCAACGGAAACCGTGGCGATCGGAAAAAAGCCCGGCTCAAACATCTCCTCGAGACGTGGTCGCTGGAAAAATATTTGGACGAAACCGAGAAAATCCTGGGGCATAAATTGACGCGCGTGCCGTTGGACCCGGCAACCGTCCGGTACCCGGCGCAGGAAATTTCTCATTCACATCTCGGCGTTTATCCCCAGAAACAACCTGGATTGAATTACATCGGCGCGGCTATGCCGGTCGGCCAGATCACGCCCAGGCAGATGATCCGGGTGGCGGAGATTGCCGACCTTTACGGTTCGGGTGAGATCCGGCTGACGGTCTGGCAGAATTTTATCATTCCCAACGTGCCGGACGCCTATGTGGAGACGGTTAAGAAGGCGTTGCGCAAGATTGGATTCGACACGAAACAGAGCCTGTTGCGCGGCGGATTGATCGCCTGCACGGGCAATGCCTACTGCAAGTTCGCGCAATCGGACACCAAAGGTCATGCGGCGTCCCTGGCCGATTACCTGGATAAACGCGTGACGCTCGATACGCCGATCAACATTCATTTGACCGGATGCCCGAATTCCTGCGCGCAACATTACATGGGCGATATCGGTTTGCTGGGCACAAAAGTCCGCGGCGAAGACGGCTACCATGTGTTTGTCGGCGGCGGGTTCGGTTCCAGCCAGGCGGTCGGTCGCCAGCTTTTCGCCGGCGTCAGCGCGACATCGCTCAATGAAACCCTTGAACGGCTGTTGAAAAATTACCTCAGGCACCGGCAGGGCAACGAAACGTTCCGGCAATTCACAGGTCGTCATGAGCTTGGGAAATTACAGGAATTGCTGGGCGGAAACGGAGATTGATTATGACTAAAACAGACATGACGGAACAAATCGTGGCTGCCAAAAAGGCGAAGAAAACGACCTGGGCTGCCATCGCGCGGGCCGCCGGCCTTTCGGAGATCTATACGACCTCCGCCTGCCTGGGAGAAAATGCCCTCGATGCCGAGGCCGCGGCCAAAGTCGCCGCGCACCTGGGGCTCGGTCCCGAAATTGCCGACGCCCTGACGGAGTTTTCGTGCAAAGGCGAAGCGTCGCCGCTCGTTCCCAAGGAGCCGCTGGCCTACCGGTTCCAGGAAATCATCTACGTCTATGGCCGGACGATGAAGGAGATCATTGAAGAAAAATTTGGGGCCGGAATCATGAGTGCCATCGATTTCACCATGGAGGTCGAGAAGGTGCCGGACCCGAAGGGCGATCGCGTCAAGGTGACGATGAACGGAAAATTTCTTCCCTATAAAAAGTGGTAAGGCCGAAAGCAATGAATTTAGAACATAACAACGGCCAGGCCGACGGTGGGGTAACGACCTTGATCGACGAACTGCTGGCCGGCCAGCGCGCATTGACTGCGGTAGAACGGTTTTCACAACACCACGATCATGCCGGCCATTCGCCCCGGGAGAAGACGTACCGGGCCTTGTTGCCTGCCCGCTCCCCGAACCCCGGCGAACAATACGCGTTCCAGGTGGATCTCGATGCCTGTTCCGGCTGCAAAGCGTGCGTGGCCGGATGCCATTCGCTCAACGGACTCGATGAACACGAAACCTGGCGCGAGGTCGGGTTGCTCATTTCTTCCCCCGGACCCGAGACCCGAAACGCCGGACCCTCCGTCCACCAGACGGTCACCACCGCCTGTCATCATTGCGTTGATCCCGGATGCCTCAGCGGCTGCCCAGTGAAGGCCTACGACAAAGATCCCACTACCGGCATCGTGCGCCATCTCGATGACCAGTGCATCGGTTGCCAATACTGCGTGATGAAATGTCCGTATGAAGTGCCCAAATATTCCGAATCCCTGGGCATCGTCCGCAAGTGCGACATGTGCGTCAATCGCCTGGGCGCCGGTGAAGCGCCCGCCTGCGTTCAATCCTGTCCGAACGGCGCCATCACGATCACGATCGTCAACCAGCGTGAAACTGTCGAAGCCTTGGAACGTTCTTCCGCGACAGCATCCGGTGTAACGGTCCAACCGTCCCACGATTCAACGACCTCATGGCTTGCCGATGCCCCGGATCCCGCTATCACCCATCCCACCACGCGGTACCTTTCGAAACGTTCATCCACCGGCCTCGTCGCCGCCGATCATGGTGTGCCGCGGTTGGACCCTTCGCATTGGCCGTTGATCGTCATGCTGGTCTTTACGCAGGCGTCGGCCGGCCTGTTGCTGGCGGCGCTGGTGGTGAGGTCGGCGCCGGTCCTGTATTTGACCGCGTTTACCCTGTTGAACATCGGGTTGATGGCCGCGCCGTTGCACCTGGGACAACCGTTGAAAGCCTGGCGCGCCTTTCTCGGCTGGCGAACGAGCTGGCTTAGCCGTGAAATCATCGCCTTCAATATGCTGGCACCGTTGGCGGCGATGGCGACGGTTCTTGCCTGGCTTCCCATTCTCACGCACCGGTTTCCAAAACTGAGCGGCCTGCTGGAAAAAGTTCCCGCCTGGATGCCATTGGATAAACTGCAATTTCCGATCGCCGCCAGTGCTGCGCTGGTCGGCATCGGCTGTGTCCTGATTTCGGCGATGGTCTACGTGGATACCCGCCGGCCGTTCTGGTCGCCGCGCCATTCCTTCGGGGCGTTCATGGGAACGAGTTTGTTGTTGGGCTCGACCTTTGCCGCCGCCACTGTCGCCTGTCTCGGCAAGATGGAATTCGCCCGGGACTTTGCCATCACCGCCCTCGTCGTGCGGAGCGTTTTGTTTGCGTGGCGCCGGCTGGAAATTCATTTTGCATTCAATAATGCCCACAGCCCGATCCATCTCAACGCGCGGGCGATTCGCGAACTGTTGTCGTGGACGCCGTCGTTGCGCCTGGGATTGTTCACCGCCTCGACCGTTTTTGGCCTGATGGCGATTGGCAACGTTGGCAACGCCACGGCAATCTGGGCCGGGATCGCGGCGATGACGACTTTGACGTCGGAGATCGTGGTTCGCTACGTCTTTTTCCGGGCCGGCGCCGGCAAGAAAATGCCCGGAGGGATTATCGCATGAAAAATTTAGTTGGGACGTCTTCATCTCACGCAACGGGCGCAAAGGCCGCAAAGAAAGTGAATTTTTTTAAAGCGTTGCGGTCGTTGCGCGCTTCGCGTGAGAAAAACGAAAATAAAAATTCATTACTCCGCCAATGGCACGGGCCGTTGACCGATCAACTGGTCCTCCATCCGGGCGATTTCGGGTTGGGCAAAGTGCCGGCCAAATTCAAACCGGACGCGACCACGCGGGTCGTCTGCGGTTTTTGTTCGACGGGTTGTTCGCTCGACGTTCACCTCAAGGACGGCAAAGCGGTCAATCTGTCGCCGAGCGCCAATTATCCCGTCAACCTGGGCATGGCTTGTCCCAAGGGATGGGAAGCGCTGACGCCCCTGGGCGCCGCGGATCGTGGGACGACGCCGTTGCGGCGCGGCGCGGACGGGCAATGGCAAGCGGCGACCTGGGACACTGCGGCGAAATTGTTTTGCGACGGGTTCAAGGACATCGTTGCCCGGCACGGTCCGGAGAGCATCGCCTTCCTGAGCACGGGCCAGATCTGTACGGAGGAACTGGCGTTGCTGGGGGCGCTGTTCAAGTTCGGGATGGGCGGTGTCCATTGCGATTCGAACACGCGCCAATGCATGGCTACGTCGCACGTGGCCTACAAACAAAGTTTTGGGTTCGACGCGCCGCCGTTTACGTATGCGGATTTTGAAGAAAGCGACGTGCTGGTGTTCATTGGTTCGAACATTTGCATTGCGCATCCGATCATGTGGCAACGGGTACTCCGGAATAAAAAGAACCCGCGCATTATTGTCGTTGATCCGCGCCGGACCGAGACGGCGATGAATGCGACGCAACACCTCGCCCTCCAGCCGAAATCGGACCTGACCTTGTTGTATGGGATCGCTCACATTTTAATCGCCAATGGCTGGATCGATCGGACGTTTATCGAACGCAGCACGGTGGATTTCGAAACCTTTTCGGAATTCGTGCGCCCGTTTACGCCGGAAAAGGTTGCGGCGGAGACGGGATTGAAGGTTGACGACCTGTTGCAGGTGGCCGAAACCATTCACCGGGGAAAAGCGGTTTCATTCTGGTGGACCATGGGGGTGAACCAGGGGCACGAATCGACGCGAACGGCGCAAGCCATTATTAATTTGGCGTTGATGACGGGGAATATCGGGCGGCCCGGCACCGGCGCCAATTCGATCACCGGCCAGTGCAACGCGATGGGTTCACGATTGTTTGCCAATGTGACCAGCCTGTTCGGCCGCGACTTTCGCAACGCGGAACATCGCTCGGAAATTTCCAAATTGCTCGATATTCCGGTCGAAAAGATCCCGGCGCAAAATTCCTGGGCCTACGACCAGATCGTCCAGGGAATTGCCGATGGAAAGATCAAAGGCCTTTGGGTCATTGCCACCAATTCCTCGCATTCGTGGATCGACCAGGAAAATTTCAATCGATTGGCCGAACAACTGGAGTTTCTCGTGGTGCAGGACCTTTATCCCACCACCGAAACGGCGGAACGCGCCCATTTGTTTTTGCCGGCGGCCGGATGGGGTGAAAAAGAAGGGACCTTGATCAACAGTGAGCGGCGCATCGGCCTGGTTAAAAACGTGTCGCCGGCGCCCGGGCAGGCATTGAGCGACTTCAGTATTTTTCGATTGATCGCCCGCGCCTGGGGCTGCGGGGAAATGTTTCGCGACTGGTCATCGCCGGAAGCGGTGTTCCAAATCCTGAAAAAATTAAGCGCCGGCCAGCCGTGCGACGTGACGGGCATCCGCGACTACAAGATGATCGATGATCACGGCGGGATCCAATGGCCATTTTCGAGTGTTCAGTTTTCAGTTTCAAGTTTTCAGACTGAGAGTGCTGAACTGAAAACTGAAAGCTTGAAACTTGAAACTTTTCGCGAGCGCCGCCTGTTCGAAGATGGCCGGTTCTTTACACCCGATGGACGGGCGAAGTTTTTGTTCGATTTGCCGCGACCGCTGGCGGAGCCGGTGGATGCTGAGTATCCGTTCATCCTGTTGACCGGGCGGGGAACGAGCGCGCAATGGCATACGAACACCCGGACCGGGAAATCCGATGTGCTGCGGAAGTTGTATCCGGCGCGGCCCTACGTGGAGATCCATCCGGACGATGCCGCCCGGCTGGAGATCCGCCGGAATACAGGCGTGGCCCTCATCTCGCGGCGGTCACGGGTGGAATGCATGGCATTCATCACGACGAACGTCCAGCGGGGACAGGTCTTTGTGCCGATGCATTACGGAATCGCGAATAAACTTACCCGCTCGGATTTCGATCCGCATTCCCGTCAGCCGAACTACAAATACTGCGCCGTGAGGTTGGAAGCGGTGAAAAAATAATTTTTTCTCCGCGGTTTCAATGCCATTGTATTCCTGTGAAGGTCTGCCGCCTCTATCTTTCGCCCGGCCATAATTATTTCGGCCGTCACGGCCTGGCCGCCGGCGAGCATCGCATCATCGAAGTGACGGAACTCGATTGCGTGGCGGGTCGGGGCATTCGCGGTGACCGTTTTTTTGACTTCAAAAAAGATTACAAAGGCCAGATCACTTTCTTTTCACACGAAGTTTTCGATGCTTTATGCGCGGAACTGAAACTGCCCGGGAAATCGCCGGGATTGTCGCGTCGCAATGTCATCGTCGAGGGCGCCGATTTAAACGCGTTGATCGGCAACGATTTTGAAGTCCAGGGCGTTCGGTTTCGTGGCATGGCGCATTGCGCGCCGTGTCATTGGATGGACCATGCGTTTGCGCCGGGCGCGGAGCATTTCCTCCAGAACCGCGGCGGCCTGCGGGCGAAGATCCTGACGGACGGCAAGCTGCGGGTGGACGCCGGGGTTGAGGCTTCAACGTGTATTGTCCGGGGTGGACAGGCTGAAACTTGAACTCCAACCTTACATTGTCGGCGGTGCTGCTCGTCGGCGGCGAATCGCGCCGAATGGGTGTCGACAAAGCAACGCTGAAAATCGCCGGG
>Ga0134124_10004982_pt1 | contig 10671 bp, 9 predicted proteins | sample KB304_FD_96880 | JGI IMG/M metagenome (GOLD analysis project Ga0134124, IMG submission 96880) | Terrestrial soil microbial communities without Nitrogen fertilizer from Kellogg Biological Station, Michigan, USA - KB3-0-4 | ecosystem: Environmental > Terrestrial > Soil > Unclassified ... | reverse complement strand
CGGCTGGGCCGCGGCGCGGTCCCCTCGCTGAGCTTGGCGCACAACCTCATGCTCACGCGCACCGAGTCGATCGGCAAGAGCGGCTGGATCGACGTCAAGGCACTGCAGCGGCAGGCTGCGGACATCATCCGCCGCTTCAACATCAAGGCCGGCGGGCCGCACGCGGCGGCCCGATCGCTGTCGGGCGGCAACCTGCAGAAATACATCGTCGGGCGCGAGATCGACGCCAACCCCAAGTTGCTGATCGTGTCGCAGCCGACCTGGGGCGTGGACGTCGGCGCCTCGGCGCAAATCCGCGGCGAGATTCTCGCGCTGCGCGATGCGGGCTGCGCCGTGCTGGTGGTCAGCGAAGAGCTGGAAGAGCTGTTCGAGATCAGCGACCGGCTGCATGTGATCGCCAAGGGCCGCCTGTCGCCGTCGATCAACCGGGCGCGGGCGAGCGTTTCGCTGATCGGGGAATGGATGAGCGGGCTGTGGGGAGTGCAGCAGCTGCGGGAGTCGGCCTCCAACACTGCCCCCACCCCCGCCCTCCCCCGGAGGGGGAGGGGGCAAGATGAGGGTCAGCATGCTTAAGCTCGAACCCCGTGCCGAGGCCTCGCGATTCTGGAGCCTGGCGTCGCCGCTGCTGGCGCTCGCGATCACGGTCGTGATCGGGGTCGTCCTGTTCGTCGCGCTCGGCAAGGACCCGGTCAGGGGCCTGCAGGTGTTCTTCTGGGAGCCGATCAAGTCGCCTTATGCGTTGGGCGAGCTCATGGTCAAGGCGACCCCGCTGCTGATCATCGCGCTGGGCCTGGCCGTCTGCTTCCGCTCCAACGTCTGGAACATCGGCGCCGAAGGCCAGTTCGTGATCGGCGCGGTGGCGGCCGGCGGCGTGGCGTTGCTGGCCGACAAGGACACCGGCCGCTGGATCGTCATGGCCATCGTGCTGGCGGGCATGCTCGGCGGGATGGCCTGGGCGGCCATCGTGGCGTTCCTGCGCGAAAAGTTCAACGCCAATGAAATCCTGGTCAGCCTGATGCTGGTCTACGTGGCCGATCTCGTGCTGAGCTACCTGGTTTATGGCCCGTGGAAAGACCCGGCCGGCTACAACTTCCCGCAGACCAAGACCTTCGAGGCGGTGACCCAGATCCCGCGCATGATGCAAGGATCGCGCGTCAGCATCGGCCTGGTGGTCGCGCTGGCAGGAGTGGCCGGGCTGTGGATCTTCCTGTTCCGCACCCGCGCCGGCTTCGCCCAGCAGGTCGGCGGACTGGCGCCGGCGGCGGCGCGCTATGCCGGCTTTTCCTCGCGCAAGGCACTGTGGCTCGCGCTGCTGGCTTCCGGCGGCGCCGCGGGCCTGGCCGGCGCGCTGGAAGTGGCGGGCCCGATCGGCCAGCTCACGCCTTATGTGCCGGCCGGCTACGGCTTCGCGGCCATCATCGTCGCTTTCGTCGGGCGGCTGCATCCGGTCGGCATGGTGTTTTCCGCCGTCCTGATGAGCATGTTCTACATCGGCGGCGAACTGGCGCAGTCGCGCCTGGGCCTGGCCAAGTCGCTGACCGGCGTGTTCCAGGGCTTGTTGCTGTTCACGCTGTTGGCATGCGACACGCTGATGGCGTACCGGATCCGCTTCGCCCCCACAGGCCTGAAGGAGGCCGCATGAAGCGAAGGGCGAGGGGCCCCATTTATGGGGATCGACCAGCGCAGTGCGGCCATGGCCCCCGACGCCAGGCCCGTTCGATCCACGATGATCTGTCGGAGGGGGCGCGCTGATGGAGTCCTACTCGCTGCTGTTCGCGGCCACGCTCAACGCCGGCACCGTGCTGGCGCTCGCGGCGCTGGGGCTGCTGATCAACGAGAAGGCCGGCATCGTCAACCTCGGCGCCGAGGGCATGATGCTGTGCGCCGCCCTGGCCGGGTTCGCCACCGTCGTCCACACGGGCAGCGACTGGCTGGGCTTCGCGGCGGGGATCGGGGCCGGGGCGCTGCTGGCGGCGATCTTCGGGGTGCTGGTGATCTGGCTCAACACCAACCAGTACGCCAGCGGCCTGGCGCTCAGCCTCTTCGGCGCGGGTTTTTCCGCTTTCGCCGGGACCGCCTATGTGCAGGAAAAGCTGCACGAGCGGCCGCGCTTTTCCATTCCCGTGCTGGGCGACATTCCACTGATCGGCCCGGCGTTGTTCCGCCAGCACCCGATGGTGTACCTTGCGATCGCGCTGGTGGCCTGGCTGATCTGGTTCCTGTACCGCTCGCGCTCGGGGCTGGTGCTGCGCTCGGTGGGCGAATCGCCGGAGTCGGCGCACGCGCTGGGCTACCCGGTGCGGCGGATCCGGCTGGCGGCGGTGCTGGCCGGCGGCGCGCTGTGCGGGCTGGCCGGCGCCTATATCGCGGTCATCTACACGCCGCTTTGGGTGGAAGGCATGGTGGCCGGCAAGGGCTGGATCGCCCTGGCACTGACGACCTTCGCAACCTGGCGGCCGGTGCGGGTGCTGCTGGGCGCCTACCTGTTCGGCGGCGTGACCATGCTGCAGTTCCATCTCCAGGGCATCGGAGTCGACGTGCCCAGCCAGTTCCTGAACATGCTGCCCTATGTCGCCACCATCGTGGTACTGGCGCTGATCTCCCGCAACCCGGCCTGGATCCGCGTCAACATGCCCGCATCGCTTGGAAAACCTTTTTATCCCGGCTCATAATCCCGTGTTTCGCATTCCCTCACTCCCCGGACAAGGATCTCACATGACCGACCTGAAGAAACGCTCGATGTTGCAACTGGCGGCGCTGTCAGCGATCGCTGCCACGGCCCTGGTGGGCTGCGGCAAGAAGGAAGAGGCGGCGCCCCCGGCTGCCCCCGCACCCGCGCCCGCCGTCGCGCCCGCGGCCAAGGCCGAGCCGCTGAAGATCGCGTTCGCCTACGTCGGCCCGGTGGGCGACGGCGGCTGGACCTTCGCGCACGACAACGGCCGCAAGGCGCTGGAAAAAGAGTTCGGCGACAAGATCGCGACCAGCTTCGTCGAAAAGGTGCCCGAGTCGGCCGATGCCGAGCGGGTGCTTCGCGACATGGTGGGGCAGGGCAACAAGCTCGTCTTCGGCACCACCTTCGGCTACATGGAGCCGATGCTCAAGGTCGCTGCCGACAACAAGGGCGTCAAGTTCGAACACGCGACCGGCTACAAGAACGCCGAGAACCTGCGTTCCTACGACAGCCGCACCTATGAAGGCGCCTACATGGCCGGCGTGATCGCCGGCAAGATGACCAAGACCAACACGCTGGGCGTGGTCGGCTCGATCCCGATTCCCGAGGTGGTCCGCAACATCAACAGCTTCACGCTCGGCGCGCAGTCGGTCAACCCGAAGGTCAAGACCAAGGTGGTGTGGGTCGGCGAGTGGTTCGCGCCGCCGAAGGAAACCGAAGCGGCTACCTCGCTCATCAACGGCGGCGCCGACGTGCTGATGCAAAACACCGATTCGCCGGCGGTGCTCAAGACCGCCGAGAGCATGGGCAAGCGCGCCTTCGGCTGGGACAGCGACATGAGCAGCTACGGCCCCAAGGCCCACCTGGGCTCGGCCGTGATCAACTGGGCGCCGTACTACATCTCCACGGTGAAAGAAGTGCTGGACAACAAGTGGAAGACTTCGCCGACCAAGATCTGGTGGGGTGTGAAGGAAGGCTCCATCGACTTCGTCTCGCTCGCGGCCGACGTGCCCGAGGACGCGAAGAAGAAGCTGGACGAAGTGAAGGCCGGCCTGAAGGACGGCAGCTTCGCGATCTGGAAAGGCCCGATCAGCGACAACACCGGCAAGGAAGTGCTGCCCAAGGACAAGGTCGCCGACGACGAGTTCCTCGGCGGCATCAATTTCTATGTCAAGGGTGTGGAAGGCAAAGTGCCGGGCGCGGACAAAAAATGATTCACTTTGAAAACGCCTGGAGGCGTTTTCAAAGTGGTCTGATCGGATGAGAAAGCGCGGCCAAGCCGCGCTTTCTCATTGAGAGCCGCACTCCATGTTATTGCGTGCGGCCGGTGCCCCTGCGGGGAGTGATAGCGCCACATCACTGTTCCTGCGGCCGGGGTGCCCCTGCGGGGAAGCGCCAATCGCGCTACGCTTGCGCGCATGCCATTCACCAAGCCGATCCCCGCTGAGCGCCTCCCCGAGTTGCTGGCGCGGATGCCCAAGGCCGAGCTGCACATCCACATCGAAGGCTCGCTCGAGCCGGAGCTGATCTTCGCGATGGCGCAGCGCAACGGCGTGCGCATTCCGCACGCCAACGTCGATGAACTGCGCCGGGCCTACGCCTTCACCAACCTGCAAAGCTTCCTGGACATCTATTACGCCGGCGCCAGCGTCCTGCTGACGGAGCAGGACTTCTTCGACATGGCCTGGGCCTACCTTGAGAAGGCCGCCGCCGACAACGTGGTCCACGCCGAAATCTTCTTCGACCCGCAGACGCACACGGCGCGCGGCGTCGCCATGGAAACCGTGATCGAGGGCTTGCATCGAGCCTGTATCCAGGCCGGCCCGGCGCTCGGTGTCAGCGCATCGCTGATCCTGTGCTTCCTGCGGCACCTGAGCGAGCGCGAAGCGTTCGAAACGCTGGAGCAGGCGCTGCCCCTGCGCGAGAAGTTCATCGGCGTGGGGCTGGACTCGAGCGAAGTGGGCCATCCGCCGGAGAAATTCGCGCGAGTGTTCGCGCGCTGCGAAGAGCTGGGCCTGCACCGGGTGGCGCACGCCGGCGAGGAGGGACCGCCGGCCTACGTTTGGACCGCGCTGGATGTGCTGCGGGTCGAACGCATCGACCATGGCGTGCAGTCCAGCAAGGACGCCGCGCTGATGGAGCGGCTCGCGCGCAGCCGCATCCCGCTCACGGTCTGCCCGCTGTCCAACCTCAAGCTGTGCGTCTTTCCCACGCTGGCCGACCACAACATCGGGCAGCTGCTCGACGCGGGCCTGGTCGCCACACTCAATTCCGACGATCCCGCCTACTTCGGCGGCTACCTGAACGACAACTTCATCCAGACGTTCGAAGCGGCCGGCCTCACCGCGGCGCACGCCTACCAGCTCGCGAAGAACAGCTTCGAGGCGAGCTTCATCCACGAGTCGATGAAGCGCCGCTACACCGACCTGCTGGACGCGACCTTCGCGGCGTTCTGAGAACGGGGCTCGATCAAGGATCGCCGGCGCCAGGTCCGCGAGGAGCTGCGACGAAGCGTCACCGGCGATACCACTGCCGCAACTCGATCGGATTGCCATCCGGATCGCGAATCTCGGCGCGGGCGTAGTCGGCCCGCTTCACCGGGCCCCACGCTGCCTCGACGCCCTTCTCTTTGAGGGCGGCCAGCGCACTGTCCATGTCATCTACCTCGAGGGCAAGGCACTGCCAGCCGAGCCGCTGCTCCGCGCTGCGAGCTGGGATGGATTGGGCTTCCGGATAGCACATCACCTCGACGGTGGAGCCGCCGAGGTCGAGGTACACGAGCTCCAGTGGCCCGAAAGGAGTCTGGGGAATCCGAGCGCGCTCGCGCTCGCGGAAGCCGAGCACGCCGCTATAGAAGGCGATCGTGCGTTCGAGCGCCGCGGTGAGCAGTTCGACATGGTCGATCCGTTTGAACATGCAATCTCCTGGGTAGCCGCCCCGCGCGTTTTGGCGAGGCCTTTGCTAATGCTAACGAATCCGTGACGCCTGATGTTCGCGTGGAAGGGCCTGTCAAGTCTCACCGCATGTACTAGCGCTCCCCGGTCCAGCCCAAAACATTTTGCTCCGCGAAGATGAATCCGTTGAGCGAGCTGATGTGGCTGCGCGCCTCCTCAGTGAAGTCGTAGCCGATCACGGCGAGTTGAATCGACGGTCTCTCGATGCCACTCAGCGCCTTCTTGAGGTCCTCCAAGGTCACCACATGCCCCTCACCGGTCTCGAAAACGAGAAGATCGATAGGGCCAGCACCCAATGCAGCGATATTGACGATCGTGCGATAGCGCTGCGGCAACCGCGACCAAACGCCAGCTGGATCTACACCGGAGTGAAGCGAAGCCATTATTCCCATATCGAATGTCCAACGTAGAGGTAATCGCGCCATCGTAGGCGATCTCGCGTTGACCGGCATGCCAGGCCGCAGGATGCATGAACTGATACGCAGCAGCCTCTTTCACTAAGTCGCCAAACCGGGCCGCTGTTGCCAGCGGCCGGGCTAAAATCTCGTCGACAGACCGGCGCCCCGGCGGCTTTTGTTTTTTCTTCATTGCGGGGCCATGTAGAGGACCACCATGTACAAAAACCTCGCAGCCGTGCTCGCGGCCGCCTGTTTTCTCTCTCCCGTCTTTTCCCAGACCCCGGCCGCGCCCAAGGCGCCGGCGGAACCGGTGAAGGTCGCCTTCGTCTATGTCGCTCCGATCACCGACGCCGGCTGGGTGCACCAGCATGAACGGGGCCGCCAGGCCGTCGAAGCCGCTTTTGCCGGCAAGGTGAAGACGAGCTATGTGGAGAACGTGCCCGAAGGCGCAGACTCCGAGCGGGTTATCCGCGACCTGGCCAAGCAGGGCAACAAGCTGATCTTCACGCCGAGCTTCGGTTACATGGAGCCGACGCTGAAAGTCGCAAAGGACTTCCCCGACGTCAAGTTCGAATCGATCACCGGCTACAAGACGGCGCCCAATGTCGCGGTCGCCAACGCGCGCTACTACGAGGGCCGCTATCTGGCCGGCATCGCGGCCGGGCGCATGACCAGCAGCAACGTGGCCGGTTACGTCGCCGGCTTTCCGATCCCCGAAGTGCTGCAGGGCATCAACGCCTTCACGCTGGGCATGCGCTCGGTCAACCCGAAGGCGCAGGTCAAGGTGGTGTGGCTGAACGCCTGGTTCGACCCGCCGCGCGAACGCGACGCGGCCATGACGCTGTTCAACCAGGACGCCGATGTGGTCGCCTTCCACACGGCTTCCACCGCCGTGATGGCCGCGGCCCAGGAGCGCGGCAAACTGGCCGTGGCGTATCACTCCGACATGCGCAAGGTCGCGCCCGACGCGCAGATCGTCGCCGTCACGCATCACTGGGGCGACTACTACGTCAGCCGTGTGCAAGCGCTGCTCGCGGGGCGCTGGACGAGCGGCAGTTTCTGGGGCGGTGTCAGGCAGGCCATGGTGCGCGCCGGCGACTTCGGTCCCAAGGTGCCCAAGAAGGTGCAGGACGAAGTGCTAGCCCGGCAGGCCGACATCGCCCGCGGCAAATTGCTGCCGTTCGCCGGCCCGATCACCGACAACGAAGGCAAGCAGCTGGTCGCGAAAGGCCAGGCGATGACGGATGAGCAGATTCTGGCGATGAATTTTCTGGTGGCGGGGGTGCAGGGGAAGATCGCAAAATAGGACCGAATACCTGGATGTCGGATCGAGTCCGGCATGACAACACTCAATGAAAGCCTACCGCGCCGCGATCCTGCGCTTTGCCGACGACCGCTCCGCTCTCTACGAGCGCGACGGCCTGCTGGTGGTCGGGCCCGACGCGCAAGGGGCCCAGGTGGTGCGCGCGGTCGGCGACTACGCCAGCCTCGCACCGAACTACCCGGGCGTTGCGATCGAACACCTGCCGGGGCGCATCATTGCGCCGGGCTTCATCGACCTGCACATCCACTTCCCGCAGACCGACATGATCGGTTCGCCCGCCCCGGGCCTGTTGCCCTGGCTGGAAACCTACACCTTTCCGCACGAGGCGCGCTTTGCCGACGAGGCGCACGCGCGCGAACACGCCACCTTCTTTCTCGACGAGCTGCTGCGCCACGGCGTCACCAGCGCGCTGGCGTTCGCGACCTCGCACCCGTCGTCGGTCAACGCGCTGATGGGCGAGGCGCAGCGGCGCGGCTTGCGCCTGATCGCCGGCAAGGTGCTGCAGGACCGCCATTCGCCCGACGGCGTGCGCGACGAGACGGTGCAGTCGCTCATCGACACCGAGTCGCTCATCAAGAAATGGCACGGCGTCGACCGCCTGGGCTACGCGATCACGCCGCGCTACGCACCGAGCTGCAGCGAAGCGCAGTTGCGCGGCGCCGGCGAGCTGGCGGCGCGCTATCCCGACGTGTGGATCCAGTCGCATGTCGCGGAGAACCTCGCGGAAGTGAAGTGGGCATGCGAGCTATTTCCCGGCTCGCGCAGCTACCTGGCGATCTACGACGATTTCGGCCTGATGCGCGAGCGGGCCGTCTATGCCCACTGCATCTACCTGGACGACGAGGACCGGGCCCTGATGCGCGACCGAGGCGCGGCCGCTGCCGTCAGCCCGACCAGCAACCTGTTCCTGGGCAGCGGCTATTTCGACTACGTGGCCGCGCAACGCGCCGGCTTCAAGTACGGCCTGGCCAGCGATGTCGGCGGCGGCACCAGCTTCAGTCCGTTCCACACCATGCTGGCGGCCTACTACGTCGGCCGCGAGAGCCGCGACAAGCCCGGCCTGTCGCTGTCGCCGCAGCACCTGTGGTGGCAGCACACCGCCGGCGCGGCCCAGGCGCTCGGGCTGGACGGCGTGATCGGCAACCTGCAGCGCGGCTGCGAAGCCGATTTCCTGGTGCTCGACCCTGCCGCCACGCCGCTGCTCGCGCGCAAAACCGCGCAGGCCGCCAGCCTGGACGAATTGCTGTTCGGGCTGATCGTGCTGGGCGACGACCGGGTGATCGAGCGGGTGCAGATCGCCTGAAGCCCCTGCTCACACGCTCTTGCAAGCCCCTATGGCCGGGCTAACATCGGCTTCATGTTCTCCTCCAGCCAGGCCGTCACCCAACTGCTCACGGTGCACGGGCTGGTGACGGTGGCGGCCGTGCTGCTGTACACGATCACCTCGCACGTCAAGCAGCAGCGGCGCCACCCCGCCGCGGCGATCGCCTGGATCCTGTTCATCCTGCTGATTCCGTACCTGGCGTTGCCGGCATTCCTGACCTTCGGATCGCGGAAGCTGGAGCATCGGCAGTCGAGTGCGCTGCCGCAGCCGTCGGCGCATGGCCCCGAGGCTTGGGCGATCGAGACGATCCTGGCGCTTGGCCAGCCGGCGCCCTCGCCTTACACGGAGTTGAAAGTGCACCAGGACGGCGACGAGTCGCTGGACGCGTTGATGGCGACGCTCGACGGCGCGCAGCAGTCGATCGACGTGTGCACCTTCATCCTCGGCCGCGACGGTGTCGGCGAGGCCGTCGTCGACCGGCTGTGCGCCAAGGCGCGCAGCGGCCTGCGGGTGCGCCTGTTGCTCGATGGCCTTGGCAGCCTGATGGGCGGGCGGCCGCGGCTGAAGCGCTTCACCGAAGCGGGCGGGGTCTATACGATGTTCGTGCCGCCGTTCCGCTCGCCGCTGAAAGGCCGATCGAACTTGCGTGAACATCGCAAGCTGGTGGTCGCCGATGCCGACTCGCCAACCGGGCGGCTGTGGTGCGGCGGGCGCAATCTTGCGGCGGAATACTTCGCCTCGGCGACGGGCGAGCCGTGCTGGAAGGACCTGACCTTCGACTTGCAGGGCCCGCTGGTGCGCCAGGCCGGCGACCTGTTCACGCGCGACTGGGCCTTTGCCAACGGGCAGGGCATCGGGGCGCAGGTGTCCGTGCCGCCGCTGCTGCCGTACCCGCTCGATGGAGCCCAGCTCGTGGCCTCGGGACCGGACCAGCCCGACGACACCATCTATGCGCTGCTGATCACCGCGGCTTACCGGGCGCGCCGGCGCATCGCCCTGGTGACGCCCTACTTCGTTCCCGATTCGGCCTTGCTGATGGCCCTGCGCCTGGCCGCCATGCGCGGCGTCACGGTCGATCTGCTGCTGCCCGGGCGGTCGAACCATCGCCTGTCCGACCTGGCCCGCGGCCGGGCGCTGCGAACGCTGGCGCAGGCCGGCGTGCGCATCTGGCTCGCGCCGGACATGCTGCACGCGAAGCTGGCGCTGATCGACGGCACGCTGGCGCTCGCCGGTTCGGCCAATTTCGACAGCCGCAGCCTGTTCCTGAACTACGAGCTGATGGTCGCGTTCCACCGGGCCAGCGACGTGCTGCACTTTGCGGCCTGGTTCGAGAATGAGTTGCGTTCGGCGCGCCCCTACGTTGCGACGCAGGCCGGCCTGGTTCGCGACGTGGCGGACGGCCTGCTGCTGTGGATGGCGTTCCAGCTTTGAGCGGCTGCGGAGGGGAAACCCTGCTTCTCTACAATACCGCCACGGAGTAAACCCAATGACGATCAAGAGCGACAGATGGATCCGCAAGATGGCCGAAGAGCACGGCATGATCGAGCCCTTCGAACCCGGCCAGATCCGCCAGCGGGACGGGCACAAGATCATCAGCTACGGCACCAGCAGCTACGGCTACGACATCCGCTGCGCGCCGGAATTCAAGGTCTTCACGAACATCCACAGCACGGTGGTCGACCCGAAGAACTTCGACGAGAAGAGCTTCGTCGATTTCCACGAAGAGTGCTGCATCATCCCGCCCAACAGCTTCGCGCTGGCGCGCACGCTGGAGTACTTCCGCATCCCGCGCAACGTGCTGACAATTTGCTTGGGGAAAAGTACATATGCCCGCTGCGGCATCATCGTCAACGTGACGCCGTTCGAGCCGGAGTGGGAAGGCTACGTCACTCTCGAAATCAGCAATACCACACCGCTGCCTGCGAAAATCTACGCCAACGAAGGACTCTGCCAGGTCATCTTCTTCGAGTCCGACGAAGACTGCGAAATCAGCTACAAGG
>Ga0134124_10004981_pt1 | contig 10671 bp, 13 predicted proteins | sample KB304_FD_96880 | JGI IMG/M metagenome (GOLD analysis project Ga0134124, IMG submission 96880) | Terrestrial soil microbial communities without Nitrogen fertilizer from Kellogg Biological Station, Michigan, USA - KB3-0-4 | ecosystem: Environmental > Terrestrial > Soil > Unclassified ... | reverse complement strand
GGTGCTGGCTACGACCAGGGTCCTGCCGGAAGCCTAAGGGGTCGGCTTTTCCAGGTCGATTTCTATTATGAGTTTGTTGTTTTTGATTTCTACGGTCATGGGCATGGGAGAGTCCTTTCAGGCGCACCGGACCGGAGGTCCAGTGGTCACTTTTTCTTCCCGTTTCGGCTCGATTTAAGGTATAATCACCCTATGAAAAAGTCACTGCTTGAAACCAATCCCTACCTGAAAAACCCGGCAGAGCGCGAACGACTGCTGCGGCGTTCGCTGGTTTCTTCATTTGCCATCGAAGGGATTTATCTGAAAGATGAAACCGCCGGTTCCGTCAAGGAAGAACAGCAGCCCTTCACCTCCCGCAGGAAGCCAGCGTCCACTCGATCACACCACTGAAAATCCTCTCCATCGGCTTATAATCCAGGTCCATTCCGGCCTGTACCGCAGCGAAATACTCGTCCCGCTTCACTCCGTCCAGCCCGGTAAAATCCAGCGGCGGCAATCCGGCCTGTAATCCCATCAGCACCGACAGAAGCCTGGCAATCCTGCCGTTGCCTTCCCGGAAGGGATGAATCAGGACCAGCTCTACATGCACCTCGGCCAGCGCGGCAGCAACGTCCTCCACCCTCTCGAACCGGCAGGGAGTCAGGCGCGCCAGCTGGTCTCTCTCGAACTGTCGCATCAGCTCGGGGACATGAGCGGCCGCCGCGAACATGAAACCCGCCTTGCCGATGTTGACGGCGCGATAGGCCCCGGCCGATGCATAAACACTTTCAAGCCAGGTCTTATGGAGCCAGAGGATATCCTGAGCGGTAAAGCGATGATCGCTGTCAAAGCGGGACACGGCTTCATCCATCAAACGCCCGAACCTCTCCTCTTCGACATGCTCCATTTCCTCCTTACTCGTAATGCCGAGCAGGTTGCGCAATACCGTACCGTTTGACCTGGGCTCAAACTGGTCTTCAAGCAGGTGCAATGTTGAGTAGCGATCAGGCATACGTATAATCTCAGGGTTTGATGTAGGCGTTCAGGCCGATAGTGACCGGCTTGCCGTCCACCATGGCGGAAGTCACGGCATTGCCGCGGGTGCTGGCGACGACCAGGGTCTTGCCGGAGGCAGAAGGGGTCGGCTTTTCCAGGTCGATTTCGATAATCAGCTTGTTGTTTTTGATTTCTACGGTCATGGGCATGTGGGAGTCCTTATATTAAGTTTAATTGGTATGGTAACCTTCAAATCGAAGAGGCGAAATTTCAATTCCCAAGGAATTTGTGTTTGCGGTGCCATTCCAAGTGTTGCTGTCCTGGCCAGTAAGAATCATTGGTTGGCAGTGTGATCTGCTTGCCTTTCATCCGTCCGAGCAGGAGCGCCGCTTCCCCAGCTTCTGAAAAGTGCCGGTCGGCAGTTAGAATCGTGTAGTCATCCCGGAGTGACCAGAGACCGTTGTCGAACAGCCAGTGAGCGTTCTTACAGAGAGCAATGCCGTTGGTGGGATCGTTGTTGCGGCTGTGGGAAAACTGGTGAATATGGCAGGCATCAACGATCGTACCGGAAGTGAGGGTGACCAGCCGGTAGCCGGTCAGGGCACAGGTATAGTTGTAGGCCGTAACTACGCCGATCCGGAAGCGACCTTCCCTGCCCCGCTCTACCGCTTCTGTGTCTGCTGTCAGTGCTGTCAGGCTTTCCGCAGACGGAGGAGCGCCGCCGGTCAGGGCCCAGAGGGTAGCCTGTTCGTGAGATTCGAAATAAGTGCCGATGAGGATGGCGCGGGCCTGTTCCCGAAAGGCCGGATCATTGAATGCGGCAAGAAAGGCAGGGTCGAATTGGATGTAAGCCGGCAGGTCACGGTATTTCATGATCTTCTGCTCTGCATCCAGCGGCTGCCAGAAGCCTGCAGATTTCATATGAAACAAGGGAAGTTTGATCTCCGGCCGGTTCGGTCGCCGGTGGACCACCACCGACCAGTAGCCGGCAAAACGGAACGCCAGTTCACCGGTGACCGGCATGATTTCCTCTGTCAGCCCGCCTTCAGCGGCGATCTCCAGGAGACACAAGAGGAGTAAGGGTTTGTGAGGAGCCGCTCCTTTGGCGCGGTCGATATTGAGGCTGGAGAGTTTTCGGAGAAGATTCGGCATACTTAACAAGCCTCCGCTGCGTTCCCGACCGTCATCACCAACTGCGAAGTGGCGCGGGTCATGGCTACATAAAGCAGCTTGGCAGCCTCCACATCCGTCTGTGCCTGCTCCGCAATCCGGCTCCCCATGATGGCCACCAGCGGGAATTCCAGACCCTTGCTGTTATAAATGTTCAGGAACTTTACCTTGGAATCATCTTTGTCGAACGTGATAGTTTTCTTGCCGACAACATAAATATGGTGTTCTTTGAGCGCCCGGAAAACTTCGTCTTTATCCTTGTCATCCCAATACAATACCGCCATATCTTTCCACGCAATCCCGCTTTTGTGGGCGTCCTTCAGGCGTTTGGCAATCTCGTCGGCTTCGTCCCTGAGCGTTGGCAACTTGATCAATAGCGGTTTGGTTCCGCGTCTCCCCGCAGAAATCGGGGCCAGACGTGGTATACCGTCCTCGTCCGCATCTTCTTGGGTCAGTAACTGCCTGGCAAAACCGGCGGCAAAGTCGAGTATCTCGTGAGTATTGCGATAATTCAACTTAAGAATGGTGGTTCGCCCCTGGGCCTGGATACCGACACTCTTGAAGCTGAATTTCCCCATTTTGTGGGTGTCATAGATGGATTGGGCGTCATCATACAGCACCAGCAGAGAACTGGTTTTGGGATTGACCATCTGAACCACCAGCTTGAGCCATTCGGGGCGGAAATCATGCCCTTCGTCAATCATCACCGCATCATACTGACCGGATGGAATAAACGTGCGGTCTACTTCCCGGATAACCTTATCCACCATGGCGTCGTAAAAAACATTGATGTCACCATTATTGGGTGGTAGTTCGATGTTGTAGGTCGTCAACTGCTGCCAGCACCACCGGTGGAAGGTATGAACATGAACCTTATCTGCAAGCCCTTTTACTTGAATCCAGCTCTGTAGCCGCTGGGCCAAAAGTCGATTGTAACAGAGCACCAGTATCGGACGTGAACAGACCTTGGCCAGATGTTCGGCGCGATAGCCGAGAATAAGCGTCTTGCCGGAACCGGCCACGCCATGAATCACCCGATGCCCCTGCCCCAGGCTGCGGGCCAGCTGTTCCTGCTGCAGGTCCATCACCCGCAGGATATCGGGCAGCGTTTGCGCTTGGTCTTCCAGGTCATCAAAAAGCGAAGCCTGTTTGTACGGCAAGCGGATTTCCGGGAAGAGATGCCAGCGCACCCGCTCTATCTGCGGCAGCGTCAGCAATCCATGGGCATTGAAAGGGAACATTCCCCAGAGACGCTCCTGAAAAGCCATCGGATCGACAGCCTCGGTCATCTCGTCCCGGCAGATAACATGGTGCGGCTCAATCGCCTCGCCGAGGTCGGTCTGTTCAAAGTCGCTACGGGTTATGTTGGGAAGGACCACACCGAAAGTCCATGGGAAGAGCAGTTTCCCTTGCAGTCGGCCTTCAGTCCAGACAAGTTGGGGATCGGTTTTAAGAATATCGGCAACGGCCATGGCATAGCCGCGTGCCTGTTCCATCGGGTTCTTGACCGTCATGGGGCTGTTGTTGACAAAGATGGTTGCTTCGTGAGTATTGATTGACTGGATCGTAGACAGCCGCCAATCCTTGACTTCCAGGATCAGTATGCCGCGTTGGGGATGAAGTATGATAAAGTCGGGGTGGAGTCGGGCGGGGCCAATGGGAACGTTGAACCAGCAGAGATAATCGTCCTCCAGCTTCGCCTCCAAAAGCCGGGCAAAGCGCCGCTCGCCGGGAGTGTCGAATTTGCAGGTGGCTATGCTGGGGATTAGTGTTGCCATGGATTATTTCTCATATCAGAGTGATTCTGCTTATCCATGTTTATGGGTAAAACCCCCTCCGTCCTTCACTATGGGGTCCAACGAATAGCGTATGCGGAATCAGTTTTAATACGTCAGCAGTGGGTTCTTCATTCTCCAGCACAATAAGCTGACCGGGACCACGCCAACCAGCCATCCAGTCATAGAATTTATCAGCGACAGTCAATTCAATAGTGTCTTCGCTTAACGTGCCATGTTTGGGGTCACGATAGGTTAACACTGGTGAATCGATGGCAACGAAGCCAAGGTGAGGGGAGTTAATCTGAAGAGCATGCTCCATCACAGCAACTGAATATGCTGTCAGGAATATGGCTCGCTTCCCCTTTCCATATGAAGTGCGGGGACTCTCAAGCAACCGAAGGTCACAAGTCGTGTCGTCAAAGCTTACCTGGCGGGCTTCATCGAGTCCCCAAAGTCCAAGCAATTCTTGTACACGCGAAACGATGCTGGAAATTTCTTCAATCGCATTTCTGGTAATCTTGGTTTTCGTCTTTTTCGTATTCGGTTCAATAGATTTGCGCTTATCCTCGAATTGTTGCAGTTTTTCATGGGTTTTGAGAAAAGAAACGTATTCGCTGTGCAGTTTGGTTAACGTTGTCAGTTCAGTAGATATTGGTGACTTATGGTCTTTAACAATTTCAGCATGCCTAGCGGCAAATGTTGCCTGCTCAGCTTTCAGGCTCTTAATGCTTTCTTCAACAGAAAGAAGCTCTGTTTCAACGTCTTTGGTGGCAGCGGTCAGTCCATGGCGCAACGCTTCAATCTTTTGATACTCTGCATTAGCTGAAATTGCCATCTGTTCTGCAGACGGCAACTGTTCATCAGTGGCTTTAGCCTGCTGCAAGACAGGAGTGTTGCATAATGCACATGGCTGAGGGGTAAATGCGTCAAAAACCGATGCTGCGGTTCGTATCAATTCCAGCCGTTCCAGGTCACTCAGATACTTGCAGTCGAGTAATCGAAACCGTTCCATGGTCTCCAGCGATGACGACCGCATACAATCGAAACGAAGTAAATCCCTGCCTATTGATGACATCTTTGAAGTCAAGGTATTCAACTCAGCACTATGCTCGCGCAACAAGTTCTGGTATGCAGTTATCTGCTTATCAATTTTTTCCACCATCACCCGATATTCAATTTCTTTGAACTCCTCAGGCAATTCAGCCTTTAAGGAGTCGATGGCTTCATCCAAGCCCATCAATTTTCCTTTTTCCCGGAGCAAGTCGTCATTATTGGTACCCAAAACGACTGCAGAATCATCAACACCGGTCATCATGAGGTAATATGCCGATTTGTGCCTTGTCCTGTGGACTACCTCTCCTAGAATTTCACCATCACTCAACGTATCAGACTCGGTATATAAGGAATAATGCCTGAGGTCGCCAGCCGTTATTTTCCCCTTTTTCCCTTCCGCATTCACTATTTGCATCTGCCCTAAGCTCAGCAAATGCAGGATAAACTTATTAACATCATGTCCGGAGAGAGCTTTATTATCCGAGATAATGTCATGGTGCCCATTATAGAACTCGCTTCTGCCCCCAGCCAAAGACCTAAGGACAGTGTATGGCTCTCCGCTTGTGGTAGTAAATTGAAAGGACAGCCGGTCATATCCAGATGCCTGCCTAATTTGCTTCGGTAAGGTTTTGCTCCCAAGAGCATATTTAAGACATCCAACGATGTACGACTTACCGGTGTCTGAAGGTCCCAGAATGAGGTTCGAGTGTTGAGAAAAGTCAATATCAGCGATAGGTTTGTTGGGTCCCATTACAGCAAGACGGATTGCTCGAATTCCCATAAATTATTCCTTGTTGAAATCGCTAGATGGCGATACGAACTCTACTCCCCATCGATGTCCTTCATGGGTAAAAAGTTTTTGTAAATCCACAGCCGACTTGTTGCCAAGCTTTTCAGCAACCCAGCTGCAACGTTCCTGCAGCTTCTGTGAGTAGTTTCCGCCGATAATGCCCAGCATGGCGGCAGCATTTTCACCTGCCTGGTATTCAATGCCGGAATTACCAAACCTTACGTCGATAAATCGCCTGCCTGACATTAAATATAGACCTTGCTCGATAATGGTGCGCCGGGTGGTGTATTCAGCTCCACGGAGTGGAACCGGAGTGTGCAAGCTCTCTGGTCCCCCAAGGTCGCCTGAATATATTGCGGCATAATCAAGGAATAACAGCTGCTGCAAATCAAGGGTACGGGGATACACCGACATCAGGATGAATATCATCCGGACGCCAAGCTCAAAGGGACTGTTGAAGGGAACTGGATAGTTACTCATCGGGTACCCACTTGACTTCCCCGTCGTTTGCAAGGTGATGACATGTTCCCATCAAGTCGAGAGAGTGGATACGGTCTTTAAGGGGGTTCGTCGTGGTAGTCAAAGAGGTCACGTGCTTCAGTGTCTCATTGAGGCGTTTAAGCCCATCTGGATGTGTTACATCATCCACGACAGGGCTAATCCCAGTACGTATCTCCTTCTTTAAGGCATCGAAAGCCTCAGGGACAAAATCTCTACTGAAGCGGTTCAAGCTTTCAGCATGGTAAAATTGCTCCCGGCAGCTCGCAAAGTGTTTTGAGTGTTTGGTGGGTATGTCCTCAACAGACGGTATCGGTGATTTTTCAAAGTCACCATAAGCCTTCAGTACTTCCGATACGTATACCTGCTCTTCAGTTGCTGGGTTTCCAGGTATAGGCAGCTGCGGGACAACAGGAGGAAGAAGCTCGAAGACAGCCCAGTGCTTTGCGCTCCTGGAATGGATGGTGAGTAATTCTGAGACCTTCATCTCTTTGATTATTTTGAAATCGAAGGTTGTGATGAAACTTTCCAGGGCGGGAGTCAATGGTTGTTTAAATGAAGTGAAATTTCCTGATTTTGTCTTCCAGTCGGTTAATACTCTTTTCCGGAAATTGTCTGGATTCCCCAATAAATCATGAAGAGACGTTCCTACATCTTTTGTACCGCATATGTAGTAGTTACGGGGTAACGGGTAGTCACCGTTGAAAACGTAAAACAAGAATTTTGCAAAATCTGACATCATGCTGGTGGGTTTCAGCGGGTCTTTATATGCTTTTGCCTGGAACAAATCCCATGTGCCAGGCTTGGGAGGGAACACTGTGTAACATGCGATATCGCGCCCCTTATCGCCAGCTCCGCCTAACTGCTTAATCTGGACGTATTTATTTTCCTGGCGCAGCTGTTCACAACAATCGGCAATGAATGCTTCCCAGGCAACGTCCGTCATCAGGACAATGCGTTGTTCCGGGGTGATGGGAGCTGGTCCAGAATGATACGCAGTCGGCATAGAGACCTTCCTCGTCTAATATCCTATCAGCAATCGCTGTGTTTTATATCGCATGTGAACCCATAGCTGTGTAATAGCTGCTCAGTCTCATTGAACTGCTCATCGGTAATTCTGGGGTCTAAAACAATTTCATCTATAATCGGTCGCCATTGAATCGGATGCTTACATATGCCATCTTTGATGGTTACATTGTCGATGATAAAGTGATTATCTTTATCAGATGGAACATGACTAAAAGCAAATCTTATTTCTTCTTCATCTGTAAATTTATTGCGCAATGCCATGAGCGATACGGGAATTCCGGGGACAGAATATTTAACTCCCACTCACCCCAACCCCCGCCACAACAATCGGCATCTCAAACATAAACCCCAGAAACGGCAACTCCCGCGCGGCCTTCTCGTAACTCATCATCCCCGAATAGACCGGCGGACGCTCGCTCACCGAGTTCTCCCGCGCCCGCTTCTGCCCAAGCTCACACAGCAGCGCCGCAAAGGCCGTGGTCGGACAGAGGAGCAGGCCGAGCCTGGCAGCCCGGTATTTACGGGCCAGCATGAACTTCACGTAGTCCTGATAGTAGGAGCGGGCATTGCCGAACTCCACCTCCACCCAGATGCCGTTCTTCTCGAAATCGCACTTCAGCCCCAATTCAGGGATCACACGCTGCTCCCGCTGCCAGCCCTTGTCCGTCAAACCGTTGCTGATCAGGCTGTTATAGTCCGACTGGCTGAAACCGGCGTCATACTCCACCGAGGCCAGCGACTCCCTGAGCTGGGCGATCTCCTCGAAGCGCTCCATTTCCTGGTGTTTCAGGCGGTGCAGCTGCAAGGCGCTGATCTGCAGGGCCGGAGCGGTGCTCTTCAGAATCGGTTTGAACAGGAAGGTGAAGGGTGCAACCTCGACAATCTCCAGCAGGTTCCCTTCCGCCGGGCCACCGCAGACCGCAGCCAGCCAGAGCCGCAGCCGCTCCTGACCCTTGTTCTCGTAGCGGAACTGGAGATGGCCGGGCTTGTTGTTCAGCCGGCGGATCTCGGCTACAATCGGCTCTTCGTTACCGAAGATGACCGTAACCGGCACCTTGCCGCCCTTCTCGATGGCGCGCAGCCGCTCCGTCTGGGCCTCAAGTGGAATCGTCACCCCGTACTTGAAGGTGGAAACCCCGACCGGGTGGAGGAACTTCAGATTGTCGATGCCGGAAATCACAAATCAGCTCCAAAAAATCAAAAAGCCGCTCCACCGGTCTTTGCCGGTACAGCGGCTTGCAGTCATCTATCTCTTTCCCACTCCATCAGCAACTCCACACATAACATAAAAGTTCGTTCACAATATATCTTCAAAAGCTTGATGTCAACGTAAGAAGCCAATGATACTAGCCAGCGTGATAGTGTCACCTATCGCCGTAACGGCGCTGTCAAAGGCCCCCTCACCCGGCGCTTTGCGACACCCTCTCCTTTAGGCCCTTTGGGTCCGGAGGGCGAGGGCAATGTTTTAAAGCTTAACGATTTTAAGCAGATCTTTGATGAGCAGAAAGAGGTGGTATGGGTCGGTGGGGCTTGATTCGAACCCCCAATGAAGATACCAGTCGCGGGCGGCATCGTCCTTGGCATGCACCAGCAGAGCGCGAATGCCGGCTATGTCGGCGGCCTGGACGGTTCGCAGCAGGGCATCCTTGAGCAGTGCCCGGCCAAGACCGGCGCCTTGATGCTTTTGGTCTATCGCCAGTCGCGCCAGAATCATCACCGGCACCGGATGCCGTGCCAGCCCCTTGACGACACGGCCAGCGGCGGTTGACGGTTCAATGCCGACAGCCAGACTGTAAAAACCGGCCACTGTGCCGGTGCCACGTTCGCAACAGACATACGTATGGGCGCTGTTTGCCTTTTGATTCACCAGAGCGAAACGCTGCAGAGAAAAATGCGGGACACTCTCCGTATTTCTCCCCCTCTCCCTGCTCCTCTCCTTTAGGCCAGCTTTTTCGGTCCACAAGGGGCGAGGGAACTTAAACAAAAAAGCCGCTCCACCGGTCATTTCCGGTACAGCGGCTTGCAGTCATCTATCTTATTCCCCACTCCATAATCAACCCCATAACATAAAAGTTCCCTCAAATTACTCCTGCGAGACCCACCTGTCTCAGATCAAAATCAACAACTGCCTCACGCGACGACGCCCCAAAAGTAGGCGCCTCTAGGCGACGACGCGACGGAAAACCCGGTAACCACAGATGAATGGGATGAACGCGGATGAAACCCCTGAACAGGTTTTTTGACTGCGTTATCCGTGTGTATCCTATTTATCCGAGTTGTAAAAGCCTTTGAGGATTAGTGCTTCTGTTCGAGGAACTGCGCCGGGGTCATGATGGGTATGCCGCGATAGGTGCCGAGTGCCAGCAGGTGCGGATCGCCGGAGATAATGGCGGCGGCGTTGGCGGCAAAGGCGCAGGCAAGGAACTTGTCGTCATCCGGGTCTTCGGCGATGACGGCAACTGTTTCCTTCGGATGTACGAAGCGCGACCAGGAAAAGACGAATTCTAGAATTTTGACCTGCAGAGTGGAGGAGAATTTGAGTTTGGGGTAGGCAACGACCCGCTGAAGTTCGCTATAGATGTCATCGGTGATGCAGTTGTCGACCTTCCGCTGTTCCAGCAGGCTCAGTACGGCTTCCGGCTTGCCGTCCCAGCCGAAGGCGGAGATGAAAATATTGGTGTCGATGACTACTTTTGTGACCGCGCCCACTTGACCGCCTCGGCAGCTATTTCAGGCCCGAGCTTTTCACGCTTGACCGTTCGCGAAGCCTCGCGGGTAATTCCGGCGAGAGATGGCGGCGCATAGAGTTTCTTCCTGAAGAGTTGATCTATTAGCTTTTTCAGCCCTTCGGGGGGGAATTGGGCCAGTGCTTCCAGAAGCTGGCTGTTGTTCACCTGAATCGATGGATTGCTCATACTTGACTCCCTGTTGGTCATGTCAGTAAAAAATAACATGTAATGCAGATAAAACCATAACAAAATTAACTTGTAACGAAAAGATCCCCATGCCAAAAGCGAAAAAAACCAAACAACTGAAACAACAAGAAAAAACCAAGACGAAAAAGCCGGCCCGGGTTCCGGCGCCGTCCGAACAAAAGAAAAAGCCCTGAGAAATCAGGGCTTTTTCTTTTGTTTGTTCAACAATATTGAAGATTATCAGAGCACTGTCATCTCTCGCAGCTTAAGATCAAGATCATCGACATTTACCCGCACTTCCCCTTTATCTGCCGTCTCGGCACGAACGACACCATCCTCGATCCATTTCAGGATCAATGGCTTTTCCAGGTTGTATTTTGCAGCAGCCTCTTCGAGTGTGTACCATGTGATTCCAAGTGACATGTCATTCCTCCTTAAAATTCTGCGTAACGGGCAGAGTACT
>Ga0134124_10004980_pt1 | contig 10671 bp, 27 predicted proteins | sample KB304_FD_96880 | JGI IMG/M metagenome (GOLD analysis project Ga0134124, IMG submission 96880) | Terrestrial soil microbial communities without Nitrogen fertilizer from Kellogg Biological Station, Michigan, USA - KB3-0-4 | ecosystem: Environmental > Terrestrial > Soil > Unclassified ... | reverse complement strand
TTCTCGCCTACTACCAGACGCGCAAGCAGCGCGGCGAGCCGGTCAACGACAACGATCTGGACGAGTTCGAACGGAAGTACCGAGAGAGCATGGAAGTCATCAGGAAGTGTTGGGAGCGCAAGTGATGATCCGCGGGGATGTAGGGCAGATGACCTGGACCATCCGGGACAACGTGACTGATCTCTGCGACATCTGGCTTCAGCAGCCTTGGAACCGCAAGCTGTTTGGTGAACAAGAGCTGCGCGACCTCCGCGCGTCTCACCTGAAGCTTTCGTTGCTGCTGTCGGCTGTCGATGCCAAGGACAAGGAAGTCGCATAATGGCCCGCGCTCCGAGCAAAGATATCCAGAAGTTCATGGCCGACTACGGGATTGCCTCCGACGAGATTTGGGAGGTCCACGGTTCATCCTGGGTCGTCAAGCACAAGGCTCTTGAGCGCGTTGCCGCTGAAAAAGGCGTGATTTGGGATCGGCCGGCAATGATCGAGACCAATTCAAAAGAGGGCATCGTTGCAATCTGCGTGTTTGGCAAGCTCGGTGAGCATTCTGAGTGGTCGATCGGCGAAGCCAGCCCGAAGAACTGCAAGAACTCATACTACTACGCCATGGCCGAGAAGCGAGCTAAAGACCGCGTGATCCTGAAACTTTTGAATAGCCACGGCACCTTGTACTCCGAGGCAGAGGCCGACGAGTTCGAGAAGCCGCGCCAGAACCCGCATGTCACACGCCCGAGCGATGTTGTCCCCTCGATAGAATATGACGAAAACGGCGAGGTAATCGACAACATCCCGTCGCCAGATCCTGCTTCCGTGAAGAAGCTTCGCGTCTCTGACCAACGCCCGATCTTCAAGGACTTGCAAGGCGAAATCCACGCCACGCAGTCGGTGAAGGAACTGACGCAATGGGCAGCGCATAACAAAGACCGGCTTGGATCGCTCAAGCCTGATTGGCAGGACTTCTTGCGCGGCGTCTATGCCGAGCATTTGGCAGCCCTGCGCGTCCAAGAGAATAGCGATGACATGAGGATGGCCGGATGACCAACCGCTCTTTCATCACGGACGAGGAAATCGACAAGGCTCTGGACTTCCTGCGCGACAATGCACGGGACGCAGCTCAAGCTCGTGCTGATCGCGTCTACGTCGAGGAATACCGCAAGACCCTCAAGGCCACTCTGATGAAGGAGCACGGAGGGCTTTCCGCCGTCCTTCAGGAACGAGAAGCCTATTCCGATCCTCGCTATGTCGAGCACCTGGAGGCGATCCGCGAGGCCGTAAAGGTGGATGAATTCCACAGGTTCATGCGTATCGCGGCTGAAGCAAAGGTCGAAGCGTGGAGAACTCAGAGCAGCAATTCGAGGGCTAGAGTATGAGCCGCGAAGTCTCCGAATGGAAGGCAAAGCGCGATGACGATGCAATCCCTCCGCGCGTCAAGGATCGCGTGTTTCAGAAAGCGGATGGCACCTGCAAGAAGTGTGACCGCCGGATCGTCGGGAAGCTTCGTGCCGAGTTCGACCACGAAATACCTCTGATTATTGGCGGAGAACATCGAGAAACAAATATTCAGCTCCTCTGTCATGAATGCCATTCGGCAAAGACAGCGCTCGACGTCAAGCTGAAGGCCAAAGTCGCCCGCGTTCGGCAGAGGCACATGGGACTGAAGAAGCCGCGCAGCATCCGCTCTTGGCGAAAATTTTCAGGTGAGATTGTTCATGCTCCGAGAGAGCGCTGAGGATATGACCATGACTGATCAATGTTCCCCTGACAGCGAGACGCTGTTGCCCTGCCCGTTCTGTAACGGTGCGGTCCAGTTCCGCAAAGCCCTGCATGTCTCGGACGGCAATGTCGACAGCGTCATCCACGCAGCGCCAACAAATTGTCCGATGGTCGTATTCGAGGACGGATCGACCGACCAAAGCGTTCTCATCAGATGGAATACTCGCGTCGCTGCTGCTCAACCAGTGACGGCTACGGATGCGATGTGCGAGGCGGCTATCAATTCAGACGCGCCCGATTGCATCCGGGGCTTCACCTACCCGACGCACCACGTCATCCGCGATGTGTGGGCGGACAGGGAACTTTGGTCGAGGCCGATCGACATTGCGGAGTACACTCCGGAATACGTGGCATTCCAGCGACAGGTCGAGATCGAGCGCATGCGCAGGATGTTAGAAGCCGCCCTGGCGGTGTCATCGACGCTGCGGCCGGACGACTGCTCGCAGTCTGAACAACAGCGACAGGAGGACTGACCATGAGCAAGCCCGCAAGCGAAGTCCAAGTCTCTTACGATTTGGCCCGCGAGAACAGCGATCTGACTGTAGTAACCATAGCCCGCGTTTTCGAGAATGGTTGCAAGGTTCTGGCGCATCTTGAGGGAGAAGACGCTGAGGCATTTATCGACGCGTGGAACAGCCGCTCCGTCAACCTGCTCCCCGAGGCGCTGGCGGCGCTGGAGCTTGCCAAGGCGCATATCGACGCGTGCGATTACGATCCTGAGGCAATCGCGTTGGCCGAGCACATCGAAGCCATCCTCCAGAAGGCGAGGCAGCCATGAGCAAGCAGAAGCTGGAGCTGGCGGACGAGCTTGAGGCCATTAAGAAGCGCGGTCATTTTCCCAATGATAGCTTGATCGAGGACGTGGTCGCCACGTTGCGCAGTTCTGCCGAGAGCGACGACTACTTTCTGCCGTGCGACGTGAAGCTTCCGCCGGCAACCACGATCACCAAGGGCTGCAAGCTATCTACGCTGATGGCAGCCTTCAAGGTTCGCGAGCGCGCCGAACTGGAGGTCATCCACGAAAATCTTCCCGAGTACAGCGGAAATCCCTTCGCCGTGCGCACTGAACCGCAGACAGCGCCAAAAGGGAGCGCGCGCGTTTCAATCGAGCCTATGCAGCTATCAGATGGCCGTACCGACTATTACGTGGCGATCAGAGTTGGCGACAAGTTCGTGACGCCGCATGTGTTCCGCGAGGAATACAAGGCCGCTTACCACGTCGCCCTATATGACTGGCTTCTGAACGGCACCGGGGAGGAGCCTTGCGTCGTCGATTTCGGACCAGAGGACTACCCGGCTCGCGTTCGCTGTCAGGCGGAGAGCGAACCGCAGATAGCGCCCTCACAAGAGGATGCGTTCTGGAAGGAAATAGCCGAAAAGAGCAATAGGAATGAGCGTGTGCGCGCTAGTAACGCTCGGCTGGCTTCCAACTATGCTCAATCTCATTCGGACAACGAACCGAAGGCACTAAGCCTAATGGAGATGGCGAAGGCAGCTTACGAGCGATTTCCAGATGAAGGAGATGCGGAAGCTAGACGGGCTATGGGGACTGCCCGTTATGGCTTCATGGAAGGCTTACGCGCGTCGCTCTCGCGCCCTGAGCGAGCGCCATCGGAGGAACAGCAATATCACTTGCCCGGACACGACGAAACCATATCCGATTTGAAATCTTTGACGATCCGCAAGTAGAAGATGGGAAATAACAACTCATAGGGGGAATAGCTATGCATACCGTGTCTGAGTCGATCTACAACGGCTCCAATGTGATTGTCGCTCTTGCCGACGTGCAGCATATCGAGAAGTGGGACAAGCACTCCATCCCTGGCATCATGGTTGTGACCAGCCACACGAAGTGGAATTTCGAGCACGACGTGTGGGAAAACGGCATTTGGATCAGCGAGCCACAAGCGACTGCATTCCTGTCAGCGTGGTGCCGATATCGCGGCGAGCTGGAGGCCGACACGCTGATGGATTTGTCGCCTCGCTTACCCCAGGCAAGCGACGGGAGCACCTGATGGCGCCCTCCGAAGACGATCCTGTGACGCTTCAAGAGGCGTGCGATATCGTCTTCCGGGGCGTTGTCAAAGTCTCTACCCTGCGGCTCGAGGCCACGCGCGGACACCTGGAGATTTTCAAGGTCGGGCGCCGCCTGTTCACGACGCTCCGCAGCGTGCGCGAGATGAGAGAGAAATGCCGAGAAAATCCAAAGGGCCACGGCTTTACCGCGACCGAGCTCGCAAAGAGATCGTTATCCGAGATGGATCAAAGTTCATCCGCATTGGTTGCGCTGAGTCAGAAAACGAGAGAGCTGAAAAGAAGCTCGCGGAATACATAGCCTCGAAATACAAGCCGGCGACCGTGGCATCGCCGCTGATCGCTGATGTGCTTCTCGTCTATGCCAGCGAGCGACTACCGAAGACGCGGACTCCCGACAAGGCCGCGCACAACATTTCGAACCTGACGCCCTTCTGGGGCAAGAAGAGAGCAGACGACGTGAACTCGGACAACTGCACCGCCTACGCTGCAGATCGGCCGGCCGCCGCGGCCAGGCGCGACCTCGAGGTGCTACGGGCCGCCCTGCTCTACTGGCACAAGCACAAGGTCGCGTTGGAGCGCGCGCCGGTCGTTGTCCTGCCCGAGAAGTCGCAGCCGCGCGAGCGGTGGCTGACCCAGGCAGAGGCGAAGCGGCTGCGCCGGGCCGCGATGAAGCACCAGCACCTCTACCGCTTCGTGATCCTTGGGCTGAAGACCGGGTCTCGGTCTGGCGTGCTGCTGAATCTCCGCTGGGATCAGATCGACTTGGCCCGCGGCGTCATGAACCGCAAGAGCGTCGGCGAGACAGAGGCAGCGAACAAGCGCAAGCCGCCCGTGCGGCTAGGCCGGTCCGTGGTGCGGCTGCTGAGGCGCTGGAAGGCCAAGGACGGCAAGATCCCGTGGGTGGTCCACTACGACGGCAAGCCCGTCCAGAAGCTCCGGCGGTCGTGGGCGGCCGCCTGCAAGGAGGCCGAGCTCGAGGACGTCAGTCCGCACACGCTGCGCCACACGCGCGCGACGTGGCTCATGCAGGCGGGGATCGACGTCTGGGAGGCCGCCGGCGCGCTTGGAATGTCTGTGAACATCCTGACGAAGGTCTACGGCAAGCACTCGCCGGACTTCCAATCCAGGGCAGCCGAGGTATGATAACTGATCCGAAGCTGATCCGTCGTAGAGTATGAGGCGGGCTAAGTCGTTGAAATCGTGGTAGGCGGTGAGAGATTCGAACTCCCGACCCTCTCGGTGTAAACGACAAGACCTTAGCCTAAGTAGTTGATTTTGCTTTCATCGTACCTCAGTTCGGCCCGTGAACTTTCAAAGAACACGAGCCAACTTTGAGGAATATCTGATCCGAAGCTGATCCACGCGCTGGGAATATTATGAAAATCGAAAGAGCATTAGAGATTGTCAAAGCGAAGGGGAAGCGCATCCCGCTTGAGCCCGGCGGCCATCTTCCGGCCGGGGCCACGCTCTGGAATGTGCCCCCAGGCCATATCGTACAGGAAGCCGTTTATTTCGCCTATAGCGGCGGTCTGGTGAAGATCGGCTATTCGATTGCGCCAGCCTACCGTCAGGCTGAACTGGCTGCTGCATCGGCTCACCCGGTTGTCATGGTCCTGATCGTCCCTGGCTCAGAAACGGACGAACGGAAGTTCCATATCAGGTTTGCCGCAGACCGCGCGCACCACGAGTGGTTCCGGCTCAGCAAGCGCATGCGGAACTTCTTCAAGGCTCGGCTTTGCCCTGTTGGCCGGGACACCTTCAAGCGGGCTGAAGCAGAGTTCGCCGCCTACTGCGCGGAGGCAACCCGATGAGCACTGTGCCAGACATCCCCGAGCTGCGCCGTCACCTCAAGATGCGCCGACTGACCGCGGCGCCCGTGCTGCAGCCCCTGCTCTCGACACTCGAGCAGAAACTCAAGGGCTGGGAGGCTGGCGGCAACCGCGCGTTCCTGGCCGGCAGCATTGAGCGGACCATCCAGACGATCGAGACCTTACGGCAACCCGCCGCATAGCGCGGCTTATGGAGACGACGATGACAGAGGCCAAGAAGAAGATCACTAAGGAACAGAGGCTGCAGGCGTTCGCCCTGTTCACCATGGCGCGGACGCATTTTGCCAAGGCTCGCGAGTTCGAGAGCGCTCTCGGAGATCTCCTCGGCTATACGGATGAAGATCTCGGATATCTCGGCTGCATCAGCGATGAGCTGCAAGCGGATAATGCCAGCTTCGATCGCGGATTAAAGAGAGAGGGTTTTGCCGTCGCGAAGTCAGCGCGCTGACAGCCCTCCAGCGAGGATAGGACCATGATCCTTTCAGAACTTCCCCGAGTATATCGCGTGATCGAGCTTCTCGGACTCGACAACGGCGCCAGCCCGGTCGGTTCGGCCATCATCCCTGACGCATGGGAAACCCGCGCCAGGATCGCGGAGGACGAACTGCTTCAACTCACGCCGGCCGAAATGGAAGACCTGGCCTATGGCGAGGAGACTGACCAGGGGACCATCGCCAAAAGGGCGCCGGCCGCTGATGAGATCCTCAATGCGGCCTTTGACGGCGGCGAATTGGCCGAACTCTTTTTTGAGCCGTGGCGCAACATCCACGATGCCAGGGCCGCTGAAGCGCGCGCCAAGCGATGAATGCAGAACAACGAGGATAGAACAATGACCACACCGACCCGAAAAGACCTTGCGAAGATCCTGGCAACCCTGCCCTACGGAGTTCTGGCGCAGGTCGCCAAGGAGCTTGTCGAGATGAACGCCGAGGAGACCGGATGCAATCGCCATCCGGAGACGCAGCACGGCATGGCGGAGACGCTCTACGATTGGGGCGAGGCCCAGATGGGCGATGATCAATAAGGAGCGATGAGATGAGAGAAACTGTCACGATTTACGTCCCACACGGATATGCGGACGCAAGAGAATTTTTGAAGGATTGTGGTTTTGAGCAGGTCGATAATCGGCCTGCATGGGACCATCCTTCCAACCGCAGCTATGAGCCCGTCGAGACGCTCGCGAAGGTCATCTATGATAGCTTCGTGTACGACGGTCCCGCCGGCACCCAGAAGCCTTCATGGGCTCCCGGAGGGAACGGGATAAAGCAAGACGAGGCCCGCGATCAGGCTAGATGCCACCTTCGTCAAGCCGGGCATGAGCCATCAAGCGCTGATCAGTAGGGAGCGAGACGATGAAGGGGATCAAACTGTTCGCCAGCAAGGCTGCTCAGCGCGCCGTGGCCCGCAGCGTCCATCGATCTGAGCAGAAGGAGCGGACTGAGCTTCATGTTCCCTATAAATGGTGCAGCAAAGATGATTGCCCCTGCTACCTGCCAGAATGTTCTGAGCATGGGTGCATGGCGATGACGAATGGGGAGCGAGCATGACTGAACGAGAGGCAATAATCGAGATGGTCTATGAGGCGATGCGTTTCGCCATATGGGCCGCAGGCCAGGGCATCTGCCCGGATGAGGGAGAGCCCTGCAAGGCCCCCGAAGACATTCTGAACGACTATTCCAGGCGTAGCGATATCGACGATTGGGACGCCCTGCCCGAGTTCGTCAGAGATTCCCTCTCCAATGGATAACGACCATGAGAATACTTGCGGCCCTGATCGAGGTAATCCGCGAGCACGCGCAGCGCCAGCCTCATCCTGCCGAGGCGCAGATCCGCGCTGAAGTTGTGAAAGAGTACAGACGCGCCCTGCTTCACCGCCCATGGTGGTGGAGGCTGATTGGCCGCGATCATATTAAGCGCAGATGACCGAACAGCGAGGACACCATGACTGACGAGCCATACGAGAATAAGCTTTCGATCGAGGAGCTGCGGCGCGAAGTGCGCGAGTTATGGGATCTCCAGATGGACATTGTCGAAGCTATACGGGATGTCCCAGAAGTGGCGCCGCCGTGGGTTCTGATGTTCTTGTCACGCGCCGCGAAGTGGCCTGAGGATAACAGACTCGGCAAACTGATGCAGCAGAAACATCGGCTTGAAGTCATCCCGCCAAAGAGCGAGTGCGAGGGTGGTGCCGGCGTCTGGTATCGCATCCGGAAGGGACTGCTTCAGCCGCGTCCCGATACGGTCTAGCGATGATGAGCAGGGAGCGGAACGATGGCTATTGCAAATCGACCTTTTACCGAAGCCGAACTCGCTCGACTGAAGGATGCGATCTCTCAGCCTATGCTGCCCAATCTTGATTGGCTCGCCTCGATGTTCGATCCTAGATATTGCTTCGTCAACTATTCGGCATCAAACGGCAAAAGCCTTTGGACGCCGCCGGAGATCTTCTTTTGGGGCCCCGTTCCGCAACCGAGTGATTGCGTGTGGATGGTTCCAGGAACGCAATCCTAAGCGACCATCGAAACAGAGGAGAATTTTGAGATGAGCTATGAAGCCTGGGGTGATGGTGACGACGGCATGGACGGCTATGTCACCGCAGAACGCGCGGAAGAACTTTTCACCGCCGGAGCGCAAGCCATGCGCGAGATGCTTGCCCGATTCGTCGAGCAAGGCGGAGACGCCACCACTGCAGCATCAATTCGCGCTAATTGGGCGCCAAGTTGGGGCAAAGACCCTGGTAAATTGGAAGGTGAACTTCCCAAAGAATGCTGGGATTGCTGAGCACTGCTGGCCAATGAGCGAGGTGACGATGAAAATCGAAATGTCTGACCACGACCTAGCGCTCTGCATCGCCGCGCTCGAAGCGGGCGCCAACGATCTGCGTGAAGGGATATTGGCGTCGCAGCGGCTCGGCTTGGTCCGGCAGGATTTCATGCTCGAAAAGACTGCATCAGAAATGGATGCGCTGCGATCGCGCCTCGCTGAGCGCGAATGAGCGAGCCATGAACCCTCCACAACGCTTCGTCGTCGGATTGATCCTCGTTCTGATCCTGGTCTGGTGGTTCGCCTAAGCCCCGCCAGGCTGGACGTAGCAGAACACGTACCCGCCAGGGCTGATGAATATGACGCCGTGGCCGGTAGGATTGCCCCTGTCCCATTTGAGCTTATGGTTCGGGACTTCGATCTCGGTCCCGCTCGGAACATGAGGACGACGCAGCGGGGCATCATCGCGATCGTCCGTCACCACGGCATAGGTCTTGCCATTGCGAACGTGGATCTCATCGGCCCAATAGGCGTCAGATTCGCCGCAACAGGATGCGGCCGGATTGTCCGGCTGCTTTAGTTCCTGGTACCATTGCCGGATTGACGGGTCTGAGGCTTCCCATTGACCGAGGTCGCGCGCTTCCGCTCCTCCCGCCACCAGCAAAACCACTCCTGCACAGCAACACCAATACATAGCAGCCCGACAACGATCGCGTAGGCCGCGACCCAACGGAGGCCGTGCATCCATCAAGACCTCCGGTAGGCTTTTGCCCTGGCATCGGTCTTCGGCGGCTGCCTGGCGTGGATCGAGATCGCATTGTTGATGAGCATCGCGTCCGCGAGGACAACAAGGATCAGCATTGGCGGATTCGGCTCCCATACCGGGAAAAGGATCGTGCCGAAGACAAACAACGCCGCGACAGGGAATAGCACCCGCCGAGCCCATTGGACCGAAAGCGGATCTGATCGCGTGATTTCGTCGTGTTCGGTCTGCTGTTTGACATAGATCAACAGGAGGCCGAGAACTGCTGCCATAACGTAGTACAGTGGTGCGATCATGATCTATCCTAGGATGCGTTTGGCGATGACCTGCAAGAAAGGCATTCCGACCGCACCAACTGCGAACGCGGCAGTTTTGTTCGGCCAATGTAACATGGCAGACATGGGCTCTGCGAAGTAGTTCGCCGTGAATCCACCGAATACAATCGCGCCGATGATTGCGATCGGGCTTGCTGCCTTGGAATGGATCGCGTGAATAACGCCCCCCGCGAATCCTGCGACTAGAAATTGAGGATTGAGGCCGAGCGTATCAAGAAGCGCGCCCATCTACGTGGCCTTGGCGGCGTTATAGAACGCGACATCCTTGACCATGATCTTGTTGGACCGAGCCGCCAGCATCTTGGGAAACATGCTGGCTTCGACCTGAGCAGCCGCGATCAGCTCTGCACAGAACCAGGAATCCGGGCATTGCCAGTCCCTGCCGAGCGCAAATGATGCAATCGCCATGGCGTCGTAGGGCTTGCCGAGCTGGTCTTTCAGGAAGCCAAAGAACGCCGTTTCCTGCTCTGGAGTCGCGTCAAGCGACATGAACAGCTCGCGCTCGAAAGCGCCGGCATCATAGCCCACGGGCTTAATCTGGACGCCGCCCTTGTACCAAGCCGCGATGACGCCACCTTCAGGAAGCATCGCTTCGCAGTGGGTCAGAGGAAAGCCGCCTTGGGCGTATTTGACCAGGACCGTGAATATTCCAGGATGATTCACAAACCGGAGGCGGATCATTGCCGCGTTCCGTCAACTTTTAGTTCACTTTCCAGTTTCATAGTCCTTCCAGCCCTTTCGATGCCGATGAAGTATCGAGGGGGTCAGGACTCGGCCAGCCGTTAGAGCGACTGGTCGGGTCCGCCATTAACGCTTGATAATCCTAGCAATATTCTCGAATCCACGCTTGGCGAAGTAGAAGCTAATAACAAGATTAGCTGTCGTAGACGCGAAGCCGGCCAGAGAGTCGGTTACGCCCAGGCCGAGAACCTTGTCCCACACCAAAAGCTTTGCGAAGTAGAGCGCGACGCTGTACCCGATGATTTTATCCGGTTCGTACCAGTGACCGATTTCCGCTGTGCGATAGGCCATAATCGCGTTGGTCTCGGAGACCTGAGCTGCGATCTCGCCAGCAGCCAAATCAGCCGCAATCTTGCTCTCGACATTGCCGGCCTTCAGCTTAGCCTGATAGGCGTCAATCAGACCTTTGATGACTGGGCCGCCGAAAAACGAT
>Ga0134124_10004978_pt1 | contig 10675 bp, 10 predicted proteins | sample KB304_FD_96880 | JGI IMG/M metagenome (GOLD analysis project Ga0134124, IMG submission 96880) | Terrestrial soil microbial communities without Nitrogen fertilizer from Kellogg Biological Station, Michigan, USA - KB3-0-4 | ecosystem: Environmental > Terrestrial > Soil > Unclassified ... | reverse complement strand
TGACCGCCGCGATGGCCGGCGGCGCCCTGCTCGCCAGCGGTTCGGCGTTCGCTCAGTGGCATCACCACGGTCCGCGGGTGGTGTTCGGGCTGAACTTCGGGGTCCCCGTCTACAACCCTTATTACTATTCGCCGTACCCGTACTACTACCCTCCCGCGGTGGTCACCGTGCCGGCCCCGCCGCCGCCGGTGTACGTGGAGCGCAGCGACCCCGCGCCCCAGGCGCAGAACGACTGGTTCTACTGTGCGGGTTCGCGCGCCTACTACCCTTATGTGAAGGACTGCCCCGGCGGCTGGCAGCGCGTGCCCGCTCAGCCTGCGCAGTAGCGGTGACGGAGACTCAATGAAAGCATGCACTTTGAAAGCAACCGCGCTGGCCGTGGCCGGCGCGTTGGCGCTCGGCGCCTGCGCCACCCAGCCCACCGGCCCCAGCATCATGGCCATGCCGGGCAGCGGTAAGACCTTCGATCAGTTCCGCGCCGATGACTATGACTGCCGCGGCTATGCGCAAGGCCAGAGCGGGTCCGCCGCCGAGGTAGGCAATGACACCGCGGTGCGCAACGCCGCCATCGGCACCGCCATCGGCGCCCTGGCCGGCGCCGCCATCGGCGGGCGCGGCGGCGCGGGCGTGGGCGCGGCCGGCGGCCTGGTGGTGGGCAGCGCGGCGGGCGCCGGCGCCGGCGAATCCTCGGCGCGCGGCGTGCAGCGCCGCTACGACAATGCCTACATCCAGTGCATGTATGCCAAGGGCGAACGCGTGCCGGTGTCCGGCCGCATGGAGCAGCGCTACGAAACCGCGCCTCCGCCGCCGCCTGGGTATGCGCCCCCGCCCCCGCCGCCGGGATCGCCGCCGCCTCCGCCTCCCGGAGTGCGCTAGCACCCAGGACGCGGGAGGAAGCGCGATGACGCCCATAAAAACGGCCGTGTACGCCGCTTGCGGGCTCTCGCTGTTCTGTCTCGCGGCGCTGGTGCAAAACGCGGCGCAGGCGCAGGAGCGCCGCCATCGCGAGTACGAGGTGCGCCATGGCTTCTGGGCGGGCGACATTCATCGCTTCCACGAGCACGACCTGGAACTGTGGCGCCGCGGCCGCTGGATACACGACCGCCACAACGGGCGCTTCGGCTGGTGGTGGGTGGTGGGCGGGGTCTGGTACTTCTATCCGGCGCCGGTGTATCCCTATCCCGATCCATTTCAGCCGCCCACCGTGGTGCTGGGGCCTGAGCCCAGTCCGCCGCATTACTGGTATTACTGCGGCAATCCGCAAGGCTACTACCCGTACGTGGCGCAATGCGCCGTGCCCTGGCAACGGCAACTGGCGGGAGGTGCTCCGGTTCCAGCGCCATCGCCGCCACCCCCGGTCATCACCGCGCCGCCGGCGCCGCAGCAGTTCTGGTACTACTGCGACAACCCGGCCGGTTACTATCCCACCGTGCCGCAGTGCCCCACGCCATGGCGGCGCGTTCCCGCCAACGAGCCCCCGGCGGGCCGCTAAGGCCATCAGTGTAAAAGGGAGGCCATGCGTCCACGTCCACGATGGAGGCGGCCCGTCGGCATCGGATGGTTGCTTGCGCTGTTGCCGTGTCTGGCTTTTGCGCAAAGCGCGCTTCCGCTGGACCAGCCCATGGGCGAGGCAGTGGCGCGCGACATGCTGGGCCGGTTCGGTTTCGGCGCCACGGTGGCCGACATGCAGCACGCGGCGCGGCTCACCCCGCGCGCCTACATCGACGAAGGCATCCACGGCGCGAGCGCGCTGCCCGATGCCGTAGCGGCGCGCATTGCCGCGCTGCCGGCCGCCGGGCCGCTCATGCCGGTGTGGGAGCGGTTGGGTGTGGGCAGCGGCGCGCGCGCCGGATTGCGCGACGATCCCGAAGCGCGCCAAGCCATCCAGCGCGAAGAGCGCCAGTTCGTGCAGGGCGCCGTGCAGGCGCGGCTGCTCGCCATGGCCAACAGCCCCAACCAGGCGCACGAGGCGCTGCTCGCCTTCTGGCTGAACCACTTCTCGATCTTCGGCGCCAAGAACTTCGACCGGCTGCTGGCCTACGATTACGCGCGCGCCGTGGAGGCCGCCATGCGCGAGGATTCCTTCGAGGCGCTGCTGCGCGCGAGCTTCTACCACCCCGCCATGCAGTTCTTCCTGGACAACGCCCAGTCCACCGCGCCCTCCAGCCTGGCCGCGCAAATGGCGCAACAGCGAGCCATGGGGCGCGGCCGCGCCTTGGGCATCAACGAGAACCTGGCGCGCGAGCTGATGGAATTGCATACCCTGGGCGTGGACGGCGGCTACACCCAGGCCGACATCCAGGAACTGGCGCGTATTATCACCGGCGCAGGCGCGTGGAGCCCGCGCATGGATGAGGCCGATTTGCAGCGCGCGGGCGCGGTGCGCCAGGGCGTGTTCCTGTTCGACCCGCGCCGCCACGACGCCGGCGAGAAGCATTTGCTCGGCCAGACTTTTCCGCCCGGCCGCGGCCTGGATGAAATCGACCGCGCCCTGCGGCTGCTGGCCCAGCACCCCGCCACGGCGCGCCACGTCAGCCGCAAGCTGGCGCTGCGCTTCCTGTCCGACGCACCTTCCGAGGCCACGGTGAACGCCATGACCTCCGCCTGGCGCGCCAGCGGCGGACGCATCAGCGCGGTGCTGGCCGCCATGATGGCCACGCCGGAGTTTGCGGCCAGCCTCGCGTCGCACGCCAAGTTCCGCGAGCCGCTCGACCAGTTGCTGGCCACGGCGCGCGCCGCCTGCCAGGGCCAGCCCATCGGCAACGGCACGTTCCTCGCCGTCGCGGCGATGGATGCCGGGCAGGCGCCCTTCATGCGCAGCACGCCCGACGGCTACGGTGCGCGCGAGTCCGACTGGTTTTCGCCCGCGGCGCTGGCCAAGCGCGTGCGCTTCGCCATGGGCGTGGCGGCCGAGCGCGTTCCGCTGGCGCGAGGGCCTGTCCACGCCGATGGCGGCGCCGACATGGATGGCGCGCCGCGGCCGGCCCAGGTCTTGGGCCAACCCGCGGCCTTGCGCGAGCGCGACGCCGAGCGCCCGCGCTTTCTGGAAGGCATGGCCTGCCGGCCCGATGCCGCGCTGGTGGAGGCTGCGTTGGGTCCGCTGTCGCCGGCCACCTCCGCGGCCCTCCAAAACCTCCCCCCGCGTGAGCGCGTGGCCGTGCTGCTCGCTTCACCCGAGGCGCTGCGTCGCTAGGAGCCGCCATGAAACGACGCGACGTGCTCAAGGCTCTGGGTGGGACTCTGGGTGGGACGACGGCCGCGGCGCTGCTGCCGGTGAGCGTGCGCAGCGCCTGGGCCGCGGCATCCGGCGCCGCGGGGAACGACGCGCGCATGGTGGTGGTGTTCCTGCGCGGCGCGCTGGACGGCCTGTTCGCCTTTGCGCCGGTGGACGATCCCGGCCTGCGTTCGCTTCGCCCCGGCCTGTCGCGCGCGAACCTGGAGCAGGGCGTGCGACTCGCCGGCACGGGCTTCGCCGCGCATCCCTCCATGAAGCCGGCGGCCGAGTTGTTCGCCGCTGGCGAACTGGCCTTCTGCCCCACCGCCGGCACCAGCGACGCCAGCCGCAGCCACTTCCAGGCCCAGGACCTGCTCGAGCTGGGCAGCGGCGCCATCCGCGGCGACTCGGGTTTCATGGCGCGCCTGGCCGATGCGCTGAACGCGCGCGCCGACCAGGGCGCCATCACCTTCACGCGCGAAATGCCGCTGGCCTTCCAGGGCGCCCAAGCCCTACCCGAGGTGGCGCCGCTCTCGGGCAGCGGCCTCAAGCTGCCGGAAGGCCGTGTGCTCGACGCCATTCGCCGGGCACACGCGGGGCAGAAATCAGGCGAAGCACTTGATCAGGCCATTGCGACGCAATCGGAAATCGATGCCGCCATGGACATGGAGGGAGCGGCGAGAGGAGCGACGCCAGCCGCCGGCTTCGTGCGCGTGGCGGGTCACATGGGACGCATGCTGAAAGGCAATCGCCGCCTGGCGCTGGGCTTCATCGACCTGGGCGGCTTTGACACGCACGCCAACCAGGAAGGGATATTAACGCGCATGCTGGACAGCGTGAGCGGTGGACTGGTGGCGTTGCGCGACGCGCTCGGAGGCGAGGAATGGGCGCGCACGCGCGTGGTCTTCATGACAGAGTTTGGCCGAACAGTCCGGGAGAACGGAACACAGGGAACGGACCACGGACACGGCAGCTTATTTTTGCTGGCTGGCGGAAATCTTGGTCAGGTCGGCGGCAAGATGATCGGCAGCTTTGGCGGACTTTCGGCAAGCGCGCTGAACGAGAACAGGGATCTGCCTGTACTGGCCGACTGGAGGGATTTGCTGGCCGGCGTAGCAGCCTCTACATACGGCCTATCCGACCAAGCCTTAAAAACTGTATTCCCGGGCAGGCCGGGCAAGAAATTTGCGGTCTAATTCAAGAAAAAGATACTGGACATTCGACCGCGGCGATTCCACGGGGCCGCCCCGAAATCCCGCTGCAGCCGAATGACAGCCCTTAGCCGTTTCCTAAAATTTCACCCCAGCTTTTTCTCCAGCCGCTTGGCAAATACGGTCATTTCCTTGGCTGCCTGCTTGTCGCCGCGCGCCTCGGCCACCGTGATACCTTGCTTGTAAGTTGCAAGCGCCTCTGCGTCGCGCCCCAGTTCGGTTAAGGACTTTCCAAGCTGCTTCCAGGCTGCTGAATACTTTGGGTCCCGGTTGACTGCTTCGCGAAATTGTTCTGCCGCTTTCCCTGTTTCGCCCAGCTTCAAATACTCGTTTCCGATGGAAAAGCGCAAAAGGGCCCCATCGCGTGGCGTCCCGATCAATTTCTCCAGGTTGGCGAGGATGGAGGCGCTCAACTAAACTCCGCTTTTGACGTGCCGTTTCAATCTTAACCTGGCGAAATTTCCATGACCCGATCCATTATTACCACGCCCAACGCCCCCGCCGCCATCGGTACGTATTCCCAGGCCGTGCGCGTCGACCAGACCGTCTATCTGTCAGGCCAGATTGGGCTCGATCCCAAGACCGGGCAGATGGTGGACGGCATCGACAACCAGATTCATCGCGTGTTCCAGAACCTGCAGGCCGTTGCCGAGGCCGCCGGCGGCACCCTGGGCCATGCGGTGAAGCTTACCGTGTACCTCGTGGACCTGGGCAATTTCGCCAAGGTGAACGAGGTCATGGCCAAGTATTTCAAGGAACCCTATCCGGCGCGCGCCGCCGTGGGCGCGGCGGCCCTGCCCAAGGGCGCGCTGGTCGAAGCCGACGCCGTGCTGGTGCTGGACTAGCGGCCTATGCCGGCGCTGGCAGCGGCGCGGCGTCGAGGCGTTGCCGCAAAAAAGGCGGCCAAGCCCGCAAAAGCAACCCAGCCTGCGAAGGCCGCCGCCAAATCTTCCGACCCCGCCACCCTGCAATCGCGCCTGGCCAAGCTCGGCCTGCGGCGCGACTTCGACCTGGTGCTGCACCTGCCGTTGCGCTACGAGGACGAGACGCGGCTGGCCACTATTGCCGACGCCTCCTCCGCGCAATCCGCCGAGCCCGTGCAGGTGCAGGGCAGGGTGGTTCGCACCGAGGTGATGTACCGTCCCCGCAGGCAGCTCGTCTCGCGCATCGACGACGGCAGCGGCGTGCTGGTGCTGCGCTTTTTCAATTTTTACGGCAGCCAGGCGGCCGCGCTGGCCGAGGGGGCAACCGTGCGCGCCTTCGGCGAAGTGAAAAGCGGCTTTTTCGGGGGCGAGATGATTCACCCGCGCTTTCGCGTGCTGCGCGGCGAAGAGCCCCTGCCCGAGGCGCTCACGCCGGTGTATCCCGCCGGCGCCGGCCTGTCGCAGGCGCTGCTGCGCAAGCTCATCGGCCGAGCGCTCGAAGAGCAGCCGCTGGGCGAGGTGCTGCCCGAGGCCGTGCTGGCGCCGCTCGGCATGCCTTCGTTCCGCGACGCCGTGCTGGCGCTGCATCATCCGCGGCCGCTGGGCGCAGGTTCGACCCATTCGAAGTCGGCGGGACGCCGCGAGGCCGAGGCCTTGCGCTCGCGCTCGCATCCGGCCTGGCGGCGCATGAAATTCGACGAGTTGCTGGCGCAACAGCTCTCCATGCGCATCCACTACCGCGAACGCCGCGCCCGCAGCGCGCCGCCGCTGGCGGATGCCGGCACGCTGACGCGGCAACTGATCGCCAAGCTGCCTTTCACGCTGACGCGGGCCCAGGCGCGCGCCTGGAGCGAAATCGCGCACGACCTCGCCGCGCCGCATCCCATGCACCGCCTGCTGCAGGGCGACGTGGGCAGCGGCAAGACCGTGGTGGCGGCGCTGGCGGCGCTGCGCGCCGTGGAGAACGGCTGGCAGGCCGCCGTCATGGCGCCCACCGAAATCCTGGCCGAGCAGCACTACCGCAAGTTCCACGAGTGGCTCACGCCGCTGGGCGTGAAAGTGGCCTGGCTCACCGGCAGCCAGAGCACGGCCGAGCGAAAGCGCATGCTGGCCGAAGTGGAGGCGGGTGACACCCCGGTGGTGGTGGGCACGCATGCGCTGTTCCAGGACAAGGTGCGCTTCTCGGCGCTGGCCCTCGCCATCGTCGACGAGCAGCACCGCTTCGGCGTGGCGCAGCGCCTGGCGCTGCGCAAGAAGGGCCGAAACTCGGGCGACACGCCCGCCGAACCGCACCAGCTGATGATGAGCGCCACGCCCATTCCGCGCACCCTGTCCATGAGCGTGTACGCCGACCTGGACGTGTCGGTGATCGACGAGCTGCCGCCCGGCCGCAAGCCCGTCACCACCAAGCTGGTGGCCGACACGCGCCGGCTCGAAGTGGTGCGACGCATCCGCGAGGCCTGCCGCGCCGGCCGCCAGGCCTACTGGGTGTGCCCGCTGATCGAGGAATCCGAAACGCTGGACCTGCAGACAGCATTGGATACGCATGCGGCACTCACCGCCGAATTTCCCGAATTGCGTGTGGGTTTGGCGCACGGTCGGCTAGCGCCCGCCGAGAAAGCGCAGGTCATGCAGGACTTCGTGGCGGGCAATACCCACTTGCTGGTGGCCACCACCGTCATCGAAGTAGGCGTGGATGTGCCCAACGCTTCCATGATGGTCATCGAGCATGCAGAACGCTTTGGGCTCGCGCAGCTGCATCAATTGCGCGGCAGGGTGGGACGAGGAACCGCGGAGTCGGCGTGCATACTGCTATTTCAAAACCCGCTGTCGGGCAACGCGCGCGCAAGGCTCAAGACGATATTCGAGAGCCAGGACGGATTTGCCATAGCGGAAGCCGACCTGCGGTTACGCGGGCCGGGTGAATACTTGGGTTCCAGGCAAAGCGGTGCACCGCTGTTGCGCTTCGCCGACCTGGTAGAAGACGCAAGCTTGGTAGCGACAGCGCGAGAAACGGCAGAGATGCTATTGGATCGCCATCCTGATGCCGCGCGCCGTCATCTCGAGCGGTGGTTGGGCGGCCGTAGCGAATTCATGAAGGCCTAGATAGGTGGGAGAACAAGTCGGAGTTCTACCGGTCGCACTCGCGCTGGTTTGGACCCTCCCCGCGGAGCGGGGAGCCTCGTTTAACAATGAATCCTGAACCTTGATCCGCGAACGCCTTACCCACTACATGCGCCTCATGCGGCTGGACAAGCCCATTGGGATACTGCTGCTGCTGTGGCCCACTTTGTGGGCGGTATGGATCGCCTGGGAAGGCCACCCGCCCCTAAGAATACTGACGGTCTTCATACTGGGCACCATCCTCATGCGTTCGGCCGGCTGCGTCATGAACGACATGGCCGACACGCGCTTCGACGCGCACGTGGCGCGCACCAAAAGCCGCCCCCTGGTGGCGGGCACGGTGAGCAAGCGCGAGGCATTGGTGCTCGCCGCCATACTGGTGCTGATGGCCTTCGGGCTGGTGCTGTTCCTCAACACCACGGCCATCCTGCTCTCGTTCCCCGCGCTTGCTTTAGCTGCCAGCTATCCCTTCACTAAGCGCTTTTTCGCCGTGCCGCAAGCCTACCTGGGCGTGGCCTTCGGCTTCGGCATCCCCATGGCCTTCGCCGCGCGCTACGGCGACTTGCCCACCATCGCGTGGTGGATGCTGGCGGCCAACATCTTCTGGGCCATCGGCTACGACACCGAGTACGCCATGGTGGACCGCGACGACGACATCAAGATCGGCATGCGCACCGCCGCCATCACCTTCGGGCGTTTCGACGTAACAGCGGTCATGACCTGCTACGTGGCCACGCTGTGCCTGCTGTATTTCGTCGGCGGCACGCAGCGCTTTGGGTTGCCTTATGCAGCGGGCTTGGCCGCGGCAGCCGGCATCATGGCCTACCACTACATGCTGATTCGCACCCGCAGCCGGGAAGGGTGCTTCAAGGCCTTCCTGAACAATAATTGGGTGGGGGGAGCAATTTTCGCAGGCATCGTCGCCGAATACCTGCTCCGCTGATTCGGCCCCTTTCCGCGGAGCGGAAAGCCTCGTGCTGAAAAATCAAAGCTATAACCCGTACACCCACCGCAGCAACGCATCCTGCGCGGCCCGACTTTGGGAAGCGCTTGCCCCATTTACCATGAATACCACGGCATAGCGCCTGCCACTGGCTGCAAATACATACCCGGCGATAGCCCGCACATCAGACAAGGTGCCGGTTTTTATGTGCGCCTGCCCGGCCAGTTGCTCATCGCGAAAACGCCGCCGCATGGTCCCGTCCAGCGCCACAATGGGCAGTGAGGACATTATTTCCGGCATCACGCTGCTGGCGTAGATCGCCTGCAACAACCGTCCCATACCCGCAGCAGTAATGCGCTCGGCACGCGACAGTCCCGATCCGTTGTCCAGCACCAGATCGGGCAACTCCAGCTTGCGCTCGGCAAGCCACGCATTTATCGCATCGGTGGAAAGCTTCGTGCTCGCAGGTTGGCCCGACCGTTCAAGCCCAATGGTCAGAAATACTTGTCTCGCCATCACATTGTTGGAAAACTTGTTCACATCGCGCACCACCTCGGTCAGCGGCGGCGATTCGTGCGTGAACACCAGCCGCGCGCCTGAAGGAACTGTTCCGTCGCGCACGCGCCCCTGCAGCGTCCCGCCCAGTTCGGTCCACAGCGCGCGGAACAGCCCCTCGAAATAGGCATTGGCCGAGAGCAGCGAGGCGTTCCAGGTCTTTTCGCCGCAGGCGGCCGGGTAGCTGCCGCCGAACGCCACGCGCACGCCGCCGATGATGTACTGGAAATCGGTGCGCAGCCTGTCTTCCCAATCCCCGCCGCACGGTTCGCCCGACAGGCGCACGCTGGCGGCGACGTCCATCTGCGCCAGGCGCGGCTCGGGGATGACGGCGGCGCGCCCGGTCGCCGCGTCCGGCACGAAAGTGAAGCGCACCACCTTGAGATTGGCGAGCAGCGCATCCGGGCCGACGTTGTAGGGCCGCGTGGGGTCGTTGTCGAAGGCGCCGGGGTCGAAGGTGATGGGCTCGAAGGGGCTGCGGTCCAGCAGCAAATCCCCGCGCACCTCGCGCACGCCGCGGTCGCGCACGTGCCTGGCCAACAACCACAAGTTTTCCAAATTGAGTTTTGGATCTCCGCGGCCGCGGATTATCAAGCTACCGTCCAGGATACCGTTTGTTATCGGCCCGTCGGCCCATACCTCGGTCTTCCAGGTGTAGGTGGGGCCCAGCAGTTCCATGGCCGCGAAAGTGGTCACCAGCTTCATGGTGGAAGCGGGGTTCATGGGCTTGGCGACGTTGACGGCGAGGTGAGGCAAAGCCGAGCCGAGCTCCTGCACCTGGACGGCAACAGACGAGGTAGGGATGTTGGCCGACTTTAAGCCAGTGGCGACAGACGCAGGGAGCGTTGTTAGCGGTTGGGGAGGACCATGCTGAGGGAGCGCATCAAGAGGGAGAAGCGCCAACAAGAACAGGCAGAAGCGAGAAGCGAGCTTGATCGTCACAGGCCGCAGTATGCCAGCGGCTACAAAGACATGCGAGAGATTCGGTAGGTGCCTGCTCCCTTCTCCCCGGACCGCCGAAGCGTCGTGCCAAGGAAACGGCACAGCGTAGGCGGTCCACTGCAGCGCTTCAGCGGCCCCGTTGCCTTGGGGGCTACGCTTACGCGCTGCGGAGAAGGGCCGGGGATGAGGGTAACGAGAAGTCGAACACGAAAATTTCACCGATCTTCGATAATGCGGCACTCCAATTCGCGCATGCGCCGTTGCAGTTCGTCGATGCGTTCGAGCAACCCAAGTACCAACGAAGTGGCTCCCGTATCCAGTTCAAACGCTTGCCGCAGGTCGCGTGCCCTGCGCGCTAATCTGGCTGACCGCCCTTGGAATTGCCACTGCTCCACGGATACTTGGTGAAGCTCGTGGCCAAACGCTCCATGCTCCACCAACTCCGCGAGTTCAGTAACACTCAGCCCTGACAACACCACCATTCGTTCAAAGGAAATGACTTCTCCTTCGTCCAGGAACTGCAGTTCCCCGCCTTGTTCCATTGGTTTGCTCATTGAAAATGCCCCCTCGGGTCGAATCCCGATATCTCCGCCAGCTCCTTGTACAAGGCCTTCTCCTTGTCGCCGGCCGCCGACGGAGTGACGATGGTCAACACGCAGTAAAGGTCCCCCGCGTTGCCCGTCCCCGGCCGCGGCAGCCCTTTTCCGCCCACGCGCAATTTCTGCCCGGCCTTCGACCCGGGCCGGATGGTCAGGGAAACGCG
>Ga0134124_10004976_pt1 | contig 10676 bp, 9 predicted proteins | sample KB304_FD_96880 | JGI IMG/M metagenome (GOLD analysis project Ga0134124, IMG submission 96880) | Terrestrial soil microbial communities without Nitrogen fertilizer from Kellogg Biological Station, Michigan, USA - KB3-0-4 | ecosystem: Environmental > Terrestrial > Soil > Unclassified ... | reverse complement strand
CGGCCGCGCGGACCTGTTCGAGAAGCTCGGCATCGCGGTGCCCGCGGCGCCGAACTACAACGGCCCAATCGCGGGCGTGAGCAGCGGCCGCCGTTTCTTGGGTTGGCTGCTGTTCCTCGATCGACTGCGCGGCAGCGCGACCGAGGCCGTGCGCGATCTCAAGGGCCTCGGCATCGAGCACATGGTGCTCTTGACCGGCGATCGCACGGCGGTCGCGAACCAAGTCGCGACGGAAGTCGGTATCGACGAGGTGTTCGCCGAGATGCTGCCCGAGCAGAAGATGGATCGCGTGATGGACGAGATCAAGCGCGGCCACCGGCCGATGGTCGTCGGCGACGGTATCAACGACTCGCTCGCGCTGCGCGCGGGCGCGGTCGGCGTCGCGATGGGCGCACAAGGCGCGAACGTCGCGCTCGCTTCGGCCGATCTCGCGTTGATGACGAACGACCTGTGCCGCCTCGGCACCTGCATCCGTCTGAGCCGGCAGTGCCGCAAGACGATCTACGTGAACGTCGCGATCGGCCTCGGGTTCACGTTCGGCCTGATCGTGCTGTCGGGCGCCGGCGTGCTCGGAGTCGAGGCGCCGATCATCGCGGCGCTGCTGCACAACTTGAGCACGTTCTTGGGGCTCGGCAACGCGGGCCGGCTGCTGCTGTTCGACGAGACGCAGCACGCGGCAGACGCGGCCGCGGCTTAGTCCGAAGTCGTAACCCCGTTCAGCAGCTCGAGCGCCGCTTCGGGCGAGCGCGGCAGAGGGTCATTCGGCCCCAGCAGGCCGCGCTCGCGCGCGCGCAGCCCGAGCTTCAGCAGAAACGGCGTCGCGAGCCGCGCCCTGCGCACGAGCTCGTCGTTCTGCAGCACCTCGACGATCTCCCCCTGCGCGAGCGTCACGCCGTTGTCGAACAGCGCGACGTCGTCCGCGAACCGATAGGCGAGCTCGACGTCGTGGGTCGTGAACACGAGCGTCGTCTTCGCGCGCTCGAGGCCCTCGAGCACCGCGAGCAGATCTTCCATGCCCTGGTGATCGAGACCGGCGGTCGGCTCGTCGAGCATCAGGATCTCGGGGCGCATCGCGACGAGGCCCGCGATCGCGACGCGTTTCTTCTGGCCGAACGACAACATGTGCGTGGCGCGGTCGACCAAGTGGGAAATGTGCAGCGCGGCGAGCGCTTCGTCGACGCGTCGACGCGTTTCGGCCTCGTCGAGGCCGAGGTTCAGCGGACCGAACGACACGTCTTCACCGACGGTCGGCGCGAAGAGCTGATCATCGGCGTTCTGCAACACCAAGCCGACGCGGCGGCGCCACGCGATCAACGAGTCCGCGTCGTACTTCATCCGCTCGCCGCCGAGCAGGACCTCGCCGGCTTTCGGCTTCAGCGTGCCGTTCAGGTGCAGCAATAAGGTCGTCTTGCCGGAACCGTTCGCGCCGAGGATCGCCAGGCGCCGACCCTCTTCGATCTTGAGATCGAGCCGGTTCAAAGCACGAACGTCGCCGGGATAGGTGTGGCTGATGCCACGCGCTTCGAGAAGGCTCATGAGCTCCACAGACCGATAGCGAGAACCAGCAGCTCCAACCCGACAATTAGCCACAAATTCAGCGCCGAAGCGCGGCGCACCGGGCTCAGGACCTTGAGCTCGCCGCGCCAACCTCGCGCCGCGAGCCCGACCTCGAGCGAGCGAGCGCGTGCGAACGCGCGCGGCATGAGATTAGCAATCAGGAGGCTCAACGACTTCATGTGACGGCCATACGTCACGTGGCCGAGGCGCGCCGTCTGGGCCGCGTTCATCGACTCGGCGGTGTCGGTGAGCAGGAACAGGAACCGATACATCAGCAGCGCCATCTCTGCGATCTCGGTCGGCACGCCGAGCCGGCGCATGCCTGCGACGAGGTCGGCCGCCGGGGTCGTGAGCGCGAGGAACAGGAGGCACGTCACGCCCGCGAGCGCGCGCGCGCCGAGCCTACCCGCGAGCTCGAGGCCGCCGGGCGCGAGCGAGATGTGCAGGCTGCTGTCGACCTGAAACGCCAGCGTGATCGCGCCGATGGCTAAGAAGCTCAACGGCGCGGTGAACGCCTTCCACCAGACGGCGGGCACGACGCGAGCGCAGACCAGCGTCGCGCCCGTCATCAACGCGGCGACGACGAGCGCCGCCTGCCACGACGGCACGCTGACCGCGATCAGCAGCATGCCGAACGAGAGCAGCGATTTTTCTAGGAGAGATTTTTTGCGCCACCGATTGAGGTTGGCGCTCGTGTCAATGTGCGACATCGCGAGGCGGCGCTTTTTGTTTTTGCGCCTCACGTTCCTTCGCGGAGCCGTGAATCCGGCCCAGCACGTAGCCGATCACGCCGGCGCCGATCGCGGCCTGCACGGCGAACAGCAAGCTCTCGATCTCGGGGCTCGGCGGCTCCCAGATCGGCTCGATCCACGGCTTGAACCCCGGCCTGCTCGAGGCGACGGCGTCCGAGCCCTGGTCGTCCGACCCGCCGAACTTCCCGTTCACGAACACGAGCGGAAAGATCACGAGCGCGAGCACGGCTGCGATCAGCAGGTAATTCGTCCGGCGCGAGATCACGACGGGCGGCTCTGGATCAACCCGAGCTCGTTCAGCACGTCGGTCTTCTGCGAAAGCGCGTTCATCACGATGACCGTGAGCAGGCCTTCCGCGACGGCGAGCGGGATCTGCGTGATCGCAAACACGCCCATGAACTTCAGGAACGCGCCGAGATAGCCGCTCGCCGCGTCGGGATAGGCGGCTGCAAGCTCGACCGACGTGGTGATGTAGGTCGCGAGGTCGCCCGCGGCCGCGCCCACGAACACGCCGAGCGCCATCGACAGGCCGAGCGAGCGGAATAGCTTGTAGAGCCCATAGCTGACCCACGGCCCTACGATCGCCATCGAGAAGATATTCGCGCCGAGAGTCGTGATGCCGCCGTGCGCGAGCAAGAGCGCCTGGAACAGCAATACGATCGCGCCTATCACGCTCATGACGGGCGGGCCGAAGAGCACCGCCCCTAGGCCTGTGCCGGTCGGATGCGAGCAGGAGCCCGTCACGCTCGGCATCTTGAGCGCAGACAGCACGAACGTGAACGCGCCCGAAGCCGCGAGCGTGAGCCGCATCTGGGGGTGCTCGCGCATGATCTTGCGCAGCCTCATGCCGCCTTGCACGACGAAGGGTGCCGACACCGCGGTCCAGACGACGCAGTGCTCAGCGGGCAGGAACCCCTCCATGATATGCATCAGCCAGCTCCTTACATGGACCGCCCGCGGTCAATTCTTCGAGCAAAACGCGGCATGGTTGTCGCTCGCGGACGGCACGTCACGTAAATAACCGTTGACCCATGTTAGCCCAACGTTAATTAACGCTCTCCGTCGCGAACATGAAGACTTCTCCAGATAGCCGCTTCGATCGTCCGCCATATCCTTGGACGACCAGACTCTAGACTAGGTTCAATATCCTTATGTGAATCGCGCCCTGCGCCGGCCGGACTGCCTGCTCAGAAGTGCATTCGAACCCCGCCGTAGAGCGACCGGCCGGCCGTGTTGTAGCCCGCGACCTCCTGGTACTCCTCGTTCGTCGCGTTTTCGATCCGGCCATAGAGCTCGAACCGCTGGCTGATGGAATAGGACGCTGAAAGGTCGACGACGTCGTAGTCGTCGAGGCGCGCCCCGCCGATGTCGACCGCATCGCGCGCGAGCCGGTAGCTCGCCATGAGCTGGAGCTTGCGGCTCCGGGCCTGGTACATCAGCCCGATGTTCGCGAGGTCCTTCGGCCGCCGGAGTCGCGGCTCGCCGGTGAGGTCCTTCGCGTCGTTATCCGTCCAGTTTGCGACCAGCCGCAGGCCGGCGCCGAGGGGCACGTCCGCCGCCACTTCGAATCCCTTCGACGCGCTGCTCGCGCCCGCCGTTTGCAAGTAGCCCGAGAACCCGATGGAGTCGAAGTAGATCTCGTTGTGGATGTCCTGGTCGAAATACGTGACCTCGACGTGCAAGCCGAGCTTCGTGTCGTATTCGACGCCGAGGTCGTAGCCTCGGCTCGTCTCTTCGCGCAGCTGCCGGCCCGCTGCCGGCGGAAACGCAAACGGGCCCGCGTTGTAGGCGATCTCGTACAGGCTCGGGGCTCGAAACCCCGTGCCATAGCTCGCTCGATATTTCAGCGACCGGCCGCCGCCCAGGTCTTGAAGATACGCGCCCGTGACTCGGCTGCTCGTGTGCTGGCCGAAGTCGTCGTTATCGTCGTAACGAGCGCCGGCCGTCAGGAAGAAACGGTTCGAGAATGCGCCGTCGTATTCGAAGTAATAGCCGTTCTGGCGTCGGTCGAAGCTCTCTGGGCTGCCGACCAGCTTCTCCTTCTGCAAATCGATTCCGTAGACCAGCGTGAGCGTCTCGAAGGGCCGGTAGCTGCCGGTGTACTCGACGCGGCTGGTCTCGCCTTCCGTCTTGAACGCGCTCACGCCCTCGGACAAATTGTCGCGCGCGATGTCGACGTCGCTCACGGCGAACGTGTTCCTGAGCTCGCCGCTGTCGTAGTCGGCCGAGAGGCGATAAGTCGTCTGGTCCGTGGTCGACGAGCAGTCATTCGTCGTGAAGCAGCCGTCGTACATCGTCGACGCATCGATGTGGCGCGCGACGAGCTGAAGCCGTAGGTCGTCGGTCGCGTTCCAGCCGAGCTTTGCGTGCGCGGTCGTGTTCTTCGCGCCGTCGGCGTCGGCGAGCGTCGTGTCGTCCGATCTCGAGTTGAAGCCGTCGGTATGCAGATCCGTGACGGACACGTAATAGTCGCCGCGATCGCTGCCGCCCGAGATCGCGGCGTCGATCTTGCGCGTGGCGTACTCGCCGTATTCCAGCCCGACACGGCCGTTGAGATCGCCCGCTCCGCGCTTCGTGATGATGTTCACGACGCCGCCGGCATCGGCACCATAGATGAAGCCCTGCGGCCCACGCAGCACTTCGATGCGGTCGAAGTCGCTGGTCGCGAGCAGACTATCGAAATCGGGCGAGACCTGCGGCGCGCTCGCATCCGCCGCTCTCACACCGTCGATGATGAGAGTCGTCCGGTAGCTTTCTTCGCCGCGAATGCGGACCGAAGTCGACTTGCCGACGCCCCCGCTGTTGCTGACGCTGATGCCCGGCTGCGTGCGCAGCGCATCGGCGACCTCGGTGTAGCCGCGCAGCTGCATCTCGCTGAAGTCGAGCACCGACACCGCCGTTCCGATCTCGCGCTTCGGCTGCGGAACGAGGCTCGAGGTTACGATCATTTCCTCAGGCGCCTCTGCCTGGGCGGCTTGCTGCGCCAAAGCGATCGACGGACGGACGCCGAGCGCGACGCCGGCCGTGAGCGCAAGCCCTGACACGAAGCGCGGCAGAGCGCGCGAAATGAGCTCTCTCATGAATCCCCTTGTTCGTTCTTCTTAACCGTTCGACGGCGCGCTTGCAGGCAGAAACCGGCGCACGAGCTTCGCGATCTCGGTCTGCGCGCCCTCGAGATGCAGGTGGTGTGCGCCCGGCAGCACGATCGTCTCGATCTCCTCGAATGCCGCAATCATCTCCTGATAGAGGTCCGTGCCGCCGAACGGGCTCTCCTCCGCAAGCACCATGAGCGCGGGCGCTTTGACTCGCTCGACGAACGCGCGCACTTGCTCGCGCGTGAGCCGCACCTCGGGCACGCCCTTGAGGCGCTGGTCCGCGTGCCACTGGAAACCGCCGTCGACCTCGCGCAGCGCGCGGCGCGCGAGTATCTCCGCCGCCTCGGTGCTGAGCTTCGTGAAACCGCGCGCGCGCTCGGCGATTGCCGTCGCGCGATCGACGAACACGCGGCCGCTCTTCGCTCGCAGCTCCCGGCGCTCCAGAAACGAGCGCGCGAGCGTCTCGGGCGCTTCGGCGGCTTCCCCGACGACAGGGACGCCGCCCTCGAGTAGAACCAACCGGTCGGTGAGCTCGGGGAACGCCGCTGCGAACAGCATCGCGATCGCGGCGCCGCGCGAGTGACCGAGCAGGTTGAAGCGCGGCCAGCCGAGCTGCTCGGCGACCTCGAGCAGGTCGCCGACGTCCTCCCAGATGTTGTACGCCGCGTCGGGCGAACGAAAGCCGCTGCGGCCATGACCCGCAAGATCGAGGGCGACGATCTCGCAATCGGGCAGCAGCGGCGCGAGCAGATCGAACGTGCTCGCGTTATCGAGCCAGCCGTGCAGAGCGAGCAGAGGCACGCCGCCGCTGCGACCCCAGACCTGCGCCGCGAGCGTGAGCCCGGGCAAAACGAATTCCCGCTGATTTGGCACCGCGAAATGATAGCGGCGAAGCGCCGCTTGGAGGGAATCGATTAGAAGGGCCGGCCGCCGCGGAACTGCTGGTTCTGGCCCTGCTGGAAGGGCGTGCTCGAGAAGCGCGACGAGATGAACTGCTGAAGCCGCTCTTGCTGGTCGAACAGGCTCGAGCTCGGCAACAGAAGCACGCGGTCACCGGGCTCCAGGCCCGAAACGATCTCGCTGTATTCGAGATCCGTGAGCCCCGTCTTCACCGAGATCGGCACGGGCTGGGCATTGCGCAGCACGATGACCCAATAGTCGCCGCCGAACTGGTAGTAAGACGCGCGCGCGGGCGCAGCGCCCGTTGCGTTGCCGCCGCCCCCCGCGAAGCCGCCGCCGCCCGGGAAACCCCCGCCGGGGAAGCCGCCGCCCGGGAACCCTCCCGGTTGACCGCCGCCGCCGGCGCGGCCGCCGCCACCGCCCGCAGCTTGACCGCCCCCGCCGCCGCCGGGTCTGCCCCCGGCCGCAAAACCGCCGCCGCCCTGCCCGCCGCCGAACCCGGCGCTCTGGAACACCTTGCGCATCAACTCGCGCTCTGCTTCGGAGAGCTCCTGGCCGCCGCGGCGCTTTTCCATGAGCGCCTTGACGGCCACCGCGTCGACGCCGTCGGGCAGCGGGATCTCGCGGCCATTCGGCAATGTGACCGTATTCTTTGTGATTCCGTCCTGCTCGACGCCCTTCGCGTCCGGCCAGATCTGCTTGCGCAGTTGCGCCTCGTCGATGCCGAGCATCTTCGCGCTGGTCGGCACGTCGGTCTCCGCGCGCAGCGCGGCCGTCGGCACGGCCGCGACCGAGTCGCGATTCGCGATCCGAATCTTCACGTCCGCGTTCATGCCGGGCTTGAGCAGGCCCTCGCGGTTCGCGATCTTGATGAGCACCGAGAACATCGTGACGTTCTGCTCGACCACGGCCTGCGGCTCGACCTTGAGCACAACGCCGTCGAACGGCTGGTTCGGGTAGGCGGCCACCGTGACCTTCGTCGGCATGCCGGGCTGCACCTTGCCGATGTCCGTTTCGTCGACGCGCGTGCGGATCTGCACGTTCGTGAGGTCCGCCATCTGCATCAGCGTCGTGCCGCCGCTCACGGCCTGCGTCGTCGATTGGATCACGGTGCCGGGCTCGACGCTCTTGCTCAGGATCGTGCCCGTGACCGGCGCTTTCACCTCGCAGTCTTCGAGCGTGATCCGCGCGTTCTCGAGCGTGACCTGAGACGCAACCACCTGAGCTTGCGCGTTCGCGAACTCGAGGTCGGCCTTCTCGACGTCGGTCTGCGTGAGCGTCTGCGACTTGAACAGCTGGTTGGCGCGGTCGAGCTGTGTCTTCGCGATCGCGAGCCTCGCCTTCGCCGCCGCGAGCGCGGCTTCGCTCTGCGCGACGTTGTTCTTCGGGGTGCGCTTGTCGATCTCGATCAGCATCGTGTTCTTCTGCACGACGTCGCCGATCTCGGCATGCACCGCGAGCACCTCGCCGGACGCCTTCGACTTCACCTCGACGGTCGTCTCCGGCTCGATCGCGCCCGACGCGTCCACGGTGACCTCGATATTGCGCGTCTCGACCGGCGCGGAGTCGTAGAGCGGAGCGACGGACGTCGGCGTCGACGCCTGCTTGCAGCCGAACAAGACCGCGAACGTGACGGCAGCGGACGCTGCGACGATGAGGCTACGCATGGCTCAATGAATCGGGTCGGGGTTTCGGGAATCGTCGGCGACTTTGCCGTCGAGGATATGGATGATCCGGTGCGCGTGCTTCGCGATGTCGGTCTCGTGCGTCACGACCACGATCGTGTGCCCGGCGCTGTGCAGCTCGTGGAAGAGCTGCATGATGTCGCGGCTCGTCGTCGAGTCCAGGTTGCCCGTCGGCTCGTCAGCGAGGAGGATGCTCGGCTCGGTCACGAGCGCGCGCGCGACCGCGACACGCTGCCGCTGGCCGCCGGACATCTCCGCGGGCCGATGGCTCATGCGCCCGCCGAGGCCGACTTTCTCGAGCGAGCGCTTCGCGCGTTCGAGACGTTCCTTGCGCCGCATGCCGGCGTAGATCAGCGGCAGCTCGACGTTGTGCAGCGCGTTCGCGCGCGGCAGAAGATTGAACGTCTGGAACACGAAGCCGACTTCCTTGTTGCGAACGCGCGCGAGCTCGCGATCGTTCATCGCCGAGACGAGCTGGCCGTTCAACCAATACTCGCCGTTGTCCGGTGTGTCGAGGCAGCCGATCATGTTCATCAGCGTCGACTTGCCGGAGCCCGACGGTCCCATGATCGCGACGTATTCGCCGCGCGCGACGACGAGGTCGACTCCGCGCAACGCGTGAATCGTCTCTTCGCCCATCTTGTAGTGACGCTGCAAGTTTTGCGTCTTGATCGTCGCGTCCATGGATCGTTCTTGTGCGCTCCACCCGGCGGCCGCGATTATCGCATCGCGTCTCGAGGTTGCACCGCTACGCGCGACGCAAACCCTACGCCTAAAGCATTCTTAAGTCGAAGAAGACTGCGCGGATGCCGCGCGTCAGGACGTGTGTTTCCCGAGAAATTCGATCGAACGGCCGAACGCAACTCGCGCATCGCCCGCGCTGTAGCTCGCGCGCTCGTCGCAATTGAACCCGTGCCCTGCGCCTTTGTAGACGTGCAATTCGGCGTTCGGATACGTGCTCCTGATTTTCTCGATGTCGGCCATCGGGATCGAGCCGTCCTGATCGCCGAAGTGATACAAGATCGGACACCGCGGATGCTTGTCGAGCATCCGCGCGACACCGCCGCCGTAATACGACACTGCCGCGTCGAGGTCGAGCTCGCTCGCCGCGACGTGCGCGACCGTGCCGCCCCAACAATAGCCGACGACCGCTGCCGCGCCCGCATCGCGAACCGCGTCGGCGGCCGCTTCGATGTCGGCGAGCGTGTTCGGCCACTCGAGCTGTTGCATGTACGCGCGGCCCTGCTCGATTTCGCTGTACGGAAGCGTGATGCCGCGCTTGATCCTATCGAACATCGCGGGCGCGATCGCGCGATGGCCTTCGGCCGCGTACTGATCGGCGACGCGCTTGATGTGGTCGGTGACGCCGAAGATCTCTTGCACGACGACGATGCCGCCGCGCGGCTTGCCCTTCGGCTCGGCAAGGTACGCGTCGAGCTCGTGGCCGTCGCGGGCTTTCAATCGGGTCATCTTCCCCACTGCGTGTTCCCCATCGTTCGTTCTGCATTGGATGACACGCACGCCGTCTCGCGGCCACCACGTGTCGCGCGAAAGCGCAAACCGAGGTGGCGCGAGTTGCAGCGAGCTACTGCTGCGGGGCTTGCGGCTGCGTGCCGCGTGAGAGCCGGCGGAAGTACTCGGCCACCGCGTCCTCGTAGCCCTCGGCGATCTGCGGTGGCGCCTGCGAGCGCACGGACGCGCGCTCACCCTTGTCGTTGTTCGCCGTGAGCTTGAGCTCGAGCTGATCGGTGAGGTTCACGAGCCGTTGGAACTGCTGCTCGAGGAGATCCGGATTGCCGCCGACGTTGAGGCCCGCGCGCAGCGCCTCGCCTAGCTCGCGGATCGCCTTGAGCTCCTCGTCGCTGATGCCTTGATCGCGCAGCCGCGAGCCGAGCGTCAGCAAGTCGCGCGATGCGTCGCTGAGCTGATCACGCGCTTGCTGCACGTTGTCCGGGTTCTGCCAAATCCCGCGATTGCGCGGATCCCAAACGCCGCCGCGCCGTGGGTCGTACCAACCGCGGGGTCCGCCGGGTCCGATGCCGTACGCGCCCCCGTTCGTGCCGCCGAACTGGTTGCCGCCGGTCGCGTTCGCCTGCCCATTGCCCCCGCCCGACGCCTGTTGGCCCTGACCTTGCTGACCTTGGCCCTGTTGGCCCTGCTGACCGGATTGCTGGCCCGGCTGCTGACCATTGGCGCTTTGCTGATTTTGGCCGTTCTGCCCGTTCGGGCCGGGCAACTGCTGTTGCTGCGGCGGCTGATTGAGCTCGGAGAGCTGGCGACGCAACGACTGTAGCTTCGCGACGAGCTCGGCGTTCGGGTCGGTCTTGCTGCCCTGGCCGGCGACCGCCTCTTCGTTCGCATCCTTCGCGGCCTGTTCCGTGTCGCGCTGCAGATCGCGCAGCGCCGAGGTCGTGACCGTCTCCGTCGCGGCAACCTGCATGCCCGCCCCGCGCGCGATCGCATCGCCGCCGAGACCGAGTCGCGCGCCCGTCTGCTTGCTCTGCTCCTCGGCGAGCGCCTTGTTGAGCTCCTCGGTCGCAGCCGGCGTCTGGCCGCGGTACTGCTGCGCGACGCGCTGGATGTCGCGCTCGAGCGCTTCGAGCTGCTTCTGCAAGTCGTACTTGCGCTCCGCGAGCTCGTTCGCTTTGTCCGCGTCGAGACCGCCTTGACCGAAGTTCTGTCGATCG
>Ga0134124_10004975_pt1 | contig 10682 bp, 21 predicted proteins | sample KB304_FD_96880 | JGI IMG/M metagenome (GOLD analysis project Ga0134124, IMG submission 96880) | Terrestrial soil microbial communities without Nitrogen fertilizer from Kellogg Biological Station, Michigan, USA - KB3-0-4 | ecosystem: Environmental > Terrestrial > Soil > Unclassified ... | reverse complement strand
TAGCGCCGGCCCTCGGCGTCGAGCCCATCGAACTCGTGCGCCCGATCACGAAGCTTTCCGAAGACGAATGCGTTTTGCTCGACGCGTTCCGCGTGGCCGATCCGTCCGACAAAGCCGTGATTTTGCGCATCGTGCAGCTGCTCGTTCATGCCGCTTCCTCGAGCACGGGTAGCTGATAGAAATCGTTCGGCTGCACTTGGCCGTCCGTACACACGAAGATCCGCGCCATAATATCGGGTCGCGGAACCTGTGATCCGGCCTCATACCGGCAGACGGCGACGCGCGTGACTCCGAATCGAGTCGCCACGCGATCCACCGTGAATCCCTGACCTTTTCGCCATTCGCGCAATTTCATCCGACGACGCTATGTCGGGAACGGATACATCGTCAAGCGCTAGTGTGTCGGCACTGGTGACAGCGCTATATATCGATTTCGGATACACACTGATGGATGACGGAAAAAACTGAAACCTCCGTAGAGACAATCCGTTACTCGAACTATATATCGATTTCGGATACAGTGTGGACCATGACCGATAAACGGAAGAACAGAATCCAGGAACTTCGTGAGGCTCGAGGCCTCTCGATGCGTCAGCTGGCTGCGCGATTCCATACGCCGACGACTGCTTCGACCATCGACAAGCTCGAAAAAGGCAAGATGACGCTCACACAGGAGTGGATGTATAGGCTTGCTGAAGCGTTAGACGTGCATCCGGTCGAACTTATTCAAGTTCTTCCTCGTCTTGCACCAGAAGAAGAACGGCTGATTGAAGTGTTTCGGCAGTCTATGCCCAAGCTGACGCACGAGGAACAACAGCTACTCTCGCGGTTTCGTCGGATCGATGAAGATGGCCGCGATGCCGTCTTTCGCATCCTCGACCAAATGGTCGCCGTACCGAAGGATTTAGTCGCCGGATAGTGCGCGGCCTGCGACCGCATATCGCGGCTGTATCCTGATCCGCTTGACGGTGTATCCGATCTCGACATAGCATCCGCCCCTTGCAACCATGCAAAGGGCAGGGAAGATGCACACTTTCTCAACTAATCAGCGCCTTTCGGGAGCGGTTGACCTATCCGATTCGATTGGCCTCGAGTCGGGCGCGCATCTCAAACGGATCGAGAGCCGACCGCCCTATCTCGCATTGCCGCGCGGCCTCACCGGCTTCGACGTCATGGCGCTGGGATCGATCGCGCAGCTGGCGCATGAGGATGCGAACGTCGTTCGCGATATCCAGGCCTGCCTCATCGCCATGCGCGAGGTGAACGCCTTCGGCCAGATCGCTACCCGCCACATGACGCGGCGGGGAAACGGCCACCCCAATCAGGACGATCTCAGCCAGGCCCGCGCCGCCTTCGCCCGCGTCGCCGCCTCGGCCATGCGCGCGGCCTCGATGCTGGACCAGCAAATGTATCAGGGGGCGCACAAGCCGATCGATTCCGAGGTGACGTCGTGAGCCGCTCCGTGCGGCGCTTCGCGGGTAAGCTGGACAATGAGCAACGCGCCGCCTGGGTGCGCAACGAACGGGCCGCGCTGTCAGACGCCACCCAGCTGCGCAACCTGGCGCTCCGCTGCCGCATCGCCGGCGACGCCGAAGACGCCGAGGCGCTCGAGGAACGTGCGCTCGAGGCCGAGGCCAGCGCCCACAGCTGGCGAAAGCTGATCCAGCATTTCGACAACCCGGCGCACAACGCGATCCGGAGGCCGGCATGAGCCTCTCCAAACCGACCCGCGATATCCTCATCACCGCCCGCGACAAGAACGAGCGGATGGAACGGCTGCTCGATCGGATCGAGCTGCTCGAGGCCTCGCTGCTCGACATTCGCACCAGCGACGACATGGGTGCCGTGCGCGCCAAGGTCGACGCCGTCTTCCGCCCCGAGCCGGTTCACCATTTCGCGCCCAATGTCATCGCCTTCCCCGCGGGAGGCAGCCGATGAGCGCGATCCGGATCGGCGACAAGGTGCAGCGCATCAGCCAGCCCATTGGCGAGGTGATGCACCTGTTCGGCAGCGGCCACCCCGGCGATCCGGTGCGGGCCCTTGTCTATTTCGACAGCGGCACCGCGATCGTCGACGTCGGCCAGCTCGAGCAAGCTTCCCAGGAGGAACTGTCCCATGGCTGAAGTGCGTACTCCGCTCACGATCGACCAGCTGCTGGCGAAGCTGCAGAAGACCAAGGAATGGTGGTACCGCAACCACCGCAACCTCAAGGAAAAGCACGGCTTTCCGCCAACACTGCCGGGCATGGGCCGGTGTTGGGACCCGGCCGCGATCGAGGCCTGGCAGACGTCGCAAATCCCGGCGCACCTGCGGCCGGCGGCGACGCCCACAGCCTCGACCTCTTTCCGCTTTGAAGACGACGAGGAAATCAGAGAGGCGCAGCGCCGCATGGATGCCCGCGCCCAAAATATGGCCAGCGCCGATCAAAGGGGGGCAGCATGAGATGCTTTGAACTGGTGATCGCCGCCATTGTGGTGGCCCTACTCGCAACCCTTATCGCGCCCGTCCGCACGCCGTTCGACAGCGTCGCCAACGCGATCGGCCATGTCGGGGCCTCAACACAAACGGTACACCCGTGAACCGGGGACAAAGCGGCTGGATCGAAGTCGGCCGAACCTACCGGCCGGGTATCATCATCCTGGTGCCCGCGCGCGACGCCTGGGCGGCCGAGGCCGAGGCCCGCAAGCACGCCCGCCAGGCGAACGCCGTTCGCTTCCTCGTCGAATTCCTCGCCTTCCCCGCCTTCGTCGTCGGCCTCATGTGCGCCCTCGGCCTAGTCGCAACCCTCATGGATGCATTGAAATGACCAAAGCAAAAGCTGCCGTCTCCACCCCGCTCGGCGCCGTCGCCTTCGCCGCGATCGTCGGCATCATCAAGGATCGCAAGATGTCAGAGCGCGGCGCTGCCGCCGCGGCCGGCCTCGATCCCACCTGCCTCTCGGCTGCGCGCGCCAATGGCGGCGTGCTCGCCCTGCCGTCGATCGAGAAATTCGCCAAGGCGCTCGACGTGCCGATCGGCGTCCTACTCGGATACCCCGCGGCAGGCCAGAGCCCGACCAACGATAACCCCATCACCATGCTCGCCCTCGACCAGATCATGCCGAGCAAGCTGAACCCGCGGCAGACGTTCGACGAGGCCAAGCTTTCCGAGCTCGCCGCCTCGATCCGCGAGCAGGGCTTGCTGCAGAACCTGGTAGTCAAAGACACCGGCAACGGCCTCTATGCCATCGTCGCCGGCGAGCGCCGGTACCACGCGCTCAAGAAGCTGGTCGTCTGCGACTATTGGAAAGCCGACGAAGCCAACATCCCGTGCCGGGTCGCGGCCGTGACGGATGCCGATCACCTGGCGCTCGCCCTGCTCGAGAACCTGCAGCGCGAAGACGTCAACCCGATGGAGGAAGCCGAGGGCTTCGCCCGGCTGCACGCGATCGACCCGAAAGTCTGGTCGACCGAGGCCATCGCCCAGCGCATCGGCACGACGCAGCGCCATGTCCAGATGCGCCTGGCGCTGGTGCGCAAGCTGTCGCCCGAGGCGCAGAAGGCGCTGCGCGGCGGCAAGATCAGCCTGGCGCAGGCCAAGGTGCTGACCACCGCCGACGAGAAGCAGCAGAAGGCGATCATAAAGGAAGCCGGCATGTACGGCACCGCCGAACGGGTGCGCGACGTGGTGCAGCGCAATTGGGTGCGGGCGAAGGAAGCCCTGTTCGACACCGAGAAGCATCAGGATTTCCTGCATTGGGACGACGATGCTTCGGTCATGTGGTTTACCGACCGCGGCAAGTTCATGGAGCTGCAGGGCGCCGCGGTCGACGCGCTGGTCGAAGGCGCCAAGAAGCGTTTCGCCTGGGCCGAGCGTATGGACTGGTTTCACGACATGAAGACCGTCCGCGCCAACCCGGTGACCAAGGGCGGCTTTGTCGCCGTGCTGCGCCATGACGGCTCGGTCGGCACCTGGGAAGGGATCATCAAGGAGAAGGAGACGGCCGCCGGCGGCCAGGGCAACGCCAAGCGCATCAACGAGGCGCACAAGGTGATGGTCGGGCGCCGCCAGGCCGACGCCGCCAGCCTCACGGCGACGTTCGCGGCCAACCTGAATTCTCGCGATGCCCTGCGCCTGGCGATCTATCGCGATCTCGACGACGGCAACGACTTCCCGATGGAGCTCGTGACCAAGGGAGCGCTGCGGCCGATTGCCGATCTGATGGAAGCGGTCGAATACGCGCCCGGCCAGGCGGCCCTCAAGCGCGACGCCGACCGCGAATCCGTCTGGCTGGCGATCCTGCAGCTGGACGATGGCGAGCTCGGCGAGGCCTTCGCCAAGCTGATCGCCTTCCAATGTGCCGATGCCCGCCAAAGCTGGCCGCTGTCGCCGCCGCTCTGCGAGATCGCCAAGCGCCTCGACTTGTCGGTGTCGCCGACCCTGCTGCTCGACCGCGACAGTTTCGACGCTGAGGTGCGCCGCCTGGCCGCCCTCCCGCCCGACCAGATGGAGCTCGAGGATGCGATCGACCTGCAAGAGGTGGCGGCATGAGCACCCCCTTCAAACCGATCCTCTGCATCGACTTCGACGGCGTGATCCACAGCTACGAACGCGGCTGGCAGGATGGCGTGATCTATGGCTCGGTCGTCCCGGGCTTCTTTGAATGGGCCGAGCGGGCCGCGCAGTCCTTCAAGCTGGTCGTCTACTCATCGCGATCGAAGGACGAGGCCGGCCTAAACGCCATGCTCGCCTGGATGGTCGAGCAGCGCCGGCAATGGCGCGAGCGTGGCGGCATGCACTGGACGACCGACCCGCTCACCTTTGAATTCGCCAGCGAGAAGCCCCCGGCGTTCGTGACGATCGACGATCGCGCGATTCAATTCCGCGGCGACTGGTACCAGGCCGAGCTCAGCCCCGAGGCGCTGCTGAAGTTCAAGCCGTGGAACGCGGCATGAGCGAGCGCGACGAAAGGATCGCGCATGCGACCAAGGCTCTGGTCGACCAGGGCAAGCTGATCGAAGCCGGGTGGGTCGGCTATCAGCTGATGGTGCTGCCCAAGGGCGCGTCAGAGATCCAGGTCAACGAGTGCAGGCTAGCCTTCTTTGCCGGCGCCCAGCATCTGTTCGGCAGCATCATGACCGTGCTCGATGCCGGCGACGAGCCGACTGACGACGACATGGCGCGCATGGACCTGATCGACCGCGAGCTCGAGGAATTCCTGAAGCAGTTCAAGCTCGACAACTCGGCAGGCCTCCGATGAGCGATGATACCTACCCGAAGCCACCGCACGGCTGGACCTGCTTTCATTGCGGCGAAACCTTCACCACACCGGGCAGCGCGCGCGATCATTTCGGCGGGACGATCGACGCCGAGCCCGGCTGTCTGATCCGGGTGCAGCTGGGCGACGAGCGCGGGCTGCTGTACGCGCTGCGCCAGGCCGAGGCCGATCTGGCCCGGTACCGCAACGAGGATAGCGACACGGATCGCGCCATGCATGCTATGCGCGACGACCACCAGCGGGCCCTGCGGCGAGAGGAAGAGAAGAAGGGATATGCGCGCGGCCTGGCCGATGGCCGCATCGAGCCCACGCCCTTCTGCGGTTACACGCTCGAGCAGGCAGCGCAAGCCGCCGTCGATGCTGGTAGCATCGAGGCCTGGGAATGGTTCAAAGCCTGGTACAACGCCGACCTTCAGCTGGGCGAGCCGGGACCAGACGGGAAAACACGGTGAGCACCACACTGAAGACCCGATGCTTTCCCGCGGATCGGGTCCGCATGATCGAGGTTTGCGTCTGCAACGCCGACCCGACACCAATGACGCCGAAGGATCAGGACCGCTACCTGATCGGCCGCATCGCCGAGGGCATCGCGGAAAAGCTTTTCGAGTTCAATAAGGTCCTGATCTCGCGCAGCGCCGGCGAGACGCTGGCGATCGCCCGCCTCGAGGTGATCGTGCCGGCGGCGCCGATCGGCTATCGCGCGGATGGAGGCGCTCTATGACTGACGACCGCAACACCTCGCTCACCGCCGGCGAGCGCCAGCGCTTCTATGACCAGGAGATCGCGCCGGCCCTGCAGGAGCTCGCGGCCCGCTGCGTCGCCAACGGCCTGTCGTTCTTTTCCGTGGTCGAGTGGAAGCCGGGCGAGCATGGACGGACGACCTATCTGTCGCCGCCGTCCGGGCGCGCCGTCCGCTGGGCCGACGCCGCGGCCCGGGCCAACGGCAATGCCGACGCGCTGATCATGGCACTCATGAAGGAAGCGCAGCAGGTCGGCCACAGCTCGCAGGCTCTGACGCTGCTGGGCGTACCCTGCAAGCCAAAGCATATCCTGGAGATTTGAGCGATGCGCGATGGGTTTCGCGAGATCGTGTCCGGCTGGATGCTCATCGACGGCACCGATGATCTGACCGACCGCATCGAGCGGGTGGCCGAATGGACGGAGGCCAACGGCCCGCTCGAGCCGGATGAGGAAGCCACGATCGCGCTCATGATCGAGGCGCAGATCGCCCGCGAGCTGTTTCCAAGATCGTATTGACAGCCCCCGCCGATCCGCGCGGATAATCGCGGTCCAATTTGGAGCCGACCCCATGGCCAAGATCACCGTCCGCTATTTCGTACAGCGCAAGGGCAACCCGTTCCCGCGCTATTTCTGGGCGCCCTCGAGCGAACTCCGGCGCGAGGGCTGGGCGTTGCAGCGCATCCCCGACAATTGGGATTCCTATGGCGACGGCGCGGTGCTCTATGCCGCCGCGATCGCCAAGGCGCAGGCGCTCAACCAGATGCTCGACGATCGCCGCGGCGCCGCGATCAAGGCGCCCCCGCCGGCGGCGCTGCCCCGGACGGTGGAGAATCTGATCCGGGAATATCGGATGTCCGATTGGTTCAAACCGCTGGGCCCCAAGACCAAGCGCGACTATGAACAATGCCTGGCGCGCATCATCGATTGGGCGGGCGACTGCCCGGTCAGGGCGATCGACGACGATCGGATATCGAAGCTGCGCAAAGGCATGGCGCGCACGCCCACCTTCGCCAACGCCGTCGTGCGGGTGCTGCGCCGGCTGCTGGGATTCGGCGTCAAGAAGGGCTGGATCATGGTCAACCCCGCCAGCAAGCCCGGCCTCATCGGTACGCCGCCCTCGGGCAAGATCTGGCCGCGCGCCGCCATCGCCGAATTCATCGCGGCCGCCGACGATCTCGGCTGCCATGCGATCGGCACCGCCGTGCTGCTCGATGAATGGCTGGGCCAGCGCGAAGGCGACGTCATCCGCCTGCCGCGCACCGTCTATCGCAACGGCGAGCTCGTGTTCCGCCAGGCCAAGGGGCAGAGCCTGGCCAAGGGCACGCAAGGGTCCGGCATGGTGCTGCCGATCGACCTGGTGCCGGAGCTGAAGGCGCGCCTGGCCGAGCAGCTGAAGCGCAATGACGACCGGAAGGTGAAAAGCCTGGTGATCATCCAGTCGGAGATCACCGGCCAGCCCTATAAGGAAGATTTCTTCCGCCATGAATTCGCGCGGGTGCGCGCCCATGCCGCCGCCCGGATGCGCGAGGCCAAGGGCTGGTATCGGGGGAAGGACGGGGTTTGGCGGAATGACCAGGTCGCGGCCAAGGTGGCCGATCTGCCGGCCAAGGTGCGAGCCGAAGCGATGGCGGCCGCCGCGGCCGACGCCGCTACCTTCGATCTCGACTATCTGCTGCCCGGCCGCGACATTGCCGATCCCGATTGCTTCAAGATCGGGATGGAAGAGCTGCAGTTCATGCATCTGCGCCATACGGCCATCACTCGGCTGGGCGAGTTCCAGGTCAGCCCGTAGGACATCGCCGCGATCTCCGGCCATAGCTATAAGACCGTGCTGCAGATCCTCGAGCGCTACATGATCCGCACCCGCACCATGGCCGTCAGCGCATTCGAGAAGCGCCTGGAAGGCGAACGCCGTTCGCCTGAGGCGACCAAGGATAAGGCCGATGGATAATCGGCTGCGCCCTCCCAATCTGCGGCGCCACCGGGCCCAGGCGCTGACCGCGCATGTGATGCAGATCATCAACCGGTATATCTGCGACCACGACCCCGAGCATGATTTTCATAGTCGAGCGTCGCGGGACCTGTACGAAGCTTTCTGCAATGCCGGCGTCGAGGTCATCACCGATCACGAGCGTGCCATGGCCGGCCTGGCGCCGCGTGACGAACAAGGGCTGACACTGCAGGAGCTGCAGGCCATCGAATACAAGCGCCTCGAGGCCATGCTACGGCCCATTGGGGGCTTCATCTTTCCGCCATCCGGGTCACCGTGACGCCTTAACCACGCTTCGGCGTGCTATTTGCGCGAGAGTATGTTAGTCCTCTTTTCCCCTTTGCATGAGGGGTCCTAACTCAAACCGGAGCGGCGCCAAGCCCTCCGGTTTTTTTTCTGTTGGTGTCGCGGGCTGTTCACTGGTTCCGGTTCCGTTGCCGCTTTTACAACTCTTACGATCCAGGTTTCGCGCGAGTCGGGCACCACTTTACAACTAATGGATAGTCGGAACAGAACGCGACCGGAACATGTTGGTGTCGTTCAACTTGAACAGCACTTGAACAGTTCCCGTTCCGTACTCTCCGACCACCCCGTAAGTATTTGATTTCTCTGGTGGGTGCACCAGGACTCGAACCTGGGGCCCGCTGATTAAGAGGCTGCCGGGAATGTAGGTTTATCAATGCGTTGCGTGTCGCATTCTGTTGGTTTCTGGCAAAACACCAACAGGATCAGGCCTCGAGCCTGTAGCGTTGCGCGCGTGTGTTCAACGCCGGTCCGGTGCTGGATGGGCTCGGATCAAGGTCGATTGCTATTCTCGCTGTGCGTGTGCAGCGGAGGCTAGTCTTTGTTGCGGCCATACATGATGTCGGCGGCCGAGCGCTTCGGTTTTTTCTTCGCCCGATCGGCGGTCGCCAGCGCGATCGCCACCGCCTGCTTGTGCGGCCGGCCGGCCGCCTGCTCGGTCTTGATGTTCTGCCCGATCGCCTTGCGCGATCCGCTCTTGATCAGCGGCATAGCTCACTCCCGACGATACGAGACGCGACAAAGAAACAGAGCTTAAATCCGAGGTCCCAGCGCATATCTGGAAACTCGGTAACGAACCTTGCCCAGGCTCGATAGGTCTGCATGATCGTTCCTCCCCCGAAAGTCCCGATGCGCCGGCCTGGCGCACCGGGTTGGTTTCGTCAGGCAGCGGCGGCCGCGGCGCGCATCTCGGCGTTCGACTGCGGAGCAGCAGCGGCGCCTTCGGTCGGCGCCGGCGCCGGAGCGTCGCCGGTGTCGGCCAGGATCACGGCGCCCACGGCGGGCAGGCCGTTGATCTGCGTGTCCAGCGTCGCCGGGAACACGCCATCGGTCGCGCCGATTAGCGTCTCGCCTTCAGCATCCTCAACGATGGTCATGACGTTGTCCGGGCCATCGGTTTCGGAAAGGGTGACAACGTCGGGATTGCTATTGGTCCAGGTCGGCGGCTTGGCGTCGGCCGGCGGCTTGGCCGGGCCGCCGTTCTTGTTGACATAGGCGTACTTCAAGCCAACCGGCTTGTGGTCATTGTCGAGGGTTAACATCGAGATTCCTTTCAAGCAGAGATTTCCGGAGTGGACGATGATGATTGCCCGCACGGCTTTCAGCTCGCGGGGGCGCCCCGGGTACGGGTGGCGGAATAGAAATTCAAAGAGCCAGATGAGCAGGCTGATCATGGGAGAAACCTCGCGAGGTCATGCCATCGAATGATCGGCTCCGGATTCCCGTTGCGATAATCATTCCAGGTCGCGTTTTTGAAACCGGCACGGGCGACGCAGCCAAGCGCCACCTCATATTGCCGGCGGGTGATCTTGTCGTCGCTCTGCAGCGCCTTCAGGATCGCAGTCTCTTCGTGGCCGACCAGGTCGAGCGCCCGCACGAACGGGCTGCGCTGCTCGAACGAGCAGCCAGGGGCATAGACCCGCAGCAGGCCGCCGGTGATCTCGAGGTGCGCCGTCCAGGTCATATCACTGCGGCGTCGCGGCCGCGGCCTTGATGCCGTGATCGATCTCGCCCGGGCATTTGATCGTAGTGCCGGGCTCGTTCGCGCGGGCGACCGAGACGGTGCCCCACATGCCGACGACCGAGGCGCAGACCGACGCATGGTCATCTTTCGCCTGTGCCAGCGCGGCCGACAGGTCGGGCGTACAGGCGGCCAGCTGGACGAGGCAGGCGCCCAACAGCAGCGCCGGCGCGATCTGCTTGGGCGCCGCCGCGATCGTCGTGGTCGCGGTCGACCGGCCGATGATCGCCACGATCCCGCCGAACGCGGTGCCGCCGGCCGACAGCATGTCGGCCAGCTGGTCCTGATCGGCCGGCAGGATATGCACGCCGTTGTGCGTCGCCAGCGTCAGCAGCGGCGCGATCATGGCGATGATCGAACCCCAGATGGTCTTTGATTGGTACCAAGGCTTCGTGTCGTTCATGTCCGTTCCTCTAGCTGGCGCGCGCCGCAGAGCAGGCGCGGGCGATGTCGAGCGCGTCGTACAGACACCGCCCGTTCTCTTGCGTGATGATCGCGTACACGAGCATCTCGTGGGTTTCGGGATCCTGCACGTCGATCGCCTGCTCGGTCTCGACGCCCAGATATTGCGCCACCGTCTCGGCATAGAAGCCGACCCGGTCATTGGCCGCCCAGCGCTCGACCAGCGCCGCCACCGTGTGCAGCCCACG
>Ga0134124_10004974_pt1 | contig 10684 bp, 8 predicted proteins | sample KB304_FD_96880 | JGI IMG/M metagenome (GOLD analysis project Ga0134124, IMG submission 96880) | Terrestrial soil microbial communities without Nitrogen fertilizer from Kellogg Biological Station, Michigan, USA - KB3-0-4 | ecosystem: Environmental > Terrestrial > Soil > Unclassified ... | reverse complement strand
GCTGTTCCCCGCGCCACTTGCTACGACCGTAAGCGCTCTTGGGTGCGCACGGCGCGTCTTCCTCGTACGGAAGCGAAGCCGCGCCGTCGAACACGTAGTCAGTCGAAAAATGCAGGATGTGTGCGTGGTGGCGCTTGGCCGCCGCGCCCAGATTGCCGGGGCCATCGCCGTTGATGCGCAGGGCGACTTCTTCTTCGCTCTCGGCGTCATCGACGCGCGTGTAGGCCGCGCAGTTCACGATGTGCGTGATGCGCTGATCGCCGACGAAGGCGCTGACCGCGTTGGCATGCGTGATGTCGAGCTCGCTGTCCGTACCTACGAATTCAACCCCGCTTCGCGTCAGCGCGTCGCTGACCGCGCGCGCCAGCATGCCGCGACTGCCGGTCAGCCAGACTTTCAACGTCCGACTCGGGCGCGAAACGACGCAAACGATTCTGCCCGCTGATCACGGGTGGAGAGCAGCGGATGAGTGACGGGCCATTTGATGGCGAGCTCGGGATCGGCATAGCTGATCGAGCATTCGGTCTCTGGATCGTAGGGAGCGCTCACCTTGTATTCGACTTCCGCAAAATCACTCAGCACGCAGAAGCCGTGAGCGAAGCCGATGGGGATGAAGAGCTGCTCGCGCGCCTTGTCGTCGAGCTCCAGCGCGTCCCATTGGCCAAACGTCGCGGAATCAGGACGAATGTCGACCGTGACGTCCCAAATGCGGCCCAGCACCACGCGCACCAGTTTGGCCTGGCCGGGTTTCGACTGATAGTGGACGCCGCGCAGCGTGCCTTTCACCGAGCGGGAGTGGTTGTCCTGTACGAAAACCGCGTCGATACCCGCCGTCGCGTAGGCTGGTGCGTTGTAAGACTCCAGGAAGAATCCCCGATCATCACCGAACACTTTTGGCCGGATGATTTTGATTCCCGCGAGCTTTCCGTCGACTACTTGCACGATGACTGCGTCCTTCTTGGGCGTGAACTTCGGAGATTCACCCGAGAATACTGGCGATTTCCGGGGCTACATTAGCAGAGGTAGATCTCGCTCGTCACATTCAAACTCAACGCGCCGAGGCCAGTACCGAACAGCGCCTGAAATGCGGCGAAATTGCCGGCACGCTGATTCACGTGGCTGAACATTCGTGGCAGGCTACCTCATTCATCTTGAGCTCCTCCGTGCCTCCTCAATCCAACGGACTTTTGCCTCAATCAGTCGGCTTCATGACGCATGTCCTGCCCGCGCTGGGCTATGCGAGCGCCATTTTCTATGGCGGTCTGATTCGCATCGGTGTCTTGCCGGAGGTCGGCTTCGTCGCGACCGACAAGCTCTTGCACGCGTTGGCCTTTGGCGGGTTGGCGTTGCTCTTGGCGCGAGCCGCCCATTGGTTTCGTCCGAGCGAGGCGCTCGCGAAGAAGTTGTGGGTCGGCGCCGCGGTTTCGTCACTCCTGGGACTGTTGCTCGAGGTGTGTCAGGCATTCACCGTCTATCGCTCGGCGGACGCTTTGGATTGGCTGGCCGACACGGTGGGCGCGCTGCTTGCGCTGGGGCTGGCATTCGCGGTTTTTGCGTGGATCCCCCGGCGAGCGCATGGCTGACGCCGTGCCGCGTCTGATCGTATTCAGTGACACGACGCGGGTCGCGGTTCCAATCCTGCTCGACCGGTTCACGGCCATCGCTGAGGCGGGCCTCCCGGGCACGGTTCAATTCGTCCTTCGGGACTACGCGCTGCCACTGCGTGAGCGCTGGGCACTGGGCGAGCAGCTTGCCGCACTGACGTGCCGCACGCAGCAATGGTTCGCAGTCGCCGAACGCGCGGATCTCGCTCGCGCCTGGGGCTGCCGCGCATTTCATCTGCCCGAAAACGGCTTGCGTGCCGCCGACGCTCGCAGTTACCTGGGACCGGAGGTCGTGCTCACTCGCGGTTGTCATCAGCCCACCTCTGCCGTCGAACCAGAGCTGGACGCGCTGTTGCTCTCGCCGATCTTCGAGGGCCGGAAGGGGCGTCCTGCGCTCGGGCTCGCCGCGCTGCTCGCGGCAAAAGCCGAACACCCTGAACGAGCGTGGTACGCGCTCGGAGGCGTCGAGGCAGGCCACGCCTCGGCTTGCTTAGCCGCAGGCGCGGCCGGTGTGGCGGTAATCGGCGCCGCGCTTTCCCCGGATCCTGCGCCGTTGCTTTCGGCGCTCGGCATCCTCAATCGCTAGCCCGGCCGGGGTCCACGCGCGGGTTCGCTGTGTGGTATACGGCCCCGCAATAGGCCGATCTGTCATGACGAAACCGCCGTTCCAAGCCGTCCCCACCGAGCTCGATTTTCCCAAATACGAGCAAAACATCCTCGATCTGTGGGGGGCGCGCGGCATTTTCGAGAAAGCCTTGGCAGCGGGCGATCCGGGCGCGAAAAAATACGTGTTCTACGAGGGGCCGCCCACCGCCAACGGCTTGCCGCACAACGGGCACGTGCTCACGCGCGTGATGAAGGACTTGTTTCCGCGCTACCACGCGATGCTCGGCGAGCAGGTGTTGCGCAAGGGCGGCTGGGACACGCACGGCTTGCCGGTCGAGGTCGAGGTCGAGAAAGAGCTGCGCATCCACGGCAAGGCAGCGATCGAACAGTTCGGCGTCGAGCCGTTCGTCAAGCGCTGCATCGAGAGCGTGTTTCGCTACACCAGCGAGTGGGAGCGGCTCACTTCGCGCATCGGCTTTTGGGTCAGCCTCGACGACGCATACGTCACCTACCACAAGAGTTACGTGGAGAGCGTGTGGTGGGCACTCTCGGAGTTGTTCAACAAGGGGTTGCTCTACCAGGGGCACAAGGTCGTTTGGTGGTGGGCACAGGGCGGCACTGCGCTGTCGGCCGCCGAAGTCGGCCTGGGCTACAAAACGGTCGATGATCCGAGCGTGTACGTCGCCTTTCCGCTCGTCGACGAGCCGGACACGGCGCTCGTGGTCTGGACGACCACGCCCTGGACTCTGCCGTCGAACGGCTACGCTGCGGTCCGCCCAAACACGAACTACGACGTGGTGAGGGTCGGCGCCCCGCTCGAAACCAAGGGCAAAAAGCCCGCTCCGGCGCGTGAACTCGGCGTGACCCAGCTGATCGTGGCGAGTGATCTGCGGGCGTCACTGGCGGAGAAGTTCGGTCACGAATTGACGGTCGTGCGCACGGTGACGGCGAGCGATCTGGTCGGCAAGCGCTACCGTCCGCCGTTCGATTTCTACTCCAAGTCCTTGGCCGAAACGCGGGTCGCGCTCAAGGCCGGCGGCGACGACGCCCTTTGGTGGCGCGTGATCGCCGAAGATTTCGTGACGCTCGACACGGGCACCGGCATCGTGCACATCGCGCCCGCGTTCGGTGAGGACGATCACAACGCACACCGTAAACAGCTGACGCGCTACCAGGAGCCGCTGGCCGTCGAGCTATTGTGCGCGATCTTGCCCAACGGCGAGTTCAAGCCTGATTTTGGCTGGCTTTCGGGCCGTTGGGTGAAGGGCTGCGATCGCGACATCATCCATGATTTGGGGCAGCGCCAGCTGCTGGTGTTCGAGGAAATCTATCGCCACGAGTATCCGTACTGCTGGCGTTCGGATGAAGATCCGTTGATCCAGCTCGCGCGCCCCGCCTGGTTCATCCGCACCACTGCGCGCATCGACGACGCGCTCGCCAATAACCTTGCCGTCAACTGGTTGCCGGATCACATCAAGGACGGTCGCTTCGGCGACTTCCTGAAGAACAACGTGGATTGGGCGCTCAGCCGCGAGCGTTATTGGGGCACGCCGCTCAACGTTTGGAGGTGCAGCGCCGACCCGGAGCACAAGCACGCGCCCGCCAGCATCAGCGAGATCGAAACCCGTAATCCGCACGCCTTCGCCTACTTTCACGAAGAGCGACGCAAAAATCCGGATTTGAGTCCGCACCTCCAGGTGCACAAACCCTGGATCGATCACGTCACGTTTCCGTGCCCCGAGTGCGGCGCAGAAATGCGGCGCGTGGGCGAGGTCATCGACTGCTGGTTCGACTCCGGCTGCATGCCCTTCGCGCAGTGGGGCTTCCCACACCAAGCCGATTCAGTTGCCAAGTTCGACGCGGCGTTCCCCGCCGACTTCATCAGCGAAGCCATCGATCAGACGCGCGGCTGGTTCTATTCGCTGCTGATGATTTCGTCCTTGTTGTTCGACAAGGATACGCAAAAGCGCATGGGCTTGAGCCGCATGCGCGAGTTGCCGCATCCGTACCAGAGCTGCATCGTGCTCGGGCACGTGTGCGATCGGGAAGGGAAGAAGGAGTCCAAGAGCAAGGGCAACTACACCCCGCCGGAAATCATCCTCGATCGCGTGCGTATGGATTTTGGGGTGCTGAGCGAGGCGCTGGGCCAAACGGCAACGACGGGTGAAGCGCTCGTCGCGCGTGAAGATCTGGAAGGCATGGACCTCGAGGACGGCGCGAGCGTGCTGTTGTACCGGCCGGACCGCGCGGAGCACACGCGCTCAGTGAAGCTGCGCGTGCTCAAGAAGTTGCCCCGCCGCGTGCTCGTGCTCTCGGACGAAGATCGCAAAGCGCTCGCGGCCGAGCCGATCGTCACCGGTCTCGGCACGATGCCGGCGGAAGTGCCGCGCGCTGCATTCGAACAGCGCGTCACCTGTGAAGATCCGCACACGCCGGCGCCCGGAGCCGACGCATTTCGCTGGTTTTTCTACGCTTCTTCACCGCCCTGGAGCAATACGCGCCATTCACTGCGCAACGTCCGCACGCTGCAAAAGGATTTTTTGATCAAAATCCGCAACGTGTATTCGTTCTTCACGATCTACGCCAACATCGACGGTTGGAGTCCGACGAATCCGGAGCACGCCGGTGCCCCGGTGGCCGAGCGCCGCGTGATCGATCGCTGGATGATCAGCGAGGTCCATCTCGCCACGAAGGCCGTTCGAAGCGCGCTCGATCGTTACATGAGCTACGAGGCTGCAGTCGTTCTGATTGAGCTCGCAGAGAATTTGTCGAATTGGTACGTGCGGCGCACGCGGTCTCGCTTCTGGGCAAAGGGCCTCGAGCAGGACAAGCGTGATGCCTACGCCACGCTGCACGAAACGCTGTCCACGCTGAGCCGGCTGATTGCGCCGTTCGTACCGTTCCTCAGCGAGGAAATTTATCAGAATCTGCAGGTTTTCCCGCAGGTTGCCGGGCACGCCGCGAGCGTCCACTTGGCCCGCTTTCCGAAGGCAAACGAGGGCCTCATCGACCTTCGCTTGGTCGAGGAGGCGCGTAGCGTGCGTGACATCGTGAGCCTCGGGCTCAGTGTGCGCACCGCCAACAAGCTCAAAGTCCGCCAACCGCTGGAACGCGTCGACGTGGTGTTCAACGACGCCAACGTCTACCAGCGCCTGGATGACTACAAGCCGTTCATCCAAGAAGAATTGAACGTGCACGAAGTGCGCTTCATGTATCCGGGTCACGAGGACGGCGCGGTGTCCTTCCGGATCAAGCCGAACTTCCGCGCGCTCGGCCCGCGCCTGGGCAAGAACGTGCAAGCCGCGAAGAAGTTCCTGGAAGCGGCCGACGGCAGCGCGCTGTACGCTGACCTCTCGCGCACGGGCAAAGTGGTGATCACCATCGAAGGCGAGAGCTACGAACTCGGGCCCGAGGAAATCCAGGTGACGGCGGAGGCCGCACCCGGGTTTGCGGCTGAAACGGGCCGCGTGGGCGTGGTCGTGCTGCACACCACGCTCACCGAAGCGTTGATCGACGAGGGCTTGCTGCGTGAGGTGATGAGCCGCGTTCAGGCGGCGCGCAAAGACCTAGGGCTCGAGTTCACCGCGCGCGTTCGGCTTTGGATCGACGGCAGCGAGCGGCCAGTGCGCGTGGCTCGCGCGGGCCAGCAAAGCCTGAGTCAAGAATGCTTGGCTCCGCAGGTGACGTTCGCGCACCACGACGCAGCAAAAGAGTACGCGATCGGCGAGGAGACGCTCAGACTGTACGTCGAAAGCGTCTAGCCGAGGCGAACCGCGGCGCCGAGCTTGGCTGACAGCAGCCGATTCAGCGTGCTCCACAGCTCGTCGCCGCTCTTTGCAGCGACCCAGGTCTTCGAGCTCGGCGCGTAGTCGAAGTGCCAGGCAGAGCGCTCCGCCGAGAGCCAAATCTGGCGGGCGGCGCGGTGCGAATTCAGCACGTAGCGGGTGCCGTCCGAGAACTCGATGGTCAAAATGTCGCTCGCGAGCTCGGCCTCCAGGGAGTCATCCGCTTCTTCCGTGAGGGCGTCGAGGCTGGCGATGAGGCGCTGGAGTTCGGGGGCCGCGAGGGCGTCGTAGTCGGATTCGCTGAGGGCTTCTGTGGTCATGTGGCGGGTTGGATCTTACTGCAGCTTGGGCAGGCAGGCGGGGGTGATGCACGCATTGCCCGGAATGCAATCGTTGTCCGATTGGCACGGCCAGGCACATTTTTGAGCAGCCACGTTGCAGCGGTGGGTCAGGCAATTGGCGTCCGTCGTGCACGGCAGAGCGAGCGGATTCGGGGTCGAAAGGGGAGCGGGCGTGACGCCGGGCGCGGCTTGCACCGGGGACGCCGCCAGCGTCGGCGCCTGTGTCGTTCCGTCACCGTATCCGGGCGCTTGCGTCACGGGCGCGACCTGAACGGATGGCGGCGCGGACGCCGGCGGTGGATCGCTGTGCCTGGCGCAGTGGGTAGCCGCAAGTGCGAGCAAACTACTCGTGCACAAGTAAGTGGCGATATTCCGCATGGGTCTCGTTTCTGTGCGCGATGATTCCAGCGCAGACAGAGCGTACTACAACTCGAAATCGGCGCGCCCCAAAAGGGTGATATCGTCAGCGACTCGGCTCATGGTGACTCGAGCGGAGCGCACGGACGTGATCGACGAGCTGGTGGTGACGCGCCTGACGGGCGATTTGCGTGCCGCATTGCGACGACGGCCCGCACACGAGGCTCGTCTGGCAGGGGTGCTCCGCGCGTTGGCGCCGCATTCGACGTCCTTGTGCGATGCGCTCTTGGAGGCCTTCGAGCTGATGGTGAAGCGCGGCTCGTTCGAGCGGCCGCTGTACGCCGCGAGCGTTCGCGCGCTGGGCGAGAGCCTCGATCGGCGCGGGACGCCCAGCATGAAGAAGGCGTTGGAGTCCGAAGAATCAGGCGGTTTTGCGACGTTGTCGGCCGCCTGTCGCACGACCGATCCGGCGCTCGCGGAAGCATTGGGCAAAGTGGCGCGCAGTCGCCACGCCCACCTGGCGTTTGCGGGCGAAGTCGCGCGCATCGCTCGCGGCGAATCGGGCGGCGCGCACTTGACCGCACTGGCGCCGAAGATCAAAGAGAGTCACCGCATCGCGCTGTGCCTCGAATTGTTCGTTCCTCTCACGTGGTCCAAGCCTTTGTCGCCCGTGATCGCACCGGCGCTTTCGGTGCTGCGAGAGGCGGAGCGGCACCTCGGGCGTTGGCTGGTGCTCGGTGAAGTGGCAGCACGGGCGGGCGATGGCGCACCGCTCGCCGACGCCTCGAGCCGCGCCAACGAGGGGCCATCGAGCTCGCGGGCCGCCTGGGCAATGGTGGTTTGGGCCTTGTCGTTTGCTTCACCCCCACCAAGCATTCGTCCGACCGTCGAGTTGGTGGCTCGCCTCAGCGATCGCCCGAGCGCGGACCGCGATACGACGTTCCTGTTTCGTTTGGCGCGCCAAAAGGCACCCGCCGCGCGCGGTATGCTGGAAGCGCTGGCCAAAGGGCCTCTGAGCGATGAATCGGGCGTGCGCGCGGCTCTGCACCTGGTGCGCGATTACGGCGATGCGCGGCCCCGCGAGTTGCTGCGCGTGGTCGCGAGCAGCTCACGTCGCGCCGCGTTGCGCGGCCTGGCCATGGCCGCACTATTCGACTCGGGTGATCGCGAATATGCGCTGGACTGCGCCAAGTCCCTGATCGCGTCGCGCCATTTGTCATCGGTCGCCTGGGGTGCACTGATCCAAGCCGCCCACGCCAGGAACTCGGCAGAGGTCGTGACCGAGCCCAGCGTGCGCCGCATCCAGTTTGGATGGAGTGAATGAGCCGACTCGGCGCGCCTCTCGTATCGGGGCTTCTTCTTCTGAGCGCGCTACGGCCGGCGCACGCTGAGCCAGGTTCCGTGCAGGCCTTTGCACGGCGCGCGGACGGCACTTGGCTCGATGCCGCGCGAGATCATGTCGCGCTGAGTCGTGATCTGCCGACGGCTGCGGGCGGCGCGAGCGAGGACGAAGCCGTGCGCTTGGTGCTGAGTGGACCGGGCAGCGCGCCCCCAGCAATCCGAGTCAGCACGCGCCGAGCGAGTGGCGCCTTGCTCGACTCGCTCGCCGAGCCCAAGCTCAGCCCGGTTGGCTGCCCGCCGAGCAGTGCCCCTCACGCGACGTGTTGGCAAACCGTGCCCTTGCGGCTCACTCCGGATCGGCTCGATCGTGACTATCCAGCCGCGCGTGACCGGTCACTGGAGGCCGAGCTGGGCGGGAAGCTCGCGCTGGAAGTGGCCGGGCAGCCGCTCCTGAGTTGGGGCGTGGGAGCGCCTCATAGCGCCGTTTTTGCGGGCATCGAACGGCTCGGGGTCAAGTTGCGTGTGCGGATCTTGCGCGTCGCGCCGGGTGGCGCGCCGTCCATCGGCGGTGACAGCGGCACGGCGTTGAGCCTCGCGCGCAATGAGATCCAAGCGGCGAGCAAGCTCTGGGCGCAGTGTGGGATCGATCTGCAAGGCCCGATCGGCCCCGACATTCAAGTGGTCGATCCGCCTCCGATTCAACTCGTCGCCATCGGCTGTGATTCGGGGTTGCCCGCGAGCGGTGGTGAGCTCAACCTGCGCGTGCGAGGTCGGCGTGTGAAACTCGCGACGCACCCCGGTGAAGTTCCCGCGGTCGTCGCCCAGCGCTTGGTGCGCGCGCTGGAAAAGCTCGGCCTCAGCGCTCAAATCAGTCCCAATCCCCGGATTGCGTCGGGGGCGTCCGGCGCGGTCGACGTCTTGATTCGCAACCTCGGAAGGTCCGGCGGCATCGAGGCCGAAACGGGCGTGTCGCTGAGCTCGGACTCGACCTTGGGCGTGTGCTTGGGCGAAGTGGATCTGGGCAACGGGCTATCGCACTTCGTCGAGAACGACGCCGCCGCGGGCACGGTCGAAGAGCGCGCCCTGATCAAGGCGTTCGACGACGGGGATCCGAGCACAATCGAGGTGCTCGTCGTGCCGTCTTTCGGAAAGGGCGGTCGCATTGGCGAGTCGTTCATCGACGACGACGGCGCGGGTATCCAAAATACGGTGATCATCGACCGGGCCGCTCTGCGCGCCGGCCCGCGCTCGTATGCCTTGGCCCATGAACTCGGCCACATTTTCCTGGATCTGCCGGGGCACCCGGACGACTACGGCGTCGACCAAGCGAACTCGTTGATGGACTCGGACGCCTCCGACGCCTCGGTGTTCGGTCCGCGCCGATTGACGCTCGCGGATTGCGAACGGGCGGTGCTGGAAAGCGGCCCGAACGCTCGAATTCCAATCGCCCTGCCGTGGCCGCTGAGCCGCGCCGCGAGCGTGCCGGCCGCGGGTAAGCCGACTACTTCGTCACGATGAACTCGAGCTCGGTCCCGGCGGCGTAAGCGTAACTGACGTACGAGTCGAAGCCGTCGACGAGGACGCCGACCTTGGCGTTCGACTCCACGCGGTGCACGCCGTCGTTTTGAGCGCCGGGCGATAGGTTGCCCGGCGCCACCTTGTTGGGGTCGATGATCGGAAAGCTCATCTGACACTCGTAGACCGTGAACGGCGAGGGGCCGACCAGCTTTCGGCGCGCCTCGTCGCTGATGCCGTCCGCGTCGTGTGCGCTACAACCCACGATTTCGTCGACCGAACGGCCGTCGAGCACCACCACTGCGCCGCGGGGCGCGACGATGCGAATGAAGTCGAAGGCGTATTTGTCCGGCGTCAAAAACACGTACGAACTGCGGAATTGCTCGATCGGTGGCACGACGATCAGGCTCGGATCACCCCCCGGGAACCCGGTCGGCACATTGGAATCTTGCTGGCTCGGTGAGACGCTGCTGAGCATCACCGGTGCATCACTCTCGAGGGTGAAGTGACGGGCGCTGGGGATGGTCACGAACGAGCCGCGTTCAGCCAGTTCGAAGGCTTGGAATTGACCACTCAGGCTGGTCGTGACGCGGGCGCCGGCCTCGGTCGTGGCGATGACTCGGAAGTATTCGTTTTGTTCGGCCTCACCGATCGGCGCGCCGGCTTTGGCCAAAGCCGCGGTGCGGCTCGGCGATACGGTGGCCACGAAGTTCTTGCCGGAGGTGCGGATCGGATCGAGCTGCTCCTCGAGATGATCCGCGCAACATTTACGATCGGCCAACCTGTCGAAGAACGGCGCGTCGCTCGCCTCGCTGCCACTGAAGACCACCAACGCCGCGTCGCTGCTGATCAACGAGCCCGTGAAATCCGCGTTGAAGTCGCCGGTTTCCAAGTTCAATACGTCGAACGGCGAGAGCTCGAACTCGAGCGAGCCCCCCTGGGGCGTGGCCGGGATCATCCCCCCCGGCAGGATGCGCGCGCGGCTGTCGACTCGCACATGGGTGTTCGGAGTGGTGCCGACCAGAGTCAAGAACGCGCGCAGGCTGACCGGATTCTGTGGGCTGAAGTTGGTGTCGGGATCGCTCGAGTTGGCGATCGTCTGCGGCCAACCGAGCACCACGTAGGCCGGTTCGAG
>Ga0134124_10004973_pt1 | contig 10684 bp, 11 predicted proteins | sample KB304_FD_96880 | JGI IMG/M metagenome (GOLD analysis project Ga0134124, IMG submission 96880) | Terrestrial soil microbial communities without Nitrogen fertilizer from Kellogg Biological Station, Michigan, USA - KB3-0-4 | ecosystem: Environmental > Terrestrial > Soil > Unclassified ... | reverse complement strand
CGACGAGCAGCTTGCGCATGGAATTCTCCCTTTCCCGTTCATGTTTTCAGTTGTTCGCTGTCAGCGGGTCGATGATCTGCGGCACCTCGATGATCCGCGTGAACGGAATGCCCGAGAGCTCCGTGTGCTTGCGGACGGCATCCTCGCCGCTGGCCAGATAGATGCAGAAGGTCTTGTCGGCCGCCACGTAGCTGTGCTGCCACTGCACCGTGCCGCCCAGCTTCTCCAGGGCACAATTGGAGGCACGAGCCGCGCCACACAGTTCCACCACAGACATGCCGCCGACGCCAGGGATGTCCCGCTCGATCACGTAACGCTTCAACTTGGCCATGAGTACTCTCCTTCTAGGTAGGTAGCGAATTGCTGCCTGGTGGTTGCATTGTCCGCATCGCCGGCTCCAGGGAAAGCTAAACTTTCTTGAGAGTACTAAAGATAAACTTTACCATCTGCAGATGGCTCTATCGCACCTCAGGTCGCTGCAGGCACTCGAACTGGCGCTGCGCACCGGTTCGCTGAAGGACGCCGCTGCCGCCCTGGGTATCACGCCGGCTGCGGCGGGGCAGCGCATCAAGGCGCTGGAGGAATATCTGGGCACAGAGCTGCTGGTGCGCGGGCGATCTGGCCTGCGTGCCGCACCTGCGCTGGGAGCTGTGCTCCCGCAGCTCTCAGGCGCCTTCCGCGAACTGGAGCAGGTGGCCACTCAGCTGGACATGCAGCGCGGTCATGAGGTGCACGTCGCGGCGCCACCGGATCTCGCGGAGCTGTGGCTGCGGCCGCGGTTGAGCCGGTTCACGCGGGACTATCCCAACATCCGCTTCCGCATCAATGGCGAGGGAGACGCGCCGTTGCGCATTCGACCTGCCGACTGCGAAATGCGCTTCGGTCCGGCGCCGCAATCCGGCCCGTCAGATGTGCTGTTCCGCGATTTCGTGCTGCCAATCGGCTCGCCTGAAACCACGGCGCGAATCGCCAGCGTGACGCGTCGCGACCGGCTCGAAGGATTCCCGCTGCTGCATCTGGACTTCTACAAGGACGATCCCGCGGCGCCAAACTGGACGCACTGGGTGAAGGCACAGAGGCTGCGGCGCACCGAACCGAATCGCGGCATCCGCTACCAGCGCATAGTCACGGTGATCGAAGCGGTGCTGGCCAATGCGGGCTTCACGCTGTGCGGCATGGCGCTGCTGTCTGAATTGCTGGAAAGCGGTCGCCTGTCACTGCCGTTTCCGGCTTCGACCGGTTCATGGACCGGCCATGCCTTCCAGGCGCGTTTCCGCAGCGATGCCCTGGCGCGGCCGCAGCTGCGGCGTTTCCGTGAGTGGCTGGCAGCGGAAGCCGATACCACTCGCCAGTGGCTGGCGCGTGCCACAGTGGTATCGCGCGGCAGGCCGCGTGCAAAGAAGCGCTGAGGCCTAGAGGTAGACCAGCGAGTAGGTAATGGAAGTGGATACCGTTCCAGGGCGCGCCTCGCCGTCGGCAAGCGAGTACCCGGCGTAAAAATGCCACGCGCCGGCGCCAACCGCGGCCTGGGTGGCAGCGGTAGTTCCGGGAGAGATTGGCGATCCCACCATCCCCGGGCTGGAAGCTTCGTAGAGCTTCACTTCGACATTGCTGGTTCCGGTGTTGATCAGCGCATGGGTTGCCGCGTCGACATTGGGGCCAGCTTCAAAGTAGGCGGCAACCGTGCGGTTAGCCGTGCACTGACTCACGCTGATGTTGAAGTAGGTACCCGCCGCAGGGCTCTTGCGCGCCCGGGCAATACTCAATGCGTCCGCATCAACCACAGGCAAAGCCACCGCACCATCACCGCTACCCGCGCCATTGACGCGCACCATGCAGGTGTTTTCCGTTACTGCGCCCGTGAAGGTGATAGTCCCGTCCGATGCCAGACCCGACATCGACCCCAACGCGGACATCGCGCCACCGGCCGCCAGCAGCGCCCTTGTGATGCAGATGTTCATGTTGTTGGCCCCCGCATGGGCGGAAAATATCTCCGCGACCACGCGCATCGCAAGTCAATTTGCGATCAGCTACTGATAGCTCAGGGTGAAGGTGGCCTGCGCATGCACGCTGCCGGCGGCCAGAGGCGCCGGACTGCCGCCCGAAGAATCTGTATCGTCACGGTAGTACTGCACCGTCAGGGGCACGGAGCCGATGCTGTTCGATGCGCCCAGCAGCCATTGGTGGGAAGTGCCGGCTTCGGCCGAGTCCGGCCCGAAATTCACCGGCCCTGCATTGTTCAGTATCCGCAGCTTGATGCCACGGGCCGTGGAATTCGGCGCCAGCGTCAGCAGCGACGAAGTGTTGGCCGGGGTCGTGGCATCGCCCAGCGTGATGTAGACATTCGCGCCCGGCGCGCAACTCAGGCCGATGGGGAAGCGCGTGTCTCCGCCGGTCTTGCCCACGGTGTTCAGAGAGCCCAGGGATACGACAGGAAGGTTAACACTCACCACTGGAGTGGTGACGGTGCAGGTAATCGGCAATACCGCGGCGTTGCCGGCACTGGTTGCAAGCGTATTGGCGATACCTGTGCTCCAGCCACAGGCGCCGGTTGGAGTGAAAGTCACCGTTACACTTGGCATGCTCGAGAGCGTAAAGCCAGAAACAATCTGTCCGGTCACCACCAGATCCGCGCGCATGCCGGGAAGCGCGCCTGAGCCCGGTGCAGCGATGGTTCCAGAGGTGAAGCCACCGCCGGTGGATGTGATCAGCGTCTGGACTGGTCCGTCCACGACATGAAACTTGACCCCGATGCCACTGACGCTGGTCTGATAGACGCCGCTGCCCGCCTGGACTTCAGTGCCATTGACGCTCGCGGTCTCGATCAGGTCGCAGGCGATGCCGCCGGCGGTGGTCGTGGTCTCCGCGCTGGCCACCAGCGCGCCTGCGGCTGCGTCTCGGGGTACCGAGTAAGGTCCTGCCGGTGAGAACGACAGGGTGCCGGGCGAGATGTTGACTGTTTGCGCCAGCGCCGGTGCGATGGACTGCAGCAGCAGCAGGGCGATCATGCCTGTCGCGAACAATCCCTGTGGCTTGGTCTTGCGCGGCATGCTTAAGGAGCTGGCTCGGCGGTGCAGACGGTGTCGATGCGAACGAATGGATCGTCGCCCGCCTGGCGGGCAGGCAAGCGGTACGGCAGCACGCACTGCTGATCCGGCGCATCGCCCCAGCGAACGCTCAAGGTGCCGGTCTCTGCGATGCCGCGCAGGTAGATGCGGCCATCCTGACCCGCCAGGCCCACTTCGCTGTGCTGGTCATCATAGACACTGGCGCCAAAAGGAATCTCCGATCCATCCGGCCGATGGGCAGTGATCAGGATAGCCTTGCCACTGACGGTCTCAAAGTGGATCAGTACCACGGCGTTGAGACGCGGGGCCACCATTCGTGTGGTGCTCTTGAACTCGATATCCGCAGAGACCGCGCCTTCCGGATCGATGTTGATGCTGTTCATCCGGTACGGCAGCAGGAAGGGCAGCACGGCATAGCCGGAACGATTGATCACGGTGCCGATGCTGTTGGTTACGCGCGCCCCTTCGGCGCCGGAGGCCTCGACAATGCCGAAGGTATCGGTCATCTGGTTGGAAAGCGTGATACCGCCTCGATGGATCACCATTCCTCCGGTAGCGCCCAGGGATTGCTGCGAATACCCGCTGCCCACGCCCGCACTGGTCGATACGGTGGAGTAAGTGCTGCGGTATTGGCCACTGGCTGCATAAGCCGCGTCCCCATCGGCCTGGCTGGCGGAAATGTTGTAACTCAGCTGATGGTTCTCTCCCAGTGTGCCGGTCAGCACTTGCTGGCCGCCGCGCTTGCGCTCGCCTCCGCTGGTGCTCTGGGTGAAGTTGCTCGAGAACGCAGGAGCGTGCGGTGAGCGTCCCAGGGGCAAGGAGAAGTTTGCCTGCACCCGGTTGTCGGGGGCACCGGTCAGCATGTTCTTCTGGCGCGCGGCCGAGATGCCGTAGCTCAATCTCGTGTCCCCGATCCGGAAGTGATTGGTGTATCCAGCCTGAAGCTGTGTCGTGGATCCAGGCGCGTGCCAGTAGTCGCGCACGGAACCCGTCAGATAGAAGTCTCCCCAGCGGCCCGGCAGGGTCTGGTTGACGCTGATCTGCCATTGGCTGCGCATGCGATTGGTGGTGTAGGGATCGGTGCCGGCACGAACTGCCTGTTGCAGGGCTTGCGCTTCGACAAATGAATAGAACCCCGTGGAGGAAAAACGATACGCCGCCAGCGCGATATTGGTTCCGGTCGCAGGCACGAGCTTGTTGTAGCCAATGCGCAGGCTTTCACCGGTGAGCGCGGCCGTATCAGGGAGCGCGGCCCTGGATCGCGTCACGTCGGCTGATACCGCGCCCACTGCCGTGTTGATGGCGATTCCCATCAAGGCTGCCTGGTAGTTTTCAGAACCGACCGCACCGGTATAACCAGTCAAGAAGCTGCTGAAACCATGCTGCAGAGTGGCCTGCGCGAAACGTTCGTCTGCGCTCGAGGGTTGCCGCAGTGATCCCGCCGCAGCGGTGTAGCGCCACAGTCCGGGACGCAGCAACTGTGCCACGGTGGCGTAGGGCACCGTAAAACTCTCCTGGCTGCCGTCGGCTTCATGAACCACCACGTTCAAGTCTCCGCCATAGCCAGTGGCGAACAGGTCGTCGATCACGAATGCACCGGGCGACACCGTAGTTTCCAGAATGGTGATGCCGTTCTGGGTGATGACCACCCGTGCGTTGGTATGGGCTACTCCGCGCACCACCGGCGCAAATTCAAGCTGCGAGTCCGGCAGCATCTGGTCACTGCTGGCCAGCGATACGCCACGAAATCCGAAGCCGTCGAAAACGGCGCTGTCGGTGAAGTTGTCGCCCACGGTCAGGTCGCTGCGGATCGAAGGAATGTCGTGCGCGATGTAGGTGGAGATGCTGTGGAACCTGAGCGACTCGTTCGACGCCACATCCACCGAAGATCTCTGCCGCAGATGCCAGCTGCCGTAGTTGAACCCATTTATCAGATCAACATGTCCTTTGGTAGTCACCGTGCCAAAGGCCGCGTAGCGATAGGCGTTCAGGTTGTAGCCCACGGTGGCGGATGGCACGCCATCGTCCCAGGCTTCGGGGCCGACATAGCCGCGAGGCGCGGTCAGCATCGAGGCCTGCGGAACACTGACGTCCAGCCGCAGCTGCGACATTTCGAAGGACACCGTCGCGTCCTGGACCAGCGCGGCAAGGTCCACGCACTCCGCGGAGCCCGACTTGGGCAGGCTGTTGCGCGCAGACGGCGACAGCTTCCCGAGGTCGAGTCCGATCTGGTCGACAATGATCCGGTCAATACAGGGCTGGGCGATGTCACTGCCGGGCTGGCCAATGAAACGGATGGACGCCCGGCTTGCCCACTTCCCATTGATCTGCAGATCGACCAGGTACTCGCCCGGAAGAACGGGATTGCCTCGTGAAAAGCGCGAAACGTCGATCTGCGATCCATTCCGCAGGAAGGCGGGGTTGAATTCGACCTGCGGGGCGGCGGGCGATGGTGCGGGAGGCGCAGAGGCAGGCGCCGGTAAAGACGGTTCCGCTGCCAGCGCTGGCGCCGCGGCCAGCGTGAGCAGTACAGACAGCGTGCCCGCTGTTCTGGTCATCAGGTCAGGGTGCCGAGGCCGTAGTCGTTGCCTTTACGTTGCCGCCGTAGTCGTTGACGAAGGTGTACTCGAGCGCAACGGCTGCGGTGGGTGCAGTGACCGGGTCCTGCACAGCGAAAATGTTGCTGGCGAAGGGCAGCAGCATGTCGGACTTGGCGGTGACCGGATGTCCGTCCACGGTCGCCGTGACCTGGGCCAGCGAGACATGGTACGGGGTGGGATTGCTGGCCTGGATTCCAGTCAGCTTGCCGTCTTTCGATACCAGCTTCCATGTCAGCTGTGCCGGCGCATCCGCGGCGGAGCCCTTGAGTCCCGCCGGCCTGAAAAACACCTTCATGCGATGTTTGAAGGCCAGTTCGAGCTGATTGGGCAGATCCGCATTCGGAGCGGCGCGGGGAGGGATATCCAGCACGTTGAGCCAGAACAACGACTCGCGATCGGCGGGCAAGGGATCACGCGTGTAAACCAGCCGCAGGCTCTGGCTCTTGGTGGGGTCGAGCCGGAACACCGGTGGCGTCAGGGCGAAGGGAACCTTGGATTCACCCGGCTTCGCGTCTGCATTGCCCGCGTCGAGCCAGGCCTCAACCAGCGACGGTTTGTCGCTGCCGTTGCGGACATTGATGGTGACCTCGCGCTTGGCGGCTGGATACACCACGCGGGTGCCATCGATGACGATTCCTGCCTGGGCGACTGGCATCGCGCTCAGGAGAGCAGCGCCGAAGCATGCCAACAGACCGACTCTGGTTGCGCTAGATCCGCACATGGGAAGGCGTTTGATGAATTGTTATTCAGCGGATCATAGCAACAGGGCGCAGCATTCGCTGCGCCCTGTTTGATTCAAGCGAGGTGGCCGCCATCGGCCGACCGACAGCGCTTAGTTGTAGATCAGCGAGTAGGTGATCGAGGTGCTGACTGCACCCGCCGTGGCGGCGTGACCGCCGGCGGCCGCGGTCGAATATCCCGCGTAGAACCACTGCGTGCCCTCGGCGCCAATGGTCTGGGCAACAGGCTGGTTGGTGTTCGTGCCGGGCTTCACCTGCGTACCGACAATGGTGGCGGCAGAAGCGTTGTAGATGTTCACCTCTACGTTGCTGCCCGCTACCGTGTTGATCAGGCCGCCAGTCACTTCGTCGACGTTCGGGCCGGCTTCGAAGTAGATCTGCACCGTGGTCGGCGCAGCGGGACCGACACCGATGTCCGCTACAGCGTTACAGGCGCTCAGGCCGACGCTGAAGAAGGTTCCTGCCGCCGTCGTACGTGCAGCGCCATTGGTCAGCGCCGCGGTGTCCACCGTGGGCAATGCCACCGTGCCGTCGCCCGTACCCGCACCGTTGATCTTGAGCGTGCAGGTGCTCGCCGTAACCGCGCCGGTGAAAGTGATGGTGCCATCCGATGCCATACCGGTCATCGGTGTAGCCAGAGTAGCCGTAATCCCCGCGGCCGCTATGGCCCGCTTGACCCAAGTGTTCATGCTTTCCTCCAAGGTTGGAAGCAATCTATGGTGCCTTCCCTGCACCGAGTATCGGCTGCTTCACGATTTACTTAAGACTGGAGGTAGGGGCTTTGCTGATATGTGATCCCTGTCTCAGGCATGCCGTTTCTGAACGATGGGGTTCATGGGGACGACAGGACCCTCACCGCAGGCCGACGACCTGTCGGCCCTGCTCGAAGACGACGTCTACGGGGATGTTCTTCTTCGTCAGGCGGTCGAGGTCAGTCTGCAGTCCGGAGCGCATGGCGCCTTCTTCCTTTACGACCTTTGCCGCCGCCGCGTAGTCACCGTCGCCCTGCAGCTTGATGAGGCGCCCGGCCAGTGAGGTCACGGCCCGCGACATCTTTGCGGTATCGACACGGTATGTTCCGGTGGCCGCATCGCGCGTGAACGCGCCCTGGTCCTCGAAGTAGTTGAACTCGATCATGTTCGCCACGGAATGCGCATTGCTCGCGCCCCAGCGGACCGAGCGGATGATGCCGGCAACGAAGGTCACGTAGTGATCCAGCAGCCGGGTGTCTTTGAGCTCCTTCTTCTCCAGCAGTTTCGTCACCAGGTACAGCCCGAGGATGTCGGCCTTGCACTCCTCGAGCGCGCCGTAGTTCTCCTTGAGCGCGGCGCGTACTGTGCCCTTGCCGTCGATGGTGTTCTTGATGCCGAGGCCATGGGCCACCTCGTGGAACATCACATTCGCGAAGAAGGCGTCGGGGTTCACGTTGGGCAGCTGGTCCTTCGCGATGAGCTCATTGGCGATCGGCACCAGCGTTGCCTCGAACTTCGCCTGGATCGCGTTCTTCAGCTGCAGGCGTCGCGTACCGGCCTTCAGGCCGACCTGCTCGTCATTGGGCAGGTTGATGGCGATGGTCTTGGATCCGGCATTGGAATCACCGGCCACGTACACCACATCATAGGCGTTGAGGTCGGAATCGGATCCGGCGGGCTCCTTCTTGTACGCGGCGGGCACTGGCAGTTCGCGCTGCATTTCTGGCAGAAACTTCGCGAAGCGCGCGAGCCGCTCGCTCCACTGCATGTCCTTCACCAGCACATAGGCTTCGAAGGCAGTGCGATACCCGTAGAGCTGATCCTCGTAGTTCTCGATCGGACCTATCACCAGATCGACCTGATTCTGCTTCATGTCCATCCAGGCGAAGTCGCTGGGCTGATAGTCATCGGTTTCGAGCGCGGTGGCGCGCTTCTCCAGATACACCTTGAGCTTTGCATCCTTCACGATGGCTGCAGCAGCGCGCAGTTCAGTTGCCATCGCCTTCAGTTGCGTGGAGTAGGCCTGGCTGTACGGCAGCAGCGTGAGCTTGCCGTCGTTGCCGCGGCGCACCAGTGAATACTGACCTGTCTTCTTCGCATCGCCGAAGGCTTCGAACTCAGCCTTGGTCATGTCCGCCGGGTAGAACTGCGAGCCTGCAGGCTTCGGCCCGATGCCGGCGACGAAGGGCGTATTGGCATCGATGCGATCCCAGGGGCCGAAATTGATCTCGACCAGACGCTTCAGCTTGGGGTCGCTGATGCCATCGAGCAGCGGTTTAGGATCGCCATAGGCCTGCCGCCAGTAGATGTCGTTGACCTGTTCTGCGGCCGAAATGAAATGGCCCAGCACTTGCTGGTCTTCCGGCGACACCTTGGAGAGGTCGGTGGTGAGCTTCACCGTGGCGTACTTGTCCAGGCGCGACTGGATGGAGTCGTTCGCCGCCGTGAATTTCGGCGCTGCAACGCTCGGTGCGGTGGATTCATTCCGGGTGCAGCTGCAGAGCAGGACCAATGCCGGAGCCAGCAGCAAAGAGGCGCGAATCATGACGAAACTCCCGCAGGGAACACAGTGCTGAGCATAGGACAGGAGCCCCGCTGGAGATACCGTGTCTTCTGGGTCGAGGCAGCCCTGTGGTAGGTTGTCAGCGACGCCGGGAGGGGGTTGCAATGGGCTCCGGTACATGAACAGCATTTTCGCCAGCATTGAGCATTGGCCGCTGTCGGTGTGGGCCCGCGAGGATGAGTACGCCTATTTCCTGGCATTGATCTTCCATGCCTGGGGCATGGCGTTGCTGGTGGGCGGGGGTGTCGTCATCACGCTGCGCGTGATGGGAGTGGCTGGCGGTGCAGCCTTGTCGAATTTTCGTGGCTTCCTGCCGGTGATGTGGCTGGGTGTCGCACTGGCCATTCCCTCAGGCTTTGTATTGCTGGTGGCTTACCCGGCCAAGGCGTTCACCAATCCCATCTTTGCCATCAAGTTCGCCTGTCTGATCGGCGCGGCGCTGCTGTTGCGACGGTTGATACGGATCGGCGCGGCACCGCGCAACAGCCGCATGCTGGCGGTGTTGTGCCTGCTGCTGTGGCTGGCCGGTGTTACCGCTGGAAAGCTGTTGCTTCACACCTACCGCGTGCTGACGGTGAGCTGATGGAAGCTGATCCGATAGTCAATGTGGTGGCCATCGGGCACTGGGGCCGTGAAGTCGGCATCTATGGTCTGATGACTTCCCGCTGGGGCTGGCCCATCGCGGAGTCTTTTCACTTCATCGGCCTGTGTCTGCTGTTCGGAACAGTGGGTCTGTTCGACCTGCGCATGCTGGGTGTGGCGCGCGGCGTGCCGTTGCGCGCACTGCATCGGATGGTGCCCGTTGGACTGGCCGGATTTGCGCTCAGCATTACTACCGGATTGTTGTTCGTGATGACCACGCCGGATCAGTATCTGCACAACCCGGCGTTTCTCACCAAGCTCTCGTTCATGCTGCTGGCGGGCGTGAACATGGTGCTGTTCTATGTCATCGCCGCGCGCGGTGTGTGGCTGACTGGCCGAGATGATCTGCCGCCTCTTGGCGCGCGCATTTTTGGTGCCGTGTCCCTGATCTGTTGGCTGGGGGTCATGACCTGCGGCCGCGTGATCACTGCATTTCGGCCCCCGGCGTACTTCTGGTGCCCGTGGTGCTGATGTCCTCCGCACACCGAGCATGTGACAGTGCACGCGTCGATGTAGGACTGCACCGAGGCCAGATTCGGATTCCTCAGTCTATCTATAGGTGGAACAAGCGAGAAGACTGGAGCTAGTCCTCAAGGAGTTGCTCCGATGAATAAGAACAGATTGGCGAGCGTTCTGGTGGCGGGTGCCTCACTGGCATTGCTGGCGGCTTGCAATGAGTCCAAGGCCGATGCGCCGCAGACCACTGCGACTGCAAGCGTGAAGAAGACCCCGCACGAGGTTTGCACAGATGAAGTGGTGACCACGCAAAAACCTGTCAAAGACAAGGATCGCGTGCTGGGCACCTTGGCTGGTGCGGTGGTTGGCGGCGTCGTAGGCAACAAGATCGGTGGCCATGGCACGGCACAGGACATTGCCACTGTCGGCGGAGCAGCAGCCGGCGGCTATGCCGGCAACCGTGTGCAGAAGAGTGTGCAGAAGGGTGCGACCGAGCAGACCACTCAGCGCGTGTGTCACACCGAATACGATTGAGATGGTTTGAAGCGGCGCTAGCCCAGGCGAAACGCTGAGGTTAGCGCAGCGGTCGGAGCACTACGTGGCCCACGGCCGTATTCGACGCCGGCACGTGATAGAAGCGGTG
>Ga0134124_10004972_pt1 | contig 10684 bp, 8 predicted proteins | sample KB304_FD_96880 | JGI IMG/M metagenome (GOLD analysis project Ga0134124, IMG submission 96880) | Terrestrial soil microbial communities without Nitrogen fertilizer from Kellogg Biological Station, Michigan, USA - KB3-0-4 | ecosystem: Environmental > Terrestrial > Soil > Unclassified ... | reverse complement strand
AGACGATACCGTGCAACTGCAGAGCTCCACCCACAACCGCCCCTGTGACGGACTGCGAAATTACCGGTTCTGTGCAATTCAGCAGGACTTTTTTAAGAGGATATTCCTCAACCAGGCCGTATTTGTGGCTTTGCTCGTTGTAACTGACGCAGGGCATGCTGGACAGATCACCAAGATAGCGCTGCGCCGTTCTGATGCTGACGTTTAACTCATCTGCGACAAGCGTCGAGTCTATCTCTTTTCTTTCGTTGAGGAGTTTCAAGAGGTTCAGGGCAACATTGAGCTTGTTCATGGCGGCCCTCCTTCCGGCAGATTCAGTATTATTAACAGTATCTCATGCTGGTAACTATTTTTTCAATAACATTATTCTAATTTATCTCAGACAAAATAAATTTGCGGCTGGCGACAGAAGCTGACGTCCGCTTATGTTAAAGGTATGCATACCGCCACAACCTGCCAGTGGCACCTCGCCAACAGACGATCAATAAATATTTGCTGCCGTTTTCCGGAAGGTATTACTGATGAACCAGTTACGAACATATCCCGATGCCGATCTTTGCAAAACTTCCCGTCAGTGTGAAAACATTTACAACTGCCTTGCTGAAGATGCTTATTCCTGCCCATACTCCATTCCATTCGGATACGGTTTTTTCTGCAAACATCCGGATCGCGCCGATCTCTCGATAAAAAGAACTTAATCGCCTGACTGCAAAAGAACCACCATTTTTTTTCTTAAATAAGATGGGGTGGAAGGTATCCCCCACCCCATGACAATGCAGCATGATTACATGTAACGACTATATGATCAGCCCGAGCATACGCCAGTAGGGTATTGCTGCAAATACACCGATAGTCACAGATGCCACATGCCACCAGGCCATGAGCAAGGTGCTCCTGTGACGTATGAAGCCCTCCTCGCAGCTCTGCACCAGATTCAGGTAGACGCTGTTCTGGTGTTGCAGGAACCATGGGTTACCCGCGGCCAGCACAACCAGTGCTGCCACCAGTGGATCTATGCCCAGGGATGGAAGCATCGGCAGGACAGCCAGAAGCATCACCAATATGGCCGCCGGTAGCGGCAGGACAAACCTGACCAGATGCATGGCCGTGGCCACCACAGGAAGAAAGAGATAAGGGGAGTTTGCTACCAGATTCAGAACAGGCGCCGAAACTCTGGCGATCACCGAGGAGAGTCCACTGGTCGAAATGACCGCACCGAACCCGATAAGTGCCCCGAAGGAGAGGAGAAAATTCCAGTCGATGTCGGAACGGACGCTCTTTTCATCCAGCACTCCGCCGAAGCAGAGCACCAGAAACGATCCCATGGCAACCCAGGCTGGATTGACTCCATGCCAGGATTGGGAAAGAAATCCCGCCATTGTGACGACGGTTGTTCCCAGGCTGATCTTTTCAGCCCTGGTCATTGGACCAAGGGTAAGAATCTGGGCGTCAAGCACCATCGATTCGACAGCATTGAATCGGCTTGGCCGGTAATGAATCAGGATGGCCACCATCGAAACACTGAACATCGTGAGCCCGAAAATCAGGGCGGCCACGAACCATCTGCCCCACGAAACTTTCGAGACGACATCTGCAGGGAGCAGCCCCAGTGCAAACAGGCAGGTAGCAGTGCCGTTCATGAACATGAACGACATGTGACCAAAACCAAGAAGTGCAGCCATTGACAATCCCACCGCCCCCCTGCTTCCGGGACGCAGTCGAAACGTCTCGGACACCGTCTGCACCAAGGGCCCGGCGAGAGTTGCCCGGCCATTGGAGGACGGGATTATCGGCGTCAGCAGCAAACCGGTCACGGCCAAGGCAATTGTCCGAACCGTGTACGCCTGGGGCAGGCCGCGGAGGCAGCTCAGCACGACGCGGTATACCAGCCCGGTTCGGGCAACTGCAGCTGACAGGGCAAAAACCCCCAGCACCAGAAACCAGGCAGTACTGCCAAAACCGGAAAAGGCTACTCCTGCCGGAGCAATGCCGGTCATAACGACCAGAACCGGGAGGGCGACTGCAATCACGTGATAGTTGAATATATCGATGCTCCAGAGAATCGTGGCGCCGAGAAGAATCACGTTCAGGTAGCTGTGCAAAGGTGTCATTCCCGTATATCGCAGCAGCAGAAATACGGCCAGACAGAAGGCTGCCGTACATGCGAGGGCAATCCCCCGACGGCTGCCGGCAATTCTCATCAGGGGGAAAATGCCATGGGAAATAATCGCCAGGGGTTGCGTGCGGATAGAGTGGTGGTGGAAGAGGACCGGCGGTGGTTGCAAGTCCGCTTTGTCGTGCGGGTAAATTCTGCGGGCGAGCAGATCGGCAAAAAACCTTGAGATTGAGGGATACTGTTTCATGAGGTGCTCGAAACGCCCTCTGGAAATGCGGAGCACTCTCAGTTCACTCAGGGCAACAACATCGGCCGCACGGAATGCGCCTGTCAAAAGGGCGATCTCGCCGAAACAGTCACCACAACGTAGTACTGCAATCTGACGGGCACTATTTCCCTGGTCACTGCGGCGAACCAGGACTTCACCCTCAACAATGATGAAGAGCGCGTCACCTGTCTCACCTTGGAGGAAGATCGTCTCTCCCCGTGAATAGGTCAGCTCCACCAGACTAGGCACCAACTGGGCCAGTTCAACCCTGTCCAGGCCTTGAAACAACGGAATTGCCTGATAATTGATCCTCTGCTCGGCCATAAGCTGTCAGTCGCGCAGCAGACAGGTCAGTTGCGAAGGGCACGTTTCACGGATCACGGCAAACGGAATCGCCTTCACCAGACGTACACCATAGTAGCTGACGCCGGCCATGGGAAAGGATGGCGACCACCGCCCTTTCGCCGCGTATCTGCCGGCGGCATTGGGGTCGGTATTCCTGCCCCGGTAGAACTCCAGTTCCTCCGTATCAAGATTCAGAATATAGGCATATTCGCAGAAGACACTGTCCGACATGAAATCTGCTGCACACTCCTCCGGGATGACAGTCTCCAGTTCCTTGCCGGCAGCCACCATTTCCAGCAATCGCAGCCCGGTTTTTTCGGGATAACTATTGTCATGAATGTAATGGATCAGGTCAATGTCATTGTCGCGGTATCCCCACGCACCTTTGGTTCTAAAATCAAGGATCGTCATCATTCTCCCCTCCACCGGTCAGACAGCCCGTTGATTCTTGCCCCTACCTGTTAATGCAAGAGCGGTCGCGCATTCTCATATCAATGTATGATCTGTTCTCAGAATGAATGAATTGTCATCCTGATCCTGACTCGCATGAACTCTAGCATATTAATAATAATTTATCACATACCCTCTAACGGGTAATTTAAGGGGATCAGACTCCAGCGAGCAATATCCTGATTCGTAGAAAACATACCTCATCAATATGTGTGCCAACAAATTAACATCAGCTTATCTCCTGCAATATCAACAGGTTAAAAGCTAAACGTTTCAATAAATCTCTTGTATCGACGAACTGTTGATCAGCTTTCCCAGGATTAAAATGTAAAGAAAATTTACGTTTTCAATTTTATCGTGTCATTACACATGGTTGCAAAACGTAAAATATTTTTACGCATCTCCGTAAAGCCGTTTCCAGAAAAGCATCAGCATAAACGTAAAGTTTCTTTACGTTTTACCCGGTAAGACAGTAAGGTGAAAGTCATTCCGGCTACAGTCTGCCATCCTGCAACAGCCGCAGGTTCGCTGTTTGCATCGAAAGGCGTCTGTGCTACATTCTTCCTGAAAGCAGGTTTACTCTTCCCAAACAGGACAGAAGATGCAACTGATCAAAAATAGCCGTTATACGAAGATAAAAAATGCCGTCGGTCGGGCAATTGCCGACTTCTCGCTTATCAGGGAGGGGGACAGGATAGCTGTCGGGGTATCAGGCGGGAAGGATTCCTACACTCTTCTGCATATTCTTGCCGAACTGCAGCGCCGGGCGCCGATAAAATACGAATTAATGGCGATAACGATCGACTCCGGCTACCCTGGCTACCGCTCGGACGTCATCGTGCAGCATCTGGAAGAGAACGGTTTCAGGTATCACCTGGAAAAGTCCAACCACTTCGACATCATCAAGGAGAAGCGACGGCCCGATTCATCCTTCTGCTCCATCTGCGCCCGGCTGAAGCGCGGCTCGCTCTACACCCTCGCAAAGCAGTTCAACTGCAACAAACTGGCCCTCGGACACCACCTTGACGATTTTATCGAAACCCTGCTCCTGAACCAGTTCTTTGTCGGCTCCCTCAAGGCCATGGCTCCGTCCATGCTCGCGGACAACGGTGAAACGACCGTTATCAGGCCTCTTGTTTATGTAGAAGAGAAGGAGATAATCCAGTTCTCACGGGAGAATGAATTTCCCGTCGTCTGCTGCTGCTGCCCTGTCTGCGGCACGGCCGACATGCAACGCAAGAAGATGAAACAGCTTCTGGCCGAACTCCAGAAGTCCATCCCTCATGTCAAACGAAGCCTCCTGAGAGCCCTTGCCAATGTCCAGCCGAGACACCTGCTCGATCAACGATTGCAGTTGACAATTCCATCCGAGGAGAGATAATTAAAATACATTTACATTAGCCAGAGTCTCCCAGGCATGACAGTTTCCCCATTCCAGTCTGCCGACTGTGCCTGCTAGATGATGAAAGGGGTGACTATATGAAATGCCGCTTTCTTATCGTCGACGGTGGAGACGGAAAAGCGCTCTCTTCCATGCTTTGCGAGGCGCTTCCCGAATGTGACCTGACACTGTTCATAACAGCGAATCCTCAGGAGGGATTGCAGCATACCGCCAAAGATCATCCCAATGTAATACTCTTCGACATGTGCCTTCCCGACATGAACGGAATCGGTTTCCTCTCCGCCGCAAAAAAGATCGACCACTCGGTGTCGGTCATCATGACCACAGCCTGCGGCAACGTCAGCGACACCATCGAAACCATTAAACACGGGGCCTTCGACTACCTCATCAAGCCGCCCGACCTTGGGCTGTTTCAGCAGGTCGTAAGGAAAGCTCTCGAATGCAACATCCTGAACCGACGCGTCCGCTATGTCCCTACCACAGAGCATCTTGACCGGTCCGAGCATGGAGAGGACATCATGATCGGCTCATCGCCGAAGATGATGGAGATATGGAAGCTCATCGGGAAAATTGCCGACAATGATGCGACCGTCCTTATAGAGGGGGAAAGTGGAACGGGAAAGGAACTCCTGGCAAAAGCCATTTACAGTCACTCGGGCAGAAATACCAGGCCGTTTCTGGCAATCAACTGCGCTGCTATGCCGGAAGCCCTTCTGGAGTCGGAGCTTTTCGGGCATGAAAAGGGCGCCTTTACAGATGCCCACCAGCGGAGAATCGGCAAGTTCGAACATTGCAATGGCGGCACCATTCTCCTTGACGAGATCAGCGAAATGAGCCTGCCCAGCCAGAGCAAACTGTTGAGAGTCCTCGAAAACCAGGAATTCGAAAGGGTCGGCGGGAATGTAACCATAAAGACCGATGTGCGTGTCATCGCTTCCACGAATGCGAACCTACTGGACGCGGTGCATCAGAGACTATTCCGGCTGGACCTCTATCATCGCCTCAAAGGAGTCACCATAAACCTCCCTCCGCTCAGGGAGAGACCGGAGGACATCTCCATTCTGATCAATCTCTTCTGCAGGATTTTCTCGGCTCGATATGGAAAACAGATTCGAGGAGTCTCTGCCAAGGCCTCGGACTATTTGCATAAATGCCCCTGGAACGGCAACATACGCGAGCTGAAGAACGTCATCGGGTCTGCCGTAGCTACCGCTCAGGGTGAGATCTTGCGCCTGGAGGATTTCATTCAGGGAGACACCGATGCGCCTGATCCCCGCGTCAACGTCATGGAGTCGAACGACTATTATGCCTACTTCGTGAAACTCCTTGAGCCAAGGGTTGAAGCATACCATCCGGACAGCATCGGCAGTTTATACCAGACGGTCTGCCAGGGGCTGGAAAAGGCCAGTATCGATCTGGCTCTGAGGAAAAGCGGCAACAACCAGGTACTGACGGCAAAGATGCTCGGGATATCCCGCAATACCCTGCGGAACCGGATCGAGCGCTACAGGCTGGAACAGGAGATCGAGCAGAGACCGTTGACCTGAATGAATCTTTTCCCGCTTTTCGACAGCTCCGTACTACGCCCGGACATCCTCCGGAAACGATGCCACCCCCTGAGATCATCCCTCATGCTGATCCAGCCGCAATATATTGTAATGCCCGCCCCGAAAAGTGATATAAGTTCCATGACTCCTCCATGATTCTTCATTATGGAGAGCCTATCATAACCATATGACATAATACGTCGCATTAGAATCTCACGTCTTTTGGAGAACTTTCATGGGCAGCCGCTACATGCAACCGCTGAGAATAACGATCCAGTGGTGTTACTTTTTTTTCATCGTTTATCTCGGCATCCGCTTCTACCAGTTTGTCGCCGGTTTCCGGACCGGCGGCATTTCGCCGCTGACAGAAAGGCCCGACGGCATCGAGGCATTCCTCCCCATCGCTGCTCTTCTGGGAATAAAGGAGTGGCTCTTCACCGGGAGTTTGAACCCGATCCACCCGGCCGCTGTGGTGACCCTTATTTCAGCCGTGCTCGTCTCTCTCCTCCTCAGACGCTCCTTCTGCTCCTGGATCTGCCCGGTCGGAACAATCGAAGAGCTGCTCTGGAAAAAGGGCTTCTCCCTTTTCAAAAGGAATATCCGCTTGCCCAAGTGGCTCGACTGCATCCTCAGAAGCCCGAAATATCTGCTGCTGGCCTTTTTCATCTACTTCATCTTCGTCAAGATGCCGATCGAGCAGGTCCAAGGATTCATCTTATCGGACTACAACAAGATAGCCGATGTCAGGCTGCTCGATTTCTTCCTGAACCTCTCCGGACTCCCCCTGATCTTCATACTGGTTCTCCTGCTTCTGTCGCTCCCGCTCAGAAATCCATTCTGCAGGTTCCTCTGCCCGTACGGTGCACTCTTGGGACTGTTTGCCGTCTTCTCGCCGGCCAAGGTGACCAGAGACAACAAGACATGTGTTGCATGCGGCGTCTGCAGCCAGTTCTGCCCTGTCTACATTCCGGTCATGGAGAAAGAGAGAGTCCATTCGCCGGAGTGCATCGGATGCTGGCGCTGCATAAGCTACTGCCGTGCCGAAGGCGCTCTGGCAATGAAGCTGCCGGGCCGGAAGCTGGCAGTCCCGGGGATCGTCTTTGCCCTGCTGGTTCTGCTGATTTTCTGGGGCGGCACGATTGTCGGAAAGGTGACCGGACACTGGAAGACGGCGGTAACTGCTGAAGAGTATGGCAGACTTCTGAAATAGCTGTTTTGAAATGGAGGAAATCATGGCTGAGACATCCGGCAATCATATATGGCGCTTCTTCCGAGCAGGAGGATTCGATCAGGTGCTTCTCGAAAGCGGAGATGACCTGCGCAACCTGCAGAATCTGGATCAGAAACTCTGGGTGGCTCTCAGCGCCCCTGCCAAAGGGATCCAGTTCGACAGGCGCACTATGGAGCTGATCGATCTGGATGGAGACGGACAGATAAGAGTGCCGGAGCTGCTGACAGCAATTTCCTGGACCGCAGAGCGCCTGAAAAGCCTGGATGTTCTGATTTCGGCACCGACCGGCCTGAAACTCTCCGAGATAGATGATCAAAGGGAAGAGGGAAGAAGGGTTATGGCCTCTTCCCTGGAAATCCTCAAAAACCTCGGAAATAGTAATGCGGATTCGATCACCCTGGAAGATGCCATTGACAGCGAGAAGATTTTTGCTGGAACGGGCTTTAACGGCGACGGCGTAATAACCTCCCTTTCTACGGGCGATGAAAATCTCAAGGAATGGATGGCGCGGATTATGGCCGCATCCGGTTCAGCCCTTGACCGAAGCGGTGAGCCGGGCGTCAATAGGGAACATGTTGACAACTTTGCGTCCGGAGTAAAGGAGTGGTTTGAATGGCGCTCGGCAGGAGAGACTATAGAATCTGGACTGGAGATGAACAGGATAGATGATATCTGCCGGCTCTGGGAAGCTCTCTTCCCTAAAATCGAAGACTACTTTGTCCGCTGCAGAGTGGCTGCTTTTGACAACAGGGCCATGGATGCCCTCAACAGTCCGGAGAGCGAGCTGCTGGCTCTGGGGACCAGGAGTCTGACCGTGTCGACTGAAGAGATTGCGGCACTTCCTCTATCACTTGTACAGCCAGAGGCAGTTCTTGACCTCGAAAAAGGGCTTAATCCGGCCTGGCAAAACCAGATGGAACAGTTCAGCTCTCTTGTCACAGACCCGCTCCTCGGAAAAACCGGCACGATCTCATCTGTCCAGTGGGAAACAGTGAAAGAGAAAATGGCAGGGCATGCAGAGTGGTGGGGAGCAAAACCGGTCTCGCCGGTCGCGGATATTGACCGGCAATTACTGCAGGAGTGGTACGAAGCTGATGTTGAGAGCTGGCTCAAGGGCCTCATCGACAAGGATATGGAGCTTTGCAGCCAGGCTGAAGCAATTATCGAAGTTGAAAGGCTGCTTCATTATGTCCGATACCTCTACCCCCTCCTGAACAATTTCGTCGCTTTCAGGGATTTCTATACAAAGAAGGGTGTCGGAATTTTTCAGTGCGGCACGCTTTACATCGATGGCAGAAGCTGCGAACTCTGCATACCTGTAGCTGACCCGGCAAAGCATGGGACTCTTGCGACTCTCAGCAGACTTTATCTCGTCTACTGCGACTGCGTCAGGAGAGGCGGAACCGAAAAGATGACGATTGCCGCGGCAGTTACCAACGGGGACTCCGATCAGATCATTGTCGGCAGAAACGGTCTTTTCTACGACTATAACGGTGACGACTGGGATGCAACGGTAGTCAGGATTATCGATCATCCCATCAGCCTGCGCCAGGCGTTCTGGGCTCCCTATAAAAAACTTGGCAGGATGATCGGCGAGCAGATACAGAAGATGTCTGCAGCCCGATCAAAGGCCGCAGAAGACAGGGCTCTGGCTGCAACCATCAAAAGTCTCGACGCAGGCACCGGTCCAAAACCGGCTGCCCCGCCACCCCAGCAGCAACAGTTCGATGTAGGAAAGTATGTCGGAATATTCGCAGCCATCGGCCTGGCAATCGGGGCTCTCGGAACTGCAGTCGCCACGACCCTGGCGGGATTCCTGAAACTTCAATGGTGGCAGATGCCGCTGGCGCTCGGAGGGCTGTTGCTGGTCGTTTCGGGGCCGGCGATGATTATTGCGTGGTTCAAACTGCGCCAGCGCAATCTCGGCCCGATACTGGATGCAAACGGCTGGGCAATAAATGCCAGAGCAAAGCTGAATATCCCTTTCGGAGCATCACTTACTGCCCTTGCACAACTTCCCGAGGGATCTCAACAGCAGCTCACCGATCTGTTCGCCGAGAAGAAGCGCCCCTGGAAAACTCTTCTGCTGCTTCTGATTGCGGTAATTGGAATTTTCCTCTTGATCAGGGCAGGACAACGCTAACGGGCACTATTCGTATCGCAGGGCATCGATAGGGTTCAGCAGGGCCGCTTTTCGGGCTGGATAGAACCCGAAAAATATCCCGACGCCTCCAGAAAACAGGAAAGCCAAGACGATCGACTCGACCGAGATCAGGGTAGGCCAGGAAAGCAGGTGCGAGACTACCATGGCTCCCGCGCTGCCAAGGATTATCCCGGTTATCCCGCCGATCATGGTCAGGAGTACTGCCTCTGTCAGGAACTGCAGCAGGATGTCGTTTTTCCTCGCTCCGATCGCCATCCTGATCCCGATCTCGCGGGTTCTCTCCGTCACCGAGACCAGCATGATATTCATGATCCCGATCCCGCCGACTATCAGCGAAATTGAGGCTACCGCACCGAGAAGCAGCGACATTGCCTTTGACGACTGCTCGGCAACAGCAAGGATTTCCGAAAGGTTGCGGGTCGAATAGTCGGGCTCCTTGCTGTTCGTTATCCGGTGTCGTTGGTTCAGGAGCGCTTTAATCTCCTCTTCCGCCTTGCCGAGAAGCGCTTCGCTCCTGGCTTTCACCATTATCGCTCCGACACTGCCGGGTGTAGGGTTACGGACGAGATTACGCTGAGCCGTCCGGAGCGGAACAAAGACAGTATCATCCTGATCCTGCCCCTGAGGGGACTGCCCCTTCTTGTCAAGGAGGCCGATAACAGTAAAAGGGATTCTTTTGATCCGGACTATCTTGCCGACCGGATCGGCGGAGCCGAAAAGATTATCGGCAACAGTCTGTCCAAGCAGGCAGACCTTGGCTGCACCGTCACTATCCTGCTGCTCGATACTCCGTCCACTGACAACCCCCCACTCCCTGATGCTGAAGAAGTCAGGCGTCGTCCCCAGAACGGCGGTCGACCAGTTCATATTGCCGTAAACGACAAGTGCCGCATTTCTGGTTGTCGGCGCCGCGAATTCGACTGAATTGCATTCATTCTTGATGGCAATAGCGTCATCGGTGACAAGGGTCTGGGCACCGCCGCTCCCGGTGCGGAGCCCGCCGCTGGTCGTTGACCCGGGGAGGACCAGAATGATATTGCTGCCGATACTCGCAATCTGTTGGGAGATGACATAGCTGGCTCCGGAACCGACCGCCATCATCGCGATGACCGCAGAAATGCCGATTATAATACCGAGCATGGTCAGGAAAGAGCGCATCTT